>Ga0335074_10006440_pt1 | contig 16286 bp, 13 predicted proteins | sample Lox_Sample_23_FD_206715 | JGI IMG/M metagenome (GOLD analysis project Ga0335074, IMG submission 206715) | Soil microbial communities from Loxahatchee National Wildlife Refuge, Florida, United States - Lox_Sample_2.3 | ecosystem: Environmental > Terrestrial > Soil > Wetlands | place: USA...
TGCAATTCTTCCGGGCGGCCGCCCACAAACCGCAAGCTGACGAGCTGATTGATCAAAACCAGCGCGACCAGGCCGATGGAAACGGCTCCAGTGAGCCAGGGCTGGGGAATCGCCAGACCCAAAGTCGCGAGCGAAAGCCCATGAACCGTTGTTCGCCAGAAGATGAGGGCAACGAGCAGCCATTGAAATGCGATCGTCGAAGCGTAAAGGCGTAACCGTTCGGCTTGACTTATCCCCGCGCGGCGCAGAATGCTTTCCACGCGCCACTTGCCCATCAGCGGCAGGACGGCGGCAAGAAACGCGAGAATGATCGCATAGTCCCAATGCATTGCAGTCGGCACTGCGATGAGAACACGATCGGGGAGTCACGGCAAGCCGAAGCGCGATATTCCGCGCAACCTCCCGGGTGCATGTGGCCTATCTGCTTCCCTGCGCGGTATAATCGCCGGATGCAAAGTAAGCAAAGCGTGCAGCGGATGCACGGCACGACGGTTCTTTCGGTACGCAAGGATAACAAGGTGGTTGTGGCAGGGGATGGCCAGGTGACGCTGGGGGAGAGCGTAATCAAGCACAACGCAAAAAAGGTTCGCCGCCTCTACAACGAGAAAATCCTGGCCGGGTTTGCGGGGAGCACAGCGGATGCTCTCTCGCTCTTTTCGCGATTCGAGGGCAAGCTGCAAGAGTTTCACGGGAACCTGCCGCGAGCCGCCGTGGAATTAGCGAAGGAATGGCGGACGGATCGTTCGCTGCGGCATTTGGATGCGTTGCTGCTCGTGGCTGACCTGAAATCAACATTTTTGCTCTCTGGAAATGGGGATGTGATCGAGCCTGACGACGGCGTTTGCGCCATCGGTTCGGGAGGCCCGTACGCGCTCGCCTCCGCTCGCGCGCTGGTGAAGCACACGAAGCTGAGCGCCAAGGAAGTGGCTGCCGAGGCGATGCGCCTAGCCAGCGAAATTTGCATCTACACGAACGCAAATTTCAGCATCGAAGAGTTGTGAACGCCGGCCGCTGCGCCGGGGAAAACGCAAGATTATGGTGATCTATTTGACCGGAGAATCGCAGCCCGCAGAGGCGGAATCTCTGCCATCATTTGACGAACTAACACCTCGAGAAATCGTCGTCGAGCTAGATAAATACATCGTGGGGCAGGCCGCTGCCAAGAAAGCGGTGGCTGTTGCGCTGCGGAACCGAGTCCGCCGACAAAAGCTTGCGCCTGAGCTTGCCGAGGACATCCTGCCTAAAAACATTCTGATGATTGGCCCCACGGGCGTGGGGAAAACAGAGATCGCGCGCCGACTCGCGCGGCTGGCGGGTTGTCCGTTTGTAAAGGTAGAGGCGTCGAAGTACACGGAAGTGGGTTACGTCGGGCGCGACGTGGAGTCCATGGTCCGCGACCTAGTCGAAACCGCGATCGATATGGTGCGCGAGGAAAAGTTGGACGAGGTCGCTGAGCGGGCCGAACAATCTGCGGAAGAGCGTTTGCTCGACCTGTTACTTCCGTCTGCGCCACCACCTTCTTCCGAATCAGTTCCTAGCGCGGCGCCGGGCGTCAATGACACCCAACGGCGCGAGCAAATGCAACGTACACGCGACAAGCTGCGCGTTCAATTGCGTGAGGGAAAGCTGGACCAGCGGCTGGTGGAGGTGGAGGTCCGCGAGCGCTCGATTCCTGCGTTTGAAATTATTTCAAACCAAGGCGTCGAAGAGATGGACATCAACATGAAGGACATGCTCTCCGGCGTTTTCGGCCAGCAGAAAAAGAAGCGCAAGATGACGGTTGCCGAGGCGTTCGATTATCTGATTCAGGAAGAAGAAAATCGCCTGATTGATATGGACCACGTGACGCGGATTGCGGTGGATCGCGTGGAGCAGATGGGCATTCTTTTCATAGACGAAATCGACAAGATCGCCGGGCGTGAAGGCGGCCACGGGCCGGACGTCTCGCGCGAAGGAGTGCAGCGCGACATTCTCCCGATCGTCGAGGGCACCACCGTCAACACGCGTTACGGGATGGTGCGCACCGACCATATTCTCTTCATCGCGGCGGGCGCATTTCACACCACAAAGCCGTCGGACCTGATCCCAGAGCTGCAAGGTAGATTCCCGATCCGGGTCGAGCTCGGCTCGCTGAATGAGGGAGATTTTACCCGCATCCTTACTGAGCCCAAAAATGCGCTCGTGAAGCAGTACATGGCACTGCTCGATACGGAAGGGCTGAAGCTAACGTTCACAGACGACGCAATCGCGGCAATCGCCCGTTTTGCAGCGAGAGTGAATGAGCACACGGAGAACATTGGCGCGAGGCGGCTTCATACGATTCTGGAAAAAGTGCTTGAAGAGATTTCTTTCGAGGCGCCGGAAATGAAGAAAAAGACGGTGAGAATCGACGCCGCCTACGTTTCCAAGCAGCTTGCGAATATTGTGAAGGACCAAGACCTCAGCCGCTACATCCTTTAACCAATGGACACGCGCTCGTCGGCAGCCCAGCCTCGCGCAAGATACGACCTGCCTTCCCTGTCATTAGTTCTTGCCGCCGCGGTCGTTCTTTTCGCCATGCTGGCCGGGTGCGCCTCGCCCGGAGAGCCGGTTGAGCGCAAACCTGCTTTACCGGTTGCGATCAGCGATCTGGCCGCCGGCCAATCCGGGAATGACGTGGTGCTCACATGTAGCGTCCCGAAGGAAACGGTCGACCACAGCACGCTCGGCGAGCCACCGTCGTTCGAAGTCTATCGCGCCATCCATCCCGTCCCGCCGGTGACCTCGTCCGCGCCTGCGGCTGCACCACAACTCGCTCTGCTCGTCACCATTCCGGCGGCGCTGGTACCCTCGTACATAACGGGCAATCATTTCCGCTATGTTGATTCCCTCACGGCTGGTGATTTTCTGTCCAGCCATCAACAGAGCGTTGCATCTTACATGGTCCGCACTAGCGTTTCGGATGATAAGGAGTCGGCTGACTCAAATCGCGTGAATCTTGATATTTACCCGGCACCGCTCCCGATCACGGACTTGCACGCAGAAGGTGTAAGATCGGCGATCGTGCTTCACTGGACAGCGCCGGGGACCGATCTCACCGGGGATGTGCCTGCGATTGGCGGGTATCATGTCTTTCGGGCGAACGCCCCGACGCCACCAACTGTTACCGCCACAAACGCGCTAAACACCCCCACCGCAGGCGTCGAGCCGAATCAAAGTGCCGCCGCGGCTGCCGGAGCGTCTGCTTCTTCCACAAGCGAAACTCCGCAGCTCACCTCACCGCTGGTGGAAATCGGCGATGCCGATACCACCGAATATCGCGATACCGATGTGCAGAAGGACAAAACCTATGTGTACTCGGTACGCAGTACGATCCAAGCTGATGGTAAGCCTCTCGAATCCGCAGATTCAAATCTAGCGACGGTCACCCTCCGTGACGTCTACCCTCCGAGCGCACCGACTCAATTGCTGGCAACCCCTGTGCCCAGCGAAGGCAGCGCGCCCGCACATGTCGATCTTTCCTGGGGGATAAACCCTGAAACGGATCTGGCAGGTTACAACGTCTATCGTAGCGAGGAGGCTAGCGTTCCTGGCACACGTATCAACGAACGCCTATTGCCAACGCCGGCATTTAGCGATATGAATGGCGTCCCCGGCCGGTCTTACTATTACACGGTAACTGCGGTGGACCGCACCGGTAACGAGAGTGGCCCCAGCGCCGCCGTGGAAGCACGATTTCCGCTCGCGGCGGGTTCGTCGGCCGGAAATCAGGTTTCACCGTGAGTAATGCAGATCCATCGTCTCAAACAGCCTCCGGATTTGTGAACGATCGCGGACCGGCTTCATCGCTGCGCCCAGCGCTGATCGCGGGCTTGTATACCGGAGCGATGCTCGTGGTTGTGATGCTCGGCGCGCTGGTGGTCGCCAACCGCGTTCCTACGCTTGAGCCGTACGCTTTCGAGCGCAATGCGGCTTCTTATGCCCTGTTCGTACTGATCATGCTTCTGCCGGTGCTGCGGTTCCTGAACCGTCCCGTTAAGATGTTCGTGGCTTCGATGACGGGATGGGTGTTGCTCGCGGTTGGGTATGATTTTGCGGGTCTTTACTTTCATAATCTCTTCAACGTGCTCCAGCGGACACCGTTCGAGGTCCTTATCGAGGGGGCGATCGTCTATGCGGTGCTCTCCGTGGCAGCTTGGGTGTGCGCGATGATTCTCCACGCTCGGCACCATCCGCTCGCGCGTCGTCCCCGTGCCGGCGCGATCTCCAGCCATCGATGAAGCTCTGCCGGTTCGTTCCTAGTGACGCTGCGTCCCCGGCTGATGCGCATGCAGGAATTGTCGAAAACGAGATCGTTGCCGAAGTTCGCGGCGAAATCTGGGGAAGTCGCGAGCGTACGGGTCAGCAATGGCCGCTCGGCGCCATAAAGTTGCTTGCTCCGTCAACGCCGTCGAAAATCGTGTGCGTTGGCCGAAACTATGCCGCGCACGCTTCAGAATTGGGCAACGAACTCCCCAAGGAGCCGCTAATCTTCCTCAAGCCGCCGTCGTCCGTGATTGCGCCGGGCGAGGCAATTGTCTTGCCGAGCGTTTCAAAACGTGTGGACTTCGAGGGGGAACTAGCCGTTGTCATCGGCAAGAGATGCAAGCACGTAAAACCTTCAGAGAAGGTGACAAACTACATTGCGGGATACACCTGCCTCAACGACGTGACCGCGCGCGATCTGCAAAAGCCAGACGGCCAATGGTGGCGCGCAAAAGGCAGCGACACGTTTTGTCCGTTCGGCCCGTTTCTCGAAACCGAGTTCGACCCTGCCGCTACGGTCGAAACTTTCGTGAATGGAATTAGGAAACAGTCGGCCAGCATCTCCCATTGGATTTTTTCGCTGGATGCTATAATCCGCTGGATAGCGCAGGTGATGACGCTCGAGCCCGGCGACGTGATTGCCACAGGAACACCTGAAGGAGTCGGCCCGCTCTGCGCGGGCGACACCGTTGAAGTGGCCGTAAGCGGCATCGGAACGCTCCGTAACACCGTCGTCGCCTCGCAGGATTAAATTGGGTGCGTGATTTAATTTCCTTCGCAGGTTTTGCCAAACGGATCTGGCGAAGGCGACGTGAGAATTGCCGTGAATAAATACCTCTCGAGTTGGCACGAAATCGCTTCCCTGGCGGGCCTGGGCGTCCTGGCCGCCGCGCTCTATTTCGTATTTCACAAAAAGCCTGAAGACAGCGACGAAATCGAGCGGCAGCGGCGCGCGTATCTGAATCGCATCGGGCGCATTGTGGAAGGCCAAGTTGTCGAGGTCTCGAACGAGTCAATTGTGAGCGCCCCCAGCGGCAGCAGCTCTGCGCCGAAATCTTCCGGCGCGCCGTCCGCGAGCGCCCCGGCGAAAATGCTTTATTATGCGTATTCGATTTCGGGCGTCACTTACGAAACGGCGCAAGACGTGACCGGCCTGGAAGAACAGGCGCATCTCAGCCGAGTTGTTGCCGGTCAACACGCCAGCGTGAAGTACGATCCCTCCAACCCGAGCAATTCGATCCTGCTTGCCGACGACTGGTCGGGGCTTACTTAAATCGCGCCGCCCGTTTATGCATTTCTAATCGCGGCGTTCGTTTACCCCCCTTGCTGACCGCGATTAGGAATTTTTCTGCGCTTTATTTTCAGTGACTTAGGCCGATTTTTAATTTTATTCATTTGCGATTAGAATTTCGCGAATTTTATGCATTTTCCGCCTCCGCCAGAGGGCAGCGCGGCACGTGGATGACGGGCGCCGGGCTGCAAGCGGATGGAAAACGTCATCGCGTGTCTTCTCGCTTCGCCTTTTATGCGCTTTTGCTCCTCCAAAACAGCTAATTTACTATCGATTAGAAATTTGGATCTGTTGCAAATACGGGACTTGCGGCGCTTCCTAATCGCAGCGATGTCGATTAGAAATGACCGGTTTTGGTGCGTTTTGGGGTGGTCTCGGGCGCGCAGGCGGGTGCCTCTTGCTTGAGGATTAGCACCTGCGGCTACGGTTGGCATGACTTAAACTTGAGATAATAGTTTACCACAGGTTGACGTCCCTGTCAATGCATAAATGCGAGAAAGTGCGGGGGCAGGGGAGGGAAGCAAAAGGCGGGGTGACGTGACGCTCCGGCTTCTGACCTTCCTGTGGTTTTGGGCGTACTAGAACTGCACCTCTCCGTGGTTGCTCACGACTTGGCGAATCTCCTGACTCTCGCTGAGTGCGGTGTATGAGCACTAAAGTAGAATTCCCGAACCGCTTCAGATCCTGGCATAGCGGCAGGTGGATTCATTTGTCAGGGTCGTAGCAGAAGCCGAAACAAATATCGCGCGCGGTGATTGCATAGCTTTCATGTGGGGGCGTCGTCGGGACGGATCGATAGAGGGCTGCAATGCCGGCAGGCAGGTCCGGCTCGCTGACCTCGATGAGTTTGGGATTTGTCCGCAGCGACACAAACCAGCGATCTGCGTCCCATGATCGCGGTGGCGTGTATGCGGAGACAAAGGTCCCCTGAAGTTGCGGGGGGAAGTGGATGATGTTTTGGACAAGGCGGTCATCCGAGGGAGTGAGGTAAATCTCGGCTATGGTCATTGGGAACGAATATTGGAAGAGATGCCTTCGATCGTGAGTTACGAAGGCACGACCATCGCGATAGATGGCCACCCTGGTTTCCTCGATGCGGAAGCCGTGCTTTTCGGCATGCAGTACTAAAACCGCGGAAGCGAGATCGTCGCGATCATAGACGGGAATACGATAGGGCGTTACGGACTCGACGAACCACGCGGCGACGAGACACAACCATATGGCGACGACGGGCCAGATGCGATCGCGCAGGGAAAAGCCCCTTAGCATCCAGGATCGCGAAGCCAGCCTGAGTGCCGAGCAGACGAGGGAAAAAATCAACAAGCTGATTGCGGCCAACACCGACACCTGGACATCGAGAACGGAAATGGCTGCGTGCGCCTCGCCGTTTACGCCGGCATGGAGTCCTGGGTAATTGAAAACAAGCCATGCACTGAACTCGTGCCCTGAAAACTCCAGCAGCCGGAAGCAAGGCCACGCGAAAATTGTGCCTAGCAAGGCTAAAGCGTCGGCGAACCTCCTGCCCATGAAATGGAGAATCGCCGCCGACGCAAGCAGACCGGCACCGGCGAGCATGGCGAGTTCGTAAGGACCGCCGACCCAATAAATGAAAAACAGGCCAAAACGCAGACGCGCGCACAAAATGAGGGCCATGAAGGCCGTGAGGTAGATGGCCGAGGCGAAAAGTTCGGATCGTCTTGTGGCGCCTGAGGGAAGCACGTCTTTGCCGAGCGTGCGATTCACAGACATGCAGGTATATAGACACCGGAGACGGGCTTTCGATTCTCTCCGTGGGATCAGCGTCGCCAGACAGTAATGGCTGGCCTACCTTCGGGGAGCTAAAACGAGAGTTCGGTCAATTTCGGCAAGGGCCTCCGATGTGGTCAATATATGGGCGGTGCGGCGGAGACCCTCGGGGCAAGCGCACGCACAGCGCTTGCCCCGAGCTACATGGGCCCGTCTTCAAGCAGAAAAATGCAGAAAATACTTCTCGCTAGCAATAGGCCTTATAGCCGTGGGCGCTGCCGGCTAATTCGCTGAGTTCGCTCTCGCTCAGGTAACGAAGCTCGCTGAATAGCCCGGTTCGGCGAATCACCTCGGCAAGGGCGGCCAGTGTTGCGCGCGCTGAAGTGCTGATTTCCGGACTGAGCAGGACTCCTGCATACTCGACAACCAACGCCGGAGCGCCGAAGGATCGTTTATTGCGATGGGTTGCGAACTGCTGCACGGCAACCGAAGCAGGCGCGATCGGAAGGTCTTTGCCGAGAAAAATTGCCTGGCAGGGGAAAAGAAGGCCGCCCTTCAGGAATGTGGACGCAGGGTCCGTAGCAAGCGCGTGCACGGAAGGATCGTCCGGCAATCGCAATCCAGACAAACGCGCGATCTCCTGGAGCAGAACCGTCTCGGGCTGTGCTACGGATCGCGGGACAATCGCCAGCCGTCTTTCAACCTCATTCAACAGGGCCTGGGCGCTATCGCAGTCACGTCCGCAGACGACGAGCCCATGGCTAGCCAGGACGAACACATCGGTTTCCGGGGCGGCAGCCAGTGCGCTCGCGATCTCCCGCGCCAGCGGAATTCCAGATGATACGTAGGGAATCCAGCGCCAATTCAAGCCGGACAGGCGTTCTCTAAGCCGCGACTCTGCGTCGCGGCGCACGGCCCACGTAAGCGTATTGATCGAGTGCACGTGGGCCACGACGGTATGGGGCAGGACGGCGTGCATCGGCGTTTCGATCGAAGGGCGCATGCCGTCGATTCCCTCGGCAGCGAGAATTTCTTCGCCTGCGGCGATACGCCTTCTCACAGCCATCAGATCGAGGCGCACGAGGGAATCATCACGCTCGGCATTCGCCAATGGCGTGCCGGAAGCTTTAATCCATAAGTCGCCGCGAACCTTTATGGAAGTATTGCTATTGCTCGCTTGCACCAGCAGCGGGTTAGCGCCAAGCCGGGCGGAGAATTGCCGAAGACTCGCGAGATCAAGACCCTCGGTTGTTCCAACATTGCACTGGAGAGTATTTCGCACGGACCCATGCCTCCTGAGTTTCCAAGGGATGTTGCGACCAGGCCGTTTTCACTCAGGAAAACGGCTGAATGCGCCGAGCGCCGTCTTTTGCCGAAATTCGACCAACTGCGGCTGGGCGGCTTCTCAAATCGACACTTCTAACCGGACCTTGGCTTGGGAATCGCGTTCAGGAAAGAGAAGGAGGCGATGTATCGGTTGCGTAGGAAACAAGGATAAGGTCCCGGGGCGAGGAATTCGCATCGGGAGTTTGCTCGCGCTGGATCGGAAAATCGCGGAGCCGCCGCAAAATATCGACGAAATTGGGGACGATCTTCGCCGGAAGGATTCCGCTATCGTGAACCTGGACAACGAGCGCCTGCTGCGGGTGCTGCACCACGGCCGGCGGGTCGGGTATGGAGTCGAGAGACGCTCCGATGAGAAAGAGGCACAATATGCAGGAGACGATCGTGAAAAGCGGCGTCCGCTGGGCTCGGTGATCCATAGAATCGTCTCTTTGCAAACCCCTATTGCTCGATTTCGGTAACATCCTGCCAGAATCGGGGTTCGGTTGCATCTGTTAATCGGAGCAGGTCGCCGATGCACAGACGGGGCTGGGCTAGGGTTATTCCGCGCCTACGGCACTGATTGGCGTATACCGCGGCGCGACAGAAGTCAGGACATAGACTCTTACCGCCGTGGTGTGATCCATTGTGTCTCCGTTTCCTTTGAGACATACTTCGGGCGAGAAATCTGAGCAGCTCGCGAGGAGGCGCCCCGTGGAGCTTAACCGGCGCGAATTTATTGCCATCTCTGCAGGAGTTTCGGTGGCGGGTTCTTTGCCTGCGGGCCAATCGGTTGCAGCGCAACATGTGAATCCGGACGTTCCGTGGCACCAACGCGTGCGCCGGATCGGACAGACGAACATGACGGAGCACGATCCCGCCGTAATGAATATTGAAGAATGGGCGGACTACTGGGCGAGCCTGAGAGTGGATGCGATTCTCATCAGCGTGACGGGGATTCTGGCCTATTACCCTTCGGCGGTTCCTTTTCATCGGCACGGTAAATATCTTGGCGATAAGGATTTCTTCGGCGAATGCTGCGCGGCTGCGCGCAAAAGAAATATGCACGTGATTGCGCGCATGAGTCCCGATCTGAATTGGGAGGATGCGGCGCAAGCGCATCCGGAATGGTTCCAGCTGGATGCTGCAGGGAATCCGGTGAAACACGCAGAAGATCCGCGCCTCTATCGCACCTGCATGTTCACGCCTTACATGACCGACTACATTCCCGCGATCATGCGCGAAGTGAACGCGCGGTACGACATCGACGGAATCTTCACGAACGCGTGGCCACCGCTGGGGCAGCCGCCTCGCTGCTATTGCAAGCAGTGCAAGGCTGCGGCGGCGCCGGGCACGCTCGGTTATTGGGACCGCTTCAACGAACGCACGCTCGAGTTGTGGAGGCTTTACGATTCCATCGCTAAGGAAAAGAAGCCGGACAATCTTTTCCTGGCCAATCTTGGCGGAGCGATCCGCTGCGGTCCGAATTCGAGCGAGCTGGCTAACGTCGCGTATTGGTTTAATGCGGATAATCAGGGGCGCGGGGGCGAAGGCGCGCCGGTTTGGGGCGCATCGTTGCAAGGACGCGTTTGCAATGCGGTGATGAAGGGGCGCACGAGCACGAATGTGACGGGCGCGTGGTCCACCGGTTCGCCGCGATGGAGGAACATCGCGAAGTCTCCCGCGGAGACGACGATGTGGCTCAACCAGACTGTAGCGAGCGGCATGGTGCCGTGGTATCACTTCATCGGCGCCGAAGATGGGTTCGGGGCCGACCGCCGCTGGGAAGCGCCGGGGCGGAATTTTTTCACGTGGCTCGCGCGCAACGACCCGCACTTTACGAATAAGCGCTCGATCGCGGATATCGCCGTGGTGATGGGGCAGCGCACGCAGCTTTTCTATAAATTGAAGGGTGCGCCGGATACGACCGATTACGTGCAGGGACTTTATTACGCGCTGCTCGATGGGCGCTTCTTCTTCGATTTCATTCACGAGGACGATCTCACCGCGGAAAATCTGAAGAAGTATCGAGCCGTGCTGCTGCCGAACACCGCGCTTCTGGGAGACCGCCAGTGCCAGGAATTGCAGAAGTACGTGAGCGCCGGCGGCTCGTTACTCGCGACCTTTGAAACGAGCATGTACACGGAACGGAACGAGCCGCGGAGGAATTTCGGCCTAGCCGAGCTATTCGGCATTCAGCGGAACGCGGATCCGGCGACTGGGCCGGGAAACGGCTTTCTTGCACGAATCGAGCGGACGCACGCTATTCTCGATGGCTTCTCGAATACGGATTGGATTCCGGGAGCGGAGTTCCGCCTGCCCATAGCAGCGGTTGAGAACCCTGTGCTCACAGTTGTGCCTCCCTATACGGCGTATCCGCCAGAGCTTTCCTATCCGCCTATTGCTCGCACGGATGAGCCTGCGGTGGTTGTGAGGGAAAGCGGGAACAGCCGTCTCGTTTATTTCCCGGGCGACGTCGACCGCACGGCGTGGCGTTCGGGGAACACGGATCTGATGCGGCTGATCCAGAACTCCGTGCGCTGGCTGGTGAACGGCGAATCACCGGTGAAGATTGAAGGCGAGGGGCTTGTCGAGACGTTCGCGTGGGAGACACAAGCGGGGTTCGCTTTGCACGTGCTGAATTATACGAATCCGAACGCGCACAAAGGCTGGATCAAGAGTTTTTCCCCGATCGGCGCACAGAAGGTGCAAATGCAGGCGCCGCGAGGGAGGAGGGTCTCGCGCGTCGAGTTGCTGAAGGCGGGGAAGAATGTGGCGTTCACACAGCGCGGAGAACAAGTCGATTTCGTTATTCCGCGGGTTGAAGACTACGAAGTGGCGGCTCTGGTGACGTGAAAACGCGCCACCGGTTGCGGACAATTGGGGACGCGACGATTAGTTGCTTGAAAGGGGCCGGAGACAATTGTTAGGGTTCCACGGTCTCGGAAACTCATGAGGAAAAACACAAAGCAGGCGGACCGTTTGGCCGAACTGCGGCGACTGAATGCAGAGGCGGAAGCGGGCGGCGGCGCGGAACGGCGGGAACGCGAACGCAAGGCGGGCAAGCTGAGCGCGCGCGAGCGAATCGATCTGCTCCTTGATGAAGGATCGTTCGAGGAACTCGATAAATTTGTGCGCCACCGCTCGGATGATTTTGGCGTTGGGGAACAGCGGCCCGCGGGAGACGGCTTCGTCACGGGCTACGGACGCATCGAGGGGCGGCTGGTTTACGTCTTCGCGCAGGATTTCACAGTGTTCGGCGGATCGCTCTCCGAAGCGAACGCGCAAAAGATCACGAAGATCATGGATTTGGCGATGCGAGTGGGTGCGCCGGTGATCGGCCTGAACGACTCGGGAGGCGCGCGCATTCAGGAGGGGGTAAAGTCACTGGCCGGATATGCGGACATATTTCTCCGCAATACGCTGGCGAGCGGCGTGATTCCGCAGATCAGCGCCGTTCTCGGTCCCTGCGCGGGCGGCGCGGTTTATTCGCCGGCCATCACGGATTTCATCTTCATGACGCGCGAGACTTCTTACATGTTCGTGACCGGTCCGGACGTGATCAAGACCGTGACGCATGAAGACGTGAGCAAGCAAGAGCTGGGCGGGGCAATGACGCACAATGCGAAGAGCGGAGTGGCGCATTTTGTGGCGCAAGACGACGCCGAGTGCGTGGCCATGATCCGCGAATTGCTGAGCTATCTTCCATCGAACAACCGGGAGGATCCGCCGCGCCGGACCTCGAGCGATCCATGGGACCGCGCGGAAGCACGCCTCAATTCGATCGTGCCCGAGGATCCGCAGCAGCCGTATGACATCAAGGATGTGATCCATTCAGTTGCAGATGACGGGGAGTTCTTCGAAATTCAAGAGCATTTCGCGCTGAATCTGGTGATCGGACTTGCGCGATTCGAAGGGAAGCCCGCCGGGATCGTCGCGAATCAACCGGCAGTGCTTGCCGGCGTGCTGGACATCAACGCATCGGTGAAAGGCGCGCGGTTTGTGCGGTTCTGCGATGCATTCAACATCCCGCTGGTAACGTTCGAAGACGTTCCCGGCTTTTTGCCGGGCACGCAGCAGGAGTTCGGGGGAATCATCCGGCACGGAGCGAAGCTGCTTTTTGCGTTCGCAGAAGCTACGGTGCCGAAAATTACGGTGATTACGAGAAAGGCCTATGGCGGGGCGTATTGCGTGATGTCGTCAAAGCACATTCGAACGGACATCAACTACGCGTGGCCCACGGCGGAGATTGCGGTGATGGGGCCTGAAGCCGCTGTGAACATCGTCTACCGGCGGGAACTAGATCAGGCGCCAGCCTCCGAGCGTGAATCGCTGCGCACGGAAAAGGTGGAGGACTTCCGGGAACGTTTTGCCAATCCTTACGTGGCCGCCGAGCGCGGGTACATCGACGCGGTGATCGAGCCCTGCGAGACGCGCGGCAAGGTCATTACAGCCCTGAAGTCACTCGAGAACAAAGTTGACAGCAACCCGCGCAAAAAACACGGGAACATCCCTTTATGAGATCTCTATATACATTTAGCAACGTATTGCACGTCCGCTGGATTTTTGCTGCGCGTTGAAGTAGGCTCTGAGGGAGATCTTGTATCTGTAAACAGGGGAAATCAGAAATCGGCAATGCCTCTCAGAATTTCCAGAGCAAAACCTGTTCGGAAGAGTCTTGTGGACCATCTGGACCAGCTCATCGAACAGCATCATGTGTTGAAGCACCCGTTTTATCGAGCATGGTCTGAAGGAACTCTTCCGAAGGAATCCTTGCAGCTTTACGCCTCGCAGTATTACCAGCACGTTCTCGCGTTTCCTGAAAACCTTCGGCAGCTAGCCGGCCGGACCGGGGGGCACCTCGGTTCTCTTATCCAGGAGAATCTGGACGAAGAGCTTGATCCGCTAGCTCCGCATCCCGTTCTTTGGCGGCAATTCGCGGAAGCAGTGGGCGTGGACCAAGCCTCGCTGAATGAGGCACATCCGCTGCCGGGAGTTGCGGTGCTGCTGGACGCCTACGATGAAATCGCTTCGCAGGGCACGGTTGCGCAGGCTGTGGCCGCCTTTTACGTTTATGAGGCGCAGGTGCCCGAAACAGCCGTGCAAAAGAAATCGGGCCTAAAGAAGTTCTACGACGTGAACGATCCGCGGGCACTGGCCTATTTCGAAGTGCATGAAGAGGCGGACGTGCGTCATCGTGCGGCATGGCGCAGTTGGCTCGCGGAACAAAACGACGAAGATTTGTTCGGGGTTCTCTGCGCGGCGGAACGCAGCCTGAAGGCGCTTTGGGGCGCTCTCGATGCGATTTATCCGCAGGCCTGCGCCAGCAGCGCAAACTGATTGCCCGGTCTTTGAAAAAGGGACGCCGAGAGGGTCCCTTTATTTTTGCGCCCTTTTGAAGATCTGCAAGCCTTTGTGTCCACAGACCACGGCTTCCCAAACGAAGCCCAAGAACAGGCCGTGCTCCACCGCACCTGTGACGTGATCGAGGTGGTGCGCCACTTCCTTGGGATTTGCCATAGGACCAAAATCGCAATCGATGATGAGGTTTCCGCCGTCGGTGACAAACGGCTTGCCTGTGCTCTTATCGATGCGGAGCACGGGCTTCGAACCTAAGCCCGCAAGGCGCTTCTGCGTTACCTGCCAGCCAAACTGGACGACTTCCACGGGTACGGCAAAACGAGAGCCCAGCTTTTCGACGAGCTTTGAATCGTCTCCGATCACGGCCATGCGCTTGCTGGCCGCAGCGACCATTTTTTCGCGCAGAAGCGCGCCGCCATGGCCCTTGATCAAGTAGAGTGTGCCCAATTCGATTTCGTCCGCGCCGTCCACATCAAGATCAACTTCAATCTGATCGCCAAGCGTGGAGAGCGGAATATTGAGTTTGCGCGCAAATTCCTCAGTTTGCTCCGACGTTGGGACGCCGGTGATTTTCAAGCCCTCGTTTTGAATGCGACGCCCGAGGGCGGCGACGAACTCGTGCGCCGTAGAACCTGAGCCCAAGCCGACGACCATGCCGTTCTCGACGAGGTTTGCTGCCGCCGCGCCTACGTCTTTCTTCCACTGATTCATTTGCTCTACGGTCGCGTCCGTTCGCACGTCGGTCTTTCTCCTTGAAGGGAACGCGCCATCATAGCGGCTTAGAACGGCATTTGCCACCCATTAGGTGCGGTACGACGCGATGCCAGAACCGCGGCATGGGGCAGCGCGCGGCCGTGCTAGAATCGCCGCTTTCGGTGCGGTGGAAATGTTCAAGAAAGTGCTGATCGCAAATCGTGGCGAGATCGCGGTTCGCGTGCTGCGCGCACTTCGCGAAATGAAGATTGCAAGTGCGGTGGTCTTCAGCGAAGCTGACCGGGCCGCTTTGCACGTTCGGCTCGCTTCGGAGGCTTACGCGATCGGGCCTTCAGCGTCCCGCGAAAGCTATCTCTCGATCGACCGGATTATCGCGGCTGCCAAGAAGTCCCGTTGCGACGCGATCCATCCGGGCTACGGCTTCCTCTCCGAAAATGCCGCGTTCGCGCGCGCCTGCAAAGCGGCGGGCATCGCGTTCATCGGTCCTGCACCCGAAGCGATGGAGCGGCTCGGCTCAAAGACGGCGGCGCGGCAACTCGCGCGCGAGGTGGGTGTGGCGACGGTTCCCGGTACGCTCGAACCGCTTGCGGGCGTGGATGAAGCTGCTGCAGCCGCTAAAAATGCAGGCTATCCCATCGTGCTAAAGGCGGTGGCGGGCGGCGGGGGTAAAGGGATGCGGAGGGTGGAGCGCGAGGGCGATTTGCACGCCGCTTTTCGCGACGCCTGCTCTGAAGCACAGAACGCTTTCGGTGACGGGCGGCTTTACCTGGAAAAATATCTCTACCGCCCGCGGCACATCGAGATCCAAATTCTGGGCGACGAGCACGGCAACATGGTGTATCTGGGTGAGCGCGAATGCTCCGTGCAGCGGCGGCATCAAAAAGTGATCGAAGAGGCGCCGTCGCCGATCATGACGGCTGCGCTTCGACGTGCGATGGGCGAGGCTGCAATGAAACTCGCCCAGGCCGGCGGGTACACGAATGCCGGCACGATGGAATTTCTGGTCGACGACAGGCGCAACTTTTACTTTCTCGAGATGAACACGAGGCTTCAGGTGGAGCATCCGGTGACGGAGATGGTAACGTCACTCGACTTGGTGAAGCTTCAGATTGGCGTTGCCGCGGGTGAGAGGCTGCCGTTTGCGCAGAAAGATGTGGTCCTGCGTGGACACGCCATTGAATGCCGCCTTTATGCCGAAGATCCAAACAATAATTTCCTGCCTTCACCGGGAACGATCCGCGAATACCATGCCCCCAGCGGCCCCGGGGTCCGCGTGGACGACGGGGTCTACTCCGGCTGGACCGTTCCCGGTGAATACGACCCGATGCTTGGGAAATTGATTGCGTGGGGCAGCGACCGCGCCGAAGCTATCGCGCGCCTGCGAGGCGCCATAGGGGAAACATGGGCGATGGGCATCAGGACGAATCTTGGTCTTCTTGAGAAAATTCTCGCAGAGCCCGATTTCGTTGGCGGCGAGATTTACACGCGGTGGCTAGACGATTTCCTGGGCTCGGTTGAGCAGCCCGCCGGACCCTCCTGTCGAGACAGCAAGCTTTCGATCGAAGAG
>Ga0335074_10006443_pt1 | contig 16281 bp, 14 predicted proteins | sample Lox_Sample_23_FD_206715 | JGI IMG/M metagenome (GOLD analysis project Ga0335074, IMG submission 206715) | Soil microbial communities from Loxahatchee National Wildlife Refuge, Florida, United States - Lox_Sample_2.3 | ecosystem: Environmental > Terrestrial > Soil > Wetlands | place: USA...
GATGTTGGCAGCGGTCGCCAACGCCGCGAAATCGCTGCGCGCCGGCGTAACCACGGTCCGCGATCTCGGCTCCTCACACGGGATTGCCGCGGCGCTGCGCGATGCAATCGACGGGGGAACCGTGCCGGGCCCGCGGATGCGGGCGGCCGGCCACGCGCTCTGCATGACCGGCGGCCACGGCTGGTGGATCGGCCGCGCAATCGATAGCCCGTGGGAAGCGCGCAAAGCGGTGCGCGAAGAGCTGCTCGCGGGCGCGGACTGCATCAAGGTGATCGCCACCGGCGGCGTACTCACCAGGGGCGCCGTTCCGGGGAACGCGCAGCTTCTACCGGACGAGTTGGAGTCGGCGATTTCCGAAGCGCATCGCCATGGCTTGCGCGTCGCATCACACGCGATCGGCACCGAGGGGATCAAGAACGCGCTTCGCGCGGGCATCGACTCGGTGGAACACGGGCATATGCTCGACGACGAAGCGATCGAGCTTTTCAAAGCGCGCGACGTCTATCTCGTGCCCACGCTTTCGGCGCCGACCTGCATTCTCGAACATATCCACGATGGCGCGCAACCCGCCTTCGTGGTCGAAAAAGCCGAGCGCGTCAATGAGGCGATGCTCGTCAATATTCGTCGCGCCTATGAGGCGGGCGTGAAGATCGCCGGCGGCTCGGACGCGGGCACGCCCTACAACGATCACGATAACTACGCCTATGAAGTCGAACTCATGCATCGCTTGCTAGGCATGACGCCGCAACAAGCCATGCATGCCGCTACCGCCGTCGCCGCCGAGTTGATCGGCTTGCACCGCGGAACGCTCGCGCCGGGCGAACCGGCGGATCTTCTCCTGCTCGGACGCGACATCAGCGAAGACATTCGCACGCTGCGCGAACCGCAGCGCGTCATCAAAGCGGGAATGACAATCTGAAGGGGCTGCGGCTGGCGGTACTCGCACCGATTGCGTGGCCCACGCCGCCGCCCGGCTATGGACCCTGGGAGCAGATCGCCTATAACATCGCCGAGGGTATGCACGCGCGCGGACTCGACGTCACGCTCTTCGCTACCGGTAACTCGCAGTTTTCCGGAACGCTCGCCTCGGTCGTGCCGGTCGGCATCAACCAAGATCCGGCGCTCAACGGCGAGGTCTTTAGCGCGCTGCACATCGGCGAACTCTTCCGCCGCGCGAGCGACTTCGACCTCATTCACAACAACTTCGACTGGAAGCCGATGACCTACGCGCTGGCAACCACGGCTCCGCCGCTGCTCACCACGATCCACGGCTTCTCGTCGCCGCAGATCCTCGCCGCCTATTATGCCTGCGCGCAGCGCAGCTTCTTCTGCTCGATCAGCAACGCCGATCGCGATCCCGGGCTGAACTACCTCGCGACGGCCTACAACGGCATCGATCCCGCCGAGTTCACGTTTGTGGATCGGCCGGGCGACTATCTGGTTTTTCTCGGCCGCTTCCATCCCGAGAAAGGTACGCACCTGGCGATCGAGATCGCGCAGCGCGCGGGCGTGCGGCTAAAAATCGCGGCAATCCCGCACGACGAGCGCTATTTTCGCGAGCAGGTCGCACCGCACATCGACGGCGATCGCGTGCAGTTCATCGGCGCCGTGGAACGCGAGGCGCGCAACGAACTGTTGAGCAACGCGCTTGCGCTCGTGCACATGACCACGCGACCGGAGCGCTTTGGACTGACGCTGATCGAGGCAATGGCGTGCGGTACGCCCGTGCTCGGCGCGGCCATGGGCTCGGTGCCCGAGATCGTCGTCGACGGCGTCACCGGATTCGTGTGCGCGACCGTCGACGATGCCGCCGCAAAAGTGCCGTTGCTCGCATCCCTGGATCGTCGCGCTTGCCGCGCACGCGTCGAGCGAGAGTTTACCGTCGAGCGAATGATCGATCGCTATCTCGACGCGTATCGTCTTGCGTTAGCGCAAAAGACGCCGGCGCCGCCGAGCGCAGAACAACTGCAATGGCGCGCACGCGATTGGTGGGATCGACCGATGGCCTACACCGACGTTCCCGAAAAACCCAAGTCGCTGGGGTTTTAAAGAGCCCGTTAGTCCCAGCCGAGCTTTGCGAGTGCGGCTTTGGCGCGCGCAATCGCCGGTTCATCCACGGGTCCGTCGACCAGCATCGTGAAGTGGCCCATCTTGCGGCGCGCGATCGCATGCCGCTTACCGTACATGTGCAACACGATCGAGGGATCGGCAAGCAGTTCCTCTTCACCGGTGAGATGATCGCCCTTGCCCGTGCCGAGAATATTCATCATGATCGCGTTGCTCTCCAATTTCGGCTCGGCCAGCGGAAGATCGCAGATCGCGCGAACGTGTTGTTCGTACTGCGAGCATTGCGTTACGTCGATCGTGTAGTGTCCGCTGTTGTGCGGACGCGGCGCGATCTCGTTGACCAGCAATTCGCCGTTCTGCTGCAGGAAGAGTTCGACGCAGTAGGTTCCGACGATGCCCAGCTTCTTGCCGATGGTGGTAGCAATGGACCGCGCTCGCAGGCGCGCGTTGTCGCTGATTCTTGCCGGCGCTACGGTCATCGCCAAAATGCCGCGATCGTGCGTATTTTCGCCGGTCGGATAACAGACGACCGCGTCGTTTGCCCCCCGCGTTGCGATCACGCTCAGCTCGCGCGCAAAGGGCACGACGCGCTCGTAGATCAGCTTCGCTCCCTTAGCGGCGGAGAACGCCGCCCGTCCCTCGTCGAGGGACTGGATGCGCCACTGACCTTTACCGTCATAGCCGCCGCGCGCAGTCTTGAGAATCGCGGGAAAGCCGATGCTCATGCCTGCTTCCGAGAGATCGTCGAGGCGATTGATTTCGGCGAAGTCGGCGGTGGCGATGCCGCACGAGCGTACGAATCGTTTTTCCAACAGCCGATCCTGGGTGATCCGCAGCACGTCGCTCGACGGCAGGACGCGATAGCCGTGCTGCTCCAGATACTCCACCGACGCGATCGCGATGTTTTCGAATTCGTAGGTAACGATGTCGGTACTTTGCCCCAGCCGCTCGATCGCTTCCATATCGTCGTAGGCAGCCACGATCTGCTCATCGGAAACTTGCCCGCTCGGCGAGTGCTCCTGCGGATCGAGGGTGACCACCTCGAAACCCATGCGCTTCGCTTCGAGCGCAAACATGCGGCCCAGTTGTCCGCCCCCGATTACGCCGATGCGGCGAATCACGGCGTGCTCGACGCCGCCGCGTCGTGCATACGCTGCACGTAGGCGGCAAGCTGCACCGCTACGGCCTCATCGTGCAACCCCACGATACGCGCTGCCAGCAGCGCAGCATTGACGGCGCCGTTGATTGCCACCGTCGCGACCGGAACGCCGGGTGGCATTTGGACGATCGAGAGCAATGAATCGATGCCGTTGAGCGCCTTGGATTGAATCGGCACCCCGATAACCGGAACGAGCGTCTTTGCCGCGACCATTCCCGGCAGATGCGCCGCGCCGCCGGCACCAGCGATGATCGCCTGCAAGCCGCGGGCGTGCGCACTTGCCGCATACTCGAACATCTCGTCGGGCATACGATGCGCCGAGACGACACGCGTCTCGCACGGGATGTGCAATTCGTCGAGCGTCTCACGCGCCGGAAGGAGCGCCTCCCAGTCTGACCGGCTGCCCATGATAATACCAACCAGGGGATTGCCCACGGTTTGCGTTGCTTGCGCCACGTTGCAGGCGCTTCGAGTCGTGACGTTGGACAACCTACGACAATGTCGGTGTTTTTGCTCGGCGTCAACTATTGGCCACGCCGTAGCGCGATGTACATGTGGGAGCGCTTCGACGTCGGCGAGATTCGCGAGGACATGGTACGCATCAAGGGGCTCGGCCTGGATTTGGTGCGCTTTTTTCTGCGCTGGGACGACTTCCAGCCGGCACCGAATCGCATGGATCCGGCGATGCTGCGGCGTTTTGACACGATGATGCAGACGATTGCCGACGCCGGGCTGCGCGCGATGCCGACGCTCTTTTGCGGGCACATGAGCGGCGTCAATTGGCTGCCGGCGTGGTCGCTCGATCCCAACACGCCGCACGGCCGTTTTCGCACGGTGGCGCACGGCACGATTTCACCGTACGGAATCGGCGATTTCTACGCCGACCCGGCGCTGCTCGAGGCGCAGGAGTTGTTTGCGCGCACCGTCGGCGAGCGCGCGCGCAACCATCCGGCGCTCTATGCCTGGGATTTGGGGAACGAGTTCAGCAATCTGCGCGAACCGAAGGCGCCGCAGGACGCTGCCGCGTGGAGCGCGCGGCTCACCCGCGCACTGACGGAAACGTCCGGTGCCATCGTGACAGGTGGAACGCACGGAGAAGACGTCGAGCGCGATCGGCACTTGCGTCCGTCGAGCGTCGCCGGGCCGTGGGCGATTGCGACGATGCACGGCTATTCGGTCTACGCGGGATTTGCCCGCGATCGGCTCGATACCGAGGTCGTACCGTTCTACGCGCAACTGATCCAGTCGTTTACCGGCAAGCCGCTGCTGTTCAGCGAATTCGGTAATCCGGCGTGTCCGCGGGGAGAACAAACGATCGGCTCGTTCGAATGTCTCGACGACGACGAAATGGCCGCCTACGCCTACACCGTACTCGTCCGATTGCACGCGATCGGCACGATCGGCGCGATGTGGTGGTGCTGGTCTGACTACGTGAACGCACTTCGCGCCGTGCCGCCCTTTGATAAGGCGCCGCACGAACTCTCCTTCGGCATGATTCGCGCCGACGGCAGCGAACGGCCGGTCGCGCGTCTGCTCGGGCAGTTTGCTGCGCAACGGCTCGAGGTGCTCGATCCACCGCCGCCGATCGCCGACGAAGCATCGTTTTATGCGAGTTTGCCCGGGGGGATCGATGCGCTCTATCGTCGTTACCGGGGCTAGTTCGGGCATCGGTGCGGCGCTCGCGCGCCGTGCGGCAGCGAACGGGTGGGCGGTGCTGGCCGTGGCGCGCCGCGGCGATCGGCTCGAAGCGCTCGTGCGCGAAATCGTCGCCGGCGGCGGGCGTTGCGAAATGCTTGTCGCTGACGTGCTCTGGAATACGGCGCCGCAGACGATCGTCGACCGCGCGATGCGCGCGTTCGACCGGCTCGACGTCGTGGTGAACAACGCCGGTTCGGCGCATGCGTCAAATTTGTTAGAGGAAAGCGACGCAGAGATCGAGCGCCAATGGCAACTGCACCTCGGCGCTCCCTTACGTATTGCGCGCGCGGCATTGCCGCAGATCGAGCGGGTGCATGGCGGGCTGGTGTTCTTCGGCTCGGGGCTCGCTCGCGTACCCTCACCCGGGTACGGCGCCTACGCGCCGGCGAAAGCGGCGATTCGCGCTGCGACGACCCAATTGCGCCGCGAACTTCGCGGGCGCGGCGTGTTCGTGACCTACGTCGATCCCGGCGTCGTCGATACGGAATTCTCGCGCGCGTCGGGTATGGAAGAGCGTCCCGCGTCGTGGCACGCTAAACCCGACGCCGTTGCAGCGGCGATTCTGCGCGGCATCGAACACCGCGCGCCGCGCGTCAACGCGGTGCCGTGGCAAACCGCGGCAACCGCGCTCGGCGAATGGCTCCCCGGGCTTGCCGATCGCGTGATGGCCTCCTTCGTCACGCCGCCCGCGCCGGCAAGCGCGCTGCCCGCACCCGTCGTCGAAATGCCGGTGCCGGGGAGTGTGCCCAGTTCATTCGAAGCAGCGCTCGAACCGCTGTACCGCCGGATGGAACGCGTAAAGTTACCGCTATCGTTCGTTCGCTCGCTGCTCGTACCGCAGACAACGTTCGATCTCAACGATGCGGCGATGCGCTGGGCCGGCATGCCGAACAAAAACGAACGCGCCGCGATGCACGAGGTGTTCGACGCGCTCACCCAAGCCGGGTTTTTAGAATCGAACGGTGCCGAAGGCTGGCGCGTGCTACGCGGGCCGGATTAGCCGCAGATACTTCAGCGCAATCGCCAGAAAAAACAGGATCGTCGCCAGCAAGACGATCGTTGCACCGCTCGAGCTGCGCAAGAAATAGGAGAGATACAAACCGCCGACAGTGCTGAGCACGCCCAGCACCGCGGCCAAGGTCATCATTGGCGCGAATCGTCGGGTGAGTTGGTAGGCGGCAGCGGCCGGGGTCACCAGCAGCGCGGCGACCAAGATGATGCCGACCGATTGCAATGCGACGATGATCGTGAGCGCGAGCATGACGAGCAAAACGTACTCGATCGTCGCAACGGGTAATCCGCTCGCCTGTGCCACGACCGGGTCGAACGTCGTATAGAGCAGGCCGCGAAACAGAATAACGACCGTGATGGCGATGATCGCGCCCAGTCCCGCGATGAAGAGCACGTCGTAGGTGCTCACGCTGAGGATATCGCCGAACAAGAAACTCTGCAGATCGACCGCATAGCTCTTGAGCTGACTCATCAAAAAGACGCCGAGCGCGAACATGGCGGTGAAGAGTACGCCGATCGTGGTGTCGAGCGAGATGTTGCCGCGCCGGTGCACGAAGCCGATGCCGAGCGCCGTAAGCACCGCCACGATCGCCGCGCCGACGTAATAGTCCATGCCGCGAATATAGGCGATCACGATGCCGGCGAAGGACGCATGCGCGATGCCGTCGCCGATGAACGACAACTTGCGCAACACGACATAGGTTCCCATGAGCGAGCACAACAGCCCCACGGTGATCGCGGCGACGAATGCGCGCTGCATGAACGCGTATTGGAAAGGCACCAGCAGCGCGTGCATCAGGCGGTTCGCGCGTGCCCGTGCGTGTGGGTGTGCTCGCGAATTGCGGCGTACGCGCCGGAGGCAACGACCTCGGCCGGTGTTCCGATCACGAGTAAACGGCGATCGAGGACGGCCAGACGGTCGAACCATTCGTTGACACGCTCGAGATCGTGCGTGGTCATCAGAACCGGCAAGCCATCGTCGACGAGCGAACGCACCACCCGCCGCAGGGCTTCTTCCGTTTCCGCGTCTACACCGGTGGTCGGTTCGTCGAGCAGCAGCAGTTGCGGCTTCTGTGCGATCGCCCGCGCGACGAACACGCGCTGCTGCTGGCCGCCGGAGAGTTGTGAGATATGCCGGTCGCGCAGGTCGTACATGTTCACGGCCGCGAGCGCATCCTTCACCGCGCGGCGATCGACCTCGCCGAAACGTTGCCAAAAATGCAGGTGCGGGAAGCGCGCCATCGCGACCACGTCCCACACGGTTGCCGGGAATGACCAGTCGGCGGCTTCGATTTGCGGAACATAAGCAATCGCACCGGCCGTGAGCTTGCGCGGTTGCGAGCCGAGCACGCAGAGCTCACCGCTCGCCGGCGTCAGCAGTCCCGCGATCGATTTGAGCAGCGTGGACTTGCCCGAGCCGTTGGGACCGACGATGCCCAGCGCTTCGCCGAAACGCAACTCGAACGTGATGTCGTCGAGCGCCACCGTCCGGTCGTAGCGAACGACCAGATGCTCGACGGCAACCGCATCGCCCGCGCCGTCGTTCATTTGAGCGCGCCGACGATGACGTTGGTATCGTAGGTGAGCATCGAGATATAGTCGCGCACGCGCGGATCGGTCCCTATCGAATCGTCGTAGAGATCGGTTACCACCTTTACGCCGGCGTTGCTCGCGATTTGGTCGGCCAGCTTCTTGCTATATTCGGGTTCGCTGAAGATCGCTTTGACGTGATGCGAGCGCGCGAGATCGATCAGATGCGCAACTTGCTGGGGATTAGGGTCTTGCCCGGGATTGGCTTCGATGAAGCCCAGCGTCGTAATGCCGTAACGATCGTTGTAATACTGCCAGGCATTGTGAAAGACGATCATGTAGCGATGACTGGGCGGAAGCGTCTTGACCTTGGCCGCGATCCAATCGTTGAGCGCTTCGAGCTTTGCCTGATACGCCGTCGCATTCTTGCGATACTCCGCCGCGTGCTCGGGATCGACCGCGATCAATGCATCGCGAATCTTGGCAACGTAGACCTTGGCGTTTTCGGGATCCATCCACAGATGCGGATTGTCGTTCTTGACCGCTAAGCCATTGGCACCGACGACGATGTGCAGCGAACTCGACGGGACATTTTTGAGCGTGCCGGCAAGCCACGACTCGAGGCCGGCGCCGTTCTCCACCAAAATCTTCGCTTGCGAGAGCGTGACCGCGTCTTGCGGCGTCGGCTCGTAATCCTCGGGCGACGCGCCGACCGGCACGAGATTTTGCACCCGCACGCGGCTGCCCCCGACGCCCTCGACCAGCGAGTTGAAGGTGGAGATCGTCGTAACCACCGGAATCGGTCCGTTGGAGCTCGCGGCCGAGGCAGAGCTGCAGCCGACAAGCGCGCCGGCGATGAGGAGCGCGAGGATGCGGGTCTTCATGCAGCCCCTATTAGTTAATGATATTGCAAAATCATTTAGGGCATCGGCGTGGCGGAGCTACAAGCCGCGATCGCTTGTTTAGCCGCCGTCTCATACGTCTGTTCCCAGTAGACCGAAACGTCGGCGAAGACCGGCAGCGCCATGCCGGCCTCAGTCGCGAGGGCTTGCACCTGCGGTACGAGCGTCGTCAGCAGCTTCGGCGGGGGCGTTACCTGGGAGGCCTGCCCGAGCTTGTACCAGGCGCTAGCTGCGCTCGCGGCCATGATCGGCTTGACTGCGTTGGGGCACGGGCCGCCGCCGGACGCGGTAATGTTGCGCTGCACGAGCAGATCGCCCCAGGCATCGATCGCGAAGAGCCGCGCCGCGTGTTGAGGGAACTCGCTCTGCGGACAGACCCCTTGGAGCACGACCTGCTCCTGCTCGGCATCGCTCTGCGCCTGTACGATCGCGGTGCCGCGCTGGTTGAGCTGGGAAGCCGGCACAGGATGGTCGGCGTAATTTTGGAGCTCGCCTTGGATCTTGTTGACCGTGATGTCGTTGCAGCGGGAATCCGAGGCGACGGTGACGCCCGAAAGCGCGACCGCGAGTACGGCGGAAAGCATCCGCCCTTGGTTCCCGGCCCCCTACCTGCCACCTTTGTCCGCTTTGACAGGGGGGCCGTAGCGTGCGTATAATTCAGCGCGTTGCCCCTGGGGATGTAGCTCAGCTGGTAGAGCACTTGCTTCGCATGTAAGGGGTCAGGAGTTCGAGTCTCCTCATCTCCACCAATTGAAAACGCTTGATTCTATTGAAGGATCGGGCGTTTTCGTTTACTGCGGAAAAGCGCTCTCAATTTTGTTACTTGGCCTACGTTGGTCACAGCGTAGAACTGTTTGCCCCAACTTGGCCTATCGACTAGGTGCCGAACACCGTGTCGAGGGTTTGCGCGGCTTCGCGCTGCGCTCCAGTGAGAACGTGGCTGTAATGTTCCAGCGTCGTTCTCGTCGTCGCATGGCCGAGCCGATCGGCCAAGAGCCGGATGTTCGCTCCCCGCGCCAAGAGAATCGAGTTTGCCACATGCCGGAGCGCGTGGAACGTAATCCTCGGTAACTCTGCCCGCTTCAACAGCGGGTAGAAGTACCGGCGAAGGAAGTTGCTCTTGCGAAGCGGCCCACCGATTGAGTCGCGGAACACGAACCCCTCAAAGCCATGAGTACGGGTTCGATGCTCCTTCAACGCTTCGACAGCCACGTTCGGCAGATCAACGATCCGCCGTGACGATGCCGTCTTCGGCTCACCACGGATAAGCTTCCCATCCGCGTCTTCCACGAGCGTTGCTTGCACTCGGAGCGCCGCACGTTGCAGATCAACGTCCGACCAATCGAGTGCGAACAACTCCCCTTGCCGCATTCCCGTCGTAAGCGCCAACACATAGAGCGCCTCGTACGAATGGCCTTTCGCTGCCGAGAGAAACACGAGCGCTTCCTTTTCGCTAAAGATGTGCTTTGTTCGCACACCTTTGGGCCGTTCTACCGTGGCAACCGGGTTGGTCGGGATAAGCTTGTCGCGCATTGCTATTGCGAAGGCACGACGAAGCGTTGCATGTGCGACCTGTCGTGTTCTTGTTCCGACACCTTGACGCTGTAGCGCTCGAAGCAGACCGCGGATGTGGTCATCTTCGACCTGCGAGAGCTTCAGCGAGCCGATGTGGGGCACGATATGATTTCGACAGGTTCCCTCTCGTAGCAGATACGTTGCATAGCGGTTTTCTGACTTTACTTCCGTCTCGACCCATTCAGTTAAGAAGGCCGCGACGGTGATCCGCTCGGCATCGGCATAGTAGCGGGGCTTCGCAACAAGAAGCTGTTGTTCTCGCATGATCTTAACCCGCAATGCCTCTTCCGATTCGGCATAAAGGTTCTTCCGCTTACGCTTACCGTTAGCATCGTAGCCGAGGGTAAGGCGTGCTTCGTATCGCCCGGAGGCAAGTTTTCTGATTGTACCGTCGCCGCGTGCGCGACGACCGTTAACTTTCATTGGTCCCCTTTCTCCCCAACCTCAATGATGGGCACGGGGACCGATTCTGTGGCGCTCGATGAACTCTTCGAGCTCGCCTGCTTCGATGCGCCGCAGGCCCCTTATCTTGAGGTATGGTAGCTCGCCGCTGCTCATGAGTTCATAAACCGTCGACCTTGCGCATCGCAAAGCGTCGGCCACCTCACCAAGAGTCAGAAGAGTAGCCGGGCCTGCGCGGTCGGCTCCGTTCATAAGGCACACGCCCGCGGAAGTACAAACCCGCGTACGGCGACGATTTGGCCGCCAAGGGCAGGCAAATCGCCGGCACGGGCGGGGTCCCCTAGAGAGACCAGTCATTGCGTTCGCTCGCGATCGGTGCGTGTCGCCCAGGGTAGTGGCGGGCACGAAATTCCGGATCACGCCGGGCGAGATATTCTGCTTCGACCGCATGCGCGCGACCGTCGTCGTAAGTGAACACCACCACGTCTGCGTCTTGATGAAGCGACTTGAGGTAATAATGCCACGTCGCGCCATTGAAGTAGCGCCGCAGCGAATGGAGCACATGGCCGATACCCTCGACCGCCTGAATGCAGTAGCCGCGCGCGAGCGCAACGATGCGCCCAACGAATGTTCCTTCGGATGCGTAGCGCATGTTTGTCCGGCTTCGCAGCTCCTCGTCGAAGCGAAGTTCGTGCTTCCGCTTTTCAAGAGCAAGCTCGACCTCTTGCTCCCATAGTGCGAATTCTAGGTCTCGCGCGTAGCTTTGCAACTCGTCCACGGTTTCGAGTTCTTCAGGATGGATTTTTTCGAGGCGATCCACCGCGCGATCCATCCCCTCATTGAGCGTGCCATAGAAACGTCTAACGGGCTGGTGGTGTGAATCCGATCCGCGCACGCCGCGCTCCAAGCCGAGGCCTCCCATGACCCGAACGATCGAGTCCTGAAGTGCGGACAACTTCTCGCTACCCCCGAGCCAGTGTTTCGCATTCAGCTTCCCGTCCTTTAAGGGAAGCACGTAACCGACGGCATGCGGAGTTGATTCGTCCTCCTGAGTGCCGAAGTACAAGACGTTCTCTTTTCCGAAGGTATCGACAAGCCACAAGCGGCAGCGACTAAAGAACTCGCTCCGCTCTTGGCTGGATGCAGTACGCATCCAGTCAGGCGACGCGCCGATGAGCATTTCAATGCCAAGTACGGCGTCCGATCGGCGATCCTCCGGAATCCTCGCTCTGAATTTGGCGACGAGCTCGCCGCTCGTGCTGGCTCCGGCATGCTGATTCAGATAGGTTCTCCGCGCGTCTGCGTTCGGCGTACGACGTTCCCGAAACGTGTGCTGGGCAGATGCCGCGATGTTGCCGAGCGTTTTCAATTTCGCGGTTCGAAAGATCAAGAAGCTCGCAATTAACAACCCAACGTGATTCATCATGCGCACAGCAGAGCACATCACACGGCGCCAGCGCAAGGTCAGTCTTTATGCCGTTTGCGCCCTGTCATGATACGCTAAACGGACGCTAGACGCGTCTACGCCGCAGCGTTTTCTCCCAAACTGCTGGTTGCAAATCGGACCACGCTTGAATTGTAAAGATTCTCAGGCCCGTATGGCCGGGGGCACTTCGGTGCGCAACGCCGCCCCCACGGTACATACCGAACTAAATAATGCGCATTAGCCGCGCATGAAAGCGCCCAAGAGACGCCCGCAATGCTCGTTCGTCGCGCATGCTCGTACGAGACCCGCCCGCGTGGCGCGTTAGCTGCACACGACGCGCATCGACCGCACATGATTGCCCAAGAGCCGCTCGCGACGCGCATCAGCCTCACATCATTGCGCAAGGGCCGTATACGCGTACGTCACGTGTTGTCACTCTCTATTGCTCGTGCAGATTAATCCCAACGTGGATCGTGAGAGCGACTACCGGAACGGTGTACTCACTACACCTTTGCTATCGCAAAGGTCGTTCGAATACGGGTCAACCGCGCGCTTCGGGGCGTTGTATCATACGAAAGAGCCGCTTCAGCCCCGCCTTCGCTTGCACGCGGCCCGCGCCGCCCGAGGCTACCATGCCGCGTTTCCCGATCCGCAACGCGACCGCCTAAGCGGCGGCTTCGCTGGCGCTCGGCATTGCGGACCGGGGCCCTCGGGCGTGGTTCCTCGGCCGCCTCGGGGCCCGTGGCTGCGCTTCGGCTACATTCAATGCGAAGGCCCCGCCCTTTTGTGGAGCCGGCATCCTCAGACTTGCGAGTGGGAAAGAACCCAACCCTTAGAGCGGAGGACGTCTAGAGCCAACTCTATCTGGCGTGTCGAGAAGTTCTTCTTGCGTTCGTTCCACTCATAAACGCGACTGATGACATCATCAAGATCGCCCGCGCCTTCCCGAGTTGCGACCCAATGCACGGTCGATAGCAACTCAAGACCGAAGGGACTCTCGAAACCGGAGACAAGATCAGACACTTTTGCGAATCGTTCCTTTGACGCGATGTCGTCTTCAAGGAACTGCGTAGCTTCCGAGACTGCGCCGGGAACAAGCTCTAATCGCTTATTAGGCGCATCGCCTCCGTCAGCATACCCTGCTATCAGGTGACCTTCCACCGCATGCAGCACATGGCGGAGATTCTCTGCATAAGGCCCGTACGGAGCCTTAGCATATCGAAGTCGAAGCGATTGCCCAGCCTCTTGCATAAAGTACATTAGTTTATGCACCTCAAGCAGCGAAACAAACGGGTCAAGGAGCCCCGCGAGGTAGCGGTCGATGAGAACGACCAGCGCTGCTCTGCCTACGGTCATCTTAGGCACTTCGCGCGTTCGTGCCATAACGCGCGCGTCAGGCGCCTCGCTGGGCTCATAAATCGTGACACGAACATCCGCAAGTGGCCTCAAGGCCTCTTCGATAAGAACACGCACATCTGGCCAGTAGAGTCCACCCAATCCGCTCCCTAGCGGTGGAATCGCGATTGAGTGTATCTCACGCCGGGTTATCTCCGACACTAGCGACACGAGGCCGCTCGCGATATCGGAGAGGCGGCTCTTGCCGCGCCAATGCCGCTTTGTGGGAAAGTTGATGATGTATTTCGGGCCGGTCATACTGCCAGTTTCGACAACAAATACTTTCCCAGGCTGAATTTCCTTGCGGTCGCACGCAGCCTTGTACGCTTTGAAGTTCTTCGGGAACGCATTCTTAAATTGCAATGCGATTCCGCGCCCCATGTAGCCGACGCAGTTAACCGTGTTCACCAACGCTTCCGCGTCAGAATTAAGGATGTCGCCTTGCGTGAATTCGATCATTTCCGTCGTCCTAGTAATACCATTCGGTTTTGACTTCAACTGGTGGGCGATGCGTGCTCGCTTGCAGAGCTGCTGCGGCATAGCGCGCGGTGGTGGCTGAGAAAACGCCTATGCGTTCCACGAGCTCCCACGGGAATGACTCCTCAACGAGAAACTCCGCCTGCTTTGCCTCTTTCGTTGCGGGATTGGACCAATTCATCGCAGCCACGGCTTCCCAATGAATGTCGCCCAGCTGCGCCACGTTGCAGCGATCTTCGAAGTAATACGATCCGGCGTTGGAAAGCGTAAACGCCCATCGTCGACCAGCACCCGTCGACCATCGAATGGAGTCGTAAAGATCGCATTCAAGGTGCACGATCGGTTCCTGCCCGCCGCGGTATGACAGTTCCGGATGGTTGGCGCAATAAATCAAGTACAACATGACCGAACGCGCACAGAAATAAAACGGGACGCATTGACCGACGAAAAGCCCTGGGTGACAGTCGAGCTGCAGCTCCGTGAGACGACGGCGTTTGATATCGCTCATGCCAATCGTCGTTCCGGCCTTTTGGCGGGCACTGACAACCGAATCGGCCCACAGGCAACCGTCCCGAATAATAGACGACAGCCGGTCCACGTGGACAATGTGGTAGATCTTGGGACGAGCGGGCGGCATGGGTGGCGTGCATTCCGCCTGCCTCTCCGCATACTCTTCTCCAACCAATAGGCCGCCTACCGGAGGCCCGTGTGCTGATTGCTGTCAGATGACCTCCGCTGCCGCAAACTGCAGGCTCCCTGACGAGACAAACATGCCTTCGAGCGTCCATTCGCCTAGCAAGTTGTGCCCGAACACTCGTTTGCCACTATATATACGGCCGCTGTGGCGGATTTGCCTTCAAATGGAGCCTCAAGAAAGGCACGAAGCGACATGGCAGGCAGAGACTTAAGGGCGCCGCTTGGCGTCCCCGTCCGAGACGATCTGTGCCACGGTAGTATTGAGGGCCTTCGCGATTGCGTACAAACTCCGGAGAGTGGCGTTTGCCCCCTTTCCGCCCTCAAGCAGCTGGTAATGCCTCAGTGAAAGGTCTGCCTCGTGCGCCGCATCCTCCTGGGTGACCTCGGCACGCTCCCGAGCGCGGCGGATCGCCGCCCCTACACTCCTCGCGAATGATTCAAAGCCGGTGGTAGCCACCCCATGATAATGAAGAACCCGCGAGATTTGACCCACGGGATATAAATACGCGATATTTATAGCGTCTTAGTTCAACGGCGGGGCGCGTCCCGTAGAAGGGTGGGACACGAACACATGGGGGCAGTCATCGGCTTCCTAATTGGGCGAACAATCTCCGCTAACCCAATGGCCCGGAGGGGGCTACTATTCGTTGCGGTACTCTTCGTTGGGAGCTTCCTCTATCTGCACGCGTCGTCAGCTCTTTCCAGGGCATCTCATCAGGCGGTGACGCTCGTTGCCGGCGCATTTGCGATCGCGATAGCGTTGGCTCTCGCTGTGCGTGCGAAGAGCCGGCGCTCACGCGGCTTCGGTATCCTGCTCCCAACCGCCATCATCGCGCTCCTTATTGCGGCAGCGTGGACGAGCACATTCCACTCCGTGCACGCTACGCCGCGAGTCTCCCACGGCCACCCAGAGTGACCAGCTTGAATAGAACGCTCGCCGTACTGATACTTGCGGTCGGCACACTCACCGACTGCGGCCACCACGTGCAACAGAAGGCGGCGGTCACTACGAAGGCACAAACCTCATGCGATCCACGTTTCCGCAGCGAGTGGTCTGGCATCGATTCTGCACGGCAGCGCGAAACGCTCTCCGTAAACGCGACTACGTGCACGGCCGTCTATAATGGCGTGCCCGGCTATGAGGTCGCAACGAACGGTGATCTGATCATGGTGATTCGCAAGACTCATGGGACGACCGACTCCGACGAGTTCCGCCTCGTCGGCGGTGCCCTGTCGCGTTATCGCCAGAATATGGCGACCCTATCGCCGCCGTATCAGATCAGGCTTTCCCATCAACGAGCCTGAGTCAATCAAGCCCAAGGCCCATTTCCGCGACCGTAGGCGCACCGCCGTGCCGGGGCTTTCGTATTCCTGTGGAATCGGTGGATAAGCCACTCAATGCCCGATAAGGGTCCTTCCCCTTGATCGATGAAGAGGGCCTTGGGTACCTGGCTTCCGCCGGTCCCCTGCGCCTATTGCCTTTGCAAGAAAAAGGATCGATGTTCGAGCAAGCCTTCAAAAATATAGACAGTGTACTGCGCACCGAGAGTGGGGCCCAAACCGAACTGGATTACACGGAGCAGATATCCTGGCTCCTCTTTCTAAAGTACCTCGACTCCCTCGAACAGGATCGCGCGACTCAGGCAAAGCTCGAAGGCACGCCCTACACGTACATCCTCGATAAGCAGTATCGCTGGGCATCATGGGCGGCGCCGAAAGCCAAAGACGGCTCGATTGATCACAACAAAGCGATGACAGGTGACGACCTGCGCGACTTCGTAAACGACAAGCTCTTTCCATACCTACATGGTTTCAAGTCTCGCGCTGCCGGTCCGAACACCATCGAGTACAAGATCGGCGAGATTTTCGGCGAGATCAAGAACAAATTTCAAAGCGGCTATAACCTCCGAGAAGCCATAGACGAGTTGGACGTTCTCCGCTTT
>Ga0335074_10006445_pt1 | contig 16278 bp, 13 predicted proteins | sample Lox_Sample_23_FD_206715 | JGI IMG/M metagenome (GOLD analysis project Ga0335074, IMG submission 206715) | Soil microbial communities from Loxahatchee National Wildlife Refuge, Florida, United States - Lox_Sample_2.3 | ecosystem: Environmental > Terrestrial > Soil > Wetlands | place: USA...
TCGCACCCACCAGGAGCGCGTTGTCTTCCATCCGCAACAGGAGATAAATCAGCGTATACAACACGGCGAATGTCGCCAAAGCGCTGCGGCCTGCGCTCCAACTGGAAAACACCCACGCTGCGTTCGTCGCAAGCAACACTATGGTTCCCCCGCCCGCCGCGAGAAACGCCCAATCGAAACCGATCCTCTCGGCTAGTGATAGTAGCAGCAGATAGAAGATGATCTGCGCGATTCCAACCAAAACATACTGCGCTGGGTGAACTCGCTTCCCCGTGCTCACCTCAAGCACAAAATACGAGAGGAAAACCAGGCCGAGAAACAGCAGCACGTATTTGAGAGACCGGCTCACCGACTGGTACGGGTTGGCTACCTCAATGAACGACGTGCCCAGCTCCGTCGCCTGGAGTCCCGCCATCGACTCCATCGGCCCCTGCGCTCGGACCCCGCGCGCTATAAACGGGACGGACCAATCCGCCGTGAAGCCGTTCCGGTTCACGATCCGGCGCACCGGCAGAAATCCTCCATCGAATCCTGGATTCGGCCAGTCGCCTTGAGCCATCACCTGTGTCGTCTTGCCATACGCCAGCACCGCGATGCGCTGAGCGCCGGAAAATTTGAGCGACGAGGCAACGTTGAATTTCGCCCCCGGTCGCACCGCATCGATCCGGGCGCCCAGCAGCGTCAGCTTCGTCCGCCCGGTCGACTCCTCTCCGATCGTGATCTCCGGCGTCACTTGCGCCGGTACAAGCACGCTCGTCTTCCCGTCCACCAGCAACGTTGCATCGGCCAGCGCCCCGCGCGCATCGCTCACGCCCACCACGATCTCTGCGCGACTCCAGTCCAGCTCGGGGGCTTGGGCAAGCTGGTCCGGGACAGCGCTCAAATCGAAGACTGCGTCGAGCCTGGCGTCGGAACGGAACACCGGCACTCGAAAGAGCGACCGCCGCCGTTCCTCCGTCACCGTCTTTAGCGTGGCTGTTGCGGTTGTCGGGAAAACGAGGTACGTTCCCCGCGCCGGCGGACTTCCGGCTATCTGCCCGGGAATCTGGTACGGAATCGCGAGCGTTGGCCCCAGGAAAGTCTGTTGGCCGCCGCTATACGAACTGATCTGTTCGAGCACGTCCGTCGCGCGGCTCGTTCGCTCAGCCACCAATTCCGTCACGAAAAACGAAGGCACGGTCATCATTAGAGCCAGCCCGCAGACCACCATGAGCTTTAGGCCCATGGAGCGCGAGCTTTCCACAATTCGGCTGCCGAAGAGGGGGATGTCGTCTGGCATTTTTTAGCAGAGTACTTTCTAATGTAGAGTACACCGCCCGGCCAACAATTGTCAAGACACCTCGGAACCAGCGACTAGACGTGCCGTCATGGCCGCAGGTTTGCCACCATCAATCGGAACCTATGCGGTGAAGACCGGACCTAGCTCCTGAATGAGCGGCGCCAGGCCGGATTCATAGTGCAGCCAGCGATCGAGGGAGCCGCGAAACAGCGGCTGGCGCACCTGCACGGAACTCGCCGTTCTCACTGGCCGGCTGTGGCGATAAAATCCGATGCAGCGCTGGTCCCAGGGAAGGCCGCAATATTCGATCAGCCGGCGGGCCTGCTGTTCCAGATCCTCCACCACGTCCTCATAATGGACGTCGAGCATGGCGCCCTCGGGCAATACCGAGCGCCAGTGCCGCATCAGTTCGCTGTAGCTGCGGTAATAGCGGCCTAATTCCCCCAGATCGTAACTGAAGAGCAGCCCATTGGTAAATAGTTTGAAATAGCAGGACAGGCAAGTATCCAGCGGGTGGCGCGTCGTATGAATGATGCGGGCGTTGGGCAGGATCAGGCGAATGAAACCGATGCGCAGAAAATTTCCCGGGAGTTTATCGATTATCCTGACCACATTCGCGGAAATATCCGGCAGCCGCGAGAGATAAGTTTCTCCAAGGCGCCGCAGCCCGTCCCCATCCAGCTCGGCGATCTGGTCGGCGAAACTTCGATATTCCATTTTTTCGAGAATCGTCAGCTCGCCCGCTGCATGAATTTGCGGATGGCTGGCCAGGATCTGCTCGACGAGCGTACTGCCGGAGCGCGGCATGCCGAGCACGAAAATGGGAGCCGCTGAAGGGTGACCGGCGCCGCGAAATCGCTCCAGGAGATCCCGCCCGAACACCGCGCGGATACGCTCCACAAGCTCCATCGCCTGGTCTTCCTGGTAATCGATCTGGCCCCGCTTCAGGGTATTGGCTTGGCGCAAATGCTCCCAGGCGCGATCGTAATCGCCCACGTCATCCAGCGCTTTGGCCAAAGCGAAATGGACGTACAGCGCCTTGTCGGGCGGCAAATCCCCGCTCGCGGCCAGGCTTTCGAGCGCCGCAAGATCGGCGTCTCCGCGCTCAAAATGCTTTAGCTCGGTGCGATTCAAGTGGGCTTCGGCGTGATCCGGCTTGATTTGAATCGCGCGCGTATAATGCGCCATGGCATCCTCGAACTGGCCCTTTTCCTTCAGGACGTTGCCCATGTTGTTATGCGCGTTCGCGTAGTCCGGCTTGAGCGCCAGCGCGCGCTCATAGTGCGCCTGCGCCTCGTCGATACGCTCCAGCTTCATGAGCGCGTTGCCGAGATTGTTATGCGCCGCCGCATAGTTCGGATTCAGCGCCAGGGCCTGCTCATACCGCGCCATGGCCTCCTGAATGCGATCCTGGCTGAGCAGCGCGGTGCCCAGATTGTTGTGGGCATCCACATAATCCGGCTTCAGCGCGAGCGCCCGCTGGTAGCATTCCACCGCGCCCGCCAGGTTGCCTTGCGCATAGCGGACGTTTCCCAGGTTCGAATGGGCCTCCGCAAAATCGGGCTTCAACACCAGGGCGCGTTCCTGATGCGCCGCGGCTTCTTCCAGCTTGCCCTGCGATTGCAGGATATTGCCGTAATTGCTGTGCAACTCGGCCCAGTTCGGCTGGAGCGAAAGCGCGCGCGCAAAAGCGCGGCCGGCTTCGTCCCGATTGCCTTGCGCCTGGAACACGCTGCCCAGGTTGGAATGATACGCCGCGACGCCAGGATCGATCGCGATCGCGGCGCGGATCATCGATATTGCCAGCTCATGTTGCCCGCGCTGGTGTTCGATCATCCCCACCAGGTGCAAGCTGTCGGAATGCCGGGCATCCACCGCGAGAATCTGCCGGTAGAGTGCTTCCGCCTCGGCCAGACGGCCGGCGCGGTGATGATCGAGGGCCGCCGCCAGCGTATTTTGAATCAGCGTGTTTTGAACCAGCGCGTTTTCAGCCAGGCTATCCGAACTGACCATGGGGGGAGCTAGCGCCACAGTCTCTATTCGGCCAGATGGGACGCGCTGATTAGTACGCTGCGAAAATGGCGGAGTTTCGCTTTACTCGGAGATCGTCTGGTTTCTCCCGCTGAAACGCGAGAGAACTGTGCCAAACTAGCGATAGGGAAATCACACCATGCGGTACACCCTAGTTTCCAGTGTCGTCCTGGCATTCGTTGCCACAGCCTTCGGACAAACCTCTCAGCCGTCCGCGCCGGCCAGCAGGAGCCCCGCGGTTGGCCATGCTCCACCGCCCGCTACCGATGGCAGCGTCGCGTCCGAATGGGATGCCCGCAAGATCATCGACGCGTTGAACACCCAGGCGCAGCACCTGAAGCCGCTCATGGACCAGATCCAACCCGCCGGGTGGGTTTCCAAGGGCGCGTCGGAAACCTATATCGCCCAGTGGAACACCGCGCAGGCCCAGCTCAAATACGTGATCGCTTCCAGTGACGCTTTCTCCCGGCAGCCGGAACGGCTGCAGCTCGGCCTGGATACCTATTTTCGGATGGAAGCCGTCGAATCGGCGCTCGGTTCGCTGACCGAAGGCGTGCGCAAGTATCAAAACCCCGCGCTCGCCTCCATCATGCAGTCGGTGATCGCCGAAAACAGCACCAATCGCGACCGGCTGCGGCAATATCTGGAAGATTTAGCTACGCAAAAAGAAGATGAATTCCAGGTGGCCGACCGTGAAGCTCAACGTTGCCGCGCCGCGCTCCTGAGGCAGCCGGCGCCCAAAACCAAGAGGGTCGCGCAGCAATGATGGTCACTACCGCCGTTTTTACCTGTAGTATTTGCGGCGAAGCGTCCACCAACATTTGTGCCTATTGCACCAAGGACGCCTGCTCCAATCACCGTTGCGAGCGCTGCAAGCGCTGCAGCGATTGCTGTGAGTGCGAAGTTCCCTTATCGGCGGAAGAGGCGGCCGCGCCCGAGATTGAGTCCGCCGCCGCGCATCTGGCCACCGAGCCGGTCGCCGTTGAGCCCCCAGCCGTTGAGCAAATCGTCGCCGAGCCTCTGGCCGCGGTGGCCTTTGCGGAAGCGCCCGCTGAGTCCCCCATGTCGAGCATCGCCGACTTCCTGACACCAGAAGAGTCGAGTGTTTTTGCCGAGCCGGTGGATCGGGTGAAAACCACGGATGTCTTCAGGGCTGAAGATCCTGAGCCCGAAGATACCATCGATCCGCCGGAACCATCCGAATAATATTGGTTCTTCCGCGCTGTTAATGCCGGCCGTCGAAATGGCCGAACTAACAAGCGGAGGCCTGGATGGGCGCCAGCCGTTACTGCGCCGCGCTTGCGATTCTATGCACGCCGGCCGCATGGCTGAAAGCGCAGACTACTCTCGAAATCACGTCGCCGGCCAGCGGAACCGTGGTCAATCCCGGGCACGTGATCGGAGTGACGGTGCGGGCGTCGGGCGGGCCGTTCGAATTGGTCAGCATCGCCGGAGAGCCCATCGGATTCAGCCAGCCTCGCAAGGAACCGCCCTATCAATTTGACATCGAAATACCGGAAAAGACCATACCCGGCGAATACGGCCTGACCGCCATTGGGAAGCCTGCGGCTGGAGACGCGGTGTTCTCGCAACCGATCGCAATCGACGTGGAGCGCCCGGACGAGCCGCGGAAGATCACCACCAATTTCCGGCTGTTGAATATGCGAGTGGGCGAGGACCTGCCCATTGACGTGTACGGCGCCTACGCGGACGGTTCGGAAGTGAACCTCACGAAGTCCCGCCAAACCACGTACTTTTCTGAGAGCCCCGCAATTGTCACCGTGTCGAGGGAGGGCCGCGTCAAGTCCATCGCGCCCGGTACCACGCGCATCGTCATCGACGGAAAAATCGCAGTGCCTGTTACGGTGGAACCGCTGATTCAGATCATGCCTCCGAAAGCGACCCTAAAGGCATCCCAGACGCGAGTCTTCAGCGCGCGGCTTACTCGCCCGCCCGAAGGCAAGGTCACCTGGACGCTCAATCCGAGTGTCGGCAGCATGGAGGGTGGCGGCTGGGTGGCGAAATATACCGCGCCCGATACGCTCACCTCCCAAAAGACGGTCGCGATTACCGCCACCAGCGTCGATGATCCGAGCCTGACAGCGACGGCAGTGATTACGCTGTCGCCCGCGGCATCCATCGAGGTCTACCCGCGCTGGATGGTGCTCTACAAAGCGCAGACCCAGCAGTTCACAGCCATAACGGCTAACGCGGGAACGGACGGCGTGAAATGGTCGGTAAGCGGCGCGGGCAGCATCGATGCGACGGGATTATATACGGCGCCCGATCCAATCGAGAAAATGCAGCCGGTGAAAATCGTCGCCACCAGCGCGGCGAATCCAGCCATTTCGAAGACCACAACGATATACATCTCGCCCCGGCCGTTCAAATTATTCTGCTTTCCGCCGGCGCTAACGTTAGCGCCTGGCAAAACAACGGATGCCACCGTCATGCTGCTGGCGACGGACCGGTTTTGGCATCCCATCACGCTCGCGGTGGAAGGTGTGCCGATCGGAATCAAGGCCGCGCTATCGGAAGAGACGCTCAAGGGCAACAGCCAGGCGTCGCTGACATTGACGTACGAAAACGAAACGGTACCCGCGGACTACAAAATCACAGTCACCGCACACGATTCGATTTATCCGGTACTGGTCGATTCGGAAACTTTCACTCTCCATGTCGGGGGCCCGGCCCATTAATCGCGTCCGCCAAAAAGCGCCGGACGCGAAGGGCGTCCGTCCGGGACGGCCCATTGTAGTGTAGGCTGGCCGTATGGCGGCTCTTTCCGACACCCCGCTCGCCCGCGTGGTAGAACTGCGCCATTTGCGCGGCGGTGATCTGGATGCATTGCTGGAAGAGGAAACCAGCGCCTGGCGCGACATGCTGGACTGGGATTTTCGCGGGTCGGCGAACCTGGTCCGGCGGTTCCTCGAAATGCAGGCCCTCAATGGTTACGCGCTGCTGATTAACGGGTATCCGGCCGGATACGCCTACTTCGTGGCCGAGGAGCGCAAGGGGCTGATCGGCGATCTGTACGTCATGAACGATTTCCTCAGCGTGGAGAATGAAGCCCGATTACTGACCGCGGTGGTGGAAGGGCTCATGAAGATGCCGCTGATCCGGCGCATCGAATCGCAATTGATGATGCTGCGGACGGGCCCGAAAATCGTGCTGCCGGAGCCCAAGTACCTGCGCACGTTTGTGCGCAATTTCATGGAAATCGACACCGGCGCCATGGGGCGCCTGGCGGAGCGGCGTGCTTCGCAGCCAATGGTGTTCGATAGCTGGGCCGAACGCAAGCAGGACGAAGCGGCGACGCTGATCGCGAGCGCGTATCAAGGGCACATCGACAGCGAGATCAACGATCAATACCGGTCGGCCGCGGGCGCGCGGCGCTTTCTGATGAACATCGTGCAGTTTCCCGGATGCGGCAGTTTTTTTCAGCCGGCGTCGTTTGTGGCGATCGAACCGGGATCGGGACGGTTAGCCGGAATTTGCCTGACGAGCCTGGTGCAGGCCGACGTCGGCCATATCACTCAGGTGTGCGTGTCGAAAGCGGCGCGCGGAACCGGCGCGGGGTATGAGCTGATCCGGAGGTCGCTGGAGGCGCTGGCGAGACACGGCTGCCGCAAAGTCACCCTCACGGTAACGGCCTCCAATGGCGAGGCCATCGGGCTTTACGAACGGATGGGATTCCGCAAAACGCGAAACTTTTACGCCTACGTTTGGGATACCAGCTGGGGTTAGTCCGATTTAGTGGCTGACGAGGGTGTCGGCCGCGGACCAGGAGCCCGCCCCGCTGGCTGATAGACGTAGATGCCGTCCAACACGGGACCCGGAATATGTTTCACCAGTGCGTAAGCTTTTCGGATCTCGGCGAGCTGAGCGGCGGGCAAGGTGGATATTTCGACGGGCAACGGAGCGTGATCCGTCCGGACGTCTTCGAGCAGCACGATCGCCGAAAACCGTCCGGAAGCAATGTCCCGCCGCAGAGGCTCCGGATCGACGGCGCCCTCCTTGACCAACAAATTGTAAAAGGCCATTTCGCAATCTAATCGCCCGCGCAGGCGCACCACGGCGTTGTAGTCCGCCGAGAGCACGCGGCCCTCACTGGTCAAGCTGCTCGCAATCGCGGCCATTTCGGCGCGAGTCTGTTGCTCACCGGCCACTCGCCCAAGCAGCGCGAACACCGTGGTGCGGTAATTCACCACCAGGAACACCCCCAGCGGGAGCTGCAGGAGGGTCACCCAGGTGCCGGCGCGACGCGATGACAGCGAGAAGAAATCGAGGGCGTGCAGACTCAAACTTGCGCACAGGATCAACACTACCGTGAACTCGAGTTGATAGTTCAAATCGGAGCCCACTCTCGCGGCCGATCCCAGAAACACCAAGCCGGCCAGTGCGAGATACAGGAAAGGCGCCGCGCCCGTCTTCCGGATGGCTTTCCTCACGCCGATGGCGGCCACGAGCACGAGTGGCCCTGCCACCAAAGCGAGAAATCGGGCTTGCGCTAAGAACTTGTCGAACGCGTAGGGATTGACGTTCCCGAACACCGTGTCGGCGAGGAAAAGACCGTCTGTCGCTCGATTGAGCGAGAAGACAAGGATCGCGGCCGCGGCGAAACAACCGGAAGCAAACTTCAGCGCCGTCATTCCGCGCCCGCTGAAAAAAAGATGCAGGCAGATCGCCGCTGGACACGCGAGCATCGTTTGCTTGGTGAAGAAGGCGAGCAAAGCGCAGACACCGGCCAAGAGCAGGGTGCTTTCGGCGAGAATCGTGTAGCGGGAATAAAAATAGAAGGCAGCCAGGGCCCAGAACAGCGCCAGAACATCTACCTGCCCGACTGTTCCCCAGTTGAACAGCAGTGAGCTGGAGGCGCACAGCAGCGCACCCATCGCCGCGGCGGAACGGTCCCGGGTGTAGAGCAAAGTCAGGAACCAGGTCAGCGCGACAATTCCCAACGCGCCGGCGAAACTAATGATGCGCCCGGAGGTGTAAATCGGCAATCCGATCTTCTGAAGCCCGGCGTCGAGAAGATAGAACAGCGGCGTATAGGGGGCGACGGTGTAAGGTTCGCGATGGAAATCGTAATAAAGTTTGCCGTCGTGGACCAGCATGCTGGAATGCGCCGCCACCACGCATTCGCCCCCCGTGAAACCGTTGTCCGCCCAAAAGATCAGAACCAGCTGAGACAAGATCAGGATCCCGGCCGTGACCGCGAAGGCGGTGAGGATCAGCCGGAACGTGCGGTCGGACTGATCGCGGGGGGCGGTTGGCACGACGGGCGCTATCGTCGACATCTAGGGCTTTCCGTCGTTTTATCGGCGAAAAGTGGACCTGGCTACAGGGCTACTTGCCGGCGGGCACGGCGGCGGGAACGGTGCGGACGATTCGGCTGGCGGCCACCTGAAGCTTAGCGGCCCTATAATCGCTCATCAGGCGTTTGGCGATTTTATCGGCTACGTCGCTGCTGGCGCCCATGAACTTGGCGCCCAGGCTCTCAGCGGTTGCCGACCAGATGACATCGCCGTCCTTGGCGACCAGCCGGACCGTGGCTATGGCTTCGTGCTTGCGCTCTTCGGTCCGGCGGCTGTCGTTCTCCCCGATGCTGAGGCTGCCCGAGTGGTTGCTGCTCGAGGACGAATAATTGCGCAGTCCTTCGCTTGATCCCGAGCCGATCTGGGTGCGCGCGTTGATTCCTTCCGAGGACTGGAAGGTGTCCGTGAACACGTCGTCGTCGCCCGCGCCCTTGAGCACGGCGTCGGCTTTGTCTTCGTCTTCGGTAATAATGAACAGCTTGGAATTATGCAGGCTGGTCATGAGCAAATCGCGAATTTGCAAAGCGGCGTCGCCCCCCGTCAGGATCGCGACATAGATGCGGCGTACTTTGCTAAGCTGCTCGGCGGCCTGCTCCTCCGGCGTCTGCTCCAGGAAGGGCGCAAACAATAAAACGGTGTATAAAATCCAGGGCATGCGTCAGCCTTTCCCGCTCTTGCGAGCGTCGTCGTCCTGATATTCCACCTTGCGGCCGGTGCGCGCCTCCAAAACCACCAGCGTGGCGCGGATGTCGTCTTTATTGATCTTGAAGATCATGGCTTGCTGGTGATCGTCTTGGTCGGAATACCCGACGGTAAGGAAATGTTGGCGTTTCTTGGCCAGCAAAAATAACGGCGAGATCAGCACCGCGACGATGTAGCGGCGATCCACCTTCTCGCCGTATTCGAGCAGGTTGATCTCTTCATAGGGCACGCGCCAGCTGGCCTTCCCCGAATAAAAGACGAAGAACTTCTCGTCGGTGGCCTGCACGATTCCCTGGCAGCCCGGCGGGATCTCGGTAATGGTACCGCCCACATATTCCGCGCGCCCGCCGAGGTTGCGAGCCTGGAGGGTGAAGCAGGCCAAAATCGCCGCCCAGGTAAAACCCCAGGTAAAACAATGTATGATCGCGAGCGCAACGAATTGCTTCGATGTCATACTGAAGTTGTAAAGTTGTACCATTCCGCGAAAGTTCTCACGTTTTCGGCGCCCCTATTTGCTCCCATGTTTGCCATGGACCAAAACAAAACTCAGCCCGAGCGTGTTCTCTCGCCTGAGGACGCAGGCGCGGGCGTGATTGTGAGTCCCGATACGCGCCGGGCGAATCGTGTGCCGCCTGGACAGAGCCGGACGCGGAAATGGCCCATTCTGGATACGAGCGGGCCGCCGCCGATCGCGTTGGACCGCTGGAGGTTCTCCGTCGGCGGGCTGGTCGCCCAGCCGCGAGAATGGAGCTGGCAGGAGTTTCAGGCTCTGGAGCGCGTCAAGGTTTTCGCCGATTTTCATTGCGTGACGCATTGGTCGCGACTAGGCAATACGTGGGAAGGCGTTGCGACGCGAAAATTACTGGAACTGGCCGGCGGCGCGTTGAGGGAAGCCCAATACGTGCTGGCGCGCGGCTACGACGACGGATTCACCACCAACCTGCCGCTGTCCGATTTCCTGGCCGAGGACGCGTTGGTCGCTTTCCTGCACGATGGGCAGCCGCTCACGGAAGAGCACGGCTGGCCGGCGCGTCTGATCGTCCCGCGACTGTACGCCTGGAAGAGCGCGAAATGGATCGCCGGCCTGGAACTGCTGGATCGCGACAAGGCTGGGTTTTGGGAGCGCAACGGGTATCACCTGCACGGCGACCCCTGGAAGGAAGAACGTTTTGGCTGGTAATCCATCTTTGGCCGGTAAACCACTAAGGACCCGGGCGGCTCCGAGAGAAAAACTGGAGCAGTGGGCGGGTGCGGCGCGTTATGCGCGCAAAGTGGCGCCCGAGTATTTCCGGCGTTATCGCCAGGAGCGGCGCTGTGCGATTCCGCCCGCGCCCTTCACCCCGCATCCCAGGCGCTGGCCCGATACCGGACTGCACGCCGCGTGGCTGGGGCACAGCACGGTGCTGTTGCAGATCGACGGATTCACCATCCTCACCGATCCCGTCCTTGGGGCGCGCTGCGGAATCCGCATGGGCCCGGTGACGGTAGGGCTGCGCAGGCTGGTAATGCCCGCGGTAAGCCGCCCGCAGCTGCCGCACATCGATTTGATTTTGCTGTCGCACGCCCATTTCGACCATTTCGACCAGGCCACGCTGCGCAGCCTGGAACGCGCGGGAACCGCGGTGGTGACCGCAAAATCCACTTCCGACCTGCTGCGCGTCCGTCGCTATCAAAGCGTACAGGAAGCCGGCTGGGGCGAACGCGTGCGCGTGGGCCCGCTGGAGATTCTGGGCATTCGCGTGAAGCATTGGGGCGCGCGCATGCGCTCGGACGTGCATCGCGGCTTCAATGGATATTTGATCGAGAGCGCGCGGCATCGGGTGGTGTTCGGCGGCGATACAGCGCTGACCGATGCGTTCAAAGCCGTGCGCTCGTCGAAGCCCGTGGATCTGGCAATTATGCCGATCGGCGCGTACGATCCCTGGATTCATGTGCACTGTAATCCCGAGGAAGCCTGGCGCATGGGCGAAGATTGCGGCGCCGAGCATCTGCTGCCGGTCCATCATCAGACGTTCCGTTTGAGCCGCGAACCGTATCTGGAACCGATCGAGCGGTTCGTGGAGGCGGCCGGCCATCATCCCGATCGCGTGGTGGCGGGGCGGGTGGGTCAGGAATGGTCGCTCGCCTAGCTATTGGATCGCGCCGCAGTGCCTGGACGGCACTGGCGGGGCTTGTGATGGGCGCATTCGCGCCCATGGGATTGGCGCAGGACGCACGTGCGATCGTCGCCAGATCCGTGGAACTCGACCAGAGCAACTGGGAGCGGATGAAGGACTATACCTGGATCGCGCGCCAAACCGACCGGCTGCTCGATGCGAAAGGCCAGGTGAAATCGGTCCGGTCCGAACAGTGGGAAACGTTGGTGATCGACGGCCAGCCTTATCACCGCATGCTGGAGCGCAACGGCAAGCCGCTCTCGGCGGAAGAAAAGCAGAAGGAACAAGAGAAACTGGACAAGGCCGTGGGCAAGCGCGAGCACGAGACGGCATCCGAGCGCGTCCGGCGGAAAGCCGATTTCGAAAAGCAGCGCCAGAAGGATCGCGAATTCCTGCGTGAAGTGCCCGATCTGTTCGATTTCAAGCTGCTGGGCGAAGATAAGATCGATGGGCACGACGTGTGGGTGATCTCGGCCACGCCCAAACCCGGCGCCAAGCCCAAGAGCAGCGACGCGAAACCGCTGCTGAAGATCCGCGCCAAGGTCTGGATCGATAAAACCGAGTATCAATGGGTGCGCCTGGAAGCCCAGACCACGGCGACCATTTCGTTCGGATTCTTCATCGCTCGCCTGGCGCCCGGGGCGACGCTCGAATTCGAGCAGACGCGCGTGAACGACGATTGCTGGCTGCCCAAGCGCGAGGTGGTGCGTGGCGCCGCGCGGCTGGGCCTGGTGAAGAAGCTCGTCGGCGAGGAAGAAACTACCTGGAACAATTACCGCAAGTTCCAGGTGGATTCGAAAGTGGTCGCCGCGCAGTAAGGGCGCCGAGTCCGGGCGCAGGCGCGAAGGGCGCCAGCCGCGGGCGATTTATTTACACCCGGCACGCGCCTAACCGGCACGTTCATAACCGTTAGATCGGACGCCTTCCGATTCCCGCCCCACACATCGGTTTAGAATGGACGAATTGGGAGGATGACGCTCAAAATGATCGTCAGAGATTTTTTTTGCGCGATTGCGATTTTATCGGTGCCAGTCTGGACGGCGAGTGCCGCCGATCTAACCCCGCGCGCCATAACAGGCCCCGGGATTATCGCGGTTGGTTCCGCGCTGACGTGGACGGCCACCAACGCGCCGGACACTTACACCGTGAACACGACGTTCAGCTCCACTCCCCTGACGGTGGATAATGGCGCCGCCACCATTTGGCAGGAGCAGGTACCGACCGGATCCAACGGCGAATGGGACATCTTCTATTTGAAGACCACCAGCGGCGGTCCGCTGGCCAGCAACCTCGGCGCTTACTGGGGCATCACGATCGGCTTTACGTTCACCGCGCCGGTTTATTCCGACGGCGTGGTCACTCAGTGGATGGTGAACGGACAACCGGTTAGCAATATCACGGACGGAATCGGCACCATTTGCTGCGCCTCCGCTTCGAATCCCATTTTGCCGGGGTGGTCGTATTACAACATGGGCAACGGCGCGGAGCCCGCCGGACCCCAAAACGATTGGAAGGAAATTTACGTCCAGCCGTACAGCTATGTCTCCGCTGGCGGCATTGATCCGAACACCGCCAACGAATTTGTCTTTGCCCTGCACTTCACATTGCAGACTTTGCCGGTGGTGACGTCCGCGATCAGCGCCAGCCAATACGGGGCGTTTCCAACCTTCGGGCCGGGTTCCTGGATCGAGATCTACGGGAGCAATCTCGCGAATCTAACGCAACTCTGGGCCAGCAGCGATTTCAGCGGAGCGAACAATGCCTACGCGCCCACGACGTTATCCCATACCAGTGTCACGATCGGCGGCCAATCCGCATTTACCGAATACGTCAGCCCCTCGCAGCTCGATGTTCAGGTGCCGGGAGGGGTTTCGAGCGGCTCACAATCGCTGGTGGTCACCACCCAGGCAGGCTCGAGCGCGCCATTCAGCGTCAACGTCGTCGCAGACCAGCCGGGACTTCTCGCGCCGTCCAGTTTCCAGATCAACGGGACCGCTTACGCGGTGGCGCTGTTTTCCGACGGCGCCACGTACGTGCTTCCATCCGGCGCGATTTCAGGCATTACCTCGAAGCCCGCAACGCCCGGCGACACGATCACGCTCTACGGCATTGGTTTTGGCGATGTGAATCCAAGCACTCCTCCGGGACAGGTGGCACAAGGCCAGACCTCGCTCGCCACCAATCTTACGATCTCCATCGGCGGCACGCCGGCGACAATCACCTACCAGGGACTCGCTCCCGGTTACGTGGGGCTTTATCAATTCAATGTCGTGGTGCCGTCGATCGGCGCCACCAATGCCGCACCGGTCACATTTAGTTTGGGCGGCGTGAGCGGAACACAGAAGCTTTACCTGGCCATCGGCAATTAAAAAGCTCGCGTTCGGGGAGCTGAGCGCAACCTGAAGGTTGACAAAGAGCGCTTTTCCGGGCCGGCACTAGCCCGCGGCGCCGCCTTTGCGCTTGATCTCGATGCTCAGCCGTTTGATCTTTTGATTCAGCGTGGAGAGCGGAATACGCAGCTTCTCGGCCGCCTCGGTCTGGCTCCAGTTGACCGCTTCCAGCGCCTCGATGATTTTGCGCCGCTCGTAATCGGCCAGGATCTCGGGGAGCGAGGCGTCGGCCGGCAGCGCGCCGGTCTCGTCGCGGCGGATCTTGACTCCGCCTTCCTGCAGAATCGAATCCGGCAGCACATCGACGGGAACTATCGTTTGAGAGGCCAGCACCACCGCGCGCTCAATGGCGTTCTCCAGTTCCCGGACGTTGCCGGGCCAGTTGTAATCCATGAGCAGTTGCAGGGCGTCCGGCTCAAACCGCAACAGGCTGTTGCCATCGGGGCCCAGGAACTTTTCGTTGTCCCGGCTGAACTTGGTCAGGAAATGATCGACCAGCGGCGGAACGTCCTCCTTGCGCTCGCGCAGCGGCGGTAGCGCCAGGTTGATCACATTGAGCCGGTAATACAGATCCTCGCGAAACTTGCCGTCCTCCACCAGCTTTTTGAGCTCGGCATTAGTCGCCGCGATAATGCGCACATCCACCTTCACCGTCTCGGCGGATCCCACCGGCATAAACTCGCGCTCCTGGATTACGCGCAATAATTTGGCCTGAGTTTCTGGACTAATGGTTCCGATTTCGTCGAAAAATATGGTGCCTTTATTGGCTGTTTCGAAATAACCCTTGCGCGAGGCGATGGCTCCCGTGAACGCGCCTTTTACGTGTCCGAACAGCGCCGATTCCAGCAACTCGGCCGGCACCGAACCGCTGTTCACCGCGACGAACGGCTGATCGGCGCGGGCCGAATTGGCGTGGATCGCTTTGGCGATCAGCTCCTTGCCGGTGCCGGTCTCTCCGGTAATCAGGATAGTGGCGCGGCTGGGCGCCACCTGTGTCACCAGATCCAGGATGCGGAGCATACGGTCGTTCTTGCCGATGATATTGGGAAAACTGTACTGCTGCTTGAGCGCCTTCTTGAGCTGAACATTTTCGCGCTCCAGCCTGCTGTGCGCGATCATGCGGCCGATCTCGATCAGCAGCTTTTCGTTATCCCAGGGTTTGGAAAAATAATCGTTGGCGCCGCTCTTGAGCGCCGTCACCGCCACTTCCACGGACCCATAGGCGGTGATCATGAAGACCGGGGTTTCGGTGTCGCGCTCGCGGATGTCGCGCAGCACTTCCATGCCGGAGCGGTCCGGCATCATCAGATCCAGCAGAATCAGGTCATAGCTGGCCGATTCGGCCCGGCGCAATCCTTCGCCGCCGTTGGGGGCCAGTTCCACGCTGTAGCCTTCCAGTTCGAGCAGCGTTTCCAGGCTTTCACGGATGTCCGCTTCGTCGTCGATTACGAGGATTCGGCCTTTAGGAAGGGAGACAGGTTCATCGGGAGGCAGTCGATCAGGCATGCACCGGCTTTCGAGCTAATGGCAGTTCCACGCGGAATCGGGAACCGGCGCCCGGCCGGCTCTCCACTTCAATACTACCGCCGTGCTCGCGCACGATACCGTAGGTGACCGAAAGCCCCAATCCGGTGCCTTTGCGCGCGGCCTTGGTGGTGAAGAACGGATCGTAGATGCGCTCCAGATGCTCGGGCGCGATTCCCTGCCCGGTGTCCGCCACATCGATGCGCGCAAATCCGTCGCCGCTCCAGGCGCGCACCGAGAGCGTCCCGCCCGCTTCCATGGCGTCGCGCGCGTTCAAGAACAGGTTCAAAAACACCTGCTGCAGCTTGCCCGCGTTGCCTTTCACCGCAGCCATGGCCGCGGGAGCTTCCAATCTGACCTCAATGCCGGATTTCTTCAGTTGATGCTCCACCAGATTCAGCGTTTCCTGGATGACCTTGCCGACATCCACTTCGACGAACTCGGTGGTCGAGGTGCGCGAAAAGCTCAGCAACGAATTCACAATTTCGCTGGCGCGGAAAGTCTGCTTGGCGATCTTGTCGAGCAGTTTGGATTTCTGCTCGTCTTCGGAGATCTGCTTGGCGAGCATCTGCGCGTACGTGGAAATCACCGCCAGCGGGGTGTTCACTTCATGCGCCACGCCGGCCGCCAGTAGCCCGATGGAGCTCAGCTTGTCGGCCTGCACCAGACGCCGCTCCAGTTCATCGCGGTCCGTGACGTCGTCAAAGATGATCAGCCGCCCGATCTGCCGCATATCCTTGGACACCAGCGGCGCGATGGCTAGATTGAGAATATGCGCGGCCGGAGAGGAAGGTTGGCCGTTTCCGTTTCCATTGCCGTTCCCGTTGCCGTTATAGTGCCCGTTGCCAGAGGCCTGCGCGCGTACCGGAGACGGCAAA
>Ga0335074_10006446_pt1 | contig 16276 bp, 16 predicted proteins | sample Lox_Sample_23_FD_206715 | JGI IMG/M metagenome (GOLD analysis project Ga0335074, IMG submission 206715) | Soil microbial communities from Loxahatchee National Wildlife Refuge, Florida, United States - Lox_Sample_2.3 | ecosystem: Environmental > Terrestrial > Soil > Wetlands | place: USA...
TACAAACCCAAGAGACTAAACCTTTGCTTTCTTAGGTTTCGCAACTAATTCTGAATCCACTGGAGTGCTCTATTCTGTATGAGGAGTTGCGTTAGTGATTCCCACCATGCAATGTGTTTGAGAGAAAAGACTTGATGTATCTGTCGTAGCCAAACCGCCAAACACAACCTTTCACGTCGAGCCTAAACTTGAGTTCGGCTTCATTCGGTCCTATATATTGCAAGAAGGTTAATGCGACTACCTTGAACATGTCTCTGGATAGAGAACGCGACAATCTAACCGTGAAAAGCTTTATAATCCACGCTATAAGAGAGGTAAAGTATTGTGTTTAACACGAGATAGATACCTCGCCTAGGCTAAGAGGGAACCGCTGTTGGTGTTTCTTGTTGCAGGCGGCGAAGTCCCTTATTTATTACGCCCTCATAGCGATGAGTTCTTACCACTAGAAGGGACTGCTACTTTTCACAGTACTACTGATGATGAGGCTGTGTCAAGGGCTGATATTACCCCGCAGAAGTTTTTAATACGTTAATTGCGGTCAAGTAACGTGCTTCTAATAGTTACTAGCATCTATTCGACTGGCTCCTTAACACTAATTTAGATTCTGCTTCCCCCACTTGGACCTAAACGATCTCAATAGCATCGCAATTGCAATAACTGGTAAAACACTAACAACCTCTCCTAACCCCGCGTACTCTGGTGGGATTCGAGCGTTGGGAAAGGCCCCCGCAGCCAAGAGAATCGCTATAGCATTATACGCGAAAGACCACAGGAAGTTGGAAATGACACGTCGATAAAAAGCCTTTGAAAGATCTACTAGAACGAGGATTCCACTTAGAGAAGAATGCATAAGGACTACATCTGCAGCATTCTGGGCAATATCTGTACCTCCGTTCACATGCATGCCTATGCTTGCCTGAGCAAGGGCTCCAGCGTCATTCGTACCGTCCCCGCAGAACATAACCGTGTTCTCTTCGCCTTTGAGCATTTCTGCGACATACTGTTGCTTATCGCTAGGCGTGCATCGGAACCGAACGTGGCTTTGTGGAATGCCAAGGAGCCTAGCGATGGATCGAACAGCTTCTTCGTTGTCGCCGCTGACAATAGAAATTTTGACTGAGCGTCTCTTAAGCTGGTCAATAACCTCGATGGCATCGTGGCGAAGAGAGTCCTTGAGACCGAACGCGGCGACAAGGCTGCCGTCGATAGTGACACAGAATGTTGTGAGGCCTTGCGAAAGATATTGGTGGATAAATGGAAGACGATCAACGCCCAGCCAGTGTGAACTACCAGCACGAATGATTTTACCGTTCCACGTGGCTTCGATGCCACTACCAACAACAGATTTAGCATCACTAAATGGTAGCACCTGAACTCCTAAAGCCTCGATGTGAGCAACTATGGCAACAGATACTGGATGCTTGCTGTTTGCTGCTAGCCCTGCAATCACTGGAGCCAATATATCGGACCGACCAGTTGGATAACACTCCGCAACGACAACCAGCTTCCCTTGTGTGAGAGTGCCTGTCTTATCAAAAACGACATGCGAAACTTTTCGTGCAATCTCAATTGCGCTGGAAGATTTGAGTATCAGACCGTGTTTGGCTGCAATGCCTCCTGCAATGGCAACCACCATTGGCACCGCTAGGCCTATAGCACAGGGACAAGAAACAATAAGGGCAGAAATGGCGTAGGTCATAGCAATGACGCTAGCATCTGCGATGCTTTTCTGTTGACGTGTCACACCAACTGCAACCCATATGATATACGTAAGTACAGTGATAGCTAGAATAGCAGGGACGAAGATGGCGGCAACTCTATCGGCGATCTCTTGGACTGGTGGCTTGGATGACTTGGCCTCGTCAACCAAGTTTTCAATACTTTGAATTGTATTCTCGTAGGGCAAATGAGTCAGTGCGACGGTAAGAGTTCCAGAGTGGTTGATTGAGCCAGCAATGACAGACATTCCGGGCTTCTTGGTAATCAGTTCAGCCTCACCAGTGATCAAGGACTCATCGACCTCTGTCTCACCAGTAATTACGATGCCATCGGTGACGATTGATGTCTCTGGCAAGACCATAAATACGTCCTGGTATTGAAGTAGACGAGCATCAATCTCTAGTTCCTGATGGCTTTTAAGATCGACAAGTAGTGCAGCTGGGTTTTGGAATGACCTTGTTGAGATGGACTCGACAGCTTTCTGTCGAGCCCAAACGCTGACATATCGTCCAACCATGATAAGCGTGACAAGCAAAGTACTTGTTTCAAAAAACTGACCAGTCGATAGAGGAGTCCCCGCTACCAGATAGCCATATGCAATAACGGAATAGACAAAAGCAATACTCGTGCTTAAGACAATGAGTAGGTCCATTTCAATCATGCGGGAGAAAACAAGAGCCTTTACTGCTTTCCCATAAAAGGGGCCGGCAACTACAGTTTGAACTATTGTTGCCAAGCCCAACGAAATGGCGCCGTATAGAATCTCATGCTTCGGAAGTGGGGCCCAAGACATAATGAGGATTGGGATAGTTAACAGCGTAGACAAAAGTGTCATGAAGAGGACTTGATGGACATGAGCCCTACCCGAGGTGATGATGGAACTAGGAGCGATAGGAGCGAGTGTTGCATTCGGAAAAAAAGGATCCGAGACCAGGTCCCTGGCACCGACGCTTTTTGGATCGTAAATGACGCGAACCGTAGTCTTATTGAGGGCAATAAGATCCGCAACCCCAAGTGGTCGGTTTTCGTTACGAGCAAGACCGTACGCGTCGCAGGCCACAGTCACATCAAGATGACTCCGTCCCTGTACCAACTTCATACATACGAAACCCGTCATTCTCTCTATAACAGTGGTGATAGAATCACCGGGAATTGAACCGCAGAGGTCGAACTCGGCTTGGGCTAGTACGAGACTAGTTTTGATGTTTGAAACTGCCGAAAGCGATTTCAAGGACCTGTAGAGCTTCTTTTCACATCCAGAACAAGTCATACCTTGGATGCTGAGAACAATATGCTCGGATGGAAACAACCCTTTCTCAATGTCCATATTGTCGATTCTGGCTTGTGAAGTTGTTGTTGCTCCTGAAGCTCCGGTATTGAAACTCTCTCGATCAGCCGCATCCGCATCTGCATCTGCATCGTCATGGCCACAACAGGCGTTTCCAGAGCAGTCGTCTTGCTCTAAGAGTCCTTCTACAGTTGTAGGCGTACATGCTCCTACCGCATAGCAGGTTCGTGTAGAAAAGTCGCTTAATTGGCTCGCGGGAAGTTCAGCAGCAGCATTGGTGCTACAGCAAGTCTTTTCGACGAACTCTCTAATTGTCCCAGCAGCGCCTTCTCCGGCTGGCTTCAATATCACTCTACTGCATTGAGTCTTCGAAGAGCAATTGTGGTTCTCCGTGGCCTTCGCTTCAACGACTCCTCGGCAACTTATATTTGAGATATGATCAGCGTTGCAGCACTTCTTTGGGCTATTGATAATCATCTCGGCTCCTCCTGAAGCCATCACCTTAGACAACGCAGAAGAAATTGAATTTTGTTTGATGTAATGGAGAATGTCCTGAGAATATATAAAAGATTAAGTATACCCCGAACAAAAAATTAAAAAATTCTCCGTTTTTCCCCGCAACTTTCGGGCATAAGGGTTGATGAATTTGAAACATTCCCCGGTTTCTACTAACAAGATTAGCTAAGGCTTTCCGACTGCATGTTGTCCTCTCCCTATCCTTACAACTATATAATATTAACGAGGACTTTAGCAATAATGTTAAACCATCTTTCCCGAGTTTCTTTTCTGCCTTCAGCTCATCAACGCAAGAGCCTTCGGTAGTTGAAAGAGACTTGATCGTTCCGTAATGTCGGTGGTTCGTTGATTTTGGAATGTGGCATACTTCCATGCTTTCCGCACCAGTCTAGTTGCTAACAACTTTCTGTGTACGGTAAATTTTCATTTGCTCTCACGGAAATGCGCGAGATTCAAGCCAGTGCTGTAGCCAAATATATCTTCTCTCCCGGTTTCACTTGTCTCCTGTACAGCTCCACTTCAGGGGCAATTGCAAGTCGAATTACCAGATTCGCTAGGCGTGAATAAAGGCTATGAATTGAATGTACAAAATTTGCCGGTAACCCACGCGTGGACCTCGCTGAGTGGTCGGAGATCCTAATCCGATGCGGTTGTTAGGCGATGGTTCATAGATCTATCGCCTCATATCACCCCTGTTCAGGCAGAAATATCTGCAAGACACTGAGCATCTGATTGTTCCATCCTACTAGTGCCCAACTTGTATTTTGGGCTTTAACCTAACGAACTTGCCGTTTTGTAAATTTTATGGATTCTATAATAATAACAGCTTTCTTAATTTCAGGATACACTGCAGGATGCCGGTCTCGTGCCAGAGGAACTCAAGCCCGCTATGGCTAAGATGATTATTTACCCTCACAGACCCGAAGATGCTTGCCCTTCTTGGACATACGAAACAAGTCACAGAAATCTTTCTCGTAATAACTACTGTTTCTCGCATTTTTCACGAAGTTCCGACTTGTGATCTTCAGGAAGGTTGTTGGGTGGAATGTTGACCATTCCATCCATCTCCCTCGGTCCGTGATTATCGTTGTAACTACAACACAAAGTAGGGCAGATTCATCAGCCCTTTGACATAGATCGCAGCCATATTCCATTTTAAGAGGCTAAGTACTACGAAGCCAGCCGTTGGCCCAGGCCCGAAGAAGATAGAAAGCTCGAGGATGGTAGCGAGGACATAGCGCTTCTTTAATTCAAAACACCGTGAATGTTGATCAATTATAGGAATTTACTCATCTTGAGCAGGCTATTTATCTTGATTACCTAACGAGTATCAGGTCGCTACAAATGAGTTGATGGGCTCCCGTGTTTTCAATAGATTACGAGATGCTGGACTCCACCTCGTTCGACCCGAATCTGAATGGGCTTCATATCAGGTTAAGGTTAAACCCAAGCTTGTGGATGTTTAATGTTAATGAAATTAATGACGGGACTCAAGAGGCCTGGAGGATTTTGGTCTTAGGGTCTGCATATCGGAACCCTTGCGGTGCGGGAAAGCCGTTTAAGGATGTGAATGCTGTGGTTCTCGCGAAATCTAAAGTTACACGTGCTCTACGAAGCACCAAACCAAAAGTTATGGAACACTAAGACTCTAGCTTTTTTTGGCTTGCGAGAGGTGTCCAAAGGTAGAACCATCAGTGCATACAGTCCGGCCTAGTTAAGACGATGTAATTCATACCGCCTAAAATTATCGTCTAAGCCAGGTATCGGTTTATCAAATAGGTGTAAAGGCAGGGACCTTACCATATTAGGTAAGATCTTTGCCCAGACAGAGGCACTCCCACCTACATCAGGGCGCCCCTCCCACCTAAATCTTTATCAAAAAGAGCTAGAAACACCCCATCACCTACATATTCGGCATTCCCTAAGACAATTTCCGCCAAATTCCGGCCAAATCTAACGATATATTATGTTATCGTTATTTGTATGTGGATCTCAATTGATCGAAGAAAATTATCGTCTAAGTCAGTTTATCATCTTACCCAGCATCGTCTTAACCAGGCCTGACTGTATTCGATAGTTATGGTGATATAGCTACAGATTCATGAGCTTATGGTCTTTAGCTTGCATATTGTATTGAATTAACGGTATTTTCGAAGTATAGGTACATATATGCACGAAATGCCGCTTATACTTTTGAATAGCTTTATGAATAGTCCCGGTGGCCGCTGTTTTGCGTTACAGGTAACTCGGTATAGGAGAATGAAGAGCTTTATAGAAAACCTCGAAGTTCTTTATGTAAATAGGTAGGTATCCTCTAAATTTAAGCATTTCTTCCTATACCTTCTAATCTTTGCAATGCGTTATACTCGATCTCAAGCTTGTGCCCGAGCTGTCACGGGAACGCATTCGGTGGTGTATTTCACGTATCATTAGACATACTCAAATAGTGATCTTACTAAACGGTGATAACAAGTATAAAGAGAGCCCATTTGAACACGAAACGGTAATGTCCGTCCCTAAGTCGAGAGACGCACGCCGTCGAGAGACAAACTATAGGTACTTTGAATTCAAGCGACTCTGACTTCGTGAAAGCATCGAAGTTTTCCGTGGTTTTGTATCAGTCGTGTGTTGCGGCCACTCCTCAACACTCCTAAGCTCGGCGACTTGGAAGATTACATTCGCATCGTCGCTGCCGCCCTGATTTGCGGGGAGCCTCTTTTTCATGGCGTAACAGCACTCCTCCACCACAGCACCACCACCAAGTTTGTACCGCTATCGAACCTCATCAACGAGCCTTATCCGAGCCTTAGAGTCCCACAGAAACGCTGAGAAGTCATTGTCAGCCGTGGCGCGAGTGCCATGCAACGTCGCCACGGCGGTCGGTACAATTAAAGAGAATATCGACCTTGGTACAGCAGTTCATAAGCAGTAAGGGGACAAAACTCAAAATCCGCTCACAACCCAGCACTCGCCTTCGAAATTCGCATACACAACGTTCTACCAACATACATCTGATACCTGCAGGTGTATAATAATGCTGGAGGTGAGATGCCTACTTATCGCATGCCACACATGCCTCCTACAACTAGTCGCATACACACCATATTACCAAGTAATGCAAGCGGTCAATCTTGGGCCTATAGAGTGAATTTGTCTTTGTTAAATGGCTTACTTTAGCGTTATTGAAAAGATCGAAACTTTCGCTGAGAATCGGTAAAAAAGCTCTATCGTTCCGATTTGACGTATAGGGTTTGCGAGACGAGCTGTCTGATTGAACGATTGATTTTATCACTGACGTGGCAACATGGCTGATAATGGCTGAAAACTGAACACTTAAGTGTTTTAACTTCCACACCCTAGGTTATATCTCAATTACTGTCTCTCAAGCTTTATAAAACGCTCATAGAAAATACAAGTGTTCCAACGCATCTCCGTCTCTCCACCCCTCTTAGGCGAGTCATGCCCAACAACGAAAAATCGCAAAACTATATAGCAGTAAAACCCTCTGAAGAAGGGAAAGAGCAATGGCTTAAAGTTCTATCAACACAAACCGATGAGGGAGAAGGGAGGTTCAATGAGTTCATTCTATCGACACAAAACGACGAGGGAAAATGGAAGTTCGATGAGTTCAAAAAATCCTTCCATAAACTGGAGTTTAAGGAATACCTCCATTTGATCTGTAACCCTGTTCTCCTCATCGATTATAAGAAGCGCTTTTGCCGGAGGAGGATTCAGAAATATTTGGATAGTATATATTATCATTACAAAGAGCAAGGATACCAAGACGAGAAAGCTTGGTACGAAAACGAAGAGAACGAATACCAATATCGGTGGGAAACGCCGAAATACTATGAAGACGCCCAGGACTACTTGGAGAGATACGGTTCGTTTAGTTGCATCAAATTTCCCCTTTTACCGCAGTGCTAATTTATTTGGCCAACTATAGTCAAAGCAAAGAAGAATGCGTGGACTCCGCTCGGTATACTTAACCGATTTGTTATTGGGGTTTATGTGGCGGCTTTCATTATCATACCTCTAGTCCTTATGTCATTCGTCATAGTGACAGAAAAATACCGAGTAACATTGATCATCGTAGCTATCGTTTTATTCTGGGGTTTCTTGGAGTTCAACCATGATATTGAAAATAAGGACGTGATCACTGGTACTGCTGCCCATGCTGCTCTTTGGATAATTTATGTCGGATCTGTAAGCGGGGACTAATAGCTAGGGGGTAAGGGGCGGACATAATCTTCATTTTATTTTCCTTAGCAACACCAATTATTTATTCTACTACTCCTTACACGAGCTTCTACTCGCAATAAGAGAGCAAGATCCCATTGTGCTGATTGTTGTTGTGTACTCCGCACTTGCCTGCAAGGTATCAGATATATGTTGGTAGAACGTTGTGTATGCGAATTTCGAAGGGGCGAGTGCTAGGTTGTAAGCGGATTTTGAGTTTTGTCCCTTCACTGCTTATTGACTGCCGTACCAGGGTCAGTCAGAAACGTCTCCGCACGTCCCCTCTCCGCACGGCGAAACTCTTAGAATGCATGTCCCTGGAGCTAGAATGTCTTCAAGGCTTAGAGCCGTATTCTTTCTTAATGAGTCTGTCATATTATGGGTCCGAAATTCGAAGATATGTGGGTGGCCGTGATTGAGCAAAGGGGAATAGCTGAAGCGGCAATCGACGGCGTCAATGAAACGATTGACAGCATGACCAACACCCCGGTAATTCTCGTTGCAGACTGGTTTCCTAGAGGAGAAATGGCTTCGGAACAGTGACACATGGACTATATCTTCATAGACCTGCGAGGGAGAGACTTTAGAGGTCTAAACTGTGAATTCGTCTCGCAACAGCGTGCGTCCCTCAACCTAGGGACGGACGTTAGTCTAAACCTTGATCTTGAATGCATGCCAACATCCTAATTGGGATTGGACTGACCCTGGTCATCTTACGTGATGTGGCTGACAGTAGCGTATTCCATAACCTTATCAGTCGCTAAATATTTAGTGCATTAAAAAGAAAAATTAACTATTAATTTTCTAGTCTGCCCTTCTATATAATTTCCAATTTTGATGGCAGGAACAGGACGTACTCTATTGCAGGCTCATGAGAATGAAGGGAAAGAAGCTTAGAGAAACTTGATTTCCTGGGAGCCATTCGGGCCCAGGATAGCATACCCCCTGGGAAAAAGTTTTCTGGGATCATATCGGTCGTGGGACCGTTATCTCTTCGCCCGCTGCAACTATACATTTTAGCGCCTTGACATTTTTTAGTGAGCCAAAATTTGAGTTTAGAGTAGCAGCATCGCTAAAATATTATCCTTAGGCTAAGCAGTCGCTAAACTTCAGGGCCTTAATCACTAAACCACAGCGCATTCTCGCTAAAATGCCAAGACGCGCTAAAATGTTATAGTTGCAGCGTGCAAAGAGATAACTCCTGGAAGAAAGGCCCTGGGAGGCATGCTGTCCTGAGAGTTCCTACCCAGGTTGCACAGCGCCTTAGGATTCCCCTTTTCACAGGAGCTAAATCTCCTACACGTTTTTCAGGACACAACAGCTAGGCCACCCCTCCTATGTCGTCAGCCGTCCCAGGTGGCTGGAAGATTTATCCTGGAAACCCACTTGTCCTAGCTTCAAATCAGTTCCAAGGATCCCTGACTGCAATACTTTACGACCTTTCTCTTTTCCCGTGCTCATTTCTCTCCATTCTATAACCCTGATTAGCATCGAATTCTCTCTGGCTACGAGCGTCTCTCTCGAAACTGTAGGTCCCGCCGCTTCTTCCAAAAGGCCTGGACTCGGGAGGCCCAAAGCTTCGACCGAACCTTGGGCCAGTGTTTGAGCTCTGAAATGTGTACTCGCCTTCGGACGGTAAGGTTCTTCGAAACTCTATGGTCGGCTCTTCAGATGGCTGGGACGGCCGCCGTTGGCCAGGCTTAGGTGAGGTCGGTTGAAGAAGACCTGAACCCTTATCGTCCATACTGGTCTCGTCGTATCCCCCACTCAAAGGTGGTGCAAGTGAACTCGGTGGGTAGCGCTGCGAAGTTCCTGGAACTGCAAGAGACGGACGACTACCCTGGTGGCTAGTACTCCTTGGCCGACCAGCAGAATCTTGACGTGAGCCAATGTCAAACGGAGATCTTCCGTTGTAGTCATTGTACTGATCGTCGTGGTCCTCTCGTGCCTGTACCGACCGGTACCATCGATCACTTGTCCAGTGGTCTGCCCGATGCTCCATCTCCAGAGCCAAATCCCTATCGTTCAGTCCGGAGAACACCTCTAACATGTAGTGGTCAAACGATTCTGTTATTTCGTGCATCATGCGAAAGTACTTGACATCCAAGACAGCAGGCCGGACTGGCTCGTTCGAACCAATATCCTCCATTCGATCGGCTTCGGTCAGGGCGTCGTAGTATGCAAGACTCCTTGCCACTTGGAAGGCGTTACGGATTTGACGGCCATTCCACTGACCAGTACCCCGTCGATTACTGTCGTCGAACTGGAGTTCCGCAAAGTTGAGAACGGTAGAGTCGAAAATCTCCAATGGCCGTTTCTCTTCGCTCTGCTCGTTGATGTGGCGAAGCCTCTGAATATTGAGCTTCCATATGTCGAGGGTTTGGTCCTTTGTCAGTGGAGGATAGTAGATCTTGTAGTGGATCCGTGACTTGAAGGCTTCGTCGAGTGCACCCGATCGATTGGTAGTCAGGAAGAGAATGCCAGTATAGTAATCCAGAACTCGCAAAAACACTAGATAGATTAGTCATTTCGTCTCATTTCGAATTTAGCACTTAAGCGTCGCCCACCTGAAACAAGCGCATTCTTGGTGATCGCAGAGTCTCCTTTCGATCGCTGCGAAAAGAAGGTGTCCACCTCATCCATTAAGAGGATGCAGTCCCATATACTCGCAAGCCGAAATATGGCTCTCAGGGAGGTCTCGACTTGATCTGGCGTGAGACCTATATCACCACAGGTGATCTTGAACAATGGCTTGCCATTGGCCTGTGCTACCGCCTCCGCGGTCGCGGTTTTACCAACGCCAGGGACGCCGTGTAGGAGTATAAACAACCCAGTTCCTTTGCCTTGTATTACATCCAGAGACAATCCCTCCTCGCCATACCGTCCCTCGGCTTCTTTCAGAAGGAAATGGCCCCGAACGGAGCCTTGTATAAGTTTCTTGGTGCCGGTGGAAATCTTCAACGCCTCAAGTGCATCGAAATTCCGCGCAGATGGCGTCAACCTCGATACATCAAGCTGAGCGAACTTTCGCTCTCGGAAGACGTAAGCGAATACGCGACAATGCATCAGAATCTTTTCTTCACGGCGGAGAAATTGCTTAGTCGTCGGCTGTCCCCTTTGGTGATTTTGGGACACTGCAGCCAGGAAAGGGTCTTCTAACACAAATTTGTTTCGTTTCAAGTGGTGCACTGCCGTACGGTACGGGATGATCTCTCTGGTCTCTCGCAGCAATTTTGTCCTGTCCCTCCCCGACCACCAGCGTATGGTGAAGTCGTCAGAAATGACAATCTTGTTAGTAAATTCCGTCTTTAAGACAGTCCGCTTTGGTCGCCAAGAAGGACAAGCCTGAAAAGCCTCCCCAAAGTCCACCATAACCTCACTGTTGATATATTCGGGGTGCTTCATGATTACCCCATTGGCGTCAGTAGCGAACCCTCCTTGTGGAGTGCGCATAACGGTCCAGGCATTGTAAAAAGCGTGCTTTGACTCTATAAAACGAAGGACCTGGTCGCCAATTTTCAGTGAGGTGTCCAGATACGCTTCATGGCTTGGGTTAAATCGCAGTGGGTATATGGGTAAGGTGTTAATGGGTTTCCACCCTTCATATGGTGATATCTTGAAAATATGTGTGACAACACAAAACTCATCGCCTGTATAGTCAATGTGATACGCATGTACAGTGAAGTAAATGCTGTCATCTTCACTTGGCTCGTGGCTCGAGTACTTTCGATGATCCGGAGGCGTTAAGTTATAGTTCCTAATGGCATCATTGACGAAGAAAACTCTCCAGATTCTCTCTCCCATCCGATGATCACGACCCTCCCCTGATTGTTCACCTTCGAGCGGCTTGTAAATGTATTCTCCAGGCTTGAAAAGATAACAAAGATCGGAGAATATGATTTTTTCGTCGCTCGAGTAGTCCAGATTGTCAAAGTGATGTGATTCAGGTATAACTTCCTCATCAATGAATTCAACATAGGACTGCAAAATGGCCAAGGTGGCTTGGCTGTCGTCGAGTAAATCTTTCTCCCCGCGTCCGTGTCCGTCATCCCGCGGCGTCATTCCAGAACTGTCTGAGTGATGGCCCTCACTCTGAATGGCCCACTTCTCTTCAAGCTCAGCCAGAGCTTGTTTTACCTGAGGATGGAAGTGCAGAAGAGTGCAGAACGGGCGATCATAAGTTCGCGGCCTGGTTGACCAAGTCTCTCCTTGGACCTTGGCAAGTATCTGGAGAAGAGCAGGGGCCTGAAGCCGAATCCGCCGAATCCACGTACGGTCAGATTGATCATTGCGCAAGGCGTCATTACTTCGATTCGTCTCCTTCACAAAAGCCTCCGTCTTTCGTTTTGCCGCTCGAGGGTTGGATTGTCCGTGCTCAAATAGTTTGTCACGCAGTGCTTGCTCCTCCAGATACTCCTGTTCAAAAAGGGCCCCTGACACCAGAACATCAACAGCGTAGCGGGCATCATCTTCGCTAAAGCGATTCTTGAATTCCATGAAATTGCATTTTCGCACTTCGGGAATAAAGTTGAGATTCGTCAGATGGTCAATATCAGCGCCGTGCGCTCCGGAGCTGGCCTCGTCGACTTCGATAAAACCCGATATCTCGTTAATGGAGTCGACCTTACCATGACTCTCAATACCCATTAGCCTGGTCTCTAATCTCTTGATCTGCTCCCTGAGATCCAAGATCACCGCGCTATCCTCGCTGTTCAAAGTCTCCATTTGGATGGATCTTAATCAACTGCCGTATCGTATGTTGAGATTTTCGGAGTAGAATTTCTTAATCCACGATTTCACCGTGTGACTGACAAACAGATATTGCAGGCCGCGATTGCACCGTTCCTAGGCTGTATAAACGCTCAAGAAAATTAGGCAGCCTTTGCAGGAACTCCTGAGTTCGCGCCTTCCGTGGTCAAGTTTACGATGACACCCTTTCCCCTTAGCCAAAATGCACATTTCTGGCCACAGTACATGAAATCCTTTGCAAATTGTCTTTCCAGCACCCATTGATTGGTCAAGGCGTTTCCGTGGAGAGGGCAGGCGTGCTGAAGGTGTAGCTCACGCATGATACCCTGCACCAGTGTCGTATTGTTCGGGCTGACGTGTTCATGCAATTTATATTTATACTGATTGCAGATAAACAAGGCAGTTTTGACTGGTCGCCTTCTAATCCTTAGGTTTTGGGGTCGGCGTGTCAGCCTTAAGTCAGGCTTCCCAACAGTGTTATCTTGTGCAATTGGTGCAACCTCGCCCAAGGCTTTTTGGAACACCGCCGCAGTAGTCCAAAATCATCAAGGTCAGACATTCCTTATGCTAAGTTGAAGGCGTCCGCGCCGTTCTGAGGTTCCAAATTCTGTCGCTAGGCTGCCGAAAGATCCGAGATCCGATGGCTCTTATCATCGACGCCCGGTATGAAGGTGTGAATGCTTAATGCCGCTTTGAAATCACTGCACAACTGGCTCAATGATTTGTCCCGTTCTCTAAGATCTCAATTTTGGTCTCGGAGCCTCGTAACTGCATCTAATTGACATCTGAGTCACGAGTGTCAAGACCCCAGCAAATACTCATTCCGTCGTCTATTTCATTCTTCAAAAGCAGAGTCGAGATGGCCGACAGAGATGATGCATCAACAGCATCAATAGCATTTACAAGGGGGTTCATAGACCAGCGAGCGGCAACATTTCACGAGGCATTTGGGGTGGAATCGTACTTCAACACGGTGATGTCAAAATATCAATCAAAAGAGATTTCGTAAGCCCTCACGAATGACTTCTCAAAGCTCCTATGGTACGAACTGACTGCGTCAAGTGACCTCGAAGAAACCCTGAAGCGATATCAGAAACAGGCTCCGGACCAAGCTGACTTCGACTTCGATCTGCTGAAATGTACGTGGCATGATGTTCTCCGCGAGCTGGAAAGGGCGCAAGCCGCGGTTTCTGAGAGCAATAATCGTGGAGAGAAATTCCATCAAAGAGCGTGGCGGGCGCTAGGGACAATGGGCGATGTCCTGGCTCCCGGGTTGGCAGCTCTTCCAGACAACCTGTGTGTCTTGAACGGGGGCCTAGCAGTCATATTCAGCGTAAGTTGGGTCTTCGAGACATAGTTCACTTGACTATCGACTGAGCCTAGTCCATATAGCTCGCTCGGCACCGGTCGCAGAACCGGCAGAAGATTCTTCGCGCGTTTGAGGACATCCCCAACGTCATTATGATGGCCTATGGCAAAGCTGAGAGCATTCCGCGGGATCGACCAGGAAGCGGTAGACTTCATGGAATGATCAGAGAACTGCAGCAAACTCTCCTACGCACCCTTCCAGTCTTGATTGATAGACTAAATCCAGGAACTTTGGGTGAGTACCTCCCTACAATACATCTTCGAACTTGTACCGATGATCAATCACAAGTCAACAAAGCTATGAGTCCTTTCAAGGGCTCCGATATCGATGATCTCCTCGGAGCGGTCCGCATCAGCTCCGAAAGGGTTCGGGTCTACGCCGAGGAAATAATGGACAACATCATAGTCAGCGCGCACCAGACTATCCAAAATAATTACAAGATGTCGAAGGATATCCACGTGACCACGCAGCAAACCGAAGAAGAGGTTGGGGAGCTACGTGGGAAGATCGACGAGATTCTGAAACACCAGAAATCCTTCCAAACTACCCTAGACGCGGTTTCCGGCAAGAATAGTCTTCTCAGCTTCCTCATGGAGTATCTGAGTAAGTTGAAAGCCGCTATTGTTTTAGGGGGTACGCTATACTCACTTACCTGAGAAGAACCCGAGCAACATGAGGAAGAGAAGTCATCAACGGAGTCTCCTCCCGTCTACGAGCCAGCGACACCAGTGACTCCGAGACAATTGCTAGGACTAATGAACGTTCACCACCTCGGAGCACTTGACGACGAGCAACACATCATTCGACGCGGCCGTTCGCTGAATAGCGACGCCATTTCACACGCAGCCACCATGTTCCAAACAACCCAGGTCCAGCAATTACTGCACTCGCCAGAGTCAGGTGTTGTGCTCGTGAATGGCTGTACAGATCGGTCTCAGAACACCAAGATCTCGCCCATCACGCATGTCTGCGCGACTCTGACTCATGCCCTCCGTCGTTCTGCCCGCGCCAATGTGGTTCTAGCCTTCTTCTGTGGGCAGCATTCAACATCGAATGACGACCTCATGGGCCCACAAGGGCTAATGAGGAGCCTAGTCGCCTTCTTGGTTTTGAGTCTGGTTCAGAATGAGTGCATATCGGACTCCGCACCAATCTGGTTCTCGGCCTTTCAAGGAGACTTCGAGAAGCTTTCGTTCAAAGACATTTGTCAACTGTTCTACCATCTGGTTGAGCTCGTGCCGAAGGAAATCACGGTATATTGCGTCGTCGATGGGATATCATATTACGAAAGACAAGTCTGGAAGGGAGACTACGATCTGATGATGGAGTGCTTTGGCAGCATAATCGCAAATAAAGCTATTGCCGCAGTATTCAAACTCCTCCTCACCAGTCCGACGGTAAGCCACTGGTTGCCGGATCTCATGCCACACCAACGGGTCTCATTGAGGAACTCGAGAACTAGAGGGGCAGCAAGCCCGGAAACTTATCTCCAATCAGCCTTCGGAATCTAGTCTCGCAGGAAGATTGGTAGAGAGACATCCGCGGGACCAGAATGGCTGGACAGTACTTATACGGGCAGCGAAGAGACGGCATGGGATGATGATGGAGATGCTGTTAGACAACAGAGCGAATATCGAGGTACAAGACCGCTGTGGCGAGACAGCACTTATATGGACGGCTAAGAAAGGGCATGAGAAGGTGGTGAAGATGCTGTTAGACAGCAGAGCGAATATCGAAGCGTAGGACCAATATGGTAGGACAGCACTTATATAGGCAGCTGAGGGAGGGTATGAGAAGGTGGTAGAGATGTTGTTAGACAAGGGAGCGAATATCGAGGTGCAGGACCAGCGCAGGACAGCACTTATATAGGCAGCTGAAAGAGGGTATGAAAAGGTGGCGGAGATGCTGTTAGACAACTTCCCACGTAAGACAAATGATCATTTTCTTGCCAGGCTTTGCTATTACTTTCCTGATATTCCGAATGGTCTAACCGAAGACTCGGGACAAGGCCCTTCCCAAAATTTCCTCGTCCAGTACGTCGCACTTACCAGAGAAATAATTCACGTCTTGGACTCCCGAGTCACATATCCAGAGAGCATACCTGCTCCCGAGGGGAACGAATAAGCTGGTCAAAGGATATGATGTAAAATGTAAGATAGCTAGTAATAATTATAGGAACTGAATGTACAGCTAATTCTAGAAAGCAACCGGAATCTCAGGAAGCATTGAAAATCTAAAAAATAAATAAAAAAATAAAAAATGGATAAATGTCCAACGTTAAGAACGTACTGGATGTTAAGAAAGCGTTGAAGGACAAGGAAGCGCTGAAGGGCGAAGGACAAGAAAAGGTTGAATGACAAAGAAGCGTTGAAGGACAAGGAAGCGCTGAAGGCCAA
>Ga0335074_10006447_pt1 | contig 16276 bp, 15 predicted proteins | sample Lox_Sample_23_FD_206715 | JGI IMG/M metagenome (GOLD analysis project Ga0335074, IMG submission 206715) | Soil microbial communities from Loxahatchee National Wildlife Refuge, Florida, United States - Lox_Sample_2.3 | ecosystem: Environmental > Terrestrial > Soil > Wetlands | place: USA...
CGTGCGGGTCCGGCACCGCGGCGGTATCGATGTTGATGCCGATATCGCAGGTGCCTGCGTAGGACAGGAGGGTCGTGTTGAGAGAGGTCCCGATCGTGGGCCCGAACGTGGACATCGCGGTGATCTTGCTCCCCGCCACATAGACCGGCGCCGGAGCGCCCGGTACGTTGCTCGCCACGAAGTCCGCGTGCTTGAGGATCGCGGCCACGTAGCCGACGGGCAGCATGTTGAGCGCCCCGGCGATCGCGCCGGTGACCGGAAGCGACCGCTCCTCGCGTGCCGTCTGGGCGATCCGGTGCAGCAGGCGCATCCGGGTGGCCGGATCGGGTTCCCCGGCCGGCACGGTGATGCGCATCAGGGTGATCTTGTTGCCCCAGCCGGTGTCCTGCGCTATCCGGAGGCTGATCGGCATGACGGCCCTCAGGTACCGCACGGTCGCGCCGTGGTGTTCGTGATACCTGCGCAACCCCCCGGTCACCATGGCCAGGTAGGCGTCGTTGACGGTTCCGCCGGCGGTCCTTGCCGCCTTCTTCAGGGCGTCCACGGAGATCTCCATCGTGGCCAGACGGCGTTGCATCGACCGGTCCCGCATGAGAGGCGACAAGGTGCTGGAACTCGGTGCCGCCGTCCGGTAGACAGAACGGGCCATCGCGGCGGTCTCGCGGGCCAGGCCGAACGGGTCACGTGCGGCCTGGATCAGGGCCGGGATAGCCGTCTGCGCTCCGCGCTTGGCCAGGCTCGTCAGCTGCCCGGCCAGCGAGCCGGCGGCCTCGCTGACCAACGTCAGCTGGCCTGTCGCTTCGCCGCACGGCGCTGGCGGCATCGGGCCAAGATCGGGGGGTTCGCGCTGCGGGTCGGAGATGATCGCTAGCATGCGCATCCCGCCCACGCCGTCCGACAGGGAATGGTGGAACTTGACGACGAGCGCCGCCGCACCGTCCCCGATGCCCTCGACCACGGTGAGCTCCCACAGCGGACGGTCACGGTCGAAGGCGTCCATCGCCGACCGGCGCGCGAACTGCAGGACCGCCTCCCGGGTCCGGGGAGCGGGAGCGGCGATCCGGCGGACATGCCAATTCAGGTCGAAATGCGGATCGTAACTCCATCTGGGGCCGGCGAGACCGAAGGGCACGTCGATGACACGCTGGCGCAGCGAGGGCATGAGCCGGGATATCCGGTCCACGCGTGCCACGAGCGCATCCCAGTCCGGAGCGCAATCCAGCCAGTCGACGACGACAATGGTCGACCGGAGCGCTGGATCGCGTTCCATACGCCAGGTAAACGCATCGCTCGCGCCCATATACGCGCTGCCGGATACCGTCACGCTGCCGATGCTAGGAACATGTCTGCTGCCCCGACAGGGCCATTGGTCCCTGCGGGCCGGGCCGTGGCCACATATCGGGCGCCGGCCTGCAGTCAGTGTGCTGGTGCCCGGCTTCCGTCCAGGTACTCGGCGAACACCGCCGGGATTCCCAGGACCAGAGTATGGGCGTCATGAGATAGCCGGAGGCCACGCGGATCCCAGCTGAATTCCCAGCCGTGCCGGTCGATCAGGTGCGTGAGTGCCCTGATCAGCGCATCCTCTCTCATGGCGCGGGTGAAGTCTGGCGAGTCGCTCTCGAGCGCGACCTCGTAGCCCAGCTGGTCCTTGCCGAGGTGCCCGAGTTCCTCGATCCGTGCGTCCACCGCCAGCACGACCGGCGAAAGGTACAGATCGGTTACGTCATGAGGTCTGGTGGCCATGAGAATCTCCTTAGCTAGAAAGGCGAAACCATGGTGTCGTGCCTGGCGGCCCCCCGGTAGTGGCGAAGGTCCTGACCGCGCGGCTGGTTCTCGCGGGTGATGACGTTCAACCCGGCGAAAGCGGACTTTCGGCCCTGTCGTTGACCCCGCTCCCCGGGTGAGGCTGGGGGGTAAGAGGGGCGCCCCGGAGGAAAAGAAGTGTTAGCGATGAGCACCGCGGTCAAGGACGTCATGACCACCCGAGTGATCTGGGTCAAGAAGTCCGCGTCGTTCAGGGAGCTTGCCAGCACCCTGCGGGAGCACAAGGTCAGCGCGTTTCCCGTCGTGGACGCGGCCGGCAAGGTAATCGGCGTCGTCTCCGAGGCCGACCTGCTGACCAAGGAAGCCCTGTACGGCGAGGAGCCGGGGGTGATCGAGGGCATCCTGCACCATAAGGACCAGGAGAAGGCCCGCGGGGTAACGGCCGGCGAGCTGATGACGGCTCCGCCGATAACCATCCGCCCGGACGCTTCCGTCGAGGACGCCGCCCGGCTCATGTACGTGCGGAAGGTCAAGCGGCTGCCCGTGGTCGACGCGAACAACCATCTTGTCGGCATCGTCAGCCGGTCCGACCTGCTCGCGGTCTTCGACCGCACCGACGCGGAGATCCGCAAGGAGATCCTGACCGAACTGCTGGTGAAGGAGTTCACCGTCAACCCCGACGACTTCACGGTGACGGTGAAGGATGGCGTGGTCACCCTCAAGGGCACGCCCGAGACCAGCGAGGTCGGACGGGAGATCGTCGGCAAGGTCCGGCATGTCCAGGGAGTGGTGGCCGTGCGCGACAGGCTCAGCTACCCGCCGACCGAGTACCCGGCTCGTACCTACTTCCCCATTCCCCACTGAGGGCCGACACGAGAGAAGGACGATGACGATGAAGGCGTGCGTGAAGGACATCATGACCACCCATGTGGTGGCGGTGTATCCGAGCGCGTCGTTCAAGGAGATGGCGGCCAGGCTGCACGAGTTCCGGGTGAGCGCGTTTCCCGTCATTGACGACGAGGGAAAGGTCCTCGGCGTCGTCTCCGAGGATGACCTGCTGGCCAAGGAGGCGGTGGCGCTCACCCTGGCCGACATGCCGGCCGATATCTCCGAGCGGATCGCCCGCCGGCTGCACCGGCCGGGGCGCGAGGCCGACGGGCTGACGGCAGGCGAGCTGATGACCAGCCCGGCGGTGACCACCACGCCCGACACGCCGGTCGAGAACGCGGCCAGGAGCCTGTACAACTGCCGGGTCAAGCGGCTGCCTGTGGTCAACTCCGACGGCCGCCTGGTCGGCATCGTCAGCAGGTCCGACGTGCTCTCCGTGTTCGACCGCAGCGACGAGGAGATCCGCAGGGAGATCGTCGACGAGGTGATCTTGCACGGCTTCCTGCAGGACCCGCGGATGTTCGCGGTGACCGTGCGGGCGGGCGTGGTGACCATGCAGGGCAGCCCGGAGACCTCGGCACTCGGCCGGGACATCGTCCGCGCGGCCCGGCACGTACAGGGCGTGGTGGCCGTGCGCGACCGGCTCAGCTATTCAGCCGACGACTAGTCCCGGGCCTTCCCTGCCGCTGCGGGCTCGTTAGCGGCGGTCAGGCAGGCTTGATGCGGCGGCCGGTGACGCGGTTCGGGACGATCCGCAGGAACAGTTCCCGGTCGCCGCCTGGCCAGGGCTCGACGCCCGCCGCCGCGGCGGCCTTGCGTTCGGCCTCGTCCTCGACGTGGTGCGCGGGCCCCTGGATGAGCACGCTCCAGCCCCGCCGTCCGGTGACGTCGATCTCGTCGATCTCGAACGCCACTAGGTAGTCTCCGCCGGCGATCCCGGTCTGCAGGTCCTCGTCCAGCGCGCTGTGCCGGGTGGTACGGAAGACGATCGCTCCGTCCTGCCACTTGTAGTTCACCGGCAGCACGGCCGGGCCGAACCGGCCGGCGTAGGCGATGCGGCCGATCCCGCCCGGGGATATCAGCCGCAGGCTCTCGGCCTCGTCCAGCTCTTCGATGACTCGGTCGGCCATACCTGATCCTTCCCGGGTGCGGCTCTCAGTCAGACCATAGCGCGATGTACGGCGGCGGTGACCTTCAACCCGCCCGGAACGGACCTTCGGCCCTGCCGTCGGCCACGTCCGGCGACCAGGCTTGGAGGTGGAAATCACTGACCTTTGGAGGCAGTCATGCGAGCCGTCGTTTACCACGGTCCCGGGCACAGGGCATGGGAAGAGGTGCCCGACCCGGAGATCATCGGCGATTGCGACGCCATCGTCCGGGTCGACGCAACCACTATCTGCGGCACTGACCTGCACATTCTCAAGGGTGACGTGCCCGCCGTGCGCGACGGCCGGATCCTGGGCCACGAGGCCGTGGGGACGATATGGGACGTCGGTGAGGGCGTCCACACGCTGGCGCCGGGCGATCGCGTGCTGGTCTCCTGCATCAGCGCGTGCGGGGCCTGCCGGTTCTGCCGCGAGGGACGCTACGGGCAGTGCCTGGGCACCGGCGGCTGGATCCTCGGTCACAAGATCGACGGCACCCAGGCCGAGTACGTCCGCGTGCCGTTTGCCGACACATCCACCTACAAGGTTCCCGACAGCCTCAGCGACGAAGAGACCCTCATGCTGGCCGACGTCCTCCCCACCGGATACGAGGTCGGGGTGCTCAACGGGCGCGTCCGCCCGGGCGATCTGGTCGCCGTGGTGGGCGCGGGGCCGGTCGGCCTGGCCGCGATCACCGGCGCGCAGCTGTTCAGCCCGAGCCACGTCGTCGCGATCGACGTGTCCGATGCCAGGCTCGAGGCAGCCAAGCGCTTCGGCGCCGACGTGACCATCAACAATTCGCGGGAGGACCCGCTCCGGGTCATCAGGGAGCTGACCGGGGACCTGACCGGGCGGCTCGGCGCGGACGTATCCATCGAGGCCGTGGGCGTCCCGGCCACCTTCGAGCTGGCGGTCAAGCTGGCCCGGCCCGGCGGCCGGATCGCGAACATCGGCGTGCACGGCGCGCCTGTCACGCTGGACCTGGAAGACCAGTGGATCAGGGACATCACGATAACCACCGGACTGGTCGACACCTACTCCACCCCCACCCTGCTGAGGCTGGTCGCCAGCGGCCAGATCAACGTCAAGCCGTTCATTACCCACCACTTCGGCCTTGATGAGTTCGACGAGGCCTACCACGTCTTCAGCCGCGCGGCGGACAACGGCGCGCTCAAGGTCGTGCTGACCCGCCAGGGCGACGAGTGAGGAAGGAGCGCCGGCGATGGAACCCACCGTTAAGGACGTCATGACCACCCGAGTCGTCTCGGTCACCAGGGACGCGTCGTTCCGGACCATGGCAGCCGCCCTGCGCGAGCACCGGGTCAGCGCTTTTCCCGTCGTCGCCGACGACGGAACGGTGATCGGCGTGGTCTCCGAGTCCGACATGCTGGCCAAGGAGGCCCTGGGCTCAGAGCCGGAAGGGATGCCCGGCATGATCGGCGGCCTGCTGCGGCGCAGGGAGCACCAGAAGGCCCGCGGGATCACGGCAGGCGACCTGATGACCAGTCCCCCGGTCACGGTCACCGCCGACGACACGATCGAGCGGGCGGCACGGCTGATGTACACCCGCAAGGTCAAGCGACTGCCCGTGGTCGACGAGAACGGTCACCTGGTCGGCATCGTCAGCCGGTCGGACCTGCTGTCCGTGTTCGGCCGCCCGGACTCCGGCATCCGCGAGGACGTCCTGGACGAGGTGCTCAAGCACGAGCTGTGCACCGACCCTGCGGCCTTCACCGTCGAGGTCAAGGACGGCATCGTGACCCTGCAGGGCAGGCCAGAGACGTGCGAGTTCGGTCACGAGCTCGTGGATCTGGTCCGGCACGTGCAGGGCGTGGTGGCGGTCCGCGACCGCCTCAGCTACCCCCGCCCGCCCGAGTCGCCGAGAGGCGAGTACGACGTCCTAGCCGAATTCCCGGTCGACTGACCCGCATGAGGGCCCGCGCGAAGACCTGCATGAGAAGAGACGACAACGATGAACGCAAGGGTCATGGACGTCATGAAGGCCGAGGACCTCACCGCGGGTGATCTGATGACGCGCCCGGCGGTCACCGTCAGGCCCGAGTACACGGTCGAGGACGCCGCCCGGCTCATGTACGTCCTGCGGATCAAGCGGCTCCCGGTCGTCGACTCGGGCGGCCGCCTCGTCGGCATGGTCGGCAGGGCCGACCTGCTTTCCGTCCTCGACCGCAGCGACGAGGAGATCCGCGCCGAGATCGGGCACGACATCGTCCTTGACGAGTTCCTCGTCGATCCGGACTCGTTCAGGGTGACGGTTGGCGACGGCGTCGTGACCATCACCGGCACCCCGCAGACCGTGGAATCGGGCCACAACCTGGTGACCAGGATCAGGCATGTCCCCGGCGTGGTGGCGGTCCGCGACGAGCTCGCCTACCCGCCGCAGGAGCGGTTGCCCGCGGGTCCGTACTCCTGACGCACCTCGTCCGATTGGAGACCGACATGAGCATGGCGCAGGCGGCCGGGCAGGTATACGCGCTGCTGGAGGACGGCAGCACGGTCGCGATCCGGCCGGCCGAGAGGGCCGACTTCGACGCGGTCAAGGCCATGCACGAGGCGATGTCCCCGGACAACACCTACCTGCGGTTCTTCAACCTCAGCCGGCTGGCGGCCGAGACCGAGGCCCGGCGGATCTGCGGGGAACACCGGCCAGGCCACATTGCGCTGCTGGCGCTGTCGGGCGGGGAGGTGGTGGGCTGCGCCAGCTACGACGCGCTCGGCGGTCCTGCCGATCCGGGGCACGTGGCCGAGATCGCGTTCGCGGTGGCCGACCACATGCACCACCGCGGCATCGCCACCCTGCTGCTCGAGCATCTGGTCTCGTTCGCCCGGAGCCATCAGATATCCGTATTCACCGCGCAGACCCTGGCCGAGAACACCCCGATGCTCCGCGTGTTCGCCGACGCCGGCCTGCCGGTCCAGCGTCACTGCGAGGACGGCGTCATGGAGATGACCATTCCGCTGCCGAGCGAGGTCGGCGGCACCGCGCTCGACAGCTACCTGAACGCCGTGGCCGAGCGGGAACGCCGCGCGGACGCGGCCAGCCTGGCGCGCATACTGGCGCCCGAGTCGGTCGTGGTGATCGGCGCGGGCCGCCGGCCGGGCACGGTCGGCCGGTCGATCTTCGACAACATCCGCACCGGCGGGTACGCCGGGCGGCTTTACGTGGTCAACCCGCGCGCCCGGCAGATCAGCGGCGAGCACTGCCTGGCGTCGGTGCTCGAGCTGCCCGAGCCGGCCGACATGGCGGTGATCGCGGTCCCGGCCGCGGCGGTCCTTGGCGTGGCGGAGCAATGCGGCCAGCGCGGCGTGCGGTCCCTGGTGGTGATCACGTCCGGACTCGACGCCGCCGCCTGCGCCGATCTGCTGGCGATGTGCCGCAGGCACGGCATGCGGCTGGTCGGCCCGAACTGCTTCGGCGTGGCCGTGCCCTCCATCGGCCTGGACGCCACGTTCGCCGACCGGCACCCTCAGCCGGGCGCGGCCGGCCTGGTCATGCAGTCCGGCGGCCTGGGCATCGCCATGGTCGACCAGCTGTCCAGGCTCGGCATCGGGATCTCCTCCTTTGCCTCGGTGGGCAACAAGCTCGATGTGTCGAGCAACGACATGCTGATGTGGTGGGAACACGATGGCCTGACAAGGCTCGCCGTGCTCTACATCGAGTCGTTCGGCAACCCGCGCAAGTTTGCCAGGACCGCGCGCCGGGTGAGCGCCAGCATGCCAGTCCTGGCCGTGGAGGCCGGGCGTTCGGCGGCCGGGCAGCAGGCGGCGGCCTCGCACACGGCGGCGGTGGCCACGCCGTTTGTCAGCCAGCAGGCCCTGTTCGACCAGGCAGGCGTCATCACCACGCCCGGCCTCGGCGAACTGGTCGAGACCGCCGCGCTGCTCGCCAGCCAGCCGGTTCCCGCGGGCAGCATGGTCGCCATCGTGTCCAACGTCGGCGGTGCCGGGGTGCTCGCCGCGGATGCCTGCGCCGACCTTGGCCTGACCGTGTACCGTCCGCGCGGCCTGACAAGGCGCCGGCTCCACGCGCTCGTGCCGGACACCGGCGCGATCGAGGGCCCGGTCGACACCACGGCCGCGATCTCGGCGGAGAATTTCCGCCAGTGCCTGGAGCTGTTCGCGGCCGACGACGATGTGGACGCGATAATCGCGCTCGTGCTGCCCACCGCCGCCACCGGCGACCTGGTCGCGGCCATCGAGCAGGCCCACGTCCGGGTCCCGCTGGCCGCCGTCGTCCTCGACCAGCCGGAGTCGGTCCGCATGCTGCCGCGAGGCGAGGGCAGTGGCCAGATCCCCGCCTACGGATACCCGGAGGCGGCGGCGGCGGCCCTGGCCCGCGCGGCCAGGTACGGTGCGTGGCGCACCGAGCCGCGCGGCCAGGTGCCCAGCCTCTTCGACGTCAAGACCGAGGACGCCCGCACCCTGGTACGCGGGTTCTTCCGCGGCACGGCCGGCGGCGGCTGGATGCCGCCGGACACGACCGCCGAGTTGCTGGCCTGCTACGGCATCCCGCTGGTCGAGCTCACCCCGGCGCGCGACGAGGACGAGGCGGTCAGCGCCTTCGAAGCCGCGGCAGGCCCGGTAGTGCTCAAGGCCGACGTGCCCGGGCTCATCCACAAGACCGACGCGGGCGCGGTCAGGCTCGACCTGCGAACCGAGGCCGACGTCCGGCGCGCCTACCGCGAGCTGGCAGAGCGGTTCGGCCAGCGGCAGCGCCAGGTCCTTGTCCAGCCCATGATCTCCGGCGGCACGGAGGTTATCGTCGGCGTCGCCGACGATAACCTGTTCGGCCCGCTGGTGGTGTTCGGGCTCGGCGGTGTGGCGACCGAAGTGCTCGGCGACCACACGGCCAGGCTCACGCCGCTGACCGACACCGACGCGGACCGGCTCATCGGCTCGATCCGCTCTGCCCCGCTGCTGCGCGGCCATCGCGGCAGCCCCCCGGTCGACCTGGACGCCCTCCGCAACCTGCTGCTGCGCGTGTCGCGGCTCGCCGACGACCTGCCCGAGGTCACCGAACTCGACCTCAACCCGGTCATCGCCCGGCCGGACGGGGCGTTCGTGGTGGACGCGCGGATTAAGGCGACGCCGTACCAGGCACAGGATCCGTTCCTGCGCAGGCTGCGCTGACGCATAGTTACCCGGGTTCCGCTGTCACGTGTCGGTCCGTGTTCGCATCGGCGCGCCTGCCAGCGCCATGCGTACCTTCTCCAGCAGGTCAGGGGCGGCAATAGGTTTGCGCACGTACGGCGTGCGCGGCTCCTCGGCGGAGCCCGCTTCGGGCGGCATCAGGGCCGACATGCGCACGACCGGTATCCCGGGTTTCGTTTCCAGCGCCTCGCCTAGTACTGCCGAGCCGGGCATCATGACGTCTACGAGCACCAGCTGGATGTCATGGCCGGATACCAGCAAGAGGGCCTCGTCGCCGGTGCTGGCCTCAAGCGTTCGGTAGCCGCTGTGGCGCAAGATGCGTGCGGCTATTTCCAGCACGGCCGGTTCGTCGTCCACCACGAGGACGGTCTTGCCGCGCCCCGGTGCGACGAGCGGCGGCCTGACCGGCGGGGCCGGAGCGGGGACGCTGAGCGCCGGCAGGTAGATGCGGAACGTCGAGCCGGCTCCTTCTTCCGAGTCGACCCGAATGGCACCGCCGGCCCTGGTAACGATGCCGTATGCGGTCGACAGGCCGAGCCCGGTGCCCTGGCCCGGCGGCTTCGTGGTGAAGAAGGGATCGAAAACGTGGCGCATGGTCTCGGCGTCCATGCCGCATCCGGTGTCGCTGGCGGTGAGCTCCACGTACCGCCAGGGCCAGGCTCGGGGCCACTCGGCCTCGAGCTCTTCGCTCATATCCGCCAGGCCGGTGCCGAGCGTCAGCGTGCCGCCCGCGGGCATTGCGTCGCGGGCGTTGACGGCCAGGTTGACAAGGACCTGCTCGACCTGCCGGGGGTCGGCCATGACGGGCGGCAGGCCCGGTGCCGTGGTGAGTCGCACGTCGACCTGCCGGCCGACGGTGAGCTGCAACACCTCGCGGGTGCTCGCGAGGATGGCATTGAGGTCGGCCTGCGCGGGCAGGGAAGGGTCACGGCCGCCGAACACGAGGAGTTCCTCGGCGAGCCTCGCGGCGCGGGCCGCGACGGCCTGGATCTGCCGCACGTCAACGTGCGACGCGGAATCACCATCCGTCGACTCGGCCGCCTGCGCGGCGTAGGTCATGATCGCGCCGAGCCAGATGCCGAAGTCATGACCAACAGCCGCGGCAAGCTGGCGCAGGCTCCCCATCCGCTCGGCTTCATGCCGCCTGGCATCGGCTTCCTGGCGTTCGGCCTGTGCCCAGTTGCGTTCGGTGACGTCCCGGGCCACCACTCCGGCCCCCACGATGGCACCGCTCTCGTCCCGGATGGGCGAGACGGAAACCAGTACGTCGATAATCGTCCCGTCCTTGCGCATGCGCTTGGTCTCGTAATGAGCGACGCGCCCGCCTCGTCGTATCTGATCGAGGACGGGCACAAGCTCGTCGACACGGCCCGGTGGGAATAGCACCGATACGCTCTGCCCGATGATCTCCTCGGCGGAATGGCCGAAGATTGCCTCCGCTCCCACGTTCCAGCTGGTGACGATCCCATCCAGGGTGCTGCTTACGATCGCGTCGGACGACGATTCCACGATGGCTGCCAATGGCGGCGCCTGGCCGTCTCCGCCGGCCGGGGGCACCGCTTTTTTCCCGGTCCTCATTGCCGCCTCCCCTAACCCTACCTGTCTATGGTAGTAGACAGGTAGCAAATCGTAACGGCCGCTCGGTGACACGTCAAAGGCCGTTCGTACGGGGGCATGCGATGATCATGCCCATTGGCTCAGCCCGGGCCGTCCGGCGCTAGGGCCAAAGGTCCCTACCTCGCGCCAGAGGCGCGGCCATGGCAACCGCCGGGGTGACTTTTGCGGCCTGGCAATTGCGCGATCAGGGCCAGCAGCCCGGCACCTGGCCGGCCGTCATGCGCGACACACCGTACATTTCGGCCAGCTCAGCATCGGTAGCCGTGCTCGACTACCCGGGCGTGGCGCTTTTCAAGGCCGACTGGCCGCGGGCGCTGGTGACGAGCCTGTGTGCCACCGGCCTGGGGTGCGGGGCCCCTTACCCCCGTCGGACGGGGGCGGGGGCCCCCGCACCTGGCGCCGGCGATGGCTAGCCTTCCTCGCCGCCCGGGTTGTAGGCCGTCTTGGTGACCGTGATCCTCCGCTGGACCTGGGGCGCGGCGGCGTATTCGGCGTTGCCCGCCTGGTTGGCGTCGATGACGCAGGTGCCCGTCGCGTGGAAGGCCACCGCGTTCCCGGACACGGAGCACACGCCCGCGCCGCTGCCGGGACCGACGGAGAACACGACCGGGTTACCCGACGCGCCGCCGATGGCCGACAGGCTCGCCGAGGACAGAACGGTCCCCGTCGGCGGGGCGAAGAAGACGATCGACTGGGGCAACTGGCTGACCTGGATCGTGCGCTGGACCTCGGGTGCGGCCGCGTATTCGGCGTTGCCCGCCTGGTTGGCGTCGACGACGCAGCTGCCGCCTGCGATGTAGGTCACCGTGTTCCCCGACACGGTGCAGACCTTCCCGCTGGCGGAGGAGAGCACGACCGGGTTGCCCGAGCCTCCCCCGGTGGCCGACAGGTCCCCCGAGCCGCCCGGCGTCCCCGAGGACGGGGCGGTGAGGGAGATCGTCTGGGACAGCGCCTTGACCGTGATCGTGCGCTGGACCTGGGGCGCGGCCGCGTACTTGGCATTGCCCGCCTGGTTGGCGTCGATCGTGCAGCTGCCCGAGGTCTTGAACGTCACCGAGTCGCCGGACACGCTGCACACCCCCGGGCCGCTGCCGGGGTCGACGGTGAACACGACCGGCTTGCCCGAGCCGCCGCCGGTGGCCGTCAGGTGCGCCGAGCCGCCGGGCGGCTCCGAGGACGGGGCGGTGAAGGAGATGGACTGTGCCGTTCCCGGCCGGGTGGCGTAGGCGTAGTGGCTGGCGTCGGTGGTCTGCGACGTGCCCCCCGGGGTGGTCACGGTGAGGTTCACGGTGCCTGAGCCTGGCGGGCTTGTCACGGTGACCTGCGTGCTCGAATCGGCGGTGATCGTGCCGGCCACGCCGCCGAAGCGGACGACGGTGGCGCCCGCCAGTCCCGTCCCGGTGATCGTCACCGTGGTCCCGCCCCCGGTGGCGCCGTTGTCCGGGGCCACGCCGGTGATCGCCGGCCGCGCCGCGGTGTAGGTGAAGCGGTCGGCCGCGGTGGCATGCGAGGTGCCGCCCGCGGTGGTCACGGTGATGTCCACGGTGCCGGCGCCGGTGCCGGTCGCGCCGGCGTGCGCGGGCGAGCCGGCGGTAATGGCCGCGGTGGTCACGGTGCTAGGCGGGCTGGTCACGGTGATCTGGGTGGCGGAATCGGCGGTGATCGTGCCGGCCACGCCGCCGAAGCGGACGACGGTGGCGCCGGCCAGCCCGGTCCCCGTGATGGTCACCGGTGTCCCGCCCGTGGTGGTGCCGGTGGCCGGGGATACGCCGGTGACCACGGGGAGCGTGACGGGACCGGACTTCTGGGTCAGGGTAACGACCAGGGTCGCGGCTACGCCCACGCCGGCGGCCGCGATGGCCGCCTTGACCGCGCGCGAATGCCGCAGCCTGGAGTGCCGCTTGCGACGGTGCATGCGGGTGTTCTCCACCGTGCTGCCCTGGACCGCGGGCTGCCCGCCGGACGGCCACAGGGCCGAAAGAAGCAGGGCCGCCTCGCCAAGGAACGACCGGCCGCGTTCCCGCCAGTCCGGGCCGTAGGTCCTGGTGGCGATCGCGTTGAGCGCGGTGACGAACCTGGCCGCGTCGGCCGGCCGGTCCCCGGGGTCCTTGGCCATGCCCGCGGCGACCAGCTGGCGCACCGGCTCGGGCACCTCGTCCACCGGCACCGGCTGGAACATGTGCTGGTACAGCAGCGCCTGGGCGGTATCCCCGTGGAACGGCGGCCGTCCGGTCAGGCACTCGAAGAACGTGGCGGTGGCCGCGTACACATCCCCGGCCGGGCTGCTTGGCTCGCCGGAGAACTGCTCGGGCGGCGCGTACGCCAGCGTGCCTCCCTGGGCATCCCGGGACCCGGACCTGGCCGCGATCCCGAAATCGGTCAGCTTGCTCGCCCCGTCCCCGTCCACGAGCACGTTGTCCGGCTTGTAGTCACGGTGCACCACGCCCCGCGCGTGGGCGGCGGCCAGGCCGAGCAGCGATCCCTCGAGTACCACGAGCGCCGCCTCCGGCGTGGTGGCGCCCTGGCGCTCCAGGATCTTCCTCAGCGATACCCCGTCGACGAGTTCCATCACGATCGCCGCTCCCGACGGCGACTCGGCGTAGTCGTACAGCCGGACCACATTCGGGTCGTGTATCGAGGCCAGCACCGCCGCCTCGCCGCGGAACATCTCCGCGAACTGCGGGTCGGACAGCAGCTCGGGGCGCAGGAACTTGATCGCCACCAGGGTCCCCGAGGCGTCGTGCCTGGCCATCACCACGTCACCGAAGCCACCCGAGCCGAGCGCCTTCAGCAGGGTGTACCCAGGAAGGTCCCGGCCGGCCATGCGTGCCAGCCCGCTGCCGGTTCCGCCGCGGGCTCCGGTGTAGGTGACGACCGTGCCATCGGGCATCGGCGGGCCTCCTTTTCGCGCTGGCGCCGGACCGCGGCTGGCGAGCCGCGCAGGGGACCGATGGCCGCCGGCTTAGTGACAGACCGTTGCTGCGGTCGGGGCTGGGTGACCCGCGAGAGGCCGGGATTTACCCTCTTCGCGTCGGCCTACTGCCGGGCACAACACCGCAATGGCACCGAATCGCGATCATGCTCCCCACCCCTGACAACCTTGCGTTTCCGCAGATATTAATCTTGAGACGCGCAAATGCGCCCCTGGTATCACCCGGCATGCGTCACGGAACGATAACGACCCGGACGTCACTCCAGGTGAATTCGGTAATTTATTGACTAGTTGGGCGATTTATTCCGCTGTGTACGATTGACGCCAGCCGGGGGACGGAGGCTATACTCCGAGATTCTTGTGCACCCAGTGCTGACTCAAGCGATTCTGCCCTTGGGGGGATGGGGATCTCCGTCGGCAGCCAGCCACGACCACTACGCAAGGCACTGCGGCACGTGGGCCGCGCCCTTGCCTACCTGGCCACCGCGCTGCTCGTCCTCGACCTCGCCGCCGAGGCCTACTTCATCGGCCTCAACTGGGTGAACCCGCCGGTTACCGCGTACATGCTGGAGGGCGGCGGCGAGCATCTGCACGACTACGTCTCCCTGGAGTACGTGTCCCCGTACCTGATCGCCGTCACCATCGCGCACGAGGATCCCCAGCTTCCGACGCAGTTCACCGGCGTCGACTGGGACCAGTGGTGGGACCGGGTCACCGCGTACCTGAGCCACGGCAAGGACCCTTACTGGTCCGCGATCCCGGAGCAGCTGACCAAGAACCTGCTGCTGTGGCCGTCGAAGAACCCGGTCCGCAAGACCCTGGACGCCATCCTGGCCGAGCAGCTGGTGCACGCGATCTCCAAGCAGCGAGTCCTCGAGCTGTACCTTAACGAGGCCCAGTTCGGCCAGGAAATCTACGGCGTATGCGACGCGACCTGGTACTACTTCGATCAGCCCCCGCAGGACATCGGCCTGAACGAGGCGTATGAGCTGATGGGCGTGCTGCCCAGTCCCGTCGACGCGCACCGCCTTCCCGGCGGCGGCATCGACACCGATCCCGCCACCCCGGACGGCCGCATCGAACGCGGCCTGATCCAGAACGCGGAGTTCTACGTGCCGCGAGACCTCGAGCAGGACGGCGGCCTCAGCGTGCTCACGGAGCTGGGGATAAGCGACACGCCGCAACGCGAGCCGAACGGCCCTGGCGACTGCCGGACCATGCCGCCCGGCATCCGCAAGCTGATCGCCGCCGCGCAAGCCTCCACCACGGGGACATCATGATCGTCGCCGGGCTCATCCTGCTCGTCATCGGCATCCTGGCCAGGACCGGGATCGTCTGGACGACGGGATTCGTGGTCCTGGTCCTCGGCCTCATCGCCCTGCTGCTCGGCCTGACCGGTCACGGCATCGGCGGACGGCGGCACTACTTCTGATGCCGGAACGCGCTGGCTAGCCTCAGCGCGAGCTCGGCTCCCGGCTCGCTCTGCATGACGTAGATCTCGGCCCCGGCGGCGGCCAGGGTCCGCTGCGACTCACGCAGATGGTGGCCGCATAGCAGCAGCTCGACCTCGTGCGGCCGGTCTGCGGTCGGCGGCATGATGACCCGCGCAACGGGGCGGGAAGGGCAGCAGCACGATTGATTGTCCATGCCTTAAGCCTGGCCCGGCGCGGAGCTCCCCTGCAGAGGCATAACTACCGAGTTCCGCAGGTCAGACGGCACCTGAATGCCGGGCACTTCTACCCGGGCCGCCAGAGCCTATGCCTGGGTCCCGGCGACCTCGTGGCCCAGGGCGGAGCGGACCCAGTCGACCACCTCGGTGGTGGAGGCGCCGGGGGTGAAGATCCTCGCGACGCCCATCCCGGTCAGTTCCTCGGCGTCGGCGTCCGGGATGATGCCGCCGCCGAAGACCACGATGTCGGAGGCGTCCCGCTCGCGCAGCAGCTCGATGACGCGGGCGAACAGCGTCATGTGCGCGCCGGACAGGATGGACAGCCCGACCGCGTCGACGTCCTCCTGGATCGCGGCGGCGACGATCTGCTCGGGGGTCTGGTGCAGCCCGGTGTAGATGACCTCGACGCCGGCGTCACGCAGCGCCCTGGCGACGACCTTGGCGCCGCGGTCGTGGCCGTCAAGCCCCGCCTTCGCGACGATCACCCGGATCCTGCTCATGACCGAAGGTTACGGCATAGCCGCCGCACGCGGTTCCCGCCCTGCCGTGGTTACTCAGTTCACGCACGGGATTCCGTCCTTGGCGTTGACCGCGCCGCCCTGCGGGCCCGTCGTGGGGATGGGCACCAGCGAGGAGCTCGGCGAGGGCGTCGCGCTGGCGCCGGGCATGGTGGCGTCGGCGCCGAGCAGGATCTCGACGTGATCGGCAGCGATCGAGGTGCCCGAGGTGGCGGTGACGCCGAACATCTTCGCGATCGAGCTCGCGTTCGCCGACGCGCCGGCGCCGTAGACCACCTCGGTGGTGGTGAGCGGGCTGGTGTTCGCGACCCTTCCGGCCAGGTACCCGTCCTTGACCAGCGCGGCCGAGACCAGGCCGGCCAGGCCCTGGGTGGTGCCGCCGTTGTAGACGTCCACCGTGATCTTGCCCGCGCCGGCCGCGACGGTGACGGTGGGGCTGGGGCTGGGGCTGGCGTGGGCCGCCGCCGGGGACGGGTAGAAGACCTCGTGCACGAGCTGCTGGATGTAGGACGGGTCGACCACGTTGGCGTCCTGGCCGTCGATGGTCTCGTAACCCGAGATCGGCAGCGTGCGG
>Ga0335074_10006449_pt1 | contig 16275 bp, 12 predicted proteins | sample Lox_Sample_23_FD_206715 | JGI IMG/M metagenome (GOLD analysis project Ga0335074, IMG submission 206715) | Soil microbial communities from Loxahatchee National Wildlife Refuge, Florida, United States - Lox_Sample_2.3 | ecosystem: Environmental > Terrestrial > Soil > Wetlands | place: USA...
CCGCCCTCCAGCCAGCGGCCGACACAAGGAACCCGCCAACGGACGGCCCGGCCGCGACGGCGGCGGACTGGGTCGCCGCCCAGAGCCCGACCGCCGAGCCGCGCCGCTCGGCAGGGAACCTCGGCACGATCAGCGTGAGCGCGATCGGCGTGATCGTCCCGCCGCCGACGCCCTGCAAGAACCTGGCCCACACAAGCACCCCGGCCGAGGGAGCAATCGCGCACCCGAGTGCGGCCAAGGTAAAGATCATTAAGCCGCCAAGAAACACCCGGCGGCGGCCGTACCGGTCGGCGAGCCCGCCCGCAGGCAACAATGCCGCGGTGTAGGTCACCGTATAGCCATCAATGACCCAGGAAATGCCGGTAATCCCCGTGCCGGGGAAGCTGCGCAGCATGCCGGGGATCGCGATGCTCACGATGTAGAAGTCGAGAGCAGCGAGGAACACGCCCGCGCACAGGAACGCGAGCACGATCCGCTGCCCTGGCCTCACGTTCCGGCGAACTGCGCGCGCAGTTCCACCTTGCGCACCTTGCCGGTGACGGTTCTCGGCAGCTCGCCGAGCAATTCGAGACGGCCTGGCAGGAACAAATCGCTGAAGCCCTCGCCGGTGAGGTGCTCGCGCAGCGAGTCGAGCGAGGGCGCCTCGCCGCGAGGCACAACGACCGCGCAGACGAGCTCGTCAGATTCGGTCGGCACCCCGACGACCGCGGCGTCTTTGACCAGAGGATGCCTGAGCAGGGCGTCTTCTACCTCGGTGACCGGCACGTTGATGGCCTTGGCGACGATGACGTCCTTGATACGGCCGGTGATCCTGATCCCGCCGCGCCCGTCTGGGCGGGCCAGGTCGCCGGTGTCGAACCAGCCGTCGGCGTCCAGGCAGGACGCGTACAGCGCCTCGCGCTTGAAGTAGCCGAGACACTGGCTCGGCCCGCGCACCAGGAACAGGCCTGAGCCGTCTTCGCTGGCAGGCACGACCGAGGTATCGATGCGGATCTCCATGCCGCCCAGCGGGCTGCCGTCGCTGTGCTCGGCCCAGTCGGGCGGGTCGTCCGGCCTGGTGATCGTCGTAGCGCCGTTCTCGGTCATTCCCCAGAGCGCGACCACCTTCGCGTCAAAAACAGCCCTGATCCGCTCGAGCACCAGCGGCGGGATCGGCGCCGACCCGCTGATCACGTACCGCAGGGAACTGAGATCCCCCGGACTGGCCTGCTGCGCCGCCAGCAGGTCAACGAGGAAGTTGGGCGCGCCGTAGAACGTCGTGGCCCCGTAGCGGGGCGCGACCTCCACGAACGTCGGCGCGTCCCAGACCCCGAGTATGAGCGTCGACCCGCCGCGCAGCAGGGAAGTCAGCATCCCGGTCACGAATCCCGAGTAGTGGGTCGCGACGTGGCTGATGAACGCGACCGTGTCCGCGTCCTGGCCAAGGACGTCGGCGTAGGCGCTGGCCGAGGCGAACAGGGTGTTCTGGCTGTGCAGCACGCCTTTCGACTCGCCGGTCGTGCCGGAGGTGAACAGCAGGAGGAACGGGTCGTCAGGACCGAGTTCGGCACCTGGCGGCACTTCGCCTGCCACGGCAGGCGAGCCGAAGAAGAAGTCCTCAAAGAACCGGGCACCCGGCTGGCCGGCCACGAGGACGTGCGGCGGGCTTGGCAACCCGGCGGCAAGCTCGGCGACTACGTCGCCGAGCCTGACCCCCTCCCACTCCCCCATCGTCACCACGACCTTCGCTTCGGTGAGCCGTAGCACGAAGTCGAGTTCCCGCCTGCGGTAAATGATCAGCAAGGGCGAGAAGATCGCGCCGATCCTGGCGCAGGCGAGCCCGAGCGGCAGCAGTTCCCACCAGTTAGGCAACTGGACGGCCACGACATCGCCTGGCCCCACCCCAAGCTCGGCCAGCCGGATCGCGCAGTTCTCGGTAAGGCTGGCCAGCTCGGCGTAGCTGACCACCCGGTCCTCGCCGTCGCGGTGGCTGATCAGCGCCGGCCGGTCCGGTGTCTCCCTGGCAAAACGCCGCAGGTCATCAAGGAAGGTCTCGTCGCGCCACCAGCCGTGCTCACGGTAGGGGTCGCGCACCTCAGCAGACATTGGTCTTTACCGCCTTTCTGGTCAGGCTCTCATGCACCATGCGCGTCAGCGTCACGATGTCGAACACGGGCACTTGGAGCAGTTCCTGTATGTCCGGTGCGAACGGCACCAGGTCAGTGCACTCGATGACCACAGCCCCGAGGTCGGGGCCCGCGAGCCGGCCGGCTTCGGCGAGCACCTCGCCCCGCAGCCTGGCAACGTCAAGTGACGTCCGCCGCCCCTCGAGGATGACCTCGCGGAACTCTGGCTGCCCGGCCATCCCAGCCACCTTCACTGGCAGCCCGGCCGCCCCGACTGCGGCCAGGTGCGCCCCGGTCAGCGCCTCCTTCTTCGCCACGAGCAGCCCGACCTGCTGGCCCGGCCTCAGCATCGCCGCGACCATCGGAAGCTGGATCAGGCTCGACGTGTAAACCGGAACGTTGACCGCGGCGGCGAGTTCCCGCTGGAAAAGCACGAGAAACCCGCAGCCGGTGGTTATGGCCGCGGCCCCCTGCGCGGTCAGGTCCTTTGCCGCCTTGATGAACGGCTCGAGCAGCGCCGGATCACCCTGGGTCACCACCCGTTCAGGTGTCGCCCCGCTCACCACCTGGTAGATGACAGGGAACCCGAACGTCACCGGGTTCCTGATATGGCCGGGGATCTTGGTGAACGCGGTCTCCAGGCAGAGCACCCCGATCGGGACCTCACCCATAGCTGAACCGCCCCGGCTGGAACGGAGAAGGATCGACCTCGGGCTCCTCACCGGTCATGAGCTGAGCGAGTAGCCGGCCGCCCGCCGGGGCGAGTCCGAGGCCGATGTAGCCGTGCCCGCAGGCGACGAAGACGTTCCCGTACGCCCCGGCCCTCCCGATGAGCGGGATGCTGTCAGGCGTGCAAGGCCGCAGCCCGGTCCAGACCTCGCGGTCGGCGCCGACCGTGAGGTCTGGCAGGTATGACCGCACGGTCGACACGATTCCATCGACCCGGCGCCGCGAGGTACTCGTGCTGAGCCCGGCAAGCTGCAGCGTGCCGCCGAACCGCAACCGGTCACCGAGCGGCATCAGTGCGACCTTCCCTTCGGAAAGCAGCACTGGCAGTACGGGGGCGCCGCCGGTGCTCGGGACCGTGACGGTATAGCCCCTGGCAGGCTGGAGGGGCAGACGCAGGCCGAGCATCGCCGCGCATCGCGCCGACCAGGCGCCCGCCGCTATCACGACCTCGCCAGGGCGGAAGTCGCCCTGAGTCGTCCGTACCAGGCTGACCCGCCGGCCGGCGACGAGGAAACCCTTCACCCGTGCGCCTGGCACGATGCGTACGCCCATGGACTCGAGCAGGCGCGAGAACCCGGTCAGGAAGGCAGGGACCGCGAGGGCCGCGCCCTCCGCGTTGAACAAGGCGCCGTGGATGTCGAACGTCACCTCTGGCGCCAGGGCCTTAAGTTCGGCGGCGTCAAGGACACTGAGCGGCACGCCGCGGCTCACGGCTTCTGGTAGGGCGGTGCACGCTTGGTCGAAAGCGATCTTTGTCTTGTAGGCCACGACCATGCCGGGCTCGATGAGGCAGTCGGCGAGCTCGCCAGACGCGCACACCTCTCGAAGTATCCGCAGGCTGCGTCGTTTCTGCTCGACGAGCACGGCGAAGCAGCGCTTGGCGTCCGCCTCATTGCACAGCCGGCTGAACCGCAACAGCCAGGAGATCAAGGCAGGCGATGGCCTTGGCGTGATAGAGAACGGGCTGCGGTAGCTGGCCAGCCAGCGGAACCCCTGGCGCAGCACGCCAGGCTCGGCGAGAGGCGCGGCGCCCTGACTGCCGACGAAGCCGGTGTTGCCAGCCGAGCAGGACTGCGGGCCGCCGACCTGGCCGGCGTCGACCACGGTGACGTTGAGGCCGCGCTGGCGAAGGAAGTAAGCGCCGAACAGGCCGGCCGCGCCCGCGCCGACGACAAGCACCTCAGGGTCTTTACCGGGCACGGCTAGACCGACACGACGAAGAACGTAGCCGGCAGGTTGACGACGACCCGTTCGTAGATCTCGGCCTTGAGCGCGAGGCCTGCGCCCGGATGGGCGAACGTGCCTGGCGGCGGCTCTTCGAACTTGATGACCGAGCGCCCGGCGTCGAAAAGCTGCGCGCCGTGCCCGAAGTCACCCACGATCGCCGTGCCCTGCTCCACGAGCCTGGTCCTGACGATGAAGACGCCGTTTTCCTCGACGTTCTGCATCAGGCGGCCGGTGCCGAGCAGCTTGTAGTAGTCGGCCGGGTTGATGATCAGGCCGTCGGCGGTGCAGCCGACCTGTTCGACCTCGTTGCAGGCCGAGAGGATGGCCGAGCCGGGTTCGCCGGCTGAGGACAGCCGTGCGATGCCAGGCAATCCGAGCAGCCCGCTTTCCCCGGTGATGATCGTGACGTTCTCCGCCGTGCACAGCCGGACGATGAGGCGGTAGTTGAGGAAGGACTCGAACGTCGGAGGGTCTTCCCACAGGCCGTCAGGCACCTGCACCCAGGCGGTCGTGGTGAGCAGGTCAGGCACGGGAGACATGCCCGAGGTATTAGCCGCCTCTGGACGCAGGCCGGCTCCGGCAACCTCGGGATCGCCAGGCTGCGCGGGGCTCTCGTGCCAGTAGTAACTGCGCGGGTCCCTGGACAGGTCGACAACCTTCAGCATGTTGCGTGCCGGGTAGCGCGGCTTGCGGCGTGAGCTGCTCAGCGAGTCCGTGATCGTCACGTCGTAGTCAACGCACGCGTCCTTGCCGTGCTCCAGGCACTCGTTCACGAACCTGCGGCCGGGAAGCAGTTCGCTGCTCCGCGCCGCGACGACGTCGGCCAGGGTGGCCTTGATGCCTTCGGCTTGCTGCATTTCCCCGCTCCTCATGGTTTGCGTGCGATGAAGATTCCCCAGCCGAATTCGCCTTCGGCGATCGCGAGCTGGATCTCGCCGCAGGACGCGGCGAACGCGAGCATCCAGTCACGCGCGGCGGTGTCGTCCGTGGTACCCGCCCGGTCACTGGCCATCTGCCCGAGCACGCGGTAGGTCTGGCCGATGTGATCGCGGAGGCTGCGGGCCAGCAAGATCTCGAAGCCCGCGCCCGCGAGTGCCTCCTGGTATCCGATCAGCGAGTAGCCGTCGTTCCAGCGGACGCGGTCGTAGACGTGCTGGCGGGCTCGCTGGCCGATCTCTTTCCTTGGCTGAAGGAAATCTGAGAACGCGAGCAGGCCTCCCGGGCGCAGCACCCGGTAGATCTCGGCGTGGCTGCGCGGCTTGTCAGGGATGAGGAAGAGGGCGTCCTGGCTGACGACGTGGGTGAAGGTGGCGTCGTCGAAGGGCATGTTCGTGGCCGAGCCGTGCACGAACTCGATCTTGGCGCCGTCTTGCCTTTGCCTGGCGAAGCTGATGCGCTCGATCGAGAGATCAAGGCCCGTGCCCTCGGCGCCTGTCTTCGCGGCGAGGTCGAAGAGGAAGTTGCCGCAGCCGCAGCCGACGTCGAGCACCTTCGCGGTCGCGTCGATGCCCGCTTCGGCTGCGAGCAGGTCGGATGTTCTCGTCGCGGCCGCGTGGTAGTCCTCGTCGCCAGGACCATCGAAGTAGCCGGTGTGCAGCACGCCTTCGCTGTCCCAGAAGCTGAGATAGGTCTGCGTGGTCTGGTCGAAGAAGTCGGCGACGTCCTGCTCGGTGAAGGTCATCTTTTCTCCGCTCTCATTTGCTCTTCTCCGCCCTCATCAGGGCCAGGTGCGGCAGTTCTGGTCCCATCACGCTGGCGCCGCCATCGATCAGGTGCACGCCGCCGGTGAGGTAGGAGGCGCGTTCGCTGGCCAGGAACGTGACCATCGCGGCGACCTCCTCTGGCCTCGCCAGCCGCCCGATCGCGTTGTGCCGGCCCATAGCGTCGAGCTGAGTTTCCATGCCGGTGCCTTCTCGCTCAGCCAGACGGGCGGCGAGTCGTTCCATTGGCGGCGTCCTGGTGTTGCCAGGGGCGAGGACGTTGGCGGTGATGCCGTCACGCCCGGTCTCCGCGGCGACAGCCTGGGCGAACCTCACGAGCGCGGCCCTGGTCACGCCGGAAAGCGCGAGTTCAGGTACCGGCGCGCAGGCCGTTTCCGACGCGATGTAGAGCAGGCGCCCCCAGCCTGCCCTCTTCAGGTGCGGTAGCGCCGCCTCGGTCAGCGCGACAGCCGGGATCAGCACCTGCTCGATCGCGTGGGCATAAGCATCCGGGCCGAACGCGGTCGCCGGGCCGAAGGGAGGGCTGCCGCCGCTGATCAGCACGATGTGCAGGGCGCCGAAGTCCGCGGCGACTTCGCCTGTCCACTGCGCGGCGGCAGCCCGGTCGGTGATGTCGGTTCTTGCCGCTAGTACCCGGCCGCGCGCCGCTGCCTTGATCGCGCGCTCGGCGGCGGCCAGTCTCTCCTCGTCGCGCCCGCAGATCGCGACGTGCGCGCCTTCCGCGGCCAGTTCCCTGGCCGCTGCCAGCCCGAGGCCGCTCGTCCCCCCGGCGACGAGAGCGCACTTGCCGTCAAGCCCGGTGTCCAACGATCTGCTCCTTTCGCGATCTTTTCGCTTCAGGGGCGCGGCAGCGGTAGCCATAACGGCGGAACTGCGGCCAGGCGAGCACGGTCGCGGCCAGCCTTGCCCTGGCCGGCAGGCCGGTGACCCAGCGGCTGTCGGTGTCGCGCAGTTCGGTTGGTCCCTGATGGAAGCGGTCAGGGTTGCCCGTGACGGTGTGGTTGATGCCGAGGTCGATCACCCGGCCCCGCACGGGGTTGGCCGCTTCTGGCTCCCCGCAGAGCGCGAGCAGCCTGGTGATGAGCGCCCGAGGGTCGGCGAGGAAGTCCTCATAGCGCACGGTCAGCGACCGCTTCGGGTAACGCCTCGTGATCGCGCGGGCAGCGAGGTTGAAGCCGCGCCAGTAAGCGGTGCTCTTCGCGGCCGACATCGCGTAGACGTACTGCTTGGGCTCGCGCCAGGACTCGGCGACAGCACGGGGATCTCTTACCAGGTGGACGAAGTACGGCGTGATCCCGTCGAGGTGCGGCAGCAGGGCCGCCTCGCCGGGAATCTTGGACGTGTCGACGATGACGCGGGCACCGCTGGCCGCGGCGACGGCCTGGTAAGTGCGGCTCATCAGGTCGGCGTGGGTCTTGCGGCCTGCCTGATCTGGCCCTCGCCGCAAGATCCGCCAGGTATGCCTCGTCCTCACGCACGCGCGCTGACGCCTGACGACCTCGGCCGCGTAAGTGCTGAGGCTGGTGCCAGGCATCAGTTCCCTGATCCTCGCCGACCAGAACGGGCATTCGGTGAGTAACTCACCGCAGCCGCACTTGCTGTTGGCACCTTTGCCCGCGGCGTTCTTCCAGAGGAAATGCAGTTCGCCCACATGCATGATCCCGGGAACCTCGTTCAGCACGTTGCCGATGATCGTGCTGCCGTTACGGCACCAGCCGGTGATGCACAGCACGGCCACTTCTTTCGCTGGCCCTTCCACGTCAGGCCACCGCCGGCCTTGCGGCCGCAGGCTTCCTCGCCGGGCGGTCGATCCACAGGGCCATCAGCGATGCCACCGCGCCGCCCGCCGCGCCGGTCAGGAACACCGCCGGGTAGCCGAAGCCCGCCGCGACCAGGCCGGTCGCAGGACCCCAGACGCCGAGGCCAAGGTCCCAGAACGAGGTGTAGGCGCCGAGCGCGACTCCCTGGGCAGAAGGGTCGGTGCGGTTCATGACCATGAGCGCGAGCGAAGGATGCAGCAGCGAGAAGCCGACGCCCATGATGAGGCCGCCGATGAGCGCGGCGGGCAGGCCAGGGCTCCAGGCGATGATCAGCAGGCCGGCCGCCTCGCCAGCACCGGACGCGGCGGCGACCAGCCTTGGTCCGTACTTGTCGGGAAAGTGGCCGATGACCAGCCTGGTGCCGGCGTAAACGGCGCTGAACTCGCTGAGCACAAGCACGCCGTCGCCGATGCCGCGGCTCTTCATGAACAGCACGACAAATGACGCCAGACCCGCATAGCCGGCCGCGCCGAAAGTGAGCGCGACCCCTGGCCAGATCACGGGGCGTGGCAGGAACGAGTGCCTGTGACTGGCAGGCGCGGTCGGCTGCTCCGGGGCTGGTACGGCGCTGACCAGCAGGAACCCGATCAACGGCACCAGGGCGCTGAATACCCAGACGGCGGCGTAGCCGAAGTGCACGATGGCCGCACCGCAGAGGGTCCCCAGCGAGATGCCGCCCCACATGCTGACGCCGTAAAGCCCGATGAGCTGACCACGCCGCTGGTAAGGCGCGAGCGACACCGTCCAGGCGGCGCCGGCCGTGAACAGCGACGCCTCGCCCACGCCGAGAAGCAGTCGCACGCAGATCAGGCCGGGCACCCCGAGCGGCGCGAAATACAGCAGCCCGCCTGCGCCGACGATAAGCGCGCCAAGGCGCATGACGTTCTTGCGGCCCCTCGTGTCTGCCAGCCGGCCAGCCAGCGGCCTGGTCAGCAGGGCCGTCAGCGAGGTAGCGGTGATCGCCAGCCCGACGATGATGTCGGGCGCTCCGAGGTGCTTGCTGACGAATCCGGGCAGGACAGGAATCACCGAGGTTAAGCCGAGGTAGCCGGCGAACAGCCCGCCGAACACCCCGGCCAGCGCGAGCCTTGGGATCGTCCGCTCGGGCACGGTCGCGGTCGTCATTAATCTGATCCGGCCGACGCGGCGACCTTCCTCACCGCTTCGATCAGGTCATCACAGTCAGCCTGCGACAACGTCGAGGACAACGGGATGTCGACGGCCTGCGTCAGGTAGCGGGTGGTGCTTGGGAGCAGGTCCCTGATTTCCTTGCCGTCCATGTCGGGGAACATGAAGCGCCAGTTCCAGTACACCCTGATGTTGGCGTCGTCGGCGGCGCCGAGGTTGCGCGCGTCGACTCCTTCAGCGCACAGGGCGCGGGCGAACCAGTTCGGGTCGATGTCCTCCGTACGGAAGATGAACGCTTCACCAAGATAGGCGCCGCTGGCCACTGGCCGCCTGATCATGATGCCGGGCACCTCAGCCAGCGTGGCCGCGACATAGTCATAGTTGCGCCTGAAGCAGTCGAGCCTGATCCCGAGCCTGGTCAGCTCCCCGCGCAGCAGCGCGGCCCGGATCTCGTCCATCCTGAAGTTGTAAAGCGGCAGGTCAAGGTCGGTGTCGAGGGGCGCAAGCCCGTTGGGGAAGTGCCGTAGGTACCGCCCTTCGTACGCACCGGAAAGTATGACGGCCCTGGCGAAGAGCGCGGCGTCGTCGGTCAGCAGGAATCCGCCTTCACCGCAGTTCAGCGACTTGTCCGACTGGGTCGAGAACGCGCCGGCGAGGCCGAACGTGCCGAGCTTGCGACCATGCAACTCGGCTCCGAGCGCGGGTACCGCGTCCTCGAGCAAGGGCACGCCGTGCTCGGCCGCGAACTCGGCCAGCGCGGCCATGTCGGCCGCGAAGCCGCGCATGTGAACCACCACGATCGCCTTGATCTCCGCCTTCCAGCGGCGGCGCAGGTCCGCGAGGTCAAGATGCAGGTCCTCGTCGACTTCGACGAGGAACGGCTGGCAGCCGGCCAGGATGATCGCGCTCGGCGTCGCGGCGAACGTGAAGCCAGGGCAGGCGACCAGTGACCCCGCGGGAATCCTGGCCGCCATGATCGAGAGCGCCAGCGCCGCGGTACCGCTCGACACCGCCAGGGCATGCCGGCAGCCGAAGAACGCGCACAACTCGGCCTCGAGTTGCCCGCACTCGGTCTCACCATGCGGCCTGCGGTCGTACCTGAAATACAGGTGACTGCGTATGGCGCGAAGCGCCGCATCCTCGTCCGGCCTGGTGACGAACACCGCGCCCTTGTCATACGTGGGCCAGGGCTCGGTCCTCACCGGGGCGCCGCCGTTGATCGCTAACTGAGCCGACGCCGTGGTCGCCTCGGTTTGTCCGGTCACCTGCGGCTCCCTTGCTGCTCGGCTGCCCGCTTTCCCGCCGATGCTCACCGAACGCTCCGCATGAGTCAATAGTCAGAAAGCGCCGCGAAACGCCCGCATCACGCCAAAATCACGCCCCCAACGCTCCGTGCCCACTCCGCCGTCACCACCCGTGGCGCCCCGCCCGCACCCCGCCCCGAGCCGCTCCCGCCCGCAGGCGCCGAGCCCCGCCCGCACCCCGCCCCGAGCCGGTCCCGCCCGTGGAGCGTGCGGGCCAGCCCGGCCAAGGAGGGGCTTGGGTTCGCGCCAAGCGCGAAAATCGGGACATTTAGGGCGGCCGGGCCACAGTGCTCGGGCGGCCTGGGCTTGGCACCGGGGCGAGCAGCATCGATGGCCATGCGTTGCTGCTGGCCAAGAGGACCCGGCGACAACGGTGGCTAGTTGATGCTGCTCCCGCGACATCGCCGGGACAGCGATGCTGTAGCCGGAGCCGGACCAGCAGCATCGGTGGACATCTGATGTTGCTCGACCGGGCGGGCGCGGCAGTATGTCCATGGAATGACAACAGGTGGTCAAATAGGATTGCGGCCTAATTGTCCCGACGGCACGGGAAATAGTTTCCGCGCAGGGTTTCGATACCACTTTGCGGGCGGGCTGAATTGCTAACCTGGAGCGATGACGGATTCTACAGTGAGCGGACAGAAATCTGCCGAAAATGAATTGCCGACCGCAAAGACGGTCAATTATTACGCCTCGTTGCGTTCGCAAGCGACTTCGGCCGATGTCGCCTCGCCGTTCGGAATTCTAGGGAGATCTAAGATTGGCCGGGCGTTGCGGCGGCTGCTCGCCAGGCGCACCACGGCCTGGGACCGTCGTTCACCGTCCGGGCTAGAGAAGGTGAGCGCTGCGGTTCTCGCCGCCGTCAGCATAGAACCAGGCGATCAAGTCGTTGACATCGGCTGCGGAGCAGGGCAACTCAGCCTGGCGCTGGCTGAGCGGGGGGCGCGGGTACTCGCGATCGACGCGAGTGAAACCATGATCGCCAAGCTTGAGGAGCGAGCCGGGCAGCGTGCGATGATCGGGTTCGAGTGCCTCGCCTCGCCGATCGAACGGCTATCGCTGCCGGCCGAGAGCGTCAACGTGATCGTCACCAGCTACGCGCTGCATTACCTGCGTGACGCCGACAAGGGCAGGCTGGTCGCGGCCGCCTATCACTGGCTGAAGCCGGGAGGCACGCTGATCATCGCCGACATGATGTTCGGCAGAGGCGTGACCAGCCAGGACCGCGCGATCATCAGGTCAAAGATGGGTGCGCTGGCCAGGAAGGGGATCGGCGGCTGGTGGCGTATCGCCAAGAACAGCTACCGCTACCTGGTCAGGGCGCAGGAACGGCCGGTCTCGATCAGCAACTGGGCGACGATGCTTGCCCGCGCGGGTTTCAAGGGAATCACGGCCTCCTCGGTTGTCAACGAGGCCGGCCTGGTCACCGGGCGCCGGCCGATCGGAGGTCAGGCGTCGCCCACGGCGACGGCGCCCAAGCACACCAGCACCAGTCACCGGGTACCCAGGCAGCCAGGCGCGGCCGATTAGGCAAGCAGCCGATTAGGCAAGCAGCCTCAGAGCTTGCCAATCGAGACCGGTGCGCCAAACGGCCGCAGCGCTTCTGGTACCGCGATCTTCCCGCCTTCGTCCTGGAAGTTTTCCATGATCGAAAGGAGCGCCCGCGCTGTCGCGCCCGTGCCGTTGAGCGTGTGCACGAACTCAAGCTTGCCTTCCCGCCTGAATTTGATGTTAAGCCGGCGGGCCTGGTAATCGGTCGTGTTCGAGCAGGACGTTATCTCGCGGTACCTTTCCTGGGTGGGGAACCAGGCTTCGATGTCATATTTCTTCGCCGCCGGCGCACCGAGATCGCCGACCGCGATATTCATCACGCGGTAAGGCAGGCCCAGCTCGCGCACGATTTCCTCTTCGTAGGAAAGCAGTTGCTCGTGCAGGTCCCTTGACTGCTCGGGCGCGCAATAAACGAACATCTCTGCCTTATCGAACTGGTGGACGCGGAACATGCCGCGGGTGTCCTTGCCAGCCGCGCCAGCTTCGCGCCTGAAGTTCGTCGTGAACCCGACGTACCTGGCCGGCAGGTCGGCTTCCTCAAGCCGCTCATCGGCATGAATCCCGGCTAGCGCCACCTCGGAAGTACCGGTCAGGTACAGGTCGTCCTTCTCGAGCCGGTAAAGGTTCGACTCCTCGGTCGGCAGGAATCCCGTTCCGTACATCGCCTGCTCGCCGGCCAGGATCGGCGGCAGCACGAGCATGAATCCCTTGCCGCGCAGCTTGTGAATGACGAACTGGTACAACGCGAATTCGGTGACGGCAACGTCGCCGAACCGGTAAGCGAACCGCGACCCTGACAGCCGCGCTCCCCTTGCCATGTCTATCCAGCCGCGCGACGAGCCGAGTTCGAGATGATCCCTCGGGGTAAAGCCGAACATCGGCGGCTCACCCCAGGTGCTGACGACCTGGGCGTCTTCCTCGTCCATGCCGTCTGCGGCGGTCGGGTCAGGCAGGTTAGGTATGACCGCGAGAATCTCGTCGCGGAGCATCGCGGCCTGCGCCTGGTCAGCGAGCGCGATCTCGATCCTGGCGGACAGTTCCTTGAGCTGTTCGAGTTCCTCGGGACTCGGCTTGCCCTTGGACGCGCGCTTCTGCTCGGCGCGCAAGCTCTCGGCCTTTTCCGTGTGCTCACGCCAGCTGGCATCGGCGGCGAGCAGCCGGTCGAAGTCGGCGGCGGCACCCCGCCGCGCCAGCGCGGCCCGGTAGCCGTCCGGGTCCTGTCTTGCCGCCTTGAGGTCGATCACTTTCGCGATTCTAGCGGCGCTGCCGGCTCTGACGCGCCACGCATTCAGAAGGTTCGCTGAGTGATCGCTACGGAACAGCAGAAGCTGGCCTGGCACAGTCATCGCACCAGAGCCGCTAGCTACAGGAGGTAACCGTGTCGTTCGCGGTCGATGCCGTGCCCGCGCGGACCGTGCCCGCGCAACCAGGCACCGCGCCCAAGATGAACAGGCACAGCCGCCTTCAGTTCTGGCGATCGCCTGACGGGCAGCCGCCCTGGGCCCGTCCCGCGCTGCTTGGCATCGCCGCGTTCGCATTGCTCCTGTACGCCTGGCATATCAAGGACGCCGGCCTGGCACCGTTCTACTCGACCGCAGTGAAGAGCATGTCGGTGAGCTGGAAGGCATTCTTCTACGGCGCCTTCGACCCGGCGGCGACGATCACGATCGACAAGCTGGCAGGCTCCTTCCTGCCACAGGCGCTCTCTGCTCGCATCTTCGGCTTCCACCCGTGGTCGCTCGCGCTCCCGCAGGTCATCGAGGGCATCGTCTCCGTGCTGTTCATGTACCGCGTGGTGCGCCGCTGGGCGGGCGCAGTACCAGGCCTGCTGGCGGCGGGGATCTTCGCGATCACGCCGGTCGCCGCCTCCATGTTCGGGCACAGCATGGAAGACGGCGCGCTCACCATGTGCCTGATACTTGCCGCCAACGCGTACCAGACGGCTGTACTTGAAGCCAGGCTGCGCCCCCTGATCGGTGCCGGGGTCTGGGTCGGTCTCGGCTTCCAGGCCAAGATGCTCCAGGCCTGGATGGTGCTCCCGGCCCTGGCCATCGGGTACCTGATCTGCGCGCCGGCCAGCCTCCGTCGCCGGCTCTGGCAACTCGGCACGGCCGGCGTGGTCATGCTCGCGGTGTCGCTGTCCTGGATCATGCTCTACACGCTGACCCCGGCGAAGGACCGCCCCTACGTCGACGGCTCTACCGACAACAGCGCGTTCGCGATGGTCTTCGGCTACAACGGCCTCGAGCGTTTCGGCATCAACGTGCCAGGCGCGGTGTCGTCAGGACCGGGCATCACCGGCGGCAGCCGGGCACTCGGCCGGGCGGCGAACGACCTGGGAGCCGCGACGCCGGCCGGGACGGCGGCGGCCGGAGGCGGTGCTCCTCACGTCGGCGGCGGGCTGACCAAGCTGATCAGCGGTGGCTTCGGGCCAGAGATCGCCTGGCTGCTGCCGCTTGCGCTGCTGACACTCGCCGTCGGAGTGGTCGCCTGCGGCCGTGCCCGACGGACAGACCAGCAGCGCGCAGGGCTGATCATGTGGGGCACCTGGCTGCTGACTTTCGGTGTGATCTACAGCGTCATGAGCGTGATTCCTCATACCGCGTACGTCGCCGCGCTCGCGGCGCCGCTCGCCGCGCTTTCAGGCACCGGCATCGTTTTGTTCGCCCGCTGGTACCGGTCAGGGGATTCCAGGGGCTGGCTGCTGCCGGCCGCGGTCGCGATCGAGGTCGGCTGGGCGCTGTACCTGTGGTCGGGATACCCGGCGTTCCTGCCGTGGGTGAAGTGGCTGATCGCGGTCGCTGGCGCGGCCGCCGTGGTCGCGCTGATCCTTGGCAGGCTGTCGCGCGGCACGAGCAGGAAACTGATGTTCGCGGCGGTCGCCGCGGGGGCTGCCGTCATGCTCGCCGCCCCCGCGACCTGGGCGTCTTCTGTGCTCGACACCCGCTACGCGGGAAGCTCGTTTGACGCCAGCGCCGGGCCGGCAGGCGCGTACAACAGCGGCGCGGGCGGCAACGCGCCCGGGCTCCGCGGCGCGGGCCGTTACGGTCCCTTGGCCGGCCGGCTAGCTGGTCGCGGTGGCGGCGAACTCCCCGGCGGCGGGAAACTCCCTGGCGGCGGAACGGCGCCGGCCGGAGGCTTCCCCGGCAGCGGCTCCGGTGGTGCCCCGCCAGGCGGCGGCTCTGGCGGCGGTTTCCCCGGTGGCGCGGCACCCGGCGGCGCGGCACCCGGCGGGACCGGCACCGGGCGGCTTCCCGGTCGCGGCGGCTTCCCAGGCACGGCCGGAGGGGCCGGCGCGGGCGGGGCCGGCGCGGGCGGGGCCGGCGGCGGAGGCGCGCTGTCCTCGGCGACCACCACCCTGACCGGCGGAGAGCTGAAGCTGTACAACTACCTCAAGGCACACAGGGATGGCGCCAAGTACCTCCTCGCGGTTGAGTCCTGGACAGAGGCCTCGCCGTTCATCGTCGCCACCGGCCAGGAAGTACTGCCGATCGGCGGCTTCAGCGGCTCGGTGCCCTCGCCCACCCTGGCTAGTTTCAAGGAACTGGTCAGCACCGGCCAGCTCAAGTTCATCCTGCTCGGCGGCACGGGCGGCACCGGCGGCACCGGCCTTGGCGGCACGGGCGGCGGCACGTCCACCCAGGCAAGTGCCATAGCCACCTGGGTCAGAAGCCACTGCAAGACAGTCCCCGCCAAGGACTACTCGGAAGGCTCAGCAACGGCCGCGCAGGGCACCCTATACGTCTGCCCCGCCGGCTAGCGATCGCGACGAGAGCCCGTTGCCGCACAACAGCAACGCAGAGCCACAGATGACGTTCCAAGAACAACGCGCGACAACAACGCTGGCTCCGAGACGCTGTTCCCGCGACAACGAAGTTCCACTGTTGCTGCAGCCCTTCGCCGCCGGACAGCATCAACGAGCCAACGTTGCTGTCGCGTACGACCGCTAGCCGCTGACGGCGTCGGGTACGGGCGCTTCGGCGGTTGCGGCGGGGGCAGGGCGGGTGGCGCGGGCGTGCCTGGTCGCGAGTACGGAGCCGGCCAGGATCGTGGCGAACGCGATCAGCATCAGGGGCGTGACCTTCTCGCCGAGGACGGCCACTCCGAGCGACACGGCGATCGCAGGGTTGATGTAGGTGATCACGCTGGCACGTGCCGGGCCGACGTCGGCGATCAGCGCGAAGAACAGCAAGAAGGCCAGCGCCGTGCAGATCACGGCCAGCCCGGCGAGCGAAAGCAGGACCTTCGCGCTCGGCACCGCCGACGGCCAGTCGAGTATCCCGAGCGGCAAGTACACGATCGTGGCCAGCGACAAGCTGGCGGCCGTCATCGCGACCGGCGGGACGCCTGAAAGCTTGTTGTTGGCGATCAGCGGCCCGATCGCGTAGCACAGCGCGACGAACAGTACCTCGCCCACCGCAGCGGCGACGCCGCCGCCCGCTGCTGACCCGAACAGGTCGGGCCCGGCCAGCAGCGCCACCCCGGCGAGCCCGACAAGCAAGCCCGCCCATCTCACCCAGTGCAGCCGCTCACCAGACCCGATCAGCAGGCTGAGCAGCGCGATGATGATCGGCACCGAGGCGATGAGCAACCCGGTCAGCGAGGACGCGATGTGCCGTTCCGCCTCGGAAAGCACGAACCAGGGGATGATGATCTCCACGCAGGCGAACAGGGCGACCCAGCCAAGTAC
>Ga0335074_10006451_pt1 | contig 16273 bp, 23 predicted proteins | sample Lox_Sample_23_FD_206715 | JGI IMG/M metagenome (GOLD analysis project Ga0335074, IMG submission 206715) | Soil microbial communities from Loxahatchee National Wildlife Refuge, Florida, United States - Lox_Sample_2.3 | ecosystem: Environmental > Terrestrial > Soil > Wetlands | place: USA...
TGCCCCGGCGATGCTCGCGCCCATTGCCGTGCATCTGGCACCGCCGCGCGACTTGGAAAAAGCCTCTCGGAAAATCCAGCCCTACATGCCCGTGATTCGCGCAGCGCTCGATGGTTTGCGCGATTCGGAAGACGTCATGCTGGTTGATGTGAAAGATCCCGGCGAACGAGTGCGCGTTTCGAAGTCGGGCGGCTCGATCGTTGTGGATGTCGACGATCAGGGCGAAGCCGTCCACGTGTCCGCTCCGATTCGCGCGATATCGAGCACGGTCGAAGAGCTCGCCGCCGCTACCTCAAGGCCGCTTTAGACATAACCGCGGCGGTTGGTCTCTGGCGCCGAAGGGGAACGGCATGCGGCCCACCGAAATCGGTTCGCCCAAGGTTTGTGGCTATCCCGGCCCGATTGTGCCATGCTGCCACGAGTGGCAAGGCACTCGATACCGGAAACCCTTCCGACGAGCCCGATGACCCTGGTTTGCCCGTTCTGCGATGCAAAGCCCGGCGAAGACTGCAGGACGAGCGGCAGAAGGTTTTCTGCCGTTCACGTCGCAAGGATCAAGGCGGCAGCCTCAGTCGACAAGAAAACGAAAGACCGCGCGGACGAGGCTGCGCGACAGGCGCGCGCCCACGCCTGAATGCTCGGATCATCCGTCGGGTAAATCCTTCGCCTTTCGTCTCGCCACTTAACCCTGCCATTTGACTTCGCCGGGCTAGGGGATCACACTCGCTATCGAAGCAGCTGTAGACATTCCTGCACCGCTCCCTCAGAAGTGGCGCTCGATTCCGCTCCGAAGGACCAATGCAAAACTATGAGGTCTACAAAATCGCGCCCGGCCGTGCCCGCGTGTTGGTTGACACGTATTTTGACCTCAATGACGCGATTCGCGCCGCAATCCTTCTCGCCGTCGGCGAGCCGGGCGACTACGCCGTCTTTTCGGACGCAAATTCTTTCGACCCGCTCGTCGAGTTGAAATATGAATCCTAGAGGTCGGGACACTCGGGTTCGGCCCGAGGTACCCACTGAGCCGAAATTTCGAAAGAAGTGGCGCGCCCGGAGAGATTCGAACTCCCGACCTTCTGGTTCGTAGCCACGTGGACCTGATTTACGCCGATTCACAAAGGTCAATAAGTGTTTACAGGAGAACGACTTGGTGGTAGTGTGGCTTGCATGGCGGTTCACGGCAATACACCAGATTTCACAGGATTTCACAGCCAAATGTGGCTTGGGAGTGAAATGTGAAGTACGAACTGAACCTGACCGAAAAGGCAGTTCTGACGCTCTCGCCGGACAAAAACCGCGCCCTCCGCTTCCGCGACACGAAGGTTGATGGCTTGGGATTGAAGATCGAGCCGAGTGGCGACAAGCGATACTTCTGGCGGCGCAGAGCCGGAGGGCGGATCGCGTGGAAAACGATTGGTGAAGTCGGCGTCATCTCGCTCGAACAGGCACGGCAGAAGGCGTCCGAATACAACTCGACTCTCGGCAAGTGGAAGCTCGACGACCAGCCAGGTGATGACCCGTTCCGCGCCATTCGCGGCATCACGGTCGAGACGGCCGTGAAAGAATACGCTGACCGCCACGTGAAGGAACACTCCGAGTCGAAAGACCCGGAAACGGCCGCCGAGAACGTCCGCTGGATGCTGGACAAATACCTCGACGATTGGAAGCCGCGCCGACTCGCCACGATCCGCCACGCCGACGTGATCGACCTCCACGCACGCGTCGGGAAGAAGTACGGGCGACACACCGCGAACCGCTTGGTTCAAATGCTGCGCGCCGCCGTCAACTGGGCGGCGGAAGCCGGTCTCCACACGGGGCTGAACCCAGCGACCAAGGTGCGGCTATTCCGCGAAGAGAAACGCGCCCGCTTTCTTGACGGCGACGAACTGGCGCGGCTCGCGGCGGCGCTGAACGACAAGCGAACCACGACGGACCTGCGCGACTTCGTCCACCTGTCGCTCTTCACCGGAGCGCGCAAGTCAGACGTGCTCTCGATGGCGTGGCGAGACGTTGACCCGAAGCGCGCCGCATGGTCGGTACCAGACCCGAAGGGCGAACCGTACGTCGTTGCGCTCCCGACGGCAGCCGTTGACATCCTCAACGAGCGTTACGCGCGACAGAAGGCGTCGAAGCTCCGAGTCGGAGCGTATGTGTTCCCAAGCCACGGCGAGTCGGGCCACGTCGTGGACCTCAAGAAAGCGTGGGCCGACCTGCTTAAACGCGCCAAGCTCGCCAACTTGCGTCAGCACGACTTGCGGAGAACGATGGGTTCGTGGCAAGCCGCCGGAGGAGCATCACTGCTCGTTATCGCCAAGTCGCTTGGTCATACAGCAGGATCCTCCGCGACAGCAATCTACGGCCGCTTGGCGCTCGACCCGGTGCGCGCTTCGGTCGAAGCCGCCACGAAGGCCATGACCGTGGCGATGCAGAAGCAATTGGCGGAAGCAAAATGAGTGACGCTCTGGACAAGCTGAGGAAACTCTACGAGAGTGGCGACCCGCTCGCGCTCGACCGCGCCATCCTGATCGCGTTGAAACCGGGACGGCGAATCGACGCTTGGGTTTGGAAAGCCGTGGAAGCCAGGTCACGATCCACCGTGGAGAAACACGACCGCCTCACCGAGAAGCGTATCCATCGCCTGTTCGCCTACTGGTCCTCAGTCCAATGGTTTATTGACGAGGGTAGACCTCTCAAGGTGGCGGTGGCACTTGCGGCCGAAGCGTACGCGAAGTATGGCAAGGCGAAGTGGATCAAGAAGTACGGCTCGCATGGGAAAGTCAGCACGTCAGCGCTCAGGCAAGCATGGGAACGATTCCGTCGCGAATACCCCGAAAGGGCAGACTCCTTCAAGACTACCGCCAAGGGTCTTGAGGAAATGACCCCCGCAGATATTCTGTACGGCCCTCTGGACGACTCCCTCTTCCTGAAAAATTAGTGACAGTTTTCGTTTCTGTCACTCAATTCGCTGGAAACTAGCCTTCCTCCAGCTTAGCGTGGCCTACGTGAACGCGAAAATCACGGAGGCCACCAAGATGTCCACTAAGTCCACCAGAAATATTCCCGAACGCCCGAACCTAATGTCTCCGCCCGAGTGCTCGGATTACCTCAGCTCGAAGGGGCGTACCGGCGTCGAGGCCCACACGCTCTCAGTGTGGAGGCTCAAGGGCATCGGACCGGCGTACGTCAAGATCGGCGCGAAGGTTTTCTATCTCCGCGAAGATGTGGACGCGTGGATCCGAGCCCGGCGGGTGACGACGAAGGAATCACCGACGGTCGAAGCCGTCGCATAAAAAGGGGCGGTTCGCGCCGCCCCAGGAAACACGTTCGAGGTGAGTTAACTTGACCACCAATATACCACGTCGTCATGCTTCAATCCAGCGTCCGTCTTGCCGTCCGAGCGTGTCCAAGTGAACCGGCCGGTCATGCTTTTGGACGTAGGTGCCAAGCTCGTCACGGACCCGGCTAACGCCGACTTCAGTCTTGACCACGTTGCCGATGCGCTCGCGAAGGAATTTATCGGCGTGTCGGACGACGAAGGACTCGACCCGCATCACGCCGACATCGCGGCTTTAATGCCCGCCCTGATCGACGCCGCACACGCCGCCATGACGGAAGGGATGTCGGCGCGGCAGAAGGAAGAGAAGCTGAACACAATCTGGAACACTTTTCGGCACGAGCAGCGACGAAAACAAGGAGAAAAATAAAATGGAAATCGAAAAACTGCCGTTGTTGTCAGCGGCTCAAATCCGCAAGGCAATGGCTGACAACCAGGACGATCACCTTAGTTATTGTCACGAATTAGCGAGCTTCAAACCGAACGTTAGCCCCGATGATCTGATCCCTAAACTCGCGACTCAACTGCTAGACGCATACCAATACCACACAAAGATAATCTACCTGACTATCGATGAACTCCCGACATACACGAAGCGTCCCATACTATCCGTAGCAGACGAGCGTGAAGCGCGTCGCGAATTAGAAATTAATTCATTCATTGGATATCACTTCGCTCTGGATGCACTTCGTATTGCCATCGCAAATCGTTTGATGGCCGAGGAAGAGAAACGATGACTACCGCCGAGCTTATCGACCGCATCCGCACGCTGGCAGCCGACGCCCGATTATCGAAATTGACCGGAACGATCACGATTGCTTTCTCGCGCGGCGAAGTCGCCGCGATTACGCGCGCCGAGACTGAAAGGTTCACGGCGACAGATGGCGATCCGAAGATTGAAAAGCGGTAGAGGCATAAATCAACCGAGGCGCTCTATGTGCCTGACTCAGCTTTAATCGAACGATACGAAAACGCCCTTCGAAACTTGCCGGAGTCCGGTGGCGGTGGCTGCCATCAAGCGCTCCTAAGCGCGGCGAACATCGGGCGGAAAGCTGGCGTCTCTCCGGACGAAATCGCCCGTGATCTGGCCGCCCACGTCCACGGAAGCCGGGAGGTCAGCGAGACAGAGATCGCGGAAGCCGTCGCCACAGCGTTCCGCGACGACCCCGCCGCGTGGCGTCGCCCGACTCTCCCGCCGCGAAAGATCGACGGCAAGAAGCTTCTCGATACCTTCCTGAAACGCGGCGCTGGTTTCACGGAAGATCGGATCCGTGCGGCGTCGCCAATACGAATCCCCAGCGACCCGAAACTCCACGCTTCCCTCGTTCTCCAGACACTCTACGACCCGACGGACGTTCTTTATATCGGCATGAAGAACGGGCTGCACAGTATCAACATTGCCGCCGAGTGGGCCGCACGTTTCGAGCGTCGCGGCTCTCTACTCCCGCACATCATTCCGAACCCGCTCACTGGCCAGCAAGGACTCGCGAAGAATGGCCAGAAGAGTTTCCGCGCTGACTCGTGCGTCAAACGATTCCGTTTCGCGACCTCCGAGCATGACCAACTGGAGCGCCAGCAGCAGGTAGAGTTTTGGGCAGGCTCGCCTCTCCCCATCGCCGCCCTTATCGACAGCGGCGGCAAGTCGATTCACGGCTGGGTCCTGATCGATGCGCTCGACGCGGACGACTGGACACGGCGCGTCGAAGACGAGCTTTTCTCTTACCTCCGCCCCGTCGGCATCGACGGCTCCTGCAAGAATGAAGCGCGCTTGTCACGCATCCCCGGCCACTTCCGCGCCGAGAAACAACGCTGGCAGCGCCTGCTGTACCTGAACCCCGAGGGAGGGACGATTCTGTGACGAAGCCCGCCGAGATGGTCATCCGAGAAACGGCAGAGAAAGCAGGCGCGATTCAAGATGAGCCGGAACTCACGAAGCTTGTCCGCAACTTCAACGAGAGGTTCTACGTGGTAGAAGACTTTGGCGGAAGATGCCTAGTCTGCTGGGAAACCGAAAACCCCACCACGAACACTCTTGAACTTCACCATCAATCGTTTGCGGACTTCAGGAAGCGTTGGAACAGGTTCATCCAAGTCGGGGAAAAAGATGGCGAACCGATACGAAAATTACTGGCAGATGCGTGGCTCGATAACCAAGGCCGCCGTCAATATGTTGAGGTTGCGTTCGCTCCTGGCGAGACGCTTTCAGCGGATATTCGCAACTTGTGGCGCGGGTTTGCATTCGAGCCGCGAAAAGGTGACTGTCGTCTGTACCTGGAACACTTGAAAACGAACATCGCTGGCGGCAACGAGGAACACTTCGACTGGCTCCTAAACTGGATGGCGTTCAAGGTCCAGAACCCTGGCAAGCAGAGCTACACGGCAGTCGTCTTGAAAGGCCGCGAAGGTGTCGGCAAGAATATGGCAGCGGAACCTTTCGCCAAACTCTTCGGTCCACACCACCTGTCCGTCACCCGCCGCGAGCACGTTGCCGGGCATTTCAACGCTCACCTGAGAGCTTGCTGCGTCTTGATCGCGAACGAAGCCTTTTTCGCAGGCGACCGCCAGCATCAGGCGACGCTGAAAGGATTGATTACGGACGACACGCTGATGATCGAAGCGAAGGGTATCGACGCGATGCAGTCGAAAAATCGGCTCTCTCTCATCATGCTCTCGAACGAAAGTTGGGTGGTTCCGGCTGGCGTTGACGCTCGTCGCTTTGCCGTGTTCAACGTCAGCGATGAGCGTAAAGAAGACACACAGTATTTCGGTAAAATCCGCAAAGAGCTAGACGCAGGCGGGATGGAAGCTCTGCTCTTCTATCTCCAGACGAGGCCGCTAAAAGACTTCGACCAGCATAAAGCCCTGCGAACCGACGCCTTGGCGGAGCAACAGTCTCTCTCTCTTCGCGGTGCGGAATCACTCTGGTACGAGTGCCTGTTTCGCGGTGAGCTGCCCGGAGCCACACTGATCAACGACGCGACATACCTGCGAACCGAACGCCTTCTCACATGGGCGTCCATACAACGTCGTCGCGAATGGTCCGACATCACGGCGGAACAACTCGGATTGCTGTTGGGACAGAATCCGCGCGGCGCGGCGCGTGGCATGGAATTTAAGAAAGCAAAGAAAAACGGCCTCCGAGTTTGGCAAATCGAACCATTGGAAACAGCGAGAAAGCTCTGGAACGCGCGCCGGTTTACGGTGAAGTGGGACGACAGTAACGATTGGGAAAAAATCCCCGTTGGCGACGAGACGACGGCCACTCTCAAGACGCCAGAACCAGCGAAGCCGCCAGAACAGAGAGAGCCGGGATCAGATGACATCCCGTTCTGACCGGGGTTTCAAACCCTAGCCGAACCCTGGCTCGATCTATTCACCGGCGGGCTCATATACTTATCCATCCTTTCCATCCTTTCCGGGGTTTAGAGTAATTAGTAAAAATAAGCGGACGAGCGAAATTAGGAAACTCATAGACTTGATGCCAAACCCGTGCAACCCCGGAAACCCTGGCCAAGAATCTGAAATGAAAAACGTTAGGAAATTGAAGCCCCCGCCCGACCCTCCGGAACCCTGGGCGATTTCGGCGCTGGAACGCTGACCTTGCGAATGTGACCTCACAATTCGCTGGACAGGCACGTGTCATAGTGATATCTCTTTGAACACGGTGCGAGCTTCTGGGATCCCACACTCCCGGCGGCGGGTCGGCGACATCCGATCCTAACATCCGCACAACCACAAACCTGCCGTAGAGGCTTCCCAATCCAACAAGCGAAGCAAGGCCGCGAACCGGTACTCGTTCGCCTACCCGCCGCGCTGAAGAGTGCCGTCGCGTCGCTGGCGGAGACGAACAGGCGTTCGACTTGCCGCGAAATTCAGGTTGCGATTGAGAAGTACGTCGCAGCGTCCGCACCACCGGCGTCTGCGCCAGCGACGCCAGCCGCGCAGGAGGCGAAGCAGACGTGATTATTGGCAAGGTATGTGTGACCAGGTATGGGGGGCAAAGTGCACCGTCTCGGCCGCCGAGCACCGGCGCCAGAGTTTCGCAAAAAATATCGGTTCAAAATTTTTCTGATCGCCAATTTTTCGAGTTGCGCCGGAGGTTGCAGTGACGGCCGATGAGCTTCGCGCCGCCGAGGATTTTCTCGACCGGGCCGCGGCTTTTGGCGTCACGACGCTCGACGGGGCGCGGAGGCTGCTGAGCGCCGTAATTCTTGGCGTTGCGATTCACGAAAGCCACGCCGCGACGGTCGATGAGGCCGAAGAGTTTTGCAGCAAATTTCTGATCGAAGGGAGATGAACGATGGAAAGAGACATGAGTCAACACAATCGCCAGATGTCAGACGTTCGCGCCGAGGCGAACTTGGCTCGCCTCTACAAGTCGTTGCCGAAAATGAAAGTCATCGACTTGAACGACGATTCGGAATTTGAGCGAGCCGTTCGGCACGTGATGAAGCGGAAAGAGAAGTTGATGCAGTTCATCGCGAGGACCGGCCTCGGGCGGTCGCGAGCGCTCCAGATGACGCGTGATGAAATCACCGCGTTCTGCGAAGCGGCGCAGCGGAACGCGCGCGAGGATTACACCGACCCCGAGACGATGAAGCCGAAAGCATACCCGCGCCGTTTTTTCCTCGACCTGTCGTCGGAAGAGGCGGCCCCACAAGTAGGTTTTTGAAACGAATCTCTGTTTTGTGAGGAGGCTAGGAATGGATGAGAAAACAAGCGTGCAGGTTCCCAACGCGTCGAACCCAAGCCTGCTCGACACGGTCGCGGCAAAGACGAACGCGCCTAGCGCCGCGCCGGTCGCCACGGCGGTGAAGGCGAACAACCCGGCGAAAGCGTTCACCGGCAAGCCAGCGGGCACAAGCATCGCGGATGGGTTTGTCGGCTTGAACCCGAAGTCGTAGTTGACAATAACACCGTATTACCGTCATCGGCCCGCGCGCCGGGGCCAAGTGGTCGGCGCGAAAAAAACAATCGAGGTGACAAAAACATGCACAACAACGTTGCTCTTCCTTGGAAAGCCCTTCGTTTGAACGTGATTCCGTGGCGGGCGTTTTGGAGGCCGAAGCGAAAGCCGAAGCGAAAGCAAATCCACCAGAAACCAGAGATGTTCGCGGAGGTGCGGGTGTGAGCGCCACGCTGGAACGACGATTCACGCCAACGCGCATGCAGGCTATCCGTTCAGCCGACCCGACGTTGTCGGCGGGAACGATCACGGGTTATGCCGCAACGTTCGGTCCGCTATCGTCTGGCGATCTGGGCGGATTTCGCGAGCGTGTCGGACCGGGGGCGTTCGACAAGTCAATTTCGAGCGGCGACGATGTTTATGCCTGCGTCAATCACGACCCCTCATTGCTGCTTGGCAGGCGAAAGAACGGCACGCTTCGCCTGTCTACGGACGCTATCGGGCTTCGCTGCTCGTGCGACCTGCCGCCGACATCCGTCGCACGTGACGCCTTTCAATTGATTCAGCGCGGCGACCTCAGTGAGATGTCGTTCGGCTTCAACGTCGATGGCGACGATGGCGAATCGTGGGATTTCGAGCCGGACCCGGACGACCGGTCGCGTTCGATTCGGGTTCGGACGCTCCGGTGCGTCAGGCTTTTCGACGTCAGCGCCGTATGCTCACCCGCGTACCCGAACACGAGCGTTTCGGCCAATTCCGCTCCGCACTTCAATTCGCGGGCCTTCGACGCGTACTTCCCCGCCGATTGTCCGCTCGAAATTCGTTCGCGCATCCCGGACATCCGCCAGCGGTTCGAAGCCACTCGCGCTCGCCGGGAGCGCGAGGAAGAGGAAGCTCGCCGGAAGCGGCGGAATTTGACGAACTTGATCTTGTCAATTTGAAGGCCCGCCGCGCGGGCGGTTGGCGCGGAAAAAATCAAACGAAGGAGCACCACATGCCAGTCGAAATCAGCCACAGCGCTTTGGAAGAGTTGACGGCCACAATCGGGGAGCTTGAAACGCTCACGTCGAAAGCGACGATGTCATCGCGCGATCAAGCGCGGCACGGATTTTTGTTGGCGAAGGTCGCGCTGTTGAAGCAAGGCATCTCACCGACTGAGATCCGCCGTTTCGAAGCCGACCGCCTCCTGAAGGAAGCAGGCCTGCCGCGCGAAGGCGAACGAGCGCGCCGCCTATTCCCGACCGACGCTGACCGTGAGTGGCGGGATTTTGCATCGGGGAAGGAAGTTCGCTTGACGCGACCACCGGAGCGTGAGCGCCGCGCGAACGAAGCCGGAACGCAGTCGATCACGTACACGCAGGAGGCGGCCGGCGGCGCGTTCGTTCCGCAAGGAATTTATGATCGCGCGTTTGAAACAATGCGGCAGTTCGATGACGTGTTCTCGCCAGAATTCAGTAACCTGGTCGAGACCGACACCGGAAACGCGATGCCGTTCCCTGTGTGGGACGACGTGAGCAATTCGAGCGTTCAAATTTCCGAAACGACTCAGAGCGGCGAAGTTGACGTCGCAAACTTCGGCGAGATTCAGCTGAACGCTTACAGTTTTCGGTCGAAGATCGTTGCCGTCAGTTTGGAATTGCTCCAAGACTCGAATTTCCCGTGGCCGGGAATTCTCGAACGAGTCTTCGCGATGAGGCACGCGCGGGGCGTCGGCGCGGCGCTCGTCACCGGCTCCGGCGTCGGAGGGCCTACCGGACTTCTCACGGCGGTCGTGGCGTCGGGCGCAGTGCCGGTGATCGCGGCTGGAAGCTCCGCAAACACGAACGGCGCCGAGACAGGCGCCACATCACTTGGAACCGCAGACCTTGGCGCTTGTTTCGCGAAGCTCGACCAGATGTACCGCCGAACGGCCGCTTGGTACATGAACGACGCGACGCTCGAATATTTGCGGAATTTATTGGACAAGCAGGGCCACCCGATTGTGTCGTTCCGCAAGGGTCTGACCGACGTAGATTCGGACCGCCCGACGATTCTCGGTCGCCCCGTCGCCATCTGCCCGTCGATGCCGACGATGGCGAGCGGTCACAACTCCGTCGTGCTGGCCGATCCGTTCTACTTCGTTCAGCGGCGCGTGCCGAGTTCGATGTACATCCGAAGGTTCACGGAAAACGCGACGATGATCCAGTACGGGTTGGTTGGATTCGAGAGCTTTCTTAGGGTTGATAGCAATCTCGTTGCGCCGAATCCAAGCTATCTACCGGCGCAATTTATTCAGAACCACTCGTAAAAGTTCGCGGCATCCTCGGAGTCCTGGCCGCGAAGGCGCGAGCGCCGGCTCATCGTCTAAGGCGTGACGCTGCTACTCCACAAGGCTCCGAGGCTTTGACGCCGTGTTCTGATCTTATAGCAGTCAATTCCGCTAAGTACGGCGCGCGGCAGCACACTCGATCACCCTAACGACATCCTCCACAGCCATTGTCGGTGCAATGGGTGCGTTTATTTCAAAAAGTAACGAAGGGACATGGCCACGTGAGTCTTTTAGTCGCACACCACAGATGCCTTTCCCCATTTCATAAGTGGTTCGAAGCTCCCAATCCACCCAGTCGCGTGAGGACGTACCGTTGCCGATCAGGCAGACTACCACAGAGCATCGTTGGATATTCTCCCGTATCACACCGCGTACGTAAGAGTTCTGCTCGCTATTTACCGACTCTTGTAAGCTGCCGTCGTAAAATTCTATGTCTAGCTTAGGATTGCTCGCCATAAGACGGAATCCTTGGACCTGCGGGCGATCGTCCATGTGGAAACTCAGGAATATGCGCCGCTTTCTTGCATGATACGTGAGACGACAGTGATATGCGTCTAGAAACTGCGACAATGAATTAAATCCACGCTCTTCCAAGAGGGTCCCGAGCGTCATGTCGCTACGCGCGCGTACGTCGATCTGGTACTGCTTCTCGATGGTAGCTATGAGCGTATCGTCTCGCTTGGCGCGGAACACTTGTACCTCCGAATCGGTCCGGAATTATCGAATGCCGCGGGAAGCCTTCCACAACGTGTGCTCTCTTGAGAACGCCTCTTCCGCGTCATTCACAAATTCAGCCCATTCGGTTTCGTCGTTTTGATCGGCGATTTTCGAGCGGACCGACGCCAGCTCGAGAGCTGTAATTGTGTAAGCGGTTGCTAACGTGCGATGCTGCTTGGCCTGCAACCATCCGACCATCGTTGCGACTATGACCCCGGAAAAAGTCAACAAGTCACGCTGCGTGACGCCGATAGTCTTCAGGACTGCGCACGAAACGCCCAAGAGTTCAGCGACGACGATAGCCAAATTCCAACCGAAAGCGCGGCGTCGGTTCCAGTTCGCCTTAGCCTGATACCAGATCTGCTGATTTGCGACGCGGTCGTGTTCGTAAGCAGACTTTCGGTCTGCGAAAGCCGATGCGCGCAAGATTCTCATTTGTGGCGTGATCTGGTGCTCAGCCGAAACAGGCGCAATAAGGTCCAGATTTTTGAGGACCCCCAACACGGATTTTAGTCGATCAAGAAATAAATCCGAGACGTGCGCCTCTGTATCAACGCCTACATTAAACGGCGCGCCGCCAACTGCAAATCGCCAACTAAGCGTTTTCACTGATTCTGCTGCAGCCCTTGCCTCATACCATGTCCGTTCTGGCTTAACCAAGTAGAGGGACGCCTCAGTGAAGATTACGACCGCAAAGCACAATATTGCGAGGACTCCTGCCCAATCGACCGGCGACGACTGAGATTTCCAAACGAATAAACCAAAAAATGCAGCAGCAATCAAACCGAATAGGCGAATTCGGATGGCCCACAAAAACTGTTTTTGTGCCGCCGACGAACTCTTGTCAGCGGCGTCATAAAGCGGCGGAAGATCGCTATCAGTAAGCATCGCTGCGAGCTCAAGTACCTCTAGGTCCGTTCGTCACAGACCGAGCTTCCGGTAAACTTCATCCGAATAATTTCGGGGCTCCGTCGCATTGCGATCCCGAGAGGCAAATTCTCCCGGGAAATTCTCAAGAGCATACTTGATGATTGCGCGCTTAAACGCGATATGAACAATGTAGCCTGTCCTGAGTGGCACCGGGCATCGTTCGGAATCTAGGTTGCGTTTCTCATTTAGGTTGACGACGATGATTGGGAGATCGAGTTCAAGAGCTAGGTTAATCTCCCAACCGACAAACTTCTGAAGATACTTCGTGCTCTCGCCTACCAAAACCACGACTTGGCTGGACGCCTTCATCCGCTTTCGCAATTCAGACTTCACGTACTCTTCGTCTTCCGCGCGACCAGTCATAGAGCCAATGTCGTGAGCGTCACGAAAGTCAAACTCCACACGATCGTTTACTTTCCAGCCCTTCATAAAGGCATAGGCCCAGTGGTCTTTGTCCCCGTCAAAGATTACGTAGGTGGCTCCGCTGCTCATAGAGGACTCCTCACGTTCCACGGAATGTTTTCAGAGGCAAACCGGACGGGAGAATGCGGGGGACCAGCAAGGGGTAGTAGAAGCCTTGGGCTTATTCGCCTTCCCTCACCGAATTTGCTTGAGGAGCCCATTGTGATCCTATGAACTTCCAGTGTCAATCACACGAGGCTGTGGACGGATGTCTATGCAGTGGAAAATCCCTAGTAAGTGGCGACGCGGCGTAACCCCAAAATCTCCCGGACGCCGGTCCGCTGCGTCACGTCCCTCGGCGATCGCGGAGGCCGGTCGAGCCACACGCGGAAATCTTTCATCGCGACGGCGTGCTCGACCGGGACGTTGGTCACGGCGACCCGAACCCATGCGGAAAGACCCTAACCATCAGAAGTCAAGTTTGATCTTTCCAGGTCGGGATGTTACATAGTTCACGGAGCACATGGGATGAAGAAGGAATTTGTCGGCTACTACGCCCCTTCCGAAAGTGAATTTGATGAACTGTGGAAAAACGGGCGAGTAGTCGTTGATGCTAATGTTCTTCTTGCCATATACGGTGTGTCTCCGTCTACTCGCGAAACCCTACTACGCTTGCTCGGCGCTCTAAGAAACCGACTTTGGGTTCCCCATCATTTCGCACTTGAGTATCAGCGAAATCGACTTGGCAAGATTCTAGAGCAGGCGAAACATTATGACGATGCTTATCGACATCTTAAGACGATACTAGACGAGCAATTCCGTTCCAGTAAGCAACACCCGTTTGTTTCAGACGAAGTGGAGAGGAGATTGGAGGAAATTTGCACGTATCTTCTTGAGGGAAAGGCCCAACAGGAGGCGCTTCTTGCCTCAGACCCCTATTTTATGAGAATCACCGAGTTGTTTGAAGGCAATGTTGGTGCGCCCTACAACGAACCCGACTTACGCCAAACCTATGAAATCGCGCGCAAGAGGTTCCTTGAGAAAATCCCACCGGGCTTCGAAGACATAAAGAAGCCAGAGCCCGACCGCTATGGTGACTACGTGGGGTGGCGGCAGATTCTTGATTTTGCTGCAAAGAATAAAACCTCTGTCATATTGGTGACAGATGATGCGAAAGAAGACTGGTGGAGAAGAGAGGGTTCTCGGACGTTTGGTCCGCGGCCGGAGCTCGTCGTTGAGTTCCGCGGTTGTTGCTCAGGCCTGTTTCACATGTATCCTTCCGATCGCTTTCTGGAGTTGTCCGGGAAATATATTGGGGGGCCTGTGGATCCAAAGGCGATCAGCGAACTAAAGGAGCGTCGAGAGGCCGAGCCATCTTCGGGGGGCATCAAGGCGACGCGAGTGGATGTCGCTGATTCCCTTGCTGCTAAAGCCGCCGATTACGTCATGCCTGCCACCCATGAGAAGCCAGTCCCTGATATTCCTAAGTCCATGCCTGAGGAGTCTGTTAAACCGGAGGAAAAGTAATCCATGGCCGTGATCGTGTACACCCCCAACCCTCAGGCCCTTCTCGATGAGATTCGAGCAGCAGCCAGAGAAGGACGTTTTGAGACGTGGTCTTTGGACACGGACGGTGACTTCACTCATAGCCCCGAGCAATGGAGGCTGAAAGCCTGGCTTCGCCCCAAAATTTCGGCCGGCATGCTTGTTTTCGGGATCCTGACGCCCCGAGGGACCGCAATGACCAAAGGGGTGTATGCGGTCTACCACGGACGATTCATCGAGATGCTCTTGCTCCACTTCGACACGAAGTTCCAGCGAGCACTAGCGACGGCTCTCCCAGCCGAGCATGATCAAGTCAGAGCGTGAGGCGCACATGGCAAGGAGCGCGCTCGGAGGCGAATATGGGCTCAGAAACGAAGTGGAAGATAGTAGCGGGCAACATCTCTGGCTATTGCCCGAAATGCAAGGCCGCTTTGACTGTGGGTGATCCGGCTCAGGCCGCGGTCGCGAAATTGACCCATGGCCGGGAGAAGTGCTACGGACGTACCGAGTCAATTCCGGCCGCAATCCTAAAGGAGCATGAAGGCCGAAACAGAAACTCGCTGGACCGTTGAAGGCGCTGGAAACGATACGAAGATCATCGCCTACTACCCGGTCTGTAAGACTCAGGCGCCGATCAAGTGTCGGGAGCGTACGACACGGCCGACCATCTCGCCGTCATCCGGACTCTCTTTCGGCATAATCTTTGCGGTGGCAAGGTCGAAGCGATTCCCGAAGAGATTCGCAAAAAATACTGGGATGTCGCAGTCGTTTCTCGGTTTTAACTCCCCCTGCCCAAGTCCTAGCGACCACCGCCCCGGCTGTAGGCAGCTCGTAGGCTGATCGTAGGACGGCGGGGGCTGGATCCCACCTTGGCGGTCTTTGGACCGAGCCGGGGAGGCAGCTCGACCGGATAAGCTTTATTCTGCGTCAATGACCTTAAGGCGTGACTCGTACTGCGATCGGCACATCCGAAGTTCTTCATCCATTTTCTGTTTAAGTTTGGTGGAGGCGTACACCCGCTGAATGGGGGTGAGCGCGAGAGCACTGAGTGTGTTCATCTTTGCATCGTATTCGTTTTGAGCCCTAGTCGTGCAATCATCACGCTCGTCATTCGCCTTTTGGATTTCTTCCCGCTTCTGAGACTCGGACTCCGCAGGTTGCTCCTTGGAAACCAATACCGCTGAGATGTAGCCCTCTTGACCATCTTCAGCGCGGATTTTGAGCCAAGTCTCTTTGTCACTTGGGTTGAGAAGTGTAATTCTGTCGCCGCATTTCAATTTGAAGACTTCGGCGGATTCAGACCCCGAGTAGGGTGCAGAGTAGATAGAAACAGGACTGGCTTGATTGCAGTCAACGCGGGCAGATCCGGAAGGCTCGTCCTTAGCGGTCGCGTGAAGGCTCGGAATCGGTGATGCGACAGAAGTCCCTTCCTGCGCTGGCACTTCACTAGGGGCCTGCACCATCGCTAGGATGACTGCGTCCGGGATATTGGCGGCCTTCAGTTCCTTCAGCGCGGCAGGCGCTGTGTCGAATTCGCACGAAGACGCCTTTATCTTGGCAATCACAATCTCTTGCGAGAGGCCAGCTTTTAGCATGTCGAGAACATCTGCATTGGTCAGCGGCTTTGCGATTTCCTGTGGTGCCTGTGGCGTCTTGGTATCTTGTGAAGCCGGCACTGACCCACTGAGGACTAGGCAGAAAGTTAGGAGTAACACTGTATAGAAAAGGCGCATCACGGCCTCATCCGAAGCACAAACAGTCTGCCTCTGCGTGCGCCGGGGCGTCAACAACTACAATCTGAGGGCAGGGGGCTCCCTCATCACCACTGCTATCGCTATAGGAACTACGCCACGCGGTCGTAGGACGGCAGGTCTGGATCCACAGCGTATCGGTCTTTCAGCCAAGTCGGCTCACCTTCCGCCCGAAGTGAAATATTTGTGTAATCCTACCCTGTGGCCCGAAGCAGCTAGCCTGCCTACATCGAAAAACCCTCGTTTTTATTGGAGAAGTGGCGCGCCCGGAGAGATTCGAACTCCCGACCTTCTGGTTCGTAGCCAGACGCTCTATCCAGCTGAGCTACGGGCGCACAGTTCCGCAACAGAAGAACGACGATCGCAAAAAAGTTTATCAC
>Ga0335074_10006452_pt1 | contig 16273 bp, 10 predicted proteins | sample Lox_Sample_23_FD_206715 | JGI IMG/M metagenome (GOLD analysis project Ga0335074, IMG submission 206715) | Soil microbial communities from Loxahatchee National Wildlife Refuge, Florida, United States - Lox_Sample_2.3 | ecosystem: Environmental > Terrestrial > Soil > Wetlands | place: USA...
CACATCGGCCACCGGTTGGTTGGGGTCCACCGACCATACCGCCTGCCGCAGCGCCCCCGCGTAACTCAACGGATCGCCCTTCACCCGCACCGCCAGGTCGCGCGGCGTATAGTAACCGAACGTGCCGTATGGCTGTGTCACCGGGTAGTAGTTCTCGGCCCGCCCGGCCAAGTCCAGCCCCATCTGCTTCACATCGGCCACCACCCCCACCACGGTCAACCAGGGCTGACGGTCCCCATCCAGCCGGAAGCGCCGCCCCAGCGGATTCCGCCCCGGCCAGAACTCGCGCGCCGAAGCTTCATTGATAATGGCTACCGGAAGCGAGGCGGGCGTGTCGCGCTGGTCGAAGTAGCGCCCGGCCACCAGCCGCATACCCACCGCGCGGAAGTAGTCGCCGCTCACCACCCGGTGGTTCGCGTCCGGCGCGTGGCCCGGTGCCGGCGGAGGCGCATCCTCCACCAGGAAGCCCGAGGTGCCCCCGCGGTTGGTCAGTGGAAGGAAAGTGGTGTAGCCCGCGGCCACCACGCCCGGCAGGCCTTCCACCCGGCGCACCACCTGCTGGTAGAAATTGGCGCGCGCCTGGTAGGCGCTATAAGGCGATCCGGCCGGCGTGGGCAGGTTTGTCCGCAGGGTCATCACGTGCGCCGGTTGGAAGCCCATGTCCGCGTGCACCAGAGCCCACACGGTTCTCACCATCAGGCCGGCGGCCGTCGAAAGCACCACCGCCAGCGCTACTTCACCCACTACCAGCCCGCTGCGCAATCGGCTGCCGCTGCCGGCAATCGCACGTCCGCCCTGGTTGAGCACCAGCGCCAGGTCGGCCCGCGCCATGCTGGCGGCCGGCAGCGAACCGAAAATCGCCGCCGAAAGAATCGCCGCCGCGGCCGCAAACAGCAACAGGCGCGCGTCAATTTCCGGCCGAGCCCATCCGCGCAGCGCGTCGGGAACCAGCGTACCCAGCGGCCCCATTCCATAAGCCGCCACCAGGACCCCCAGCCCCGCGCCCGCTGCGGCCACCACCAGGCTTTCCGCCAGGCTCTGCCGGATGAGCGCCCAGCGTCCCGCGCCCAGCGCCGCCCGGACTGCGATCTCCCGCCGCTTTCCCGCCGCGCGCGCCAGCAGCAACCCCGCCACGTTGGCGCAGCAGATCAGCAGCACAATCCCCACGCCGCCGGCCAGCACGCGCATGGCGAGGTCCAGTTTGCCCAGCAATTCCTCGCGAACGCCCACCACGCCGGCGCCCACCCGGGCGTTGGTCTCGGGATACTCGCGCTGCAGTTGCAAGGCAATCGCCGACATGTCTCGCTGCGCATCCGCCATCCCCACGCCCGGACGCAGCCGCGCGAAGACATGCAGGAAATGGTTGCCGCGCTGCGCCCAATCCGCGGGCGAGAAGGCCATCGGAACCCACAGATCGCTGCCTCTCGGAAACACGAAGCCGCGCGGCATCACCCCGATCACCCGGTACTTCACGCCATCCAGCAGGATGTCGCGACCTACCTGCTGCGGCTCGCCGCCGTAGCGCTGGGTCCAAAGCGCGTAGCTCAACAGGACGACCTTGGGACCGCCGTTCTGGTCTTCCGCGGCCGTGAAGTTCCGCCCCAGCCAGGGCGCCACGCCCAGAAGCGGCAGCAGATTGGCGGTCATCGGCGTCACTTCCACCTGTTGCGGCTGCCCGTCGCCGGTAAGGGCGCGCAAATCGCCGCGCGTGGCCGCCATATCCGTAAACACGTGGTTGCGCCGCTTCCAATCGGCCATATTGGCCGGCGCCGGCGTGTTTTGCGGGAAGCCCATCCAGGACGCCTCTTCAAAGACCTCCACCACCCGCGCGGAGTCCCTGATTTGCAGCGGGCGCAACAGCAGGGCGTCCACCATGCTGAAGATCGCCACGTTGGCGCCGATCCCGGCGGCCAGCGCCAGAATCGCGGTCACCGTGAAGCTGGGGCTTTTGCGGAGCGTGCGCAGGGCGAAACGAAAGTCGTCGTGGAGCGCCATAACCCGATGCCCATGCAATGCGGTCGCCACACCGCGGCTGCGCGCTCGCCCCGGTTTCTAAGCTCGCGCGGAGGCCACTCGAACTGCCGAACGCCCGGGTTCACGGCATTCTCAGGCGAATTGGTCGGCGGCCCGCCGTCGCGCAAGCACTCGCGTCGCCGCCACCTTCCGTAAGGGCGTTGTCCGCTTCTGGGACCGGGCGGGCACTCGCCGCGCCGTCTATTTCACCGCCACGTGGATCGGAATCAATTGATTGATCGGCTGCACCACGATCTCCAGCGTTCCGGATTCCGCATTCTCCCCGGCCTTCAGCTTCAGGACCGCTTTCTGATTGCCCTTCGGACTCGGATTGTCGATCGTGGCGTCCACTCCCGCAAGCTTACCGGCTATCGATAGATTCATGGTCCCCGGCGACGTGTTCGCAATGCTCACCTCCGCCGTTTCGCCCCGCTTCATCTCCACGTTGCTCTTCTCCACCTTCACCAGGCTGTACAGAAAATCGGGCGACGTGGGAAGCGTGGGCAACCCTTTCGCGTTGGGGCTGTTCGGCGCCGTGTACACCTGCGGCCCTGGCTTCATTTCCAGGCCCATCGGAGATCCATGCCGCACCTGTTGGTCCACATACCACATCCACTTTCCGTCCTCGATCTTCCAGGTGCTCGGAATCGGCACGTCCAACGGTTTGTCGGTGAATCCCGGCACCATCACGTACATTCCGCAGACCATGGTGGCCTTGGCCCGCGTGAAGTTGTCCGAATACGCGATGTGTTTGATCTCGCAGTGCGTGTAGGCCGGCTTGTTATTGTTGTAAAAGTAATCTTTGGTGTCCTCCGCCACCAGCGCTTCGGCTTTGCGCGGTTGTCCGCTGATGTGGTACCCGTAAAACTCGGTGATCCGCGCGCGCAGTGCCTGGTCCACAGCGGCCGGCGGCCGGTTGAACAGGTCTTCAGCGTTCTGTGCGAAGCACGTGGCGGCCAGGACCGCCAACAGTGTGATCCTGAACATGTTTGTCTTTCTCATTGTAGGACGCGCCGCGCGGGCCAAAAAGTCGGTGGCCCGGGTCAATCCGAAGCCTGCCCGGCTGTTAAGCTTGCGGCCGCGCCTCACTCACCGTCGCCTGCTCCCGCCGCGCGAGCCAGCCCCACAACGTCAACCCGCACGAGGCCGGGTCGCGGTTGGGAAACACGAAACTGGCCAGGTAGCCGCCCGCCAGCACCACCACGTGCCCAATCACGCCGATCATGTAATTGTGCATCGGAAAGTTGAACCGGCCCAGGTCCCAGAGTTTCCCGCCATCCAGCGTAAGGGTGGCCCAGATGGTGAAAACCAGGCTCGCCAGAATCCCGATCCAGGCAGCCACCGGGCCCGCGCGTCCGCAGAAAAACGCCAGCAGGAAAAGCCCCGCCAACCCTCCGGCCACAATGGCGGACACCGTGTACCACAGCGATAGCGCCGTTCCGTTGGTGTGCGCCAGAATCGTGGCTACCACGATGCACAGGATGCCGGTGACCGCCACGGCGATCTTGGCGACGATCAGGCGCAGCCGCTCGCTCGAAGCCGGACGGAAGATGCGATAGTAATCCTCCACTGCGATGGCCGACAGGCTGTTGAAGTCGCTCGAAAGATTGGCCATGGCCGCCCCGAACAGCGCCGCCAGGAACAGTCCGGCCAAACCGGGCGGGATGTGCGTAGTGATGAAGTATGGAAATACCTGGTCGGATTTGGTGACGTAGGCGGGTAATTTCTCGCCGGTGGTCCGGTAGAAGGCCCAGCACAGCGTGCCGATCAGCATGAACAGCGTCCACACCGGGACGCACAGCAGCGAACCGAGTGCGATCCCCCGCACGGCGGCGCGATCGGAACGCGCCACCAGGTAGCGCTGCACCACCGTCTGGTCGGCGGTGTACCGTTGCAGGTAGTAAAAGAAGCCGTACAGCGAAAGCACCAGAATGGTCGGCCGGCCGAGGTCCGGCGCGGTGCTGCCGAGCGAGATTTTGTGGCTCTGCCAGGCCGCCGACCAGATGGCGGCCGGCCCTCCGGCGGGCAGAAACAGCAGGTAGCCTAGGCAAATCAGGATCCCCAGCCAGAGCGCGAAGCCTTGCACCACATCCGCCCAGATGACCGCCTCAATGCCGCCGACCAGCGTATAACTGACCGTGATCGCCCCCACCAGCAGGATCACCCGGTCGGTGTTCCATCCCGTCATGCTGCTGACGGTGAGCGCCAGCAGGTAGAACACAAACCCCATTTTGGAGAAGTGGCCTAGCGCGTAGGCAATCGTGGAATAGACCCGCGCGCGGTAGCCGAAGCGCCGCCCGAAATATTCGTAAGCGCTCATCTCCACCACGTGGCGATAAAACGGAATGACCACGAAGACGCACACCGCCAGTACCGCCGGCACCATCAATCCGGGCACCAGGTTGGACCAATCCCCGGCATACGCCGAGCCGGGATACGCGATGAACGTGACGCTGCTGATAAGGGTGGCGAGCAGCGACATGCCCGCGGCCCATCCTGGAATGGAGCGCTTGGCGACAAAGTAGCGCTCCGTTGAAGTCTGGCGTCGTGCGAAGCGCAGGCCCAGCAGCACCAGCGCGCCCATGTAAACCGCGATCACCAGGAGGTCGAGCCAGCGCACCGTACTATTCTACGCGCCGCGCTGCAGCGGGGTTGTGGGTGTGGACCTGGCGGCCGGTCCGCTGCTTTCAGCCTGCGCGGGTAGCCGCCGAGCCGCCCTACTGCGCCGGTGCCGCCGCCGCTGGCTTGGGCGCCGGCGTTTCGGTCTTGGTCGGCACCAACTCCTTCAGCGAGCGGTCCGTGAGCTGCTTATTGACCGCCGGCAGACTCGTCTTCAGCAGCGTATCGAGGTTGCGTTGCTGCTCCTCCAGTCGGCCGTGCAGCAGCTTGTACACCTCGTACGAGGCCACCGTCGGTTTGCCGTCGCCGTGCTCAACGCTCGACCCCAAAGCGGCAATCTTGTTGTTCAGCTTGATGGGGAAGTTGAGCGGGTCCTGCCCGCTGCGGTTGCGCACCTGGTAGACTTCCTCCTCAATCGTACTCAGCTTGTCGCGGAACGAGTCCAGCGACGCTTTCAGCGCGGCGTCGTTCGACGATTTGAGGCGGTCGTCCATCTGCCGTTTCAGTTCGCGCACCACGATCACAATTTCATCGGCCTGCGTCAGGTCGTCGCGCACCTTCAGCGCCAGGCCGAACTGCTCGGCCAGGTCGGCCACCGTGACGCTGTCCAGCCGCGGGTCCTTTTCCACCACCAGTTTCGCGGTGAACGTTTTTCCATTGGCCGTCAGCCGCACCTGGTAATTGCCCGGCACGGCAATCGGCCCCTGCGTGTTGCCGCTCCACAGGATCATGCCCTCGAAAGTCTTGGCCGGCGAGTAGCGCATGTCCCAGGTGAAGCGATTCAGGCCCGCGCGGTCGGAAGCATACACCGGGCCTCCGCGCCCGCGTCCGCCGCCTCCCCCTCCACCTCCGCCACCGCCGAATCCGCCGCCGGCTTCTGCCTCGGCTCCCGGCTCCGCTGCGTCGGCGCCACGTCCGCCACGTCCCCCGCGCCCACCCCTGCCTCCGCGCCCGGCCTGGTCGTTGGGCGTGCCCGTAAAGGTGCGGACCACCTGTCCCCTGGAATCCAGAATGTCGATGGTGACCTTATCGGCTTGCTTGGCCAGGTAGTAATCGATGCGCGCCTGGCTCACGTTGCGCTCCGCCGCGGGTGGCTGGAACAGGTGTACATCCTCGCTCACCAGCGTGGGCTTCAACTGGCGCAAAGGCGTAATATCGTCGAGCACGTAGAACGACCGCCCATGCGTGGCGATCACCACGTCGTTGCCTTGAATCACAATGTCGGAGACCTGCACGTCCGGCAGATTGAGCCGCAGCGATTGCCACTGGGCGCCATCGTCGAACGAGACGTAGATGCCGTGCTCGGTGCCCGCAAACAGCAGTCCCTGGCGCACCGGATCTTCGCGCACCGCGTGCACGAAATCGTCTTCCGGAATTCCGTTCACGATCTTGGTCCAGGTCTTCCCGTAGTCGGCCGTCTTGAAGAGGTACGGTTTGCGGTCGTCGTTCTGATAATTCTTCACCGCCACGTACGCGGCGCCGGAGTTGTGCGGCGACGCCTCGATCAGGCTCACGCGCCCGAAATCGGGCATTCCCGGCGGCGTCACCTTCGTCCAGTGCGGCGCGGCCGAGTTGCCATCGCGCGTCACGTACACCAGCCCGTCATCCGAGCCGGTCCAGATGGTGTTCACGTCCTTCCGCCCCGGCGCAATGGTGAAAATCGTGCCGTAGATTTCCGGGCCGTTCTGGTCGTGCGTGATGGGGCCGCCCGAATCGCCCAGCGTTTTGGGATCGGCGCGCGTCAGGTCGCCTGAGATGCGCGTCCACGAGTGCCCGTCGTCCACGGTCTTCCACAGGTGCTGCGACGACGTATATAAAATGTCCGGATTCACCGGCGAGAAAACGATCGGGTAGGTCCACTGCCAGCGCTCCGGCAGCGAGCCGGCGTTCTCGCCCGAGAAAAACAGCGGATACACCTGCACGTCGCGGCTGTAGTTGTCGCGCCGGTCGAAGCGCGTCAGCAGCGCGCCCTGGCTGCCGGCGTAGAAGATGTTGGCATTGCGCGGATCGGGCGCAATGTAGCCGCTCTCCCCTCCGCCCACGCTGTAGGTGTTGGCCGCTCCACGCCCGCCGCGCCCGCCGCTCACGCTCGGCGTGCAGATGGTAGAGCTGTCCTGCTGCGCGCCGCACACGTGGTACGGAATGTCCTTGGTCACCGCCACGTGGTAAAGCTGCGCGGTGGCGAACTGCTGCCCGGTCCACGTCTGCCCGCCGTTCACCGAAACGTTGCCGCCGCCGTCATTGCTGTTGATCATGCGCAGCGGGTTATCGGGGTCGATCCACAGGTCGTGATGATCGCCATGCGGCGCCTGCAAGGTGCGGAACGTCTTGCCGCCATCGGTGGATTTGAAAAGGCTGGTATTGAGCGCGTAGACGGTGTCCTTGGCCTTGGGGTCCGCGTATACCCGCGTGTAGTAGAAGGCGCGCTGCCGCACGGTGCGCTCGTCGTTGATGAGCTTCCAGGTGGCGCCCGCGTCGTCCGAGACGTACAGCCCGCCCTTCTCGTTTTCCACCAGCGCGTACACCCGGTTCGAATCGGCGCCCGAGACGGCCACCCCGATCTTGCCGATGATGCCGGAGGGCAGCCCCGGGTTGCGCGTGATCTCGGTCCAGTGGTCGCCGCCGTCAGTGGTCTTGAACAGGCCGCTGCCGGGTCCGCCGCTGGTGAGGCCCCAGGGCGTGCGGTTGACGTCCCAGATGGCCGCGAAAAGCACGTTGGGATTATGCGGGTCGAAGACCAGGTCCACCGCGCCCGAGTGGTCGTCGCGGTACAAAATTTTGTCCCAGGTGGCGCCGCCATCCTTGGAGCGGAATACGCCGCGCTCCTGGTTGCGCCCGTAGGGGTGGCCCAGCGCCGAAACGTAGACGATGTTGGGGTCCGTGGGATGGATGCGGATGCGTGAGATGGCCTGAGTGTCGACGAGGCCCATGTGTTTCCAGGTGCGCCCGGCGTCCGTGGATTTGTAGACGCCATCGCCCTGCATGATGTTGCCGCGCAATTCCGTCTCGCCCATGCCGATGTACACGATATCGGGGTTGGACGCCGAAACCGCCACCGCGCCCACCGAAGAGCTGTGAAGCTGCCCGTCGGTCACCGGACGCCAGGTGGTGCCTCCGTCGGTGGTCTTCCATAGTCCGCCGCCGGTCGCCCCGAAGTAATATTCGTTGGGGCGCGAAGGGCTGCCGGCACAGGTAATCGACCGCCCGCCGCGCAAGGGGCCGATACTGCGCCACTGGAGCGCGGCGAAAACGGATGCTTCGTAAGTGGCGGCGGCGGCGAGCGTCGCCGCAGCCGCGAGCGAAAAGGTAAGCCGTAGGTTGCGCATCAGGTCAGATTATATCGCCGCATGGGGCCCCCTCGCGGAAGCGGTAGCCTGGCATTGTGGCGCCGCCATGCCCGGCATATAATCGACCCAGGAGGATGCCTTGAAATTTCTCTCCTTCCTGGCGCTCTCGCCGTTCTTCCTGGCTGCCGCAACCTACCATGCTCCCGCCGGTTCCGGCCGCGTCAACCTGGTGGCCGACAAACTGGTCCGCACCGGCGCCCTGCTCCAGGGGCGGGGACACGCCCGCGTCGCCGTTGGCGGAATCGTGTTCCAGGCCGATGAAGCCACGCTGCGCTCCGCAACCGGAGAAGTGGAACTGCTCGGCCACGTGCAGGTCACGCTGCCCGCCCGCGCAGACCGCAGCGTGTTCCGATTCGGCTCCGGCGCGCCCGCCACCGGCCAACCGGCCGCCATCGTGACCGACAAGGCCGTTGGACTGTCCGCCGGCCGGATGGTTGTCAAAGACGGCCTGCTCCAGGCATCCGGCAACATCGTGCTCCGCGCTCCGGACGCGCAGTTGCGCAGCGATGAGCTTTCGATGGTCCTCCAGACCGCCGATGCGACCTTGCGCGGCCATATTCAGGCTACTGGCAAAGCCGCGCATGAGGGCCAGTTGCCGGAAATGCCGCCCGAGATCATGCAGTAGCCATGCGATTTTGGGCCGCCGCCGCGCCGTTGCTGCTCCTTGCCGCTTGCAACCGGAGTCCCGATCCGGGCAGCGCCCTCGCCAGACTACGCGCAGCGAGTCCGCTCTGAAGCTTCAATCGAGGGATCGGCCGCCTTCGCCAAAGGCCCATACAGGATCGGCACGAGCTGGGATTTACAGAGTGGCCGTGCCCGGCTTTCCGGCCTGCGCCTGTACCGCCGCGATCCATCGCCCAGCATTGCTCTGGACCTGCAGGTGGGACTGCCTTTCCCCACGATCACCCACAGCTTACCTCGGCTGCCCGATGTCCACGTGGTTCCGCGCAACACAGACCCGCCCCCGCCCAATCCATTCGGCCGCTACGGTGCATAGTACAATGGCTCCGTGAAAGCGGTTGCAGCGTCCTCCCTCGGCCTCGCCGGCATCGGCAATCAGGCCATCCGCCCTGCACGCCGCCGAAGGGAATCTGGTGCATCCCGCCGTCCCCCTTGGCATGGAGAGCGAGCAAGGGATACTGAAAGAAGAAGGAGCCGTCCATGAGCCAAACAAGCAATCCGTCCGCATTGAACCGCCGCCGTTTTGCCGCCGTGTTGACTGCGTCCACCGCTGCGCCGGCGCTACTCGCCCAGCAGAATCCGCGGAGCGCTGCCCCGGGAGCCACACCCAACCCCAATCCCAGCGTGCAGGCGGAGCGGCGGCGCTTTACGCCTCCGCCCGAGCCGGTTCCCTTCGACGATCCCATCGACTTCACCAGACAGGCCGCGCGCATCAAAGTGGAGCCGTTCCCCATGACCCAGGTGCGCCTGTTGGACGGCCCTTTCCACGATGCGCAGGAGTGGAACCGCGGCTTCATGGCCCGCCTCGACGTACCCCACCTGCTCTACAATTTCCGCCAGAACGCCGGCCTCGATACCGGAGCGGTGGCCGATCCCTTCGGTGGCTGGGAAGCGCCCGCCGATGGCAAGCGCGGCACCGAATTGCGCGGCCATTTCACCGGCCACTTCCTTTCCGCCAGCGCGCAGCTCTACGCTTCCACTGGCGACAAGGATGCCAAGGCCAAGGGCGATGAGCTGGTGAATGGGCTGGCCAAATGCCAGGCCAAACTCGGCGGCGGCTATCTGAGCGCCTTTCCCACGGAATTGTTCGACCGCCTGGATGCGCTTTCCGGCCAGCCCTACCACGGCCCCGGCGGTCCGCAGCTTCCCTGGGCGCCGTTCTACACCATTCATAAGATCATGGCCGGGCTGTTCGATATGTACCGCCTGACCGGCAACCAGCAGGCGCTGCAGGTAGTGGAAGGCATGGCCGGCTGGGCCGATGGTTGGACGGCCAGTAAGTCGCCCGAGCACATGCAGCAGATCCTGAATACGGAATTCGGCGGCATGGCCGAAGTGCTCTATAACTTATCCGCCGCCACCAACAACGACCAATGGGGCAAGGCCGGCGACCGTTATACCAAGAAATGGTTCTTCAACCCCCTGGCCCTGCATCGCGACTCCCTCAACCGCGACCCCAACGGCCGGCCCATCCACGTCAACACCCACGTGCCGCAGATGATCGGCGCCGCCCGCCGCTATGAGCTTTCGAGCGATCAGCGTTTCCACGAAGTAGCCCATTTCTTCTGGGATGCCGTGGTTAGCGGCCACACCTATGTCACCATGGGTACCAGCAACGGTGAGGACTGGCAGCAGCCCGCCGGCCACATCGCGCAGGAGCTCAAGATGTACGAATCCACCGCCGAGTGCTGCTGTGCATATAACATGCTGAAGCTCACCCGGCACCTCTATTCCTGGGACCCGCAGCCGCATTACTTCGATTACTACGAGCGCTCCCTGCTCAACCACCGCCTCGGCACTATCCTGCCCGATAAAGGTTACACGCAGTACTATCTGTCGCTCTATCCCGGAGCTTATAAGACGTTCTGCACCCAGGACCATTCCTTCTGGTGCTGCACCGGCACTGGCGTGGAGGAATACTCCAAGCTTACCGACAGCATTTACTGGCATGATTCCGAAGGCGTGTATGTCAACTTATTCATCCCCTCAGAGCTGGATTGGTCGGAAAGAGGCTTCAAGCTGCGCCAGGAGAATCAGTTCCCGGAACAGCAGGAAACCGCTCTGATCGTGACCGAAAGTAAGCCCGTGAAGATGTCGCTCCGCCTGCGCATTCCCGGGTGGCTGAAATCCGAACCCACCGTGAAGTTGAACGGCAAACCGCTCGAAGCCTCAGCCGCCCCCGGCAGCTACCTGACGCTTTCGCGCGTCTGGAAGAAGGGCGACCGCGTGGAGTTGCAGCTTCCCATGCAGCTCACCATGGAGGCCGCCTCCGGCAATCCGCGCCTGCAGGCCTATCTGTACGGGCCGCTGGTGCTGGCCGGCGACCTGGGGTCCGATGGCCTCACCGAGCGGATGCTGATCGGTCCCAGCGCGCCGCGGGTCCGCCCGCCGCGCAATCCGCAGCAGCAGCGCGCCGACCTGCCCCCGTTCCATCCTGTGGAAGTCCCCACCTTCCGTGCCGCCGTGGATGCCGACCCCGCCTCCTGGATCAAGCCCGCGGACAAGCCGCTGACCTTCCGCACTTCCGGCCAAACCACCGATGTCGCCATGGCCCCTCTCAACACCATCTTCGGCAAGCGCTACTCGGTGTACTGGGAAATCGTGTAAAGGGCCGCGATCCGGCTGCGAGTAGCCCCTACCCGGCCTGCAGGATCTGCCGCGCCGCGCGCGTGCCGGTTGCTATGGCGCCGTGCACCGTGCCTTCGTGACCGTCGGAATTGGTGGCCTCGCCGGCGAAATACAACGTCTCCTCGATCGGCTCGCCCAACCGGCGGCGCGCTTCCAGGCCGCCGGCGCGCGGGTAACTGTACGCCCCGCGCGCAAAAGGATCGTCGCGCCAGTTGTGAGTCCGCCAGCCTTCCAGCTCGCCGGCCAGTTCCGCGGCCGAGGTTCCCAGCAGCCGGCCCAGCGTGCTCAGCGCTTCGGCCAGCCAGTGCGAAGGTTCGCAGTCCTCGCGCTCCTCGGCGCGCCGCCCCGCCATCCACCCTGTGATCACTGGACTGCGCACCGGCAGAGTGGTCCACCATGTGGGCATCCAGCAGTCCTTGGAAAACAGGAAACCCAGGTTCGAGAATTCCGCGCGATCCTCCCAAACCGGACGCCGGAAGCGCAGCACCATGCGGATGGCGTGCCCCATCTCGATTCCCGCCAACGCGTCGCCCAGCACCTTGGGGAACGGGTCGAACGCCACCGCGCCGGCTTTCAGGACGCCCAGCGGCACCGTCACCACCGCGCGCGGCGCTTCGAAATTCCCGGCGCTGGATTGGACCTCCACGCGCCCACGCCGCCACGTCACCCGCTCCACCGCGGCGCCAAAACGCATTCGCACCAGCGCATGGTCCATGCCCGTCCAGAGCCATTCCGTCAGCGCGCCATAGCCCCGGCTGAGACGGAAGGAGCGGTGGCCTTCGATGGCGTCGGCCGCCTTTTCCATGCGCACCAGGCCTTGCACACTGATTCGCTCCGCGCGCGCCGCGTTGAAGCCTTCCACGTACCGGGTAACCCAACTGCGCGCGTCCGCGGAGACGCCCGCGTGCTCGATGAATTCGGCGAAGGATTGCTCGGGCGCGGCCTCCAGCGCCGGCATCAGCGCTGCCAGCGGATCCCCATCGCTGTCTTGCGCCTGCTCCTCCGCGGCCCAATGTGCCTCGGCCTCGACTTCCAACACCGCCAGCCGTCCGCTGGCGACCTCATCAAAAATCTCCGGCGGTTTGCCGTGGATGAATTCCGCGCCCAGTTCGACCGGCACCGGCGACAGCGGGTCGTTCAAGGTGTGGATGCGCCCGCCAATGCGCTGGCGCGCTTCCAGAATCTGCACCGCCACGCCGCTTCGCGAGAGCGCCCGTGCCGCGGTCAGACCTGCCGCGCCGGCGCCGATGACGATCACCGCGGGCCGCCACACGATCTCACTATAACGCCATCTCCGCTTAAGACGCTGCCATCTCGCGGACCCGGCCGGCGTTGCGCAGCGAGGCCGACATCATGCGGTCGGCCACACCCGTGTGATCGCGAAACCAGCCCGCCAGGTACCGCAGCAACGCCTCCGGCTCCGCGGCCAGCGCCTGGACGCGTTGCCGCGCGCTGTCATGCTGGCGTTTGTGCCATTCATAACCTGAATAGTGGGATGAGCGCATCAGCCGCTCTTCGTGTGCAAAATGCGACTCGATTTCCGCCGCCAACAGGCGAATCGCTTCGTCAATGGTTTGGGGCTCCGCCCCGGCCTGCACTGCCCGCTGCAATTCGTCGCCCAAACGGAATAGTTCGCGGTGTTCCGCGTCAAACTCCGGTTGGAAAACGGTATGTCCCGGGGTCCAATGAAAGCGCCGCATGAACGTAGTTTACCCTATTTGAGACCTGAATAGGTGAATCTCACAGCCCGCTTGGCCCGCGAACCGCGCGGATGCTGCCACACGGACACCCCACGCAGCAAGCCAAAACAGACAAAAATGGGTTCCCCGCGTTTCCTCCGTGGCTCCGGGCCCGCGGCGAAAACAACCTCCCCCAACGCCCCATTTGCGCCATCCGGGTGCATAGCCTACAATCTCTACTGGACCAGAGGTGATTGGCCCGGGCGAACCATGCAGACATCCGTAAAAGGTGAGTACGCGTTGCAAGCAATCTTCGATCTGGCCACCCAGACGCAGGGCGAGCCGGTGAAGATTGCCGATATTGCGCGGCGGCAGAAAATCCCCCAGAAATTTCTGGAGCTGATTCTGGCGGGGCTGAAGCAAAGCGGCTTTGTGGAATCGCGGCGCGGCGCCGAGGGCGGCTACCTGCTGGCGCGGCCGGCTTCGGCGATCTCAGTGGGGGACGTGCTGCGCTCGGTGGATGGCGCCCAACAGCACGGCAAGGCGCGAACGCGGCGCAAAACCGAGACGCCCTTCACCGACATGTGGCAGCAGGTGGATGGCGCGGTTTCGGAAATCATCGACAAGACCACCTTCGCCGACCTGTTGCGGCGCTGGACTGAGAAGCAGAACAAGTTTGTCCTCAATTGGGAGATTTGACTTGAGCACTTTCGACGACAATTCGCTGAGCATCGGGCGGACCCCGCTGGTGCGGCTGAACCGGGTGAGCGCGGGCGCCAAATGCACGCTGCTGGCGAAAATCGAAGGCCGCAACCCGGCCTATTCGGTGAAATGCCGCATCGGTGCGTCGATGGTGTGGGACGCCGAGAAGCGCGGGGTGCTGGGCCCCGGCAAAGCGCTCATCGAGCCGACCAGCGGCAACACCGGCATCGCCCTGGCATTTGTGGCGGCGGCGCGCGGCTACCCGATCACCCTTACCATGCCCGAGACCATGTCCCTGGAGCGGCGCAAAGTGTTGAAGCTTTTGGGCGCCAACCTGGTGCTCACGGAAGGCTCGCAGGGCATGGCCGGTTCCATCGACAAGGCCGAGGAGATGGTGGCTTCCGACCCCAGCCGTTTCGTCATGCTGCAGCAGTTCAAGAACCCGGCTAACCCGGAGATCCATTTCCGCACGACCGGCCCGGAGATTTGGGAGGATACCGGAGGCGGGGTGGACGTGCTGGTTTCGGGGATCGGCACGGGCGGCACCATCACCGGAGTCTCGCGCTTCATTAAAAAGGAGATGCGGAAGAAGATTCTGTCGGTGGCCGTGGAGCCGACGGGCAGCCCTGTAATCACCCAGACGCTGGCAGGCCAGACGCTGCGGCCCGGGCCGCACAAAATCCAGGGGATTGGAGCCGGTTTCGTGCCGGATATCCTGGATCTATCGCTGGTGGACCAAGTGGAACAGGTGGGCAACGAGGAATCCATTGAGATGGCGAGGCGTTTGGCTCGCGAGGAAGGTATCTTGTCGGGCATTTCGAGCGGGGCGGCGGTGGTGGCGGCGGTGCGGTTGGCCGCGCGGCCGGAGTTCGCAGGCAAGACTATGGTGGTGGTGCTGCCGGATGCGGCCGAGCGCTACATTAGTACGAGCTTATTCGCAGGTCTAGCCGAAGACTGAAAGAAACGGCCTGCCGAAGAAATCACCCCAAAAGAATTAAAGCGGGCGCGGTTTGGGTGATAGGGGTGAGTGCGCCCGCTGTCGTAACGGGGATTTAATTATAAGACGCTAATCCATCGCCTCGAAGTTACCGATTTCTCCGCGAGTTTCCTTACACCAAAGAGTCATTTTGTACTGGCCCCTTAGAGCTATCTCCGTGCGGCGCTATAATTTAGAAACCATGAAGTCTAGGGCACCGGGCGTGATTCTTGTGCTGCTGGCCCTGCGGGGCTTGGGGCAGGAACTGCCGCCCGTGGCTCCGGCGAGTCCACCTGCCCCGCCCAGTTTGCCGGTCCCGGCGGTTTTGGAGAACAGCGGCAAACCGATGGTCCTGCCGTTTCAATGCACGGACGACGATATCCAGTGGGCCGGACTCACCTGTTCGGTGGACGATCCCTGCCCGATCTACCTGGAACTGACCACCGTAGCGGCCAAGGGTGAAAAAATTGTTACCGCCGGAAACCTGCATTCGGCGGCGGTAACTTTGTCCAGCGTGGTGCTGGTGAGCGGTGATGGCGGCCGAACCTGGACGGAACCGTACAAGGGGATCCGCGGCGCCGGGCTGGATCATGTCCAGTTTCTCGACAGCGAGACCGCCTGGATCAGCGGGCTCACCCTCTTTCCGCTTCCCCAGGACCCATTTCTGCTGCTCACCACCGACGGAGGCCAGACTTGGCGCCAGCGGCCGGTCTCCAGCGAATACCATCCGGGTTCCATCCAGCAGTTCTTTTTCAGCAGCCGGACGGACGGCGCCCTGCTGGTCGACCGCGGACCAGCCGAAACCGGCGACCGCTATGAGCGCTTCGCCTCCTCCAATGGCGGCGAAAGCTGGACCATCCAAGAGGAGAACACCAAGCCGCTCAAGCTGCGAGTAACCGACAGCCCGCCGGCGGATTGGCGCCTGCGGGTGGACAGCGCCACGCAATCCTACCGGGTGGAACGGCGGCAAGGGGCGCGCTGGATCGATGTGGCCGCTTTTGCGGTGAAGGTTGGGGGATGCCGGCCCGGAGCCGGGGAAGCCGCACCGGGACAGGCCGCTGGACAATAACGCTGCCATCATTTGGACACAGCATGTGACCAAATGGTGTACACCCTCGCCATCGCCAGGCTGCCAAGTTGCGTCTTTTCCAAAGATTTCCGCCTGCGGACCTACGGCAAATGAATTGCTCTGCCGATATGTAGAGGTGAGGATTGATATGGTAGTCGCAGCGGGGCTTGGCCTCTTAGTGGTCTTCTGTTTATTGCTTTCGTGCATTCAGACGCCTCCGGCGATTGGCCGGTAGGATTCCGTCGAACCCACGCTGGCCGCGGTCATTGCGCCTGGCGCGGTCATTCTGCAACTTTTTAGTTGCGCTTAAGCTTCGGATGCCTTAACATGCAACTAAGGAGTTGCAAATGACGGCATCCGAACTCAGCAGAATCGAAAAGCAGGTCCTGATCCGCGCGCCCCGCCACAAGGTGTGGCACGCTCTCACCAATCTTGACGAGTTTGCACGCTGGTTCCTGGTAGAAGCCCACGGGGCTTTCGCGCCTGGTGTGCGGGTGGAGATGGTGTCCCGGCACCCCAAGGGCGCCGGCGCAAAGTTTTCAGTAACCGTGGAAGCCAT
>Ga0335074_10006453_pt1 | contig 16273 bp, 11 predicted proteins | sample Lox_Sample_23_FD_206715 | JGI IMG/M metagenome (GOLD analysis project Ga0335074, IMG submission 206715) | Soil microbial communities from Loxahatchee National Wildlife Refuge, Florida, United States - Lox_Sample_2.3 | ecosystem: Environmental > Terrestrial > Soil > Wetlands | place: USA...
GGAGCTGACCGTGACGCTGAACTTGAGCGACTTCTCTTTTCCGTAGGCGACGCTGGTCGCCGACAGCCGCAGTTTGGTCGTGGTCGGGTTCGTCGGCGCTGGACCGCTGATAATGCTCGGGGTGAAGGTATAGGCGCCCATCGGGTCGGTGCCGCTGCCGGCGTCGGTGGTGCTGCAGTCTCCGTTGCTGGCCTGCTGGCAGACGGCCAGGATGAAGGTGCCGGTGTAGGGGGCCCGGAGGGTGAAGTAGTTCTGGCCGGCAGCATCGTCGCCGGCAGAGATGTCTAGCGGGGACGTTACCTCCAGCTTCCTGTCGGTCGTACCGGGGGCATAGAGGTCGAAGTCGTAGTAGGCGGTCGGCACGGTCGCGTCGAACTGGACCTGATCGCCGCCGGCCAGCCTCATCAGCCAGAAGTCGACGTGGTTGCCGCCGCCGGCCTCGAAGTTCCCGATGGTGAGCGGGGGCGCTCCGGTGATCGTGGGGCTGGCCTGGACCTCGCCGGCGGCCTCGGCAGGTGAGACGCCCCCTCCGACGAGGGTGGGGGTGAAGGTATAGGGGGCCATCGGGTCGGTGCCGCTGCCGGCGTCGGTGGTGCTGCAGTCTCCGTTGCTGGCCTGCTGGCAGACGGCCAGGATGAAGGTGCCGGTGTAGGGGGCCTGGAGGGTGAAGTAGTTCTGGCCGGCAGCATCGTCGCCGGCAGAGATGTCCAGCGGGGAGGTTACCTGCAGGTCGCCATCTGTAGTGCCAGGCGCGTAGAGGTCGAAGTCGTAGTAGGCGGTCGGCACGGTCGCGTCGAACTGGACCTGATCGCCGCCCGAGAGCTTCATCAGCCAGAAGTCGACGTGGTTGCCGCCGCCGGCCTCGAAGTTCCCGATGGTGAGCCGGGGCGCTCCGGTGATCGTGGGGCTGGCCTGGACCTCGCCGGCGGCGTCGGCAGGTGAGACGCCCCCTCCGACGAGGGTGGGGGTGAAGGTATAGGGGGCCATCGGGTCGGTGCCGCTGCCGGCGTCGGTGGTGCTGCAGTCTCCGTTGCTGGCCTGCTGGCAGACGGCGAGGATGAAGGTGCCGGTGTAGGGGGCCTGGAGGGTCAGGTCGACCTGGCCGGGATCATCGCTGTCAGCGATGTCCAGGGGCGACGTCACCTGCAGGTCGCCATCTGTAGTGCCAGGCGCGTAAAGGTCGAAGTCGTAGTAGGCGGTCGGCTCCTGCACGCTGAACTGCACCTGGTCGCCTCCGGCCAGGCTGATCAGCCAGAAGTCGACGGGCCCGCCGCCGCCGGTCTGCTCGTCTCCCAGCGTCAGCCGCTGGGCGCCGGCGATGGTGTGACTGGGCGGCGTCTGCGCTGACCGGGCCGTCTGGTGAGCATCCCTAGCTGGGACCGCCGCTGCTGCAGTGCCACTCGATACGAGCGCCGCCACCATGGCAGCACATGTCGACACGAGCAAGAGAGATGTGATCAGCCTGCGCATCTGCGCCGGCACGGCAAGTCCGTTCATTGAGCCCCGCCCTTCCCGCGTCGTCAGCGTCGCGAAGACTGCGCCGATGTCGGTCACTCATTTCAACGTCAGAGTGTCAGTCCGGCAAGGCGCGCCGGATTGCACTGAGTTGCACAGGTGACATGGCGCAACGGATTGCGAGTCGGGCGTTACCCGCAGTCCGCCTATCGCTGACTGGGCGCCGGGCGGTCGACCGAGCCGCGGTCGTCGTGCTTGCTGATCATTTCTTCGATCCGCCGGGCTTCCGGCGACTCTAGGTCCCGATAGATCGCGGCCGCTTGCTGAAGCGCCGCGACGCCGTCCGGGACCTGGCCGACGCGCAGCAGGCACTCTCCGAGGCCCGCAAGCGCGTGTGCCTGTTCGGCCGGCGCGACGACGGGCCGCGCGATCGTCAGTGCCCGCTGGTAGTAGTCCTGCGCCAGCCCGCTGCGGTCCGATGCGGCCATCAGGTCCCCCAGGAAACTGAGAGCTTCCGCCGCCCCGAGCTGCTCGTCGATCTCCTGGTACAAGCCGAGTGCCGCCTCCAGGCTTGCGGCGGCATCGTCGAAGTGGCGGGCGTCAGTCTGGGCAGCGCCCAGCTCCAGGAGGGCGTTCGCCTCGCCAAGCCTGCTACGGTTGCCGCGGTACAGATCCCTGGCCCGCTCCTGGCTGATGATGGCCTCGCCCGGCTTGCCGGTCAGCCGCTGAACGAGGCCCAGGTAGTTGAGCGCACTGGCCTCTCCGAACGTGCTCCCGGATCGTTGGTTCAGCTCCAGTGACCTGGTCAGGCTGGCTAGCGCGTCGGGGTAGTGCCCAGTCAGACGCTGAGAGTTTCCGAGAGTCGTGAGGATGTGACTCTGGGCTTGCTGGTCGCCTTCGGCCTCGGCTAGTTCGAGCGCCCTGGCCAGGCCCGCGCTGGCGGCCAGGTACTGGCCGGTCTGGTGCTGGACGTGCGCAAGGTAGTTCAGAGCGGCGATCTGGCCTTGCCGGTCTCCGGTCTCTCCGCTGATCTCGATCGCTGTGGTCAGGCACTCGTAGGCCATATCGTGCTCGTCGGCAACGTAGTGGAGGTATCCCACCTCGGTGAGCGCATCGGTTTCACCCAGCCGGTCACCCAGGCGACGGAACAGCGTCAGAGCTATCCTCAGGTGGCCAGCTGCGGAGGAGTAATCGTTGGTCGCGTACTCCAGTGAGCCCAGCAGGAGGAGTGCCTGCGCCTCGCCCAGCTCGTCGGCAAGCTGACCGGACAGCCGGAGGGCGGCTGTGTAGCTGGCCGTGGCGCCGGCCATGTCACGGCTTGCCCGCTGCATCTCGCCGAGGTTGCGGAGCGCCAGCGCCTCGGCCCGCAGGTCACCCAGGCGGCGCGCTGCGGCCAGGGCCGCTGACTGGACGGCCAGGCCCTGATCTCTGTGCCCGGCGGCACGCAGATAGGCGTGCATGGCGGCAGGGATGCCGACCGCGTGACCAGGACAGCCGAGTTCTGTCGCTCTTGCGGCCATCGCGCCGACGCTGATCCGCTCTGCGTCCAGCCACGACATGGCTTCGGCGCGGCTCGCGAACGCTGGAACCAGATACACCGGCACCTGTGGCTGCGGGTATGCCTCCTTGGCCGGGTTCTGGCCGAAGCGGGCGCGCCGGTCGATCAGCCTGTTGCAGGCGCTCGCGGCAGCTAGGTAGTAATCGAGCAGGCGACGCCCGGCGGCCTCGCGCTCTGGGGCGGGGTCCGCAGCTGCCAGCGTGCCCGCATAGTGGCGGACCAGATCGTGAAAGACGTACCGGCCGCTCGCGGGTTCGGCGAGCAAGTAGTGGTCGTAGAGCGCTTCCAGCCCGTGCCGGGCCGCGTGCGCATCGGTGCCGTCGAGGGCGGCGGCCGCCCGGACGTCGATCTCGGTTCCCTGGTGTTCCGTCAGCCGGCGGAACAGGCGCTGCTGACCGACCGTAAGGTCACCGTAGGAAAGCTCGAAAGCGGTAGCGACCGACATATCCTCGGCGGTCATCAGCCGGAGCTTATCCTGCGCGGCGGCCAGGTCCGCGGCAAGGCTTGCCGCCGTCCACGCCGGATGGTGATGGAGCTTGCGGCCGATCATTCCTGCCGCGAGCGGGAGGTTTCCGCAGGCCCGCGCGAGCTCGGCCATGGCGGCATCGCCGGGATCGATTTCCGGCCGGGCCGCAAGTCGCGAGATCAGCAGGGTTGTCTGATCCGGTGGCAGCATGCCGAGGCTGATCGTGCGAGCTTCCTCTAGCGAGGTCAGGCGGCGCCGACTGGTGATCAGCACCATGCTCCCGGCCGTACCTGGCAGCAGCGGCCGTACCTGCTCAGAACTGACCGCGTCGTCGAGAATCAGGAGCAGCCGCCGGCCCGCGGCTCGCTCCCGCCATTTGTCAGCACGCGCTGCGAGGCCAGTCGGCACCAGCGCCGCGCCGACGCCGTCGGCCAGGAGCAGTCCGGCCAGAGCATTGCCGGGATCGGCCGGGCGCACGCCAGGTGCGTGGCCGTGCAGGGGCAGGTAGAACAGGCCGTCGGGGAACTTAGCGGCGAGTTGTCGGGCCACGTGGACGGCCAGTGTGCTCTTGCCCACGCCGGCCAGCCCGCCGATCACGTGCACATCTGCCTCGCCCGCGTCCAAGGCGGCGTTGAGCTGCGCGATCTCGGTTTCCCGGCCGGTAAAGGAGGTGATCGCGCGCGGCAACGTGCGCCAGGCCGACACGTACTGGCTAGACCGGGGGGCCGAAGCTGGCCGGGACCTGAAGGTGCCCGCGATCGCGTCGCGCAGCCGCTGCGGATCGACCGGGTGGTGGCTTTCGTCTCTGCTGGACATCAGCAGGTCGAGTTCGGCGTCACTGAATCCGCATTGCAGCGCCAGCGCGCGGAGCCAGCCGTCCCGGAACAGCCGGGCATCTTGTCCGAGCGCTCGGCTGACCAGCGTGCGGACTACCTTCTGCCGCTCGTCCAGTTTCGGATCGCGACCTGTCAGCGAATGCGGCGACAGACTGGCCTCGTCGGCTGTGAGCATCCATGCGATGAGCGACGGCGTCGGCACATGGTGCCCTTGCACGGTTCCCCAGGTACCGGACCGCCGGGCGGGACCCGTTTCGTACATCTGATCGACCAGGTCAGTGGCGCGGGTGGCGATCAGCCAGACGAGCCAGCTGCCGAAGCCGAAGATCTCATCGGGCAGGTCCAGGTCCTCGGCCATAACTCAAGGATGAAGCATCAGGCCCATCGGCCGGTAGCGCGGCCGCTTCGCTAGCGGCAGGCGGCGGGGAGCGGATAGCTGGTCACTGTGCCGCTTGCCGCGTCTTGCGGCGTGGTCGTGACATAGACGGTGCCGACCGAGGCAGCAAGCGCGGTGACGGGTGCGCGGGCCGGCAGCGAGGTGACGGGACCGATGCGGCCGCCTGCAGCGAAGCAGACGAGCGCGTGACCCGGCGCGGCGGTCGCGGCAAAAACCGTGTCCCCGGCTGCCCAGACCTCTTCCGTTCTGGCCAGGACGGGGCTGTCGAGGATCGCTTCCGGCGTCGTGGGATGCAGGTTGCTGTCCACGCGCACGAGCCGGCCGAAGTCGGTGGCGTACTGCCCGTGCACTGCGTAGGTCTGTACCCACACAGAGCCGCGGGAGCTGGCGATATACCCGGCCTGCTCGACGGCGCGGCCGCCGAAGGTTGTGCGCGGATGACCGGCAATCACCAGGTGGCTGTCAAATCCGTAACCGTTGGTCACCTGCGCCACTATCTGACCGTCCAGCGAAACAGCCGAAATACCGGGAGCGGTGTTCCGGGGCTGGCCGAGGCTAGTTCCTGGTTCGAGGTGGTCGGCTCCTCTCCCGGGGCGGCCAGGAAGCGGCATGCGGAGAAAGGTGAGACCGTACTGGCCTGGTGTTAGCGCAGTCGTGCGACTGACGGGTAGCAGCGCGTAAGCATCGCCGCCCGGCCCGGTCGAGTGGCGCCGCAGATCGGGGCTGAAAAGCCAGGTTCCACTCGGCCCGGGGGCCGTGCCGACGCCGAATGAGAGCCAGACAAGACCGCCAGGACCGACGGCGAACGTCGAGCCGTTCGCGCCTGGCACACTGACCTGGTGAATGAGCCGACCGGTGCTGCGGTCGTAAGCGGCGAGTGTGACGCCCTCGGCGTCGGGCGGCCCGATGAGCGCGTACAGATATGAGCCGGAGGTCGCCAGCTGCCGTGCCGTGTCCCCGTCCGGAAATGTGATCGAGAACCCGTGGTCGCCGCCCGTTGGCGGTCTGGTGTGCTTCTCCGCTCCGTGCAGGTCGTGCGCCGCCAGGAGGCCGCCGCCAGCCACGATGACGAGGGCCGCGGTTGCCGCGGCGAGACCGGCCGTCAGCCGTTGTCGGCGTCGCCGCACGGCCCGGCGGACCCGGTCGGCCATATCCGGCGGCGGCTGGACAAACTCCGTCGCCGACTCGAACGCGGCGCTGAGTTCAGAGTCGAGCGCGCTCGTCATGTCTTGCTCCCGTCCCTCGGGACCAGCTCGCGCAGCCTTGCCAGTGCCCTGGCGTGCTGCGACTTCACTGTGCCGATCGAGCAGCCGAGCGCTTTCGCCGTCTCGGCCTCGGTCAGGTCGTCGAAATAGCGCAGCACAAGCACTGCGCGCTGCCCTGCTGGCAGCTGACGGACGTACGCCAGTAGCTCGGTCCGGCCCGGCAGCCCCTCCACCGCGGCGTCCAGCCGGCCTGGGAGCAGGTCCTCATCGAGCGGCGTGCTGCTGACGCGGCGTTTCCGGCTGCCGTTGATGGCGGTCGTGACGACGATCCGCCGCACGTAGGCCTCCGGCATCGCGGCCCGCCGGATCGTCGGCCAGCGCCGGTATGCACGCTCGAGCGCGGTCTGCAGCAGATCCTCGGCTTCGCCGAGATCACCGGTGATCAGATACGCACTGCGCAGCAAACGCCGGGCCGACGCGACGACGAAGACGCTGAAGTCCTCGTCGTCGGCAGCGCGCACCCTTGCCTCCTTCAGCCGCGGCGGTTCTGTCAGACCAGACGTACCGCGGCGCCCGGAAGGTTGTCACGGGGTTGCCTCCCAGGGAGGAGGAGGCAACCCCGTTGCTCTGCTAGGCAGCGATCGAGATCAGTGCCGGCCGCGGCCGCCCGAGCGCGATCTGGCTAACGTCCGGGCGGCTGACAGCCTTGCCCTTCTTTGCCTTGCTGACCTTGAGCTTGACGCTCTTGGACGTGGATGCGGGGAAAGAGCTGCTGCCGTTGTAAGACGCAACGATCGAGTAGCTGCCGGCCGCAAGCAGCGTGTTCGAGGTCGGGGAACAGGTGCCCTTGCCAGCCGCGAGCTTGACGGTGCAGATCTTCTTCTTGCCGGCCTTGACCGTCACGGTCCCAGTTGGCGTGCCAGTGAACTGCGCCTTCACCGCGACGCTGAACTTGAGCGACTTCTCCTTGCCATCGGCGATGCTGGACGCCGAAAGCTTGAGTGTGGTGCTGGTCTTCTGCCCGACGACGGCGGAGGCGAAGGTGTACGGGTTCATCGGGTTGGTGCCGTTGCCCGAGTCGGTGTAGCTGCAGTCGTCATCCGGACTGTCCTCGCACACGGCCAGGACGAAGGTGCCGGTGCGCGGAGCCTGGAGGGTGATGAAGTCGGGGCTGCTGCCGTTGGTGGCCGCGATGACGGCAGGCGCGGTGTCGGCGAAGTCGGCGTCGGTGGTGCCGGGCGGATACAGGTTGAAGTCGTAGGCCTGGCCGGGCTCGGTCACATCGAGGCGAAGCTGCTCGCCGCCGGTGAGCTTAGCGAGCCAGAAGTCCGCGTGCTGGCCGCCGCCGGCCTGGCAGGAGCCGACGGAGTACTGCGGCGCTCCGGCGATGGTGCCGCCGGCGCGGGCTTCGCCCGCGCCGCTGCCGCATGGATTACCGGTCTTCGTCGGCGTGAAGGTGTACGGGCTCATGGGGTTGGTGCCGCTGCCGGAGTCGGTGTAGGTGCAGTTGTTGTTGGCGGTGTCTTCGCACACGGCGAGGACGAAGGTGCCGGTGTAGGGGGCCTCGAGTGCGATGGAGTCGGGGCTGCTGCCGTTGGTCGCGGCGATGGTCACCGGCGCGGTGCCGGCGAAGTCGGCGTCGGTGGTGCCGGGCGGGAAGAGGTTGAAGGCGTAGGCCTGGCCGGGCTCAGTCACATCGAAGGTGATCTCGTCGCCGCCGGTGAGCTTGACTAGCCAGAAGTCCGCATGCTGGCCGCCGCCGGCCTGGCAGTTCGGGATGGCGAATGCGGCTGCGGTCGCGATGGTGCCGCCAGCCCGGACTTCGCCGCTGCCAGTGCCGCATGGATTCGCCGGACTTGCGGGTGTGAAGGTGTACGGGCTCATGGGGTTGGTGCCGCTGCCGGTGTCGGTGTAGGTGCAGTTGTTGTTGGCGGTGTCCTCGCACACGGCGAGGACGAAGGTGCCGGTGTAAGGGGCCTCGAGCGTGATGGAGTCCGGGCTGCTGCCGTTGGTGACAGCAATGGTGGCAGGCGTGGCGTCGGCGAAGTCGGCGTCGGTGGTGCCGGGCGGGAAGAGGTTGAAGGCGTAGGCCTGGCCCGGCTCGGTCACGCTAACGGTGACCTGGTCGCCGCCGGTGAGCTTGATCAGCCAGAAGTCGGCGTGCTGGCCGCCGCCGGCCTGGCAGTTGGGGATGGTGAACGCGGTTGCGGTCGCGATGGTGCTGCCAGCCCGGACTTCGCCACTGCCGGTGCCACAGGGGTTGCTTGCCACGGTCGGGGTGAAGGTGTAGGTACCCATGGGGTTGGTGCCGCTGCCGGAGTCGGTGTAGGTGCAGTTGTTGTTGGCGGTGTCCTCGCACACGGCGAGGACGAAGGTGCCGGAGTAGGGAGCCTGGAGGGTGATGAAGTCGGGGCTGCTGCCGTTGGTGGCCGCGATGACGGCAGGCGTGGTGTCGGCGAAGTCGGCGTCGGTGGTACCGGGCGGGAAGAGGTTGAAAGCGTAAGTCTGGCCTGGCTCGGTGACGTCGAGCGAGACCTGGTCGCCGCCGGTCAGTTTGATCAGCCAGAAGTCCACGTGCTCGCCACCGCCGGACTGCTCGTCGCCGATTGTCAGGAGTTGCGCGCCGGAGATCGTCGGGCTGGGCGAGGTCTGCGCAGGGCGCGGATGCAGTGCGGGCCGCGCCACGCCGTGCCCCGCTGTCGCAGCCGACGCGGCCTGCGCGGACGTGCCGAGGACAGCCACGCAGGCTACTGCGATGGCGAGAGACTTCGTGAATCTGCGCAGGCGCGCAGGCAAACCGATTCCGCTCATCTTGAGCCGTATGCCTTTCCCTAAACCGACATAGAAGGGAGGCGTCAAGATCGCGGGGTTGCCTCTTTGCGGCATCGTACCGCTACGGTTTCGGTACCAGAGTCCGGGTTTCGTTGCTCTCCGTTGCAGAGCCACGCCCCGGCCCTCAGGAGCAAAGCTAACCCGGGGCTCGGCGCGCGTAGCGGATGGCGTGCGGGCGGTACTCACCGGTGATCTCCGCGACCGCGAGCGCAGCCATGAACTCGGCCGGGCCGTCGAAGTCCGGCATCTCCGCGTAGGCCGCTCCGACGCCATCGGGGTCGTGCGCGTCCGAGCCTGCCACGCCGGGCAGCCCGTATCGCGCCGCCAGTTCGGCAGCCTGCTGGTTCAGCGTCTGGTCAGAGATCTTGGCGTTGAACACCTCAACCACGTCGGCAATGCCGGCTGCGCACAGTTGCTCAGCCTTCGCGCCGCCAACACTGGAGCGGCCCGGATCGAACGGGTGCGGCAGCGAGATCAGGCCGCCCTGTGCTCGCACCAGCCCGGCCGCCTCGGCCAGCGGTAGCACATACGGCACTCGCTCGGTCAGGAACAGCCCGATGATGTCGCCGTCGGTGGTCCTGATCTCCTCGCCCACGATGACCCGGCAGCCAATCCCGCGCTCCGCGGCGGCGACCGCGGCGGCCGTGACGTTGTGGTCGGTGATGAAGACGACGTCGAGTCGTTCCTGCTCGACTCGTTCGGCCAGCTCGTCGATGCTGGTGACAGCGTCACCCGACAAGGCGGTGTGGAGGTGGCAGTCCACTCGCACCCAGCCGGGCCGGTGTTGACTCGACACCCTGGCCTCAGGCAACACTGCGGTCAGACAACGGGGACCGGGACGCCCAGTTCGGTGAGCAGCTCCTGCGAGTACGTGACGCGGCCGGTCAGGCTGCGCGGATCACGGTGGCAGAGCATCAGTGCGGCCGCCGCCATGACTGACGGCGGCTCGGCGTTGGGATCGCCCTCGCTGGTGAGGTGATGGAACAGCGTCCCGGCGGTCGGCACCACCTTGGTCGGCGACAAGGCGTTCACCGCGACATTGTCGTCGTACAGTTCGGCGGCAAGTCCGGTGGAGAACCTCTCGATCGCTGCCTTGCACATCCCGTACACAGTGCCGCCGCGCCCGGCGAACGGCCCCGGCGGAATGGACGGGTGCCGGGCGGCAATCGAGGAGATGTTGAGTATCCAGCCCTCGCCGCGTTCGCGCATTCCCGGCAGCACCAGCTTCGCCAGCTCGAACGGCGCCTCGACCTGCACCGAGAACATCAGCGCGAAGCGCTTCGGGGAGAAGTCCTCGACCCGGGTGAAGTAAGTGACGGCGGCGTTGTTGACGAGAATGTCGGGCTGACCAAGCTGGCGCACGGTCTCCTCGACGAGCCGGTCACGGTCCTCCGGCCGGGACAGGTTGGCCGTGATGGCGGCCGCCGTGCCGCCGGCCGCCCTGATCTGCTCGGAGGTCTCGGTGATAGTCCCGTCGAATGGTGATGTGCCGGGCTCGGCTGTTCGCGCCACCACGGCGACGGCGGCACCCTCGGCTGCGAAGCGCCTGGCTATCTCGGCGCCAATTCCGCGACTCGCGCCTGTGACGATAGCGACCCGGCCATCCAGCAGACCCATGCGATACCTCCGGAAGATCAGCGGCAAGCTTACGGTAGAGCCAAATACTAGAAGCGTGTTCTACTAAGCACCAGCTCACGGTCTCGGAGGTCATGATGCCGCTCAACCACAGTCTCGTCGGAGTGCCAGGGGAGAGGCGGGAGAGGTCCTGGACGTCGACTGACGCGCTGCTGTATGCGATCGGAGTTGGCGCCGGGCTCGGCGACCCGTTGCAGGAACTCGAGTTCACGACGGAGAACACGGCCGGGGTCGAGCAGAAGGTACTGCCGACCTTTGGCGTGCTGCTGGCGCAGGCGAGGACAGCAGGGGATCTCGGCGACTTTGACCGGGCGATGCTGGTGCACGCAGAGCAGTCGATCGAGCTGCACAAGCCGCTGCCGGTCGAGGGCACGCTCGCCACGTCGGCCGTGGTGACGGGCATTTATGACAAGGGCTCGGGCGCGCTGGTACAGACGGAGAACCGCGCGGTCGACGCAGCGACCGGCGAGCCTGTCGTGACCTGCCGGAGCGGCACCTTCATCCGGGGCGAGGGCGGCTTCGGCGGCGAGCGCGGGAGCAGCGAGCCGTGGCAGCTTCCGGACCGGGCGCCGGACCGCAAGGTGACCCAGCAAACCAGGCCGGAGCAGGCGCTGCTGTACCGGCTGTCCGGCGACCGGAACCCGCTGCACGCGGACCCGGCGTTCGCTGCCCGCGGCGGTTTCAGCCGGCCGATCCTGCACGGACTTTGCACCTACGGCTTCACCGGCCGGGTCTTGCTGCACGAATTGTGCGGTTCGGATCCAGCCCGGTTCGCCTCGATGTCCGGCAGGTTCAGCGCGCCGGTGCTGCCGGGCCAGTCGCTGGTTGTGACGATCTGGATCGGCGACGACGGTACTGCCCAGTTCCGGACCGAGACCGAAGAAGGTACGGTCGTCATTGACCGGGGAGTTGCGACGTTCCGCGGGTAACCGGGCACAGCAATGCGTCTCGTGAGCGGGAGGCACGATGACAGCGGGATGGGTACCCGATCCGAGACCTGATCTGGGTCGGCTGAGAGCCGGGCATGCGGACCGGGAGCGTGCCATCGATGTGCTAAAGGCGGCGTTCGCCGAAGGCCGCCTCGATCAGGATGAGTACGCCGAGCGGGTCGGCCAGGCGCACGCTGCCCGTACCTATAGCGAGCTCGCCGCGCTGACGTCCGACCTGCCTGTCGGACCACTCGGCTCGCTGACCCCGCCCGGCCTTCCTGCTCTGATGCCGCCCTTCGCTCCGCAGCAGCAGTTTCCGGAGCCAGAGATTTCGAGGACATCGCAGCCTCCCGCGGTCCAGGCTGGCGAGCGCCGGTCCGGCGCCACCGGCATAGCGCTCGTCTCGATGCTCTGCGGCGTCCTCTCAATCGCTGTTTCGGCTGCGTTCCTGCTGGCAGTGCCAGCCATGATCGGTGGCTGGATCGCGCTGACGGCTCCTGGCCGACGTGGCCGGTGCATGGCGACCACCGCCATTGCGCTCGGGGTGCTGGCCATCTGGAAGACGGCGCACGGCTGATAGCCGGCACCGCCCGGTTCCGGACTGCGACGGAAGACGGTACCGTCGAGATTGACAGGGGACGAGACTGGCCGGGGGACTGGTCGCGTGCCGAAGGCTGCCAGGTCTGGCATCGCGTCTCGTGGCGGGAGGCACGATGACATATGGGTGGGCACCACAGCCCGGAGGAGATTTCGGGCGGCTGAGAGCCGGGAACGCGGACCGCGAGCGAGCTATTGACGTGCTGAAAGCCGCGTTCGCCGAGGGCCGCCTCGACCAGGACGAGTACACCGACCGAGTCGGTATGGTGCATGCGTCTCGTACCTATGCAGAGCTCACGGACCTCACGGCTGACCTGCCGGTCGGGCCGCTTGCCATGATGACGGCGAGCCAGCTCGTTCCGAGCGACCTGCGGCTGCCGCAGCCTCCGCAGCCGACCGTGCCCGTCTGGGATCCTGCTGACGGCGAGGCGCCGACCAGGGGCCTTGGCCTCGGCCTGGCCATTCTGTTCTGCGGGATCGCGATGCTGTGCGGCATTCTCGCCCTGCTTGCGATGATGAGCCCGCGGTAGCCGAGGTCAGCTCGGCGTCACCTGGTACAGATCGGTTGCGTGTCCGCGCAAGTGCCACTTAACCGGGCCATGCGCGGCGAAATGCTGCTTGCTCCAGACCGCTGTCCAGGTCGAGCCGGCCGGGATGCCCATAACGCTGAGCGGCACAGTGATCGTTCGCGTCATCGCGCCGGTGTTGGCGATCAGGACGGCGTAGCCGCCGCTGCCCATCGGCTTCACCACCACCTTCATCGCGCCGAAGCGGCCCTTCCCGTTGCCCTGGACCGGGTCCTGGTCAACGGCGATCAGCACCTTGTTGGCTAGGAGGCTGCCGCTCGAGGTGGCCGTGGCGCGCGATGCCAGGTGCGCGACTGCCTCTTTTGCGGCCAGATCGGCACTCACGATCAGCGGTGACGCCAGCTCTGCCCAGATGCTCAGCTGAGACTCCTGCGCGGCCGCGCTCCAGTTGAATACCGTGTTGCCGGTCAGCACGAAATCGAGATCATTCCAGTGGCCGGGCCCGGCATACCGGCCGAGCGGCAGGTCGGTGGTCAGCGCAGTGCTGAGAACGCTGCTGGCTGGCACCCGGTCGTTCTCGTCGGCGGTGACCCGCCACAGGTTAGCGGTCTTCGACGAGATCGAGACCAGCCGCCGGAAGGTGGCACCCGCGGGGTGTCTCGCAGCCCGGTCCGGCAGCTCCTGGCTGTAGACGATCGACGGGTTGTCGGCCTTCAGATCCTGGCCGAACTGGGTGAAGAGCTGCGCACGGTTAACATTCTTCGGCATCCCGCACTGGTCGAGCTTGACGTAGTTGACGCCCCAGCTCGCGAATGTCCTGGCGTCCTGGTAGTAGTGCCCGAAGCTGCCCGGGTAGCCGTGGCAGGTGCGGATGCCGGCCGACTCGTAGATGCCGAGCTTCAGCCCGAGCCTGTGCACGCGCCGTGCTAGCCACGGGATGCCGTTGGGAAAGGCGGCCTTCCGTGCTCGCAGCGTGCCGCTGGCCGATCTGGTCCTGGCCATCCAGCAGTCGTCGAGGATGACGTACTTGTAGCCGTCGGCTGCCAGCCCAGCGGAGACAAGCTCCCGTGCGTTGCTGAGGATGTCCCGCTGGGTGACGTTGCAGCCGTCCTGATACCAGTCGTCGATCCCCATCGGCGGTGTCTGAGCGGCATCGTGGAAAGCTGCCCTGTCAGCGGCTGCCCTGTCAGCGGCTGGCCGGTCAGCGGCTGCACCGCTAATGCTGGCCGGCGTCGCCCTCGTTGCAGCATGTGCAGTCGAGCTGGCGTAGCTTCCGGCACCGGCGAAGCTGGCACCCATGCAGCTCGCAAGAAGGACGGTAAGGAGTCGGTTCGTCAGCTTCCGCACCGCTCATCCCTTTCAGCCAGATCTGATCTGAGTTTGAAGCTACACCGGGATGGGCTGGCGGCAGCCTGGCCGCGAATAAGTTGAACGAAACGTGACGCGACCGGCATGTCGTCGCTGCGCTCTGCCACGCTGGAGAAGTGGCGCCTGACCAGGACATGCTCGCGACACAGGGCGGCACTGTGCCAGATCCGGCATTTGTCGTCCTGGTGGGTGCCTCCGGGTCGGGCAAGTCGACGTGGGCAGCGGAGCGATACCTGCCGCAGGAGATCGTGTCCTCGGACCGGCTGCGGGCCCTCGTGGGCAGCAGCGAGCACGACCAGGATGCCTCTGCCGACGCGTTCGCGCTGCTCGATGCGATCACCGCGGCCCGGTCGCGCCGAGGGCTGACCACAGTGGTCGACACGCTCGGCCTCGACGCGGCGCGGCGGCAGCTCTACCTGGCGCTGGCGAGGCGAGCCGGACTGCCTGCCGTTGCCGTGGTGTTCGACACTCCGGCCGCTCTTTGCCGGCAGCGCAACCGGATGCGCGACCAGCCAGTGCCGGCCGCAGTCCTGGACTGGCAGCTTGCCCGGCTGCCGGACGCGGCCGATCAGCTAGCGGCAGAGGGCTGGGACGCAGTCGTGCGCGGGTCCGGTGGCCCGCAGGCCGCCGCGGAGCCCGCGCATACTCCCGGCAGTCGCGAGGCAGCCGAGCAGCAGCGAACGCAGCCCGCGAGGCTGGAGTTCATCCTGCAGCTCAGCCGGTTCGGCTGGACCGACGACCCTGCCAGCTGGCTCAGGTCGATGGCCGTCGCCGCGACTGAGGCAGGCTTCTCCGGCCTCGCGCTCATGGACCACCTGATCCAGATCAGGCAAGTAGGCCGGGACTTCGAGCCCATCCCGGAGCCCTGGGTGACGCTCGGCTTCCTCGCGGGGCTCGACACCCGGCTCCGGCTCGGCACGCTCGTCACGCCAGTGACCTTCCGCGCGCCCGGCATCGTGGCCAAGACGGCCGCCACGCTGGACGTGCTCAGCGGCGGACGGGCGTTCTGCGGCATCGGCGCGGGCTGGTGGGAGCGGGAGCACGCGGCGTTCGGACTGCCGTTCCCGACCGCCGCCGCGAGGCTCGACCAGGTGGAGACCGCCATCGAGACGCTGCGGGCGCTCTGGCGGCCGGGTACGAAGCCGTACGCCGGCCAGCGCGTGCACCTGCCGGAGACCACCTGTTACCCGCGACCCGTCAGCCCGATCCCGATCCTGGTCGGCGGCAGGGGCGACCGGACGTTGCAGATCGCTGCGCGGCTAGCCGACGGCTGCAACCTGCCCGCACAGTCCGACCTGCTCGACCGGAAGCTGCCAGTGCTGTGGCGGCACTGCGAGCAGGCCGGGCGGGACCCGGACGAGGTCGCCGTGACGGTGCTAGACATCCCGGTCATCGGCCGCGACCGAGCGGACGCGGCGCGACTGGTCGCCGCTCTGTCCCGGTCTTCCCAGCCACGGGGCGGCCGGGGCAGCGCCGCCGCAGTCGCGCGCCGTCACCACGCGGGCGTCGCCGCCGATCACATCGGCCGGTACCGGCTGCTGGCCGACCGCGGCGTGCGCACGGTCTTCGTCTCGCTGCCCGACCTCACCGGACCCGATGACCTGACCCGGATGGCCCCGGTCATCGCCGCGTTCGGCTGACTGAAGACTTCGCTTGTCAGCAGCAAGGCGAAGTCTTCGCCGCGGCAGTTCGGCGCCCGGCGCGGCAGATACGGGTGCTGTCCTGCTTCGCGACTTCGCCGCTAGAGTGCGGCCGTGGCGACATTCATCACCCGGCTGCCTGTGACTACAGGAGCCGGGAGTGTCCGGCTTGCCGTGAAAGACCTCATTGACGTAGCGGGCGTCCCGACGACGGCCGGCAGCCGCGCGGTCGCCGAGACGGCCGGGCCGGCCGACCGGGACGCGCCCTGCCTCGCGGGTGCGCGGGCGGCCGGCGCGGCCATCGTGGGCAAAGCCAACCTGCACGAGCTCGCCTACGGTGGCGCAGGTCTCAACGAGTGGTTCGGCACCCCGGTGAATCCGCTCGACGCCCGGCTGCTCCCCGGCGGCTCGTCGAGCGGATCCGCAGTCGCAGTGGCGGACGGCGATGCCGAGATCGCCTATGGATCTGATACCGGCGGCTCGATCCGGGTGCCGGCCGCGTTCTGCGGGATCACCGGCCTCAAGACGACGCACGGCCGGATCCCGCTCGCCGGTGTCTGGCCGCTCGCGCCGAGCCTGGACACCGTCGGTCCGATGGCGCGGGACGTGGCCGGCGTCGCCGCGGGCATGGCGCTGCTGGAGCCCGGCTTTGCCATCGATTCACCGCCGGCCGAGGGCGTCGGCCGGATCTGGCCGGCCGGCTTTGATGTCGATCCCGCGATCGACGCCGCGGTGGATGCGGCGCTGGCCCGCAGCGGGCTGCTGGTTACGGCGATCGACCTGCCCGGCTGGCTGGACGCGCGCGAGGCCTGCGGCGTCATCATCGAT
>Ga0335074_10006454_pt1 | contig 16271 bp, 13 predicted proteins | sample Lox_Sample_23_FD_206715 | JGI IMG/M metagenome (GOLD analysis project Ga0335074, IMG submission 206715) | Soil microbial communities from Loxahatchee National Wildlife Refuge, Florida, United States - Lox_Sample_2.3 | ecosystem: Environmental > Terrestrial > Soil > Wetlands | place: USA...
GAAACCAGCAGCGCGAAGATGACCATTGCCGGGAAATGGCTAAGATGCCAGTGGCTTGACGGCATCGGCTAATGCCTCCGCCCGCAGGCAATGCCGTAAGCGTCGAGCACGCCGATCAGGTTCACAATTCCGGCCGAGGCGAGAAACCGCGTGCCGTAATCGCCCGCCGCGCGCGCGAGATTTGGCCCGGCAGCCTCGAGAAAACGTGACATCAGGTAGAAGATGCCCGAGCACGCATCGGCAAAAAAGCCGAGCCTGCCAAAGGGGCCGTCCGAGGACGCCGTGAAAAGTTCACCGCGCATGAAATAGCCTGTCAGCGCCAGCCCGCCGACTGCAACCAGGAATGCCAGCCCGCGTCCCCAGCGATGCAGCCACAGATGGCCGAGCCCCGGCACGGCGAGGCCGGCAAGCGCCGCGAGGAAGGGGACTGCGTTAACGGATTTCAGTGGACTGGCGGAAGGCGCGGCTTCGTTTACGGGTTCTTCAGTCACAGTTCATCCCGCGCGCCTCATGCGAGTAACGCCAGCACATCTTCCTGAATGGCCCCGGTGACGCGCGCGTCGCGCTCGCCGACGTACACGTTCACTTCGCTGCGGATGCCGAACTCCGGGACATAAATTCCGGGCTCGATCGAAAAGCACGTGTGCGGAACGATCTTGCGGTCGTCGCGCGTCTCGAGCCCGTCCATGTTCGCACCGTTGCCATGCACTTCCTGCCCGATGCTGTGGCCGGTGCGGTGAACGAAATTCCTGGCGTAGCCCGCCTTGCGGACAGTCTCTCGCGCGACGCGGTCCACTTCCCATCCGTGAATCGTCTGCCCTTGCCTCACCGATTCCTTTACGAAGTCGATGGCGTTGTCGCGCGCCTGCCGCACGATGCGAAAAACCTTGGCGTAAGCGTCCGGAACCCGCTCGCCGAGGTAGCCGATCCACGTGATATCGTAATAGACGCTTCCCGCCCGCGCGAACTTCGCCCACATGTCGAGCATCAAGAGATCGCCCGCTCGAATTGGCCGCGATGCGCCCTGCTGCGGCTCGTAGTGCGGATTGCCGTTGTTCGGCTGCACGGCCGCCATGGGAGGCTCGGAAGTCGTCAGTCCCTTCGCCCGGAATTGGTCCAGAATCCACTGCTGCAGTTCGTACTCGGTAAGCGGATCGCCGTTGCGCACGCTTGCAGCGGCGGCCTCGAACGCTTTCTGCCGGACGTCGTCGATGATCTTGCCGGCTTCGAGGTGCGATTCGAGTTGCTCAGGGGTCCACGCGGCCTCGAAGGTTTGCACCAGATCGGCCGAAGTCACCACTTTTTTCTTGAGCTTGCGTACCAGCTCGACCGTCCCCGCGTCGACGAGTCCGATGTAGGGAATATTGTTTTCCGGCGAATACTGCATCGCGATTTTTGTGCTTCCGGAGAGGAGTTTGCGCAAGCCGCCCTCCAATTCCTGCCAGCCGGAATAGACGCTCTTGCGCCCATCGAGCGAGTCGAGTGCGCCCTGCTCGATCCGATGGACGAGCTTGCGCGGCTCGCCGCGCGATGGGATGAAGTAGAACCAGCGGCGCGTCGCCATGCCGTTTCCGCCGAGGCCGAGAATGTGGCTGGCGATCGGATCGCGATGGTGATGGTCGTAGAAAAGCCAGCCGTCGATTTTGCTGGCGCGCAATTCCGCCTGAATCGCTCTTATGTCCGGCATGAATTTGCCATCTCGATGATTTGCTCGCGGCGCGCGCCGGCGATTTCCACGCGCTTCGTGCGGCTTTTTTCCCCGGCCACGATTCTAACAGCCGACTTCGGCACGTTCAAACGTTGCGCGATCAGCCGGATCAACGCTCCATTCGCGCGGTCGTCAACCGGCGGAGCAGTCAACCGCACTTTCAACGCGCCGTTATGCTCTCCCTCGATTGCGTCGCAGCTCGCTCGGGGAATCACGCGGACCGCGAATGTCACCGCGCCGTCAAGCTCCTGCACGTCGATAGCGGAATAGGATTTCAAGTTGAGACTGTATCACTCGCTTGCATTCGTGGTAGTGCTGAATTTTTCCGAGAAATATTCGCGCGACGCATTGTTTTGCCATACAATCCTGGCCCGTCGTGGCCACGACCCCAACTTCCTCGAAAACAGCCGAACCCGTTCGCCTCACGTCGAACCAGGTGCGCGGTTTCTGGGCTTCCTGGGCTGGCTGGGCTCTCGATGGCATGGATTCGTTCATCTACGCGCTCGTGCTGGTGCCTGCGCTGCGCGAACTCCTGCCGAAATCCGGAATTCCCGCCACCGCCGCGAATGTGGGTTTCTACGGCGGCTTGCTCTTCGCGCTCTTCTTGATCGGATGGGGCATGGCTCTGATCTGGGGGCCGGTAGCCGACCGTTTCGGACGCGTCCGCACTCTCGCACTGACGGTTTTGTGCTACTCGCTTTTCACGCTCTTAGCGGCTTTCGGGCAGAACGTTTGGGAAGTGGCCGCGTGCCGCCTGCTGGCCGGCGTGGGAATCGGCGGCGAATGGGCCATGGGAGGGACGTTTGTCGCCGAGGAGTGGCCCGAAAGCCGCCGCAAAATGGGCGCCGGCCTCATGCACACCGGCTACTACTTCGGATTTTTTCTCGCGGCGCTCGCGAATCATTTCGTCGGCGAAACGCACGGCTGGCGCCCGATGTTCGCCATCGGGGGCGCCCCGGCGCTGCTGATCGGATTCATCATGTACAGTGTGCGCGAGCCAGCGCGCTGGCAGGCGACCGCAAAAAAGATCTCGCATCCCTTTGCGATGATCTTCAATCCGAAGTTCCGCCGTCGCACCCTGCTGAATTCCGCATACGTGCTCATCTCGATCATCGGACTGTGGGGAGGCACGGTCTACGTGCCGACGGCTGTCGCCGAAATCGTCTCGCGCCAGCACCTGTCGGCTCTTCTCGCGCCGCGGCTCGGTTCCTACGCCACGATGGTGCTCTCGCTGGGCACGATCGTCGGTTGCCTGCCGCTGCCGTGGATTGCGGAGCGGATCGGCCGCCGCTTGACGCTCGGCCTCTTCTTTGTTTGCATGGCGGCATCGCTGGCGTTCGCCTTCGGCTACGCCTTCTACCTGCCGCAAGACGCGCTCAACTGGTTCTTCATCGGGCTATTTTTCCTGGGCCTCGGCGGCGCCAATTTCGCGATGTATACGTTGTGGCTTCCCGAGCAGTATCCAACGGAGTGCCGCGGCAGCGCCTTCGCGTTCGCGACCTCGGTGGGACGCTTCATCGGCGCCGGCTTCACATTTCTTGTAGGCGCGGGTGTCTCGCACTTCCACACCATCGGCATTCCCGTCGCGCTGACGGCGATCCCGTTCCTGCTCGGCCTCTTCCTGCTTCCGTTTGGATTGGAGACGACCGGCCAGCCCTTGCCGGACTAGCCCCGCAGGCCCGCCTGCGCCTTGGCGGGCGGCCGTGCGCCAAACAGCGCTGTGCCAACGCGAATCTCGGTGGCGCCTTCCTCGATCGCAATTTCGAAGTCGTGACTCATTCCCATCGAGAGCGCCGGCGGCGCGAAGCCCAGGCGCCGGCTCAACTCGTCTTTGATCTCGCGCAGCTTCCGGAAATAGGGGCGAGCGCGCTCCGGATCTTCGAAATAGGGCGGCACCATCATCAGCCCGCGCAGCCGCAGATTGGCGAGAGGCGCAATGCTCTCCGCAAGCGCCAAAACATTCGCCTCGGCGACTCCGGTCTTCGTCGGCTCATCGCTCAGGCGCACCTCGATCAAAATCGGCACGCGCTTTCCCTGCGCGGCCGCCTCCGATTCCAGCACTTGCGCCAGGCTCAAGCTGTCCACGCCATCGACGCAATGGAACAGATGAACCGCCCGCCGCGCTTTGTTGCGCTGCAGGTGGCCGATGAAGTGCCACTCGGCGTCAAGCTCCGCCAGTTTCGGCTGTTTACCCTCGAATTCCTGCACGCGATTTTCGCCAAAATGGCGCAGTCCCAATTCGTACGCCGCGACGATCGCTTCCGGCGGAAATGTCTTCGAGACGCCGACCAGCGTGACCTCCTCCGGCCGCCGTCGGGCGCGCTCGGCCGCGGCTGCAATCCGCTCGCGGATGCGGTCCAGATTCGCGCTTATCGCCGTGGTTTCCGCGGTCACGGGCGCGATTTTAGCACGCGCCACGAACCGCTGGTCACTCGCCGCTCGTCGCTGCTACACTGACCTTCACTTCAATGTCTGCCCGCGGAAAGCTGATCGTAATCGAGGGAATCGACGGTTCCGGGAAACGCACGCAGCTCGAATACCTGGTGCGCGCCTTGAGCGAGCGCGCTGTCCCGTTCGCGAAGGTCAGTTTCCCTTGCTACGACGGCTTCTTCGGCAAAATGGTGGCGCGTTTTCTCAATGGCGAGTTCGGCTCGCTCGCAGCCGTCGATCCGCATTTTTCCGCTCTGCTCTATGCGGGCGATCGCCTCGAAGCCAAGCCTTCTCTCGACGCGGAGCTGGCCTCCGGAAAGGCCGTCCTCGCCGATCGCTACATCGCGTCGAATCTGGCGCACCAGGGCGCGCGCGTGCCCGTCGAGCGGCGCGACGAATTCATCGCCTGGCTCAAGCAGCTCGAATACGAAGTCTACGGCTTGCCCGCTGAAGATCTGGTGCTTTATCTGCGCGTGCCTGTTGCCGAAGCGCATCGTCTTTCCGGCGAGCGTGGCGCCCGCAGGCCCCGCCGATACACGAATTTGCGCCGCGATTTGCAGGAATCGGATGTCGCGCACCTCGAAGCGGCCTCTGCTGTCTACGACGATCTCGCGCGCCAGCCGCACTGGGTGCAAGTCGAGTGTTTTGATCCGACCTCGGGCTCTCTCCGGTCGCCCGGGGAAATTCACGCCGAGATTCTAGCGGCAGTCGACGCGCGTCTCGCGTCCGCGCTGGGCAGGGGAAACTAGCGCATGGGCTTCGACGAATTCCTCGGCAACGAACGCATCGTTCGCGCGCTGCGCGGCATGCTCCAGCGCGAACGCGTCCCGAGCGCCTTGCTCTTCACCGGTCCGCGCGGCATCGGGAAATATACTCTCGCCCGCATGTTCGCGCAGGCCGCCACTTGCCGGCGCCTTCGCGACGACTTTTGCGGTGAATGCGAATCCTGCCTGCGCATGGCGCCGCTCGCCGATCCTGCGCCGCTGATCCAGGCGGGCCTTGCCGAGCGCGGCGAAAGCGCCGATGCCGCCGCCGTCGAGCGTACGCCACTCATCCTCGAAACGAATCCCGACGTGTGGGTCATTGTCCCCGATCCCGTACGCCTGCGTACGCCGGTAGCCCGGCCGATGATTCGCGTCGGACAGCTGCGTGCCGTGCAGCGCGCGGCCTATTTCAAGCCCCAGGGCCGCCGCCGCGTCTTCATCCTCGACGGCGCGGACACCATGCGCTGGACCGATGCGGACGTCTTCCTCAAGATTCTCGAGGAGCCGCCGGAATCCGCGACGTTGATTCTTCTCGCGCCCGCTCCCGATGCGCTGCTGCAGACGATTCGCTCGCGCTGCCTGCAATTTCATTTCGCGCCCGTCCCGGCGGATCAAATTGAGACGTTCCTGAAAGACCGTACGGACCGCAAGCCCGCCGAGCGCAAGCTGGTCGCCCAGCTTTCCCAGGGCAGCCCCGGCGCCGCGCTTTCGCTCAACCTCGAGGAGTCCGCGCGCCTCCGCAGAAGCGTCTTGCAGCTCCTCGATCGTTCGGCCTCCGGGCAGGATTTCGCCGAAATTTTCGCTTCCACTGCTCAGCTTTCCAAGCAAGAACAGGAATCCTTTGAAAACATATTGAGCCTGTTCTATAGTGTGCTTACAGACCTGCTCGAGTATTCCTTCGGTTTTAAGAGCGGGCTTCCTCGTAATCCCGATCTGCACCGGGAAGTCGAAAGTCTTGGTAAGAAGATTGATTGGTCGTGGATTTTGCGGGCTACACGCGGCCTCGACGCACTGGAAAGCCGCATTCGCCGCAACACCGGACGTCAACTCGGCCTGGACGCGCTGATTGCCTCACTGAGTCTCCGCTAGGCCCTAACCGAAGTTTTTTTTGAATTGTTGCAACCGAACTCCTTCTCGCGTAGTCATAATCTGTATATAACTTAGGAGCTGCCATGGTAAATCGCAAGTTGTTCCGCCCCTCTCTTGGGGAGCCCAAAGAATCATATTCTCCTGCTCCGCGTTCCACGCAAGTCGGTCCACAGCCTGCTCCGGGTCCGCGGAAAAAACCCGCCCCGCCCGATCAGACGTTCGCCGAGAATTTCTACTACGTCAAACAGATGCAGTCTCGCACTCCGGTCGCGGTGGTGCTCACCGATGGCGAAGTGATCCGCGGCACGGTCGAATGGTACGACCGCGATTGCATCAAGGTCACTCGCTACGGCAGTCCCAATCTTCTCGTTTATAAGCACTGCATTCGATACGTCTACAAGGAAGGCGACGACTCGGCCAACGGCGGTTCCAACGGCCAGTAGGGACGCTTCGTTGCGCGCGATAGCGTTGCCGGTCGGCGGTTGGGGCCGCATTCAGCCGCCGGCCCAGCCAGCATGAAAATCGGGATCACCTGCTATCCCACGTACGGCGGATCGGGTGTCGTTGCCACGGAGCTCGGGCTCGAGCTCGCGGCGCGAGGCCACGAAGTTCATTTCATCAGCTACGCGATGCCCATCCGTCTTGGCGGCACGAACGAGCGCATCTGGTTTCACGAGGTGGAAGTCACCACCTACCCGCTGTTCGACCATCCGCCTTACACGCTCGCCCTCGCCACGAAGATGGCCGAGGTAGCCGAAGGCGCGTCTCTCGACCTCCTGCACGTCCACTACGCGATTCCGCACTCGGTCAGCGCGTTGCTGGCCCGGATGATGTCCGCGCCCCGGCGGCTGCCGTTCATCACCACTCTTCACGGCACCGATATCACGCTCGTCGGCAACGACCGCAGCTACCTGCCGATCACGCGCTTCTCCATCGAGCAGAGCGACGGCGTGACCGCCATCTCGAACTATCTTCGCGACCGCACGCTCAGCGAATTCGAAATCAAGCGCCCGATCGAGGTGATTCCCAACTTCGTTAACTGCGATCTATACAAACGCTCCGACGATGCCGCTACCCGCGCCCGCTGGGCTCCCGAGGGCGAGCCGATCCTGATGCACCTCTCGAATTTTCGTCCCGTCAAGCGCGTTACCGATGTCGTCGAAATCTTTGCGCTCGTTCGCGAGAAAATTCCCGCGAAGCTGGTCCTGATGGGTGATGGACCGGACCGCGGCGCGGCCGAATATATCGTGCGGAAGAAGAAGCTTTCGAAGGATGTGTTTTTCCTGGGCAAGCAGGATCACGTGCAGGAAAAGCTCGGTCTCGCCGATCTGTTTCTGCTGCCGAGTGATTCGGAATCGTTCGGGCTCGCGGCACTCGAGGCGATGGCGTGCCAGGTGCCCGTCGTCGCCACCGGGGTTGGTGGCCTGCCTGAGGTCGTCACGCACGCCGTCGACGGCTACCTCTTCGAGCCGCGCGACGTCGCCTCCGGCGCCAAATTCGCGCTCGACATTCTCACGCGCCCCGACCGCGGCCGCATGATGGGTGAAATGGCGCGCGCCAACGCCCGCCGCAAATACTGCTCGAACGACATCATCCCGCTCTACGAGCGCTATTACGAAAAAGTCCTGAACGCCTCTCGTGCGTAAGAATTCGTGACTCGACGACGTTGACGTCGTCGTTTGCCTCATGAAGCCCCGGGCTCCGAGTTGGCAGCCTTTCGTTTCGAGCGGCGTATCAGCCGCAGAATCCAAGAATTGTGCTCGCCAGATTGCCCCAAAAAGCAGAAAGCCCGCCTTGCGGCGGGCTTTCGAGGGGAGAAAGTTCCCAGCCAATGCGCGGATGGCCGCAGAACCCTTTCCTCGACCGCAGTCTAGTGGGCGTTACACGCGAAGTCAAGAGCGAAAGCCAAAATCTGTCGCTAGGTAAGCCTATTGGTTTCAGCGAAATATGCGGAGAGCGATCCGATCGGGTAAATTCTTATCCACTGGGGTGGCCGATGGCAACTCGCCCGGAGTACCGTAGAAGTCCTCTGCATTGATGGGTTTACTGGCCAGCCCCAGCTGCAGCACTTGAACGTAGCTGCTGCGGTCGAAGATTTTGCCGGGCAAACTGCGCTTTACTACCAGCCGCAGCCCTCCGAATGCCAGTCCGGCGATCAACGCGAAGAGGCAGATTACTCCCGTTCCCTCGATCGCGCCTACGACCATCACTCCGATCGACGGTTCTTTGAACTGAAACGTGGGCTCGTCCCATGTGAGCACCGTGCCGGGTTGAACCTCTTGCAGCAGACCTTTTGCCTGCGCCGCCGAAGGAACCCCCGCCACCACCTCTACGAGCGTCAACGATCGCGCCGCAAACAAGGGCTGCAAATTGGATCCCGCTCGCGATCCGTTTACGTTGAAATTCTTCTCTAAGTTCGCAATCGTACTCTCCGCCATCTGCGGCGTTGGATAATCAACGATCAAAAGCGTGGCGTCGCGACCGCCGATGCGATAATGCGCGAGCTCGGCTTCCGCGCCCGCCGAGAAGCGGATCGAGCTGCCGAGCCCTACAGGAAATAGCTGATCGAGCGTCTGCGGGCCCAGGATGTAGCGATCGGTTCCCTCGACGAGGTTCTTCTGGGGCAAGTCTTCCGATAGCGTAGGCAGCGGGCCACTTTGCGCATGCTGCGCCACTGCGCTCACCAGAGCCTCCAGGTCGGCTGTGTGCGCTGTGAGATCTTTTCCCTGGATATCGACCACGAGGTTGCCGGCGAGCACCAGCGCGCGGTTCGGCGTGATCGAGGAATGCTCGGTTAGATTGGCGCGCTCCATTCCGGGCACGCGCTGGTAGGAATACTCGCCGTACGCCCCCGTCGGATCTTTCATTTTGTAGAGCGTCACGTCGAGGAACCGCGACCCCTGCCCATATTCCGCAAGTTCGCCGCCTACGAATCCATACTCAATCGCCACTTTGTTCGCCGCATCGGGAGCGGAGGCGGTGTCGGGCGCGGGAATACCACGGGCGCCGTACGTCAGGTCGTGCGTTTGCGTCCAGCCCGCGAACGAATGGGGCAGTATCCCCTGAGCCGAGATAGAGAGCGACGTCAGCAGCAGCGCTGCAAAGAGAAGCGAAACGAATCTATACATGATTCCCCGTTCTCTTCTTAGATGCCGGGATTCTACTTGGAGTTCCCGGACGGCGCCACCGTCGTGTCGGCGAGGCGCGTGTCAGAGACGCGAGAGTCCGAGATCAGCTTGGCTCGATTGGGGGTAAGGCTGTTGAGGCTTGCAAGATACTCCGCGACGCCGCGGTAGAGGCCGTCGGCAATCCGCTGCCGCTGTTCCGGCTTGCGCAGAAGGCGCTCGTCGTAGGGGTTGCTGAGGAACGAGATTTCCGCCAGCACCGAAGGCATGTTGGCGCCGATGAGTACGACGAACGGGGCTTTCTTCACGCCGCGATTCTTCTCGCTCCGGCTCACCAGCTGCAAGCGTCCCGTCAGGTTGTCCTCGATGTCCTCGGCTAAGTCCCTCGACTCTTCGATCTTGTCGTTGCGCGCGATTTTCTTGATCAAGTCCTGCAGATCGTGCATCGATTCCTGGGATTCCGCGTTTTCGCGCGCCGCCACTTCCATGGCATCGGCGGAAGTCGCGAAATTGAGATAGTACGTCTCCACGCCGCGCGTCGAGGGATCGTCGCTCGAATTTGCGTGGATCGAAATAAACAGATCGGCCTTCGCGTCGTTGGCGATTTGCGTCCGCTCTTCGAGCGGCACGAACGTGTCATCCTTGCGCGTATAGATGACGTCCGCGCCCGGCAATTTCTGTTCGATCAGCCTGCCCAGGCGCAGCGCCACGTCGAGGCACACATCTTTCTCGAGAAGCCCATGCGGGCCGATCGTTCCCGTGTCGTGCCCGCCGTGTCCCGCGTCGATCACGATGCGGTTGATCTTCAGCCCAAGCGCGCGCGTCAGGGAACGCTCGCCGTCGCGATTCGGCATCGGCGCGGTCGGCGGCTCGAGCGCGGCTGTTTCCGTGGTGGCCGAAGTGTGGCGCCCCTTCGCGGCGCTCAAACCTGCTTTCGATATCGAATTCACCGGCGCAAGGGAAGTCCCAGGAATCGTCGCCGGCGTCGTTGAACCTGCGCTCACGGAAAGCGTCTCAGCCGCCTTGGTCGTCGAGATTGGATCGGCTGCGATCGACCTGCCGCCGCCCTCATTTGCGGCCGCCGGCACGGTCGTCGCGGCGTCCGCGGTCTGCGTGTGCGACGTGCTCGGCCGCGATCGAAGGTCGATCACGAGGCGATACGGATTCGCCACAAGAAACGCCGAGTAGTCCTTGGCGCCGTCGACGTCAAGCACCAGCCGCACGGTCTCCGGCTTATTCTGCGCGACGTGAATCTCCTTGAGCATTCCCCCGGCGACGTCCACCGGCTTTCGCGGAATCTTCGGCCCAAGCTGCGCCTTGTGCAAATCGAAATAGATTCGCTCGGGAGACGCGATACGCGCTGACTTGAAATCGACTGTATTCGCCAAATTCACGACGATTCGCGCGGAGTCGGCAGAATTCCAGGTCTTGAAATCCTTGACGCTCGGCAACCCGCTTTCGGCGGCTTTCGGAGTCACTTGCGGCCCATCGACGGGCAGCATCTTGGCGGCCTCGTCGACCGGATCGGTCTGGCTCGCCATGACCGCCCGCTCGGCCTTGCCGATGCCGCTGCCGCGATCGTAGGCGGCACTTGCATGCTGCGCCGTTGAAGCGCTGTCGTTTGGAGGCGCCTGGGGATTCTCGATCTCGTTGAGCGCCTCCCGCACCTCTTTGGTTTTTTCCGAGCGCGGAAAGAGTTTCAGATATTCCTTGTAGGTCGCTTCGGCTTCTTGCGGCTTGTTGAGATCGTCCTGCTGGATTTTCGCGATGCAAAGCAGTCCCTCGCCTCGATAGCGGCTTCCCGGATACTGCTTCATCAGGAACGAATACATCGCGATCGCGGACTTGAAGTAGCTTGGATCGTAGAGGCGCCCCATCTCGGTGTAGAGCTCCGCCTCGGCGATCAGCGCCGACGTTGCGTCGTCGGCATCCGGCGTGATCAGGTAGACCTTGTGAAACGCGGCCACCGTCTGGACGTAATCCGAGCGCGACCGATCCTTCTCAAGGTAGCCCTCGAGCATCGTGCGCATCTTCACGGCGCTCGCAAACTGTTCTCGTGCGTCCGACTTCTTATCGGCGCGGGCAGGAACCGCCAGGCAGATGAGCAGGCAAGCCGCCACGGCGAAGCCGCACAGCACTCGTGGCGCGATCGATTTTACCGCCCCCACACCCATTCGCGTCTCACTGGTTCGTGAAGATAATCCGTCCGCTCGAATCCGTTTCCTGTCGTATAGGAGGCCTTCGCGGACTCCACAACGACGGGTCGCGGCCCGAGTTCGGCCGGAAGTATGCATCGGTCACTTTCTGCACGTACCGTTCCGTTTCCGGGTAAGCCGGAATCCCGCCGCTCTGATCGACGGCTCGCTCGCCCGCGTTGTAAGCCGCGAGCGATTTCGTCAAATCGCCGTTGTAGTGATCGAGCAGCGACTTCAGGTACGACGTCCCGCCCTCGACATTCTGGGCCGGATCGAAAGAGTTGCCGACACCAAAGCGCTCTGCCGTTTCCGGAATCAACTGCATCAAACCCACCGCACCCTTGCGCGAAATCGCCGAAGGATTCCAACCGGACTCGGTGGTGATCACCGCTTTCACCAGCGCCGGGTCCACGTTGTGCCGCTCGGCCGCCTCCTGGACGATTTGATCCAGGTGGTCGCCGGGGGCATTCGCCGACTGTCCATCATGCGTCGGCGCCCCGGAAGCGGGGGGAGAACTGATAGTACTCCCACCCTTGGGCTTCGAGGAATCCCCGTTTACGAAGATGAGCTTACCGTGCTCATCTATGTACGATGCGATTTGGGCTTGAGACGGCACAGACAGCAACAGCCAGACTGCCGCCATGAAGACGACGATGGTTGCCCTGGTCATTTGTCTGCCCACTACCGTCCCTTGGGAAGGCAAGACGCTCTGCTCCGAACAAGGTAAAAACGCAAAAAAACGCGCAGCGACAATTGCGCCCGGGAAGGCGAGCTTCCCCGGCGTAAGTTTCTGGCGTTGCACGAATTATAGCAATCGGTCGAGAAGGGGGTAAATGGACCGCAAGGCGTTTTCTATGCCGGATGTGTCTTTTCCGCCAGCCTCGGCCAAATCGGGCCTACCGCCGCCCGAACCACCCACCAGCTGGGCCAATTCCTGGACGATTTTCCCGGCGTGAAGCTTCGGAATAAGATCCTTGGTAACTGCTGTGATTAGAGCGACTTTGCCGTCTTCGCTGGAGGCCAGGAAGATCACGCCCGAGCCCAGCCTTTGGCGCAGGGAGTCAACCATTTGGCGAAGGGCTTCGCGGTCAAAACCGTTCACCTGGGCCGCCAAGACCTTGACGCCCTTCACCTCTTTCGCCTCGCTCAGGAGGTCTCCAGCCTGGGAACCGGCAGCCTTTCGCTTAAACCCGTCTAACTGCCTCTCGAGGGCCTTAATCGCGTCAATTTGACGCGAAATGGCCTCAATCACGCCGTCTTCAGACGTATTCAGCATGGCGGCAGCCGATCGCAGCGTCGTCAGGGTGCGCCGGTAGTCCTCGAGCGCGCGGTCACCGGAAATTGCCTCAATGCGGCGAACGCCTGCGGCCGCCGACTGCTCGGCCACGATCTTGAAGACGCCGATTTCGCCGGTACGCTTCACGTGCGTGCCGCCGCACAGCTCTTTGCTGTAAAAGCCGCGCGGCGCGGCGGCGTCCGGAATTGTGACCACGCGAACGTTCGCCTCGGGATACTTGTCGCCGAAAAACGCGAGCGCGCCGGAGGCCAGCGCGTCGTCGATGTTCATGATGTCCGTGCGCATCTCGAGATTCTTGAGGATCTCCTCGTTCACCTGCTGCTCGATTTCGGCGAGCTCCACGTGATCGACCGCCGCGAAGTGCGAAAAATCGAAGCGCAGGTGATCGGGCGCGACGAGCGAACCGGCCTGCTTCACATGCGTGCCGAGAATATTGCGCAGCGCGGCGTGCATCAGGTGCGTGGCCGTATGGTTCCGCATGTTGCGCGCGCGGCGCTCGGGATCGGCGACGGTCGCGACGCGGTCGCCCACGCGAAGAACGTCCTTCGCCACCACCCGGTGCGCCACCAGCCGCGAAACCGGGTAGTACGCGCCGCGCACTTCGGCCACTTCGAGCGATTTGGAGCTGTCGTAGAAGCCGCCGATATCGGCCACCTGCCCGCCGGATTCCGCGTAGATCGACGTGCGGTCGAGCACGACCTCGGCCTCTTCTCCCGCCTTGATTTCGTTTACCTGCCCTTGCTTGGCGATGATCGCTTCGATCCGGCAATCGCGGGTGCTCGTCCCAAAGTAGAAGTCGGGCTCAGTCCTGAAAGTTTCTGCAAGCTTCGCGTACACGGGATTCGCAACATCCTTGTGGACGCCCTTCCACGAAGCCTTCGCGCGCGTCCGCTGCTCCTCCATCGCGCGATCGAAACCGGGCCAGTCCACCTTAACGCCAGCGTCTCGGGTAACATCCTCGATGAAATCCCTAGGCAATCCGTACGTGTCGTAGAGCTTGAACGCTTTCTCGCCCGCATATGCGGAGGAAGCTTTGCCGGGACCTCGCACTTCCGCAAGATCGTCGTCGAGTTTTGTCAGCCCCACATCGACGGTGCGCTGGAACCGGTACTCCTCTTCGGAGACAACTTTTTGGGCGTGCGCGCCGGCAGTGCCCATCAATTCGGGGTAGGGATCGGCCATTAGCTCCCGTACAGCGAGCACCATGTCGGTAAAGAACGCGCGCGTCGGGCCGAGCAGCCGGGCGTGGCGCATGCCGCGGCGCATGATCTTGCGCAGGACGTAGCCGCGGCCCTCGTTCGACGGCATCACTCCATCGGCGATCAGGAACGTGGTGGCGCGCGCATGATCGGCGACGATCCGGAACGACGGATCGAGCTTCGCGTCTTTTCCGTACCGCGCGTCCGTAAATTCTTCGGCCTTGTGAATCAGCGGCATGAAGAGATCGGTATCGAAATTCGAGATCTTGCCCTGCAACACAGCCGCGACGCGCTCGAGTCCCATGCCGGTATCGACCGAAGGCTTCGGCAGCGGATTCAAGGCGCCGCTCGGATCGCGGTTGAACTGCATGAAGACGAGATTCCAGATTTCGACGTATCGGCCGCACTCGCATCCGAATTTGCAATCGGTGTGTCCCTGATCGGAGGCGGCCGGGCCCATGTCGTAGAAAATTTCGCTGCAGGGACCGCACGGGCCGGTATCGCCCATCGCCCAGAAATTCTCTTTCAGTCCAGGCACGGCGATCACGCGATCTTTCGACGCGCCAGTTTTTACCCAGAGCGTCGCGGCTTCTTTATCGGAGTCGAGGTTTTTGCCGGGAGCGATTTCCGCGCCTCCGAAAACCGTGAAATATAATTTGTCGACCGGAATCGCGAACCAGTCTTTCCCGGTTACCAGCTCCCACGCAAAGGCGATCGCGTCCTTCTTGAAGTAGTCGCCAAAGGAGAAATTGCCGAGCATCTCGAAAAATGTGTGATGGCGATTGGTGAAGCCGACATTTTCGAGGTCGTTGTGCTTGCCGCCGGCGCGCACAACTTTCTGACAGCTTGTCGCGCGGCTATAGTCGCGCTGCTCGAGGCCGAGGAAAATATCCTTGAACTGGTTCATCCCGGCGTTGGTGAAGAGCAGTGTGGGATCGTTCGCCGGCACAAGCGACGAGCTGCGCACCACGCGATGGCCGCGCTCCTCAAAGAATCTCAGAAATGTTTTGCGAATCTCGTTGCCGGTCACGTCGTTTTTGTCGCTCCTCAGGAGTACCGCAATCGTGTCGATTTGACCGTATCCGCGTCGTGTGTTTTCAGCAAGATACGCCCATTCTAATCGCCAAGTGTCGATTAAGCACTCGACAGTCACGGCGCCCAGCGAGTGGTCGCTCGCACTGTCGCCTCCAACTCGCATTGGACACAATAACTCACCATAACATGATAGGGACATACCCATCGGAGCGCAAGCAGCCTCCAGCGTGTAACGCAGTGGCGCAGACGAGCCCGGGCATCGCGGCTCAGCGAATTTCGAGGTCGCGCTTGGCGGCGTACAGGTTGGTGAGGCGGTCCTGAAGATTTTGCGATTCGGGGACAGCGGCGCGGATGGCCGATTTCAGGTTCGCGAATAGCGTGCGATAGACCGGCTTGAATTGCTCGGGCACATCGGCCGCCCCGCCCCAGTTCAGGCGATCGCCGATAGCGAGCAGGATTTGGTTGGCCTGGAGCGGCGTGACATTTCCTTGCAGGCCGTGTTTCGCCCATTCCTGCAGAGTGCCAAGCTGCCGCACGGCTTCGTCTTTTTGTGGATCGCTCATCGTGCTGTCGCCGATCACTTCGAGCACCGCTTGTTCGAGCGGCTTGTCGATGGTTTCCGCCACGCCGATCGTCGCCTTCGATTCCGAGAGGACAATTTCGAGCTTCGCGGCGTACTCGCTGATTTTGCGTTGGACCATCGCGAGCTGGTTTGCGGGCGGCAGGTTCCAGATGGATTCGTCGACGATGGCCTTGGCTGGATTTCCGTACGCGAGATCGCGAGCGGCCGATCTCACTGGCGAATCGGCGGCCCGCGCAGGCTTGGCGCCGGGAAGGGCGCGAGCCGGTTCCGGTGCGACGGCGGGTTCCGGCGTTGGCCCGGCCATCGGCAGCGCTGGTGCAGTGGCGTCCTCAATTGGCACGCTATCCTCGGCCGCGACCGCATCGTCGGCCCGCTCGGATGGAGGAGTTGTCGCGGCGAAGTCCGCGGGGGCCTCCGGGAGATTGGGCGCAGTTTCGGGCAGAGCCTCCGGCCGCACGGAAACTTCGGGCGGAGCAGACACCTCTCGCGGTGCAGAAGCCGGCGGCGGATCAGAAACTTCGAGCGCCGCTGCTGCGGCCTCCTGAATTCGTGCTGGCTCTTCGGATTTTGCCGGCGGGCCGGCCTGCTCTGGCTGAGGCGTGATGATGCGGATGTCGGTGACCGGCTTGCGCGGGCGCGCCAGCTGCTTCGCGTGGCTCTCGCAAACGTAGATCGGTTCGCTGCCGCCCTCTTCCCAGCACGTGATGACACCGGTGCCATAGTCGCAATCGAGGCGGTAGTGCGCGGAAATGGGCGCGTCAGGTTTGCCCGGCTGGAGACGCCACTCCGCACGGCTTGTGCAAACTCGCTTCAGCACGCGTTCATTGTAACGAAGGCCGCGAGATC
>Ga0335074_10006455_pt1 | contig 16271 bp, 15 predicted proteins | sample Lox_Sample_23_FD_206715 | JGI IMG/M metagenome (GOLD analysis project Ga0335074, IMG submission 206715) | Soil microbial communities from Loxahatchee National Wildlife Refuge, Florida, United States - Lox_Sample_2.3 | ecosystem: Environmental > Terrestrial > Soil > Wetlands | place: USA...
CTGGCCGAACGCGTTCTTCGGGTCGAAGTTGAACACGTGCGCCACGCAGTCGAAGACGAAGGCATCGTCGATCATCGCGGGCTACTCCTTTGGTGAGGCGTGGGCGCGGATGTACTCGTCGCGGTCGGGCACCGCCGCGGGCGGGGGCAGGAAGCGGAGGATGGCCAGGGCCCGGGGCGAGAGCCGGTCGGGGCTCCACACCTCGTCCCAGACGATCGACACGTCGGCGTCGCTGACCCCGGGCTGGCTGAGGATCTGCTCTTTCACCTGGGTGAGCACGGTGGCGGCGAACGGGCACCAGCCGGAGGTCAGCAGCAGCTCGACCGTGGCTTTGCCGTCTTCGACCCGGACCGAGCGCACCAGGCCCATGTCGATGACCGAGATGCCCTTCTCCCGGCAGCAGGGATCGTAGATCCCGGCGAGCGCGTCGCGTGCCCACGTCGGCAGCTCGGACATACCGTCATCCTCAGCCCCGCCGACGTCAGAAGGCAAGACTCAGGTCACGACACTGGCGACGGGCTGGGGGCGGCCGCCTGCGTCTTTCCACCGCTCCTCCAGCCGCGAGCCGGGCCTGGCGCCCCAGATTAAGGTCCGGGCAGCGCTTCCCAGGCCGGCGCGCGACCTGATCATCCAGGCTCCGCCGTCGATTTACCAACGCGCCCAGCGCAGCCCTCGCGGCAGGCCTGCAGCCAGATTGCGGGTCCCGGCTGAACCGTGGTACAACGAGCCGAATGATCACCGTCCCGGGCCCTGCGCAGCCCGCCGCCGCAGGTAATCAGGACACCGCGGCGGCGGCCGTTCATGTCACCGGCCTGCTGAAGCGGTACGGCGACGTGGTCGCGCTCGCGGGGGTCGACCTCACGGTGGGCTCGGGTGAGTTCTTCACCCTGCTCGGCCCGTCGGGGTCGGGGAAGACCACCTTGCTGCGGCTGATCGCCGGGTTCGACCGCCCGGACGGCGGCCGGATCGAACTCGGCGGTCGCGACGTCACGCAGGTCCCGCCTTATTCGCGGGACGTCAACACGGTGTTCCAGGACTACGCGCTGTTCCCGCACATGACGGTGTCGCAGAACATCGAATACGGCCTGCGCGTGCGGCGCGTCCCGAAGGCCGAGCGGCGCGAGAAGGTAGGCCGCGCGCTGGAGATGGTCCGCCTGCCCGGGCTCGGCTCGCGCAAGCCGGCCCAGCTGTCCGGCGGTCAGCGTCAGCGCGTCGCGCTCGCCCGGGCCATCGTCAACGAGCCCCAGGTCCTGCTGCTCGACGAGCCGCTGGGTGCGCTGGACCTCAAGCTCCGCCAGGAGATGCAGCTGGAGCTGCTGCGGGTTCAGCGCGAGGTGGGCATCACGTTCATCTACGTCACGCATGACCAGGACGAAGCGCTGACGATGAGCGACCGCATCGCCGTGCTGAACCGCGGCCGCATCGAGCAGATCGGCGGCCCGATCGAGGTGTACGAGCGGCCGCAGACGGCCTTCGTCGCGGGGTTCATCGGCGTGTCCAACCTGATCGAGCGCGGCGGCCACCGGATCACCGTCCGGCCGGAGAAGATCATCCTGGTCGAGCACGGTCAGCCCGACCCGCCTGGCACGCACTCCGAGCCCGGCCGGATCCGGGACGTCATCTACGCCGGGGTGCTCACCCGGTACATCGTGGACCTCGACGCGGGCGGTGAGCTGGTCGTCAGCCGCCAGAACGCGGAGGCACCGGCCGCGGCTCACGGCGCCCGCGACTCGGGGCGCCTGGCCCGGGGAGGACAGGTTCGGCTGGCCTGGCGGCCGGAGCAGGCGTTCACAATCCCTCAGGACCCAAGTTCAGGGGAGGCAGAGGAATGATGATTACGAGGGCGCGGATCACCCGCCCCATGAAGATAACGATGGCCCTGGCCGCCACGTCGCTGGTCGCCGCCGCCTGCAGCAGCAGCACGAGCAGCAATACCAGCGCCCCGAGCACCTCCTCAGCCGCCGGCACGTCCGGGCTGACGGTGCCCACGGCGAACCTCCCCGTCCTGCAGAAGATCGGGAAGGGCGAGGGTCAGCTCAACCTCATCGCCTGGGAAGGCTACCTGCAACCGCAGTGGGTGAAACCGTTCGAGCAGCAGACCGGGTGCATCGTCAACGCGAAGTACGCGGGCAGCTCCGACGAGATGGTCGCGCTCATGAAGAACGGCGGCGGCGGCCAGTACGACATGGTGTCCTCATCGGGCGACGCTGACCTGCGCATCTTGTACGCGGGAGACGCGCACCCGGTGAACATGAACCTGATCCCGAGCTGGAAGGAATTCTTCCCCGCCTTCCAGTCCCCGCCGTTCAACACGATCAACGGGGTGCATTACGGGGTCTCCCTCCAGTGGGGGCCGAACGTCCTCATGTACAACACCAAGGACTTCCCGACCGCCCCGACGTCCTGGAGCGTCATCTACAACCCGAAGTACAAGGGGCAGGTGACGGTTCCCGACAACCCGATCCAGATCGCCGACGCGGCCCTGTACCTCAAGACCAGCACCCCGTCGCTGGGGATCACCGACCCGTACGAGCTGACCCAGCCGCAGTTCCAGGCCGCGGTGAACCTGCTGGCCCAGCAGCGCCCCCTGATCGAGAAGTACTGGGACCTCGCCTCCCAGGAGATCTTCGACTTCAAGAACGGCAACGCGATCGTCGGCGCGGGGTGGCCTTACCAGGTCAGCACCCTCAAGGCCGACAAGTTCCCGATCGGCAGCGTGGTCCCGGCCGAGGGCGCGACCGGCTGGGCGGACACCTGGATGCTCGCGGCCAAGGCCCCCCACCCCAACTGCGCCTACATGTGGATGGCGTACATCAGCACGCCGAAGGTCCAGGCCGAGCAGGCCATCAACTACGGCGAGACGCCGGACAACAGCCTGGCCTGCGGGTACATGAACCAGATGCAGCCGGGGTCGTGCGCGGAATACCACGCCAACGCGCCGCTCAGCTACCTGTCCCAGATCTCGCTGTGGAAGACCCCGCTCGCGACCTGCGACAACGGCAAGCCCGACTGCGTGCCTTATTCCGAGTGGGTGTCCGCGTGGAACACCGAGGTCAAGTGACGACACCCGGCGGGCCTGACCGGGCCGGGTGCGGATGACGGCCACCCTCGTCTCCTCCCCCGGGGGTCAGGCCAGGCGGGACGGGTTGTGGACCCGCGTCTCGGCGGTGCTGTGGCGCCGGCCGTGGGCGCGGGCCACCCTCTTGCTCACCCCGCCGCTGGCCTGGTTCGTCCTGATCTACCTGGCCTCGCTCGTGGTCCTGCTGATCACGGCCTTCTGGCAGATCAACCCGTTCACGACCAACATCGAGCGGATCTGGAGCTTCGGCAACTTCTCGACGATCTTCACGAGCTCCGCTTACCGCGGCATCATCTTGCGGACCGTGGGCATGGCGGCGGCGGTGACCGTCGTCGACGCCGCCGTCGCCTTCCCGTTCGCCTACTTCATGGCCCGGATCGCCTCGCCCAGGACCAGGACCGGCCTGTTCGTGGCGATCCTGCTTCCGCTGTGGGCGAGCTACCTGGCCAAGGTGTACTCCTGGCTGGTCATCTTCACCCACGACGGGATCCTGGACTGGAGCCTGGGCAAGATGGGCCTGAGCCAGATCCACCTGATCTACACGAACTGGGCCGTGTTCACCGTCTTCTGCTACCTCTGGCTGCCGTTCATGATCATCCCGGTGTACGCGGCGCTCGAGCGCATCCCGCCCTCCCAGATCGAGGCCTCCCAGGACCTGGGCGGACGGACCTGGCGGACCACGCGCGAGATCTTGTTCCCGCTCGCCCTGCCCGGGATCGTGGCCGGGTCGATCTTCACGTTTGCCCTGACCCTGGGGGACTACATCACGCCGCTGCTGGTCGGCGGGACGAGCGCGGAGTTCATGGGCAACGTCATCTACTCGAACATCGGGATCGCGAACAACGTGCCGTTCGCCGCCGCCATGGCTTGCATCCCCATCATCATCATGGCCGCCTACCTGCTCGGCGCCCGGTCGCTCGGCGCGTTCGAGGCGATCTAACCCATGGAACCGAAGGCGCTGCGCGTCGGGCTGCGGATCTGGGTCGTGCTGGTGCTGGCGTTCCTGTTCATCCCGATCCTGCTCATCGTGCTGTACTCGTTCAACCGGTCGAACATCGAGAGCTGGCCGATCGCGAGCTTCTCCGGGCACTGGTACGACGTGGCGTGGCACGACGCCCAGGTGCGCAGCGCGTTCCTCCTGTCGGTCCGGGTCGCGCTGTTCGCGACCGCGCTGGCGGTGCTGCTCGGCTCCGCCGTGGCGTACGCGCTGTACAAGTACAGCTTCTTCGGGCGCGATGCCATCTCATTCCTGCTCGTGCTGCCGCTCGCCCTGCCGGGCATCATCACCGGGATCGCGCTGAACTCCCTCTTTACCTTCACCGGGATCCAGTTCGGTACCCTCACCATCGTTATCGGGCATACGACGTTCTGCATCGTCGTGGTCTTCAACAACGTGGTCGCGAGGCTCCGCCGGACGTCGGCATCGCTGGCCGAGGCGTCTGGTGACCTCGGTGCGCGCGGCTGGCAGACGCTGCGGTTCATCACGATTCCCCTGTCGGCCACCGCGCTGGTCTCCGGCGCGCTGCTGGCGTTCGGGCTGTCGTTCGACGAGGTCATCGTCACGGTGTTCACCGCGGGCGCGCAGAACACCCTGCCGCTGTGGATCTTCGGCGCGATCCGGCTCGGGCAGCAGCTCCCCGAGGTGAACGCCGTGGTGTCGATCGTGATCCTGCTGACGATCATCCCCGTGGTCCTGGCGGCGCGGCTCGCCGGAGCCGGGGCGGTCACCAGGTCCGTGCACAACGTCCCGGTCGGTGAGGCGGGCAGCTAGTGGGGCCTGAGGAGTTCCGGGCCGCCGGCCACGAGCTGATCGACTGGATCGCGGACTACCGGGCCAGGATTCCGCAGCTGCCGGTGCAGGCGCAGGTGGAACCAGGCGAGGTCGCGGGCAACCTGCCGGGCCGGGCCCCGGAGGAGGCCGAACCGTTCAGCCGGGTGCTGGCCGACCTCGACGCCGTGGTGGTCCCCGGGGTGACCCAGGTCCAGCATCCGCGCTACTTCGGCTGGTTCCCTTCCAACGCCTCCCTCCCCTCCGTGCTGGGCGACCTGGCCGCCTCCGGGCTCGGGGCGCTCGGGATCACCTGGCAGTCCGCCCCCGCGCTGACGGAGGTCGAGGAGGTGGTCGTCGAGTGGCTGCGCGAGCTGACCGCGCTACCGGACTCGTGGAAGGGAGTCATCCAGGACACCGCTTCCACCGCGTGCCTTGTCGCCCTGCTCGCGGCCCGCGAGCGGGCGACCAACTACTCCGAGGCGCGCGGCGGGATGCAGGCCGAAAGCACGCCGCTCACCGTCTACACGACCGAGCACGCGCACTCCTCGATCGCGAAGGCCGTCGCGCTGGCCGGGTTCGGGCGGGACAACCTCAGGTTTGCCGGCGTCGACCCGGTCACGTACGCCATGCGGCCCGAGGCGCTGGCCTCGGTCCTGGAGGCTGACGTGGCCGCCGGCCGGCGCCCCGCCGCCGTCGTGGTCAACGTCGGCACCACCGGCACCACGGCCGTGGATCCGCTCGCGCAGATCGTCCCGCTGGCCCGCCGGTACGGGATGTGGGTGCACGTCGACGCGGCCATGGCCGGCTCGGCCCTCCTGCTGCCGGAGATGCGCTGGCTGATCGACGGCGTGGAGGGCGCGGACTCCCTGGCCTGGAACCCGCACAAGTGGCTGGGTACCGTGCTGGACTGCGCGCTGCTGTACGTCGCCGACCCGGGCCACCTGATCCGGGTCATGTCGACCAACCCGTCCTACCTCCGTTCCGCCGTGGACGGTGAGGTGACTCAGTTCAAGGACTGGGGTATCCCGCTCGGTCGGCGGTTCCGGGCTCTGAAGCTGTGGTTCCACCTGCGGCTCGACGGAGTGGAAGCCATCCGGGCCCGGCTGCGGCGGGACCTGGACAACGCCCGCTGGCTCGCCGGGCAGGTCTCGTCCACCCCGGGCTGGCGGGTCCTGGCCCCGGTCAACCTGCAGACCGTCGTGCTCAGGCACGAGCCGCCCGGCCTGGTCTCCGCCGCCGGTGCGGTGCTGGACGCGGACACGCTGAACGCGCACACACTGTCGTGGGTGGATTCGGTCAACCGCTCGGGGGCGGCCCTGCTCACGCCGTCCCTGCTGGACGGCACCTGGTCCGTCCGCGTCTCGATCGGAGCCGAGGCCACCGAGCGCGAGGACGTCGAGGAGCTGTGGGACCTGCTGCAGCGAGCCGCCGGCGGCGGGTAACGGCCCCGACGTCAGTACGGCAGGGCCTTCTCGAACCAGTGGTGAGCGTAGGGCTCGTCGTTGAACGGCGCGACCTCGCGGTAGCCGGCCGTCCGGTACAAGCTGATGGCCTCGTCCAGCGTGCGGTTGGTTTCCAGGCGGAGGGTGCGGACCCCCCGGGCCGCGGCGTGCGCCTCCAGTTCGGCGAGGAGCCGGCGGCCCAGGCCCAGCCCGCGGACCGCAGGGGAGACCCACATCCGCTTGACCTCGGCCGGAGCCTCTGGGTGGAACTTCAGCGCCCCGCACCCGACCGGATCGGAGTGCAGCGTCGCGATCAGGAACAACCCCGCGGGCGGGGTGAGCTCTTCGTCAGCGGCGGAGATGCTCAGGGCGGGATCCCAGCCCCCCTCGAACCGGTCCGACAACTCGGCGACGTAGGCCCGCACCGCCCGGCGGGCGTCCGGGTGCCGTGGGTCGCACGCGGCGACCTGGACCGCTGAGGCCAGCAGGAGCCGCTCGACCTCGGCCATCGCCGTGACCAGCCGGCCGCGCTGCCGCACGCTGAGCGGCTGGAGTATGGCGGCGGCTGCGTCGTCGGCACGCTGGTCAAGCTCGGCTCGCTCGGCCAGCCCGGCGCTGGTCAGGCGGGCCGTGCGGACCCGTGCGTCGGTGGGGCTCGGCTCGACGACCACCATCCCGTCGCCCTGAAGCGACCGCAGCAGCCGGCTCAGGTAGCCGGAGTCCAGCTCCAGCCGGGAGCGCAGTCCTTTTACGTCGCTGCCGTCCGGGCCGATCTCCCACAGCAAGCGGGCCTGCCCGAGCGGCCGGTCGCGGGCTAGGAATGCGTCGTCGAGAGCGCCGACTCTCTGCGTGACGGTCCGGTTGAACCTCCGGACCTGATCGATCATGTCGCCGTCCATTCTCTGACTCTAGTCAGAGAATGCAGAGTACGCACCGGGTGGGCATGGGTCTGCGGGCCCCGCCGTGGGCGCGGGCCGCAGGGGGTTGGGTGTGGGCTGCGTGGTCACGCCCCGGGCTCGAGGCGGGGGCGGGTGACCGGACGCAGGTGGTGCCACAGACGGTTGGCGAGCGGCTGGCGGTCCTGGGCGGTGCCGGATCTGGCGCGGAGCTGGCGGGCGAGGGTCTGCTGCTGGTCGTCGCCGATCAGGTCGCGGCGGTGCTCGTCGGTCAGTTGCTTGCTGAGCTGCGGATTAATGAACATCGTTTTCTCCTGTCCGGTGAGAACTGTGGTTGGTCGCTACGCCGCGGGGTCGGCGGGCCAGCGGGCCTGCCACAGCTGGCGCTTGGTCGAGCAGTAGGCCACCCCGGCGGCTTCGATGGCCGCGAGGGTCAGCATCGCGGCCTGGGCGGGCACGTACTGCAGGAGCAGCCCGCAGCCCGCTAGGCCAGCCGGGATCCCCAGGCCGATCAGTGTCATGAGCGCGGCGACCACCCGGCCGCGCTGCTCAGGTGGTGCCTGCCTGATGACCAGGATGTCGACCATCACCCGGATCGCCGGGACGCCGAGCATGATGATGAACAGCAGGCCGGCGACCCACCACGGGCCGAACGGCACGGCCAGCAGCGCCAGGATCAGCACGTCCAGCAGGCACATCCCCAGCATGAGGACGCCCGGCCGCAGCCGGTGCAGGATCCCGACCAGGGGCGCCCCGGCCAGGCCGCCGGCCGCGCCCGCGCCGAGGGCCACCCCGATCATGCCCGGCGGCACCGCCTGGTGGCGCAGGATCACGATGATGACCAGATCGAACCCGGCGCCGATCGTGTTCACGAACATGATCAGCATCGTGGCCGCCCGGAGCACGGGCTGATCCCACAGCGTGCGCAGGCCCGCCAGCATGCTTCCCGACCCGTCGGAGTCCTCGGGTCGGCCGGCCGGCCGGACCCGGGACCGCGGCTGGCCAGGCACGACGGCCATCAGCGCCGCGGCGGCCAGGGCCACCAGGAAGGAGCCCGCGGTGAACACGAACGGCAGGGCGTGGGCCAGCGCATGCACCCCGTAGAGCGCGCCGCCGATAGCGGGTCCGGCCAGCGCCGCGCCGTTCATCCTGACCTCATCCTGCGTGAGCGCCCGGGTCAGCTGCTCGGGCGCCACCACCTCACGCATCAGCAGCAGGCCCGCGGCGCCCTTGACCGCCTGCCCGATGCCGAGGAGCGCGGCGGCGGTGAGCAGCAGGGGCAGCGACAGCCGGCCGGCCACCAGGGCCATCACGACACCAGCGGTCACGGCCGCCCGGGCGGCCTCCGTCGCGATCACGATCGTGCGGCTGTCGTACCGGTCGGCCAGTGAGCCGGCCGGCAGGCCCGCGACCAGCATCCCGACGGCCTGGACCGCGGCGAACAGCCCGGCCAGGGCGGGGGAGCCGGTCATGGCCAGGATGATCAGCGGGTAGGCCACGTCCGCGACCGAGACGCCCACGGTGGAGGCGGTCATCCCGATCCAGAGCGTCTGGAACCGCAGGTTGCGCCGCAGCGGTAGAGACTCGACCGCGGTCCCTGCTGCAGCCTGCTCGGTCAGCGTCGCTGTCGCGGTGGCATCCATTGTCTCTCCCGAGAATCTTCACATTGTCGTCATCATTCATATTTACATGAATGATGACATGATCGTGAGCATATGGCAAGATGTCTCCATGGAGCAGTTGCCAGCAGAGGCAGAGGGGGGTCCCCAAGCGGTCCGGGCCGTGGACGACGTCGAGGTGCTGAAGGCGATGGCGGACCCGACGCGGCTGGCGATCCTGGCCGCCCTGATGAAGTCGGGCCAAGACCTGCCGGTCATGTCGGTCAAGGAGCTGGCCGCCGAACTCGATGAGCCGCAAACCAAGCTCTACCGGCACGTCAAGCAGCTGGAAGCGGCCGGCCTGATCAGGGTGGCCGGTACTCGCCTGGTGTCAGGCATCCTTGAGCAGCGGTATCAGGCCTGCCAGCGGGACCTGACGCTCGCTCGCGGTTTCCTGTACGAGCATGCCGACGAGTCTGAGCTGGTCGTGCAGGCGGTGGTCGAGCGGTACTTCGACGGCTTCAGGGCCGCGTTCCGTGCGGACCGGCTGGCCGAGAATAAGATCCCGGCCGAGGAGTCGTACCGCAAGCCGGTGCTGTTCTACTCCGACCTGAAGCTTTCGCCTGCTCAGGCCGCGGAGCTGGCGGGCAAGCTCAAGGAGATCATGGACAGCCAGAAGCACGACGGGACCGAGGACCCGGACGGCGTAACGCTGAACCTGCTGATCGGCTGCTACGTCCCGGCCGAGGAGGGCGGCCGCTGACCGCCTCAGGGCTGGAACTGTACGTACCCGTACGGGGGTAGCCTAACGGTGCTCGCGATGACCCGGCCTGCGGCGTCAAGCCAGGTCAGGCGGGGCAGCCGGAGAGGTGAGGGGACGATGAACGCCACGTATTTCCGGCCGTCGATGACCCGCGGCGTGACCAGCTCGGAGGTGCCGTTGGACAGCACCGCGCGCAGGTGTGCGGTGGCCGGGCTTACCTGAACGGCGTAGCCGGTGGCCCCGGTGCCGGGGTCGGGGAAGCCCAGCGGCAGGGCCATGATCGTTTCAGCGCCGTCCGGCGTGCCGACCGGGCCGCAGGTCGGCGGGACCCTCCACCGCCACTTCCGGCAGGTCGCCGGACTGCTCGGTCACCCGGCGCCTGCGGAACCGGCGGTTGCTCGCGTTCACCAGGATGCGGCGGAGGTAGGCGTCCGGGTCGTCGGCGCGGCTGACCCGCCGCCAGGCTACGTAGGCCCTGGCCAAGGCGGTCTGTGCGATGTCCTCGGCCAGCCAGCGGTCTCCGGTCAGGCCGAACGCCAGGCGGACCAGTCCCGGCCACCTGGATAGCGCGAACGCGCTGAAGTCCTCGGCGTCGTCGCTGCCGATGATGTCAGGAGCGGCGAGCTCGTCGCGAGATTCGGTCACCACCGGCTCCACACCACCTATGAGCACCGTAGGCCAGCCGGACGTTGCCCGGGGAGCAGGACTCCCGCCAGAGCGCCTGACGGATGAGAATGGACTATGGACGAGCGTGAGGATCTCAACTGGCAGGCGTTCGGTGTTGCGTCCCGTGAGCTTGCGACGGTCATCGCGGCCGACGGGTTCGAACCCGACCTCATCCTGTCCATCGCGCGCGGTGGCCTGTTCCTGGCCGGCGCCCTCGGCTACGCGCTGGCCGTGAAGAACCTGCACGTGGTGAACGTGGAGTTCTACGACGGAGTCGGCACCACGCTCGACATGCCGGTCATGCTGCCGCCCGTGCCCAGCGCCGTGGACTTCTCGGCCAAGAAGGTGCTCATCGCCGACGACGTCGCCGATTCCGGTCGGACCATAGAACTCGTCCACGCCTTCGTTAAGGACCAGGTGGACGAGGTGCGCACGGCCGTGATCTACGAGAAGCCGCGCTCCGTGATCAGGTGTGATTACGTGTGGAAGCGCACCGACCGCTGGATCAACTTCCCCTGGAGCTGCGACGCTCCCGTCGTCCAGCGGGCGGGCCAGGTCCTCGACGCCTGACGAACGGGATCGTTACCGTGAGCCCGCGGACGGGCCGGGGTCAGGGGAACGCCCGCGGTGCGGGGCAGCCGGGAATGCATGCCCGAGGTCGGCCTGGCCAGCCATGGAGGCGCAGCACCGTGGCCACCTCGGCTGCTATCTGGCATGGCTCATGCCTGACCTGCATCCAGGTGTACCGGAGGGTTTGCATCCCGGCCACGGCCGCGGCGTTGTCCCGGGCCTTATCTCTCCACTGGCTCTCTTCTGGGTGAGCGAGCCGCCCGTCCAGTTCGACTACGACCGCGTAGTCCGCGTAGACGCGATCCCGCCGCCCCCGGCGGCCGTCCGGACCCTTGAACGGTACTTGCCGCCTCGCCGCCGGCAACCCGTGCGCCCGTTCGACGTCCCGGTCGTACCGGTACTCCAGCACCGAGTGGTCTCCGTCCGCGGCAGCAGTGATCAGCTCATCCAGGTCACCTCGCCAGCGCAGCTTCGTCCGTACGCTCATCGCCTTGCGCAGCCTGGCCTCGTCGATGAGGTCGCGCGCGAACGCCCTGGTCACCCACTCGCAGACGTCATCAAACCTCGCCGCCGTCTGGGTGAGGTCAAGCACCGTCTCCTCCAACTTCGTGCGCGGCGGGTAAGTGTGTCCCATCGCGGCCTCCAGGGCGCGATCGGAACGATGGATGCTTATTCCTTCAGGCGGGACAACCCGCCGCTGGCTAGGAACGGTGACGTGGATGGGATCGGATGGTGCATCAGCCAGCCGGTGAAGCTCTGCCGCCGTTTCATGGCTAAGCAGGGCACCTGAACCCGAATAAAGCACCGCCGCCCACAGTCGGGCGCTCCGGCCGGGCGACCCGGTCAGGATCGTATAAACGCCGGGATAGAGCGGGAGCCACGCATGCCGCCTGACCCTGGATCTGATCAGGTCCAGAGTGAGACCTGCTTGAATAGCCTGTCTCCGCGAAAAGACGCCATGCTGGAGCCGAGCCAGCTCACGGAGGGCCGAGGGGATGTCGCTTGTCATGACGTCAGTGTGGCGTTAGGCCACGACAAAACGCTTAGATTATCACGGAGGATCGGTGCCTGACGGATATTTAGGCGCCGAATACAGCGCCTTTTCTTCCGCCAGGCACCGAATCTCCACGCAAAATGCCGATGCGTCGTAACGGTCGGGAGACCATAACGGTAGCGGGATAAATGTTGCGCAAGGGTTTACCGTTGCGAGTCGGCAATACGGATCGGTCAGTTCGGCCGGGCCGAGCCGGCCCGGGCCGCGTCTACGGCCAGCACGGCCACGTGCAGGGAGGTCCGCGACTCGGCCGAACTCAGGTCGGTGCCGAGGATCCGCTCGATCCGGCGGAGGCGCTCGTAGAAGGTGGGCCTGGCCAGGTGGGAGGCCTTGGCGGCCTCCGCCTTGTTGCCCCCGGCCGCCAGGTAGGCGGAAAGCGCGTCGAGCAGCCCGCTGTCCGGGTCAAACGCGAGCAGGGCGCCGAGTTCCCGCTCGACGAAGGTCTGCAGGCGCGGGTCGTCCCTGAGCAGGTGGAGCAGCCCGCGCAGGCGCAGGTCGGGCAGCCGGTAGAACAGCGGCGCGCCCCCGGGATCCCGATCACCGGGACGCTCGGCCGCCACGTCGGCGACCTGACTGGCCTCGAGGAACGAGCGGCGCACGTCCCTGATCGAGGTGACCGCCTCACCGACGCCGATGACGAGCCCATCGGGCGAGGGGCCCAGCCGCTCGGAGATCCGGGTGGCCAGCCTGGTCAGCGCCTCATCGGGCTCGGCGCGCGGGCCGAGCGAGACCATGGCCCCGGCGCGGGCGTCATCCAGCGTCCCGACCAGCGACGGGATCCGCTCGGCCCGGCAGGCGGCGGCGGCCGCGTCGGCCAGGTCGAGCACCCGGGCGTGCGCGGAGACGCCGAGGGCTCCGCCCGGCCCGACGGGATCGCGGAGCCTGAGCACCATGGCGACGAGCTGGCGCCCGTCGACCGGCACCCCGAGGGCCCGCGAGCGGACCGCGGCCTCGGCCGGGTCGGCGTGCGCCTGCGAGATGATGCCGCTGATCAGCGTCCGGTGGGCCTGCCGTTCCAGGCTCTCGCTGTGCCGCGTGAGCAGCCGGCCGAGCGCCAGCGTAACCGCCGTCCGCTCGATGAGCACGACGTCCGTGCCCGTCGGCGGGCCGTCGCAGACCAGTATCACCCGGCCCCAGTCCTCGCCGCGGGCGCCCACCGGCGTGACCAGCCAGCCCGACGCCTCGTCGTACGCCGTTCGCCCCGCGCGGCCCCCCGCGCCGCCGCCCGCCCGGGAGCCCGAGGCGCCGCCCGCCCGGGAGCCCGAGGCGCCGCCCGCCCGGGAGCCCGAGGCGCCGCCCGCCCGGGAGCCCGAGGCGCCCGAGGAACCCGAGGAACCCGGGGAACCCGGGGAACCCGGGGAACCCGAAGAGCCCGAGGCGCCCGATGGAATGAACGCGCGGCTGCGCCGGGCGAAGCCGGCCAGCAGCCGGGCCGGGTCGGCGCTGCCCGGCTCGCAGGCCAGCACGCGGTGCGAGAGGTCGGCCAGGATCACCGGCCGCCCGGCCAGGATCGCGGCCTGGCGCACGATCTCGTCGGGCGAGGCGCCCGCGACGGATAGCTCGGTGAACACCTCGTGCAGGCGCTCGGAGGCGCGCAGTTCCTCGAGCTGGGCGTCGATGATCAGGGCGTGGACCGCCTCGGTGATCTCGACGAAGGGGACCTCTCGCTCGAAGGCGATCAGCGTCAGGCCGCTACCGGCGGCAGCCCTGACCAAGGCCAAGGGCAGCGTCCCCACGAACCGCCGGCCGAGTTCGACCGCCAGCGCGCTCACCCCGGCCCCGGCCAGGTCGGCCGCGTAGCGCGCCAGCAAGGAGGGATCGGACGGCAGCGCGATCCCGGTCGTCAGCACGAACTCGCCACCCTGCAGCAGGTGGGCCGCGTCCGCCAGCTCGAGGACGTGCACCCAGCGGACCCGGGCACCAAGGCCCGAAGCACCCGCCAGCACCTGCGGGCTCCCGCGCCGGATGACGTCCAGGCCGAGCAGGTCGGCTACGGTAGGGAGCATAGTGTCAAGTAAAGCAGGACAAGCCTTACATGATGTCGGTTCCGGCCGGAGACCAAGATCCGGAAGACTAGGACGCATGTCTGAGCTTCTTGAACGCCATCGCGCGGTCATCCCGAACTGGGTCGGGATCTACTACGACGAGCCCATCGAGATCGTCAGCGGCCAGGGCTGCCGCGTTACCGACGGTCAGGGCCGAACCTACCTAGACTTCTTCGCCGGCATCCTCACCAACATGCTCGGCTACGACGTACCCGAGGTGCGCGAGGCGGTCCAGCGCCAGATCGCCACCGGCGTGGTGCACACCTCGACGCTGTACCTGATCCGCAACCAGGTCGAGCTCGCCGAGAAGGTCATCAAGCTGTCCGGGATCGCCAACGCCAAGGTGTACTTCACCAACTCCGGCACCGAGGCGAACGAGGTGGCGCTGCTGGCCGCCCTGAACGCGCGCAAGGCCAACCAGGTGCTGGGGATGCGCGGCAGCTATCACGGGCGCTCGTTCGGCGTGGTGGCCGTGACCGGGGTCGCGGCCTGGAAGATGTCGAGCCTCGACCCGTTCGGCACCCACTACCTGCACGGCACGGACCGCCAGCTGCCCGCGTACCGCGACCTGTCGGACGCCGACTTCATCAAGGTATGCGTGGACGACCTGCGGGCGCTGCTGTCCGCCGGGGTCCACCCGGCCGACGTCGGCTGCCTGATAGCCGAGCCGATCCAGGGCGTGGGCGGGTTCACCATGGCCCCCGACGGGCTGTTCGCCGCGTACAAGGAAGTCCTCGACGAGCACGGCATCCTGCTGGTCTCCGACGAGGTGCAGACCGGCTGGGGCCGCACGGGCGAGCACTTCTGGGGCATGGACGCGCATGGCGTCACCCCGGACGCGAGGACGTTCGCCAAGGGGCTGGGCAACGGCTTCGCCATCGGCGGTGTGGTCGCCCGCGGCGAGCTGCTCGACGGGATCCGGGGCAGCGGCATTTCGACGTTCGGCGGCAACCCGCTCGCCACGGCCGCGGCCAACGCCACCCTGGACTACCTGCTCTCCCACGATCTGCAGCAGAACGCGGCCGTCACCGGCCGGATCATCATCGACGGCCTGCGCGAGGCGGGCGCCACCCTGGACATCGTGGGCGACGTGCGCGGCAAGGGCCTGATGTTCGCCGTGGACCTGGTCGACCCGGCCACCGGGAAGGCGAGCCCGCCGCTGGCGGCGAAGATGCTCGAGGCGACCAAGGCGCGCGGCCTGCTGGTCGGCAAGGGCGGCCTGTACGGTCACACGCTGCGGATGGCGCCGCCGATGACCCTCAGCGAGGCCGAGGCGAAGGAGGGGCTCGGGATCCTCATCGACGCCCTGACGGCCGTCAACGAGGAGACGAACACGCAGTGAGCAAGCAGGCGAGCGACGCGCGCAGCGCGGAGAAGCGAGCAATGAAGCACTGCACCCATTGGATCGGCGGCAAGCCCTGGGACGGTGAGGCGGAGCGCCACGGCGACGTCTACGACCCGGCGACCGGGCAGGTCACCGGGCAGGTGGACTTCGCCAGCCCGGCCGAGGTGGACCTCGCCGTCGCGGCGGCCAAGGACGCGTTCCGGTCCTGGCGGCGGATCAGCCTGGCCCGGCGCGCGTCGGTGCTCTTCGCGTTCCGCGAGCTCGTCCGCGACCACGCCGTCGAGCTGGCCAAGCTGATCACGGAGGAGCACGGCAAGGTCGCGACCGACGCGGCGGGGGAGGTGAGCCGGGGCCTGGAGGTCGTCGAGTTCGCCTGCGGGATCCCGCACCTGCTCAAGGGCGGGTACTCGGAGAACGTCTCCACCGGGGTCGACTCGTACTCGATCCGCCAGCCGGTGGGCGTGGTCGCGGGCATCACGCCGTTCAACTTCCCGGCCATGGTGCCGATGTGGATGTTCCCGCTCGCGATCGCGTGCGGGAACGCCTTCGTGCTCAAGCCCTCGGAGAAGGACCCGTCGGCGTCGCTCCTGCTCGCCTCCCTGTGGGCCGAGGCCGGCCTGCCGGACGGCGTGTTCAACGTCGTGCAGGGGGACAAGGTGGCGGTGGACGCCATCCTGCACCACCCCGACATCGCCGCGGTCAGCTTCGTCGGGTCCACCCCGATCGCGCGGTACGTCTACGAGCAAGGGACAGCACACGGCAAGCGCGTCCAGGCCCTCGGCGGCGCGAAGAACCACATGGTGGTCCTCCCCGACGCCGACCTCGACCTGGCCGCCGACGCCGCGGTGTCCGCGGGCTTCGGCTCCGCGGGGGAGCGCTGCATGGCCATCTCCGCGGTGGTCGCCGTCGAACCGATCGGGGACGACCTGGTCAGCCGGATCTCCGAGCGCATAACAGGGCTGCGCGTCGGCCCCGGCTCCGACGAGCGGTCCGAGATGGGCCCCCTGGTCACCGGGCCGCACCGGGACCGGGTCGCGTCCTA
>Ga0335074_10006456_pt1 | contig 16271 bp, 10 predicted proteins | sample Lox_Sample_23_FD_206715 | JGI IMG/M metagenome (GOLD analysis project Ga0335074, IMG submission 206715) | Soil microbial communities from Loxahatchee National Wildlife Refuge, Florida, United States - Lox_Sample_2.3 | ecosystem: Environmental > Terrestrial > Soil > Wetlands | place: USA...
CACGGCTCTATTCCAGAAGTCGAGCTCGCCCGCCCCAGCCGCAGCCGGATGCGAGGAGATGATCTGCTCGATGAGCGAGGTCCCGGATCTCATCATGCCGACCACGAATACCGGGCGCTCGGACGCCGAGGCGCCCCCGACGCGAGCGAGCGTTTCCCGGTTATACACCCGAGCCATATCGGCGACGAAGGCCTCGCGCTCGCGACGATCGTACGGGTCGGCGGCAGACTTCAGGAGCTCGTTGGCTTGCGCGTAGCTGCGGAACGCGCGGCCGTATTCCCCAATGTCGTCCCAGTACTTGCCGATCGCGAAGCGGATGCTCGACTCCTCCACGGGCGCAAGGCCGCTTGCAGCGATACGCTCGGCCCGCTCGAGCCAGGCCGAATCCGACCGCGACATTTTGCGAAGCCGCGCGAGAGCGGCATGCGCACTCGAGGACTGCGGATCGATTTCCAGAGCATCCTTGAACGCCGCCTCCGCCTCCGCGAAACGTCCCTCGAACATGGCCAGCTCCGCCATGCCGATCAGCGCGCCGGCATGCCGGGGAGAGGCTCTCAGCGCTCGCTCGAAGCACTCCTGCGCGCTTGCTAGTCGGCCGAGGATCGCGAGCGTCATGCCGAGACTGACTCGCGCCTCGACCTCACGCGGGTCGAGTTTGATCGCGCGTCGCAAAGCGGTTTCGGCTTCGTCGAGGCGTCCGCGCCAACGCAGGACCGTCCCGAGGTTCCGGTAAGCATCGGCGTAGCTGTGCTTCGCCTGTACAGCGCGACGGAAGCGGTCCTCGGCGTCCTTGTAGCGGCCGAGCTTGCAGTAGGCGACACCGAGGTTGTTGTTGGCGATGGCATGTCGGGGGTCGATCTGCAGCAGCTCCTCGTAGCAAGCCGCTGCCTGCGGGTATGCGCCCCGAACGGAATGCGCGTCTCCCTGCGCACGAAGGGATTCGATACGACTCGACTTATGCCGCCTGTCGGGCGTCCCGGCGGCCTTCTCCGCGGGCGCCTGCGCAGTCTCTCGCGTCGAGAGGCGCAACAGCATCATTTGTGTCAGCTCCTCGACCAGCTGCGGCTCGATCCGACTCTCGGCGAGTTTCCATTTGAATGCGCTCGCAAGCTTCGCGCGCTTGTAGATATTGAGCTGCAACGAACGACCCTCGCGATCCACGCGCTGGAGCAGCGCTTGAACGGCGTTGCCCCAATCGGCAGAGCGGGCATTCCTGCGCGCGCGCGCTCCGCCCGCTGCGCTTGCGATCAGCTGTTCGGCGAGTGCATCACCGAACTCCGTCACCGCGCGCGTGTCGAACCATTTCTTGAGCATTTGAGGACCAGCTAGCGATGCGCGAGCAATTGCTGCGCGGGTGAGCTGAGCTGCGCACGCCACGCCGCGAGCAGCGCGCCTGCGGCGGCCGCATGCATGTCGTGATTCTCGTGAGGGTCCGTGCTCAGGTCGAACACGAACTCACGCTGCGTACTGCGGTCGATCCAGTATTTCCAGACGTTGCGGGGGTCCCGGTGATCGATGAGGCCGGCGTAGGCATGTTCCTCGAAGTAGGAATACGCGGGCGCCTGCGGCTCCTGCAGCGGTAGACCGTCCCAGGACTGCGGAACCGGCAAGCCAAGGTCGACGAGGATCGTCGGAGCGATGTCTATCTGGGACGGGAACGGCCGAATCGCCGCGGGGTACTGCGGTTGATAGCCGTATGAGATGAACACGAGCGGAATTCTCAAGACCTCCTCGCGCACGCTGTTTGCGTGAACGAAGAGACCGTGTTCTCCGAGGGACTCGCCGTGGTCCGCCGTGATCACGACGAGAGCATCCTTCAGGAAGCCTTTTCGTTCGAGCGTCTCGAGCAGCGTGTTGATGATCGCGTCCGCATCGACCACCCCGTTGTCGTAGAAGTTGACGGCCGTCTCGAGTGGGCTTCCCCCCGGCCCGATATCCCGGCTCCCGTGCAGGGCGTACCGCACGGCGGGTTGGAATCTCCCCGGCCGCGAATCCCTCTTGCGCAGAATGTGCGCCGACATGAGATGAAACTGGAACATCACCGGCTTGCCGTCCCAGTCGTTGATGGAAGCCAGATGATCCGTCACGAGCCGGTCGTCGTTGATGAAATATCCACGCGCCTGCGTGCCGTCGTAGAAGCTGTCCACGCGCCCGTAGAGACCCTTAAGGCTGTAGAAATACGTGTGATCGCCGCTCAGGACGAGCTCTACCCGATAACCGTTGCGGCGCAGGACCTCGTGCAGGGTCATGGGGTGGAAGGAGAAGCCCTGGGGGAATCGGGAGCTGAAAAGGCTGTACAGCCCGCAGATCGTGTCTGCGCAGGATGAGTGCACTTCTCGGAAGATCTGTGTCGGGTGGCGCGCCACGATGCGCGCGAGATTGGGAGTCGTATCGCGCGAATAGCCGTAGATTCCCATGTGGTCGGGCCGAAGAGCGTCGACGACGATCAGGATCAAATTGCGGTGAGCGCCCGGGACCGATTTGTACCGAGCGCGCGCGGCGGCCTGGAGGCGATCGAGGCGGCTCGCCCGCACCGGATCGAGCGTGAGTCCTTCGAGGTCCGAGCCTCTCTCCTGCGGGAACAGCGTGAGACTCAATGGTTCCTGAGAGGCGAGCGCAGGATCGGCAGTGAACTCGAAGCACCCGATGGCGAGAACTGCAAGGCCGCACGTGGCCAGGGTCGTGATGAGCAGGCTCGATCGTGAACGTACGAATTCGTGCGCCCAGTCGAATCTCGACAGGTACCACCAGCAAAGCGAGATGATGGCCGCGCCGAATGGGAGCGGAAGCAAGGCGGCCAACGTCGATGACAGCCCCAAGCTGTCCGCCATCTCGTCTGCCTGCTCGAAGAAGCTGGGGATGACGTTCCATGCAATCACATCCCCCCACGAGCGCAGCGCGATCAGTACGAGCGCGTAGTAGACGAGCAGGGCCGCGACGAAGAGCGCGGTGACGAGTGTCGCCGCGAAAAGATACGCGCGCCTGCGGTGCCGGAACACGGCCGCCAGTCCGATGCGAATGGCCAGCAGCGCGATAAGGGGGAGTGAGATTGCGTGAAGGTGGGGAGCGATGGCCGCGGCGGGCTTTGAATACCGCAGAACGTAGAGCGCCAGAAACGCCGCGGGGGCGCAGTACCAGAGCGCGATATCGAGGCCGATTCGGCGGATGAATCTGACAGTATCCACTGGCGGGTGGCGTGTCTGGCCGGGAAGCGCAAGAGTAGCCCCTCGCCGAATGTCAAACCTGTGTCGGCATTCGCTTCGATGCCTGCGGGCTGCACGAAATGTGAAGGACTCCGCAGTTCCGGACGCCGTGGCGGTCTTGACGGGGCGTGCTGAGCCGCGCTCCGTGCCTTATTCGATGCCGAGCTTCTTGATCCGATACCGCAGCGCCCGGAACGTCATGCCGAGGAGCTTCGCGGCCGCCGTCTTGTTGTAGCGGGTCTTCTCGAGCGCTTTCACGATCGCATCGCGCTCGATGTCCTCGAGCTGCTCGCCCAGGGCCGCCTTGCCGTTGGTGGCCGCGGCAACGGCGATCTCCGGCGCGATGGAGCGCACGACCGCGCGCAGCTTCACGTGCTCGGGGGCGATCACGCCGCCCGTGCTGAGGGTGAGGGCACGCTCGAGGACGTTCTCGAGCTCGCGAACGTTCCCTGGGAAGGGGTAAGCCTGCAGCGCCTCCAGCGCCTCGGGGCTGATCGAGGGGTTCTCGATCTTCATCCGCCGACAGAGCCGCGTCAGGATCGCATCGGCGAGTCCGGGGATGTCCTCCGGACGCTCGCGAAGCGAGGGCACGCGCATTTCGATGACATTGATCCGGTAGAAGAGGTCTTCGCGAAACCGGCCTTCCGCGACCAGGTCGGACAGGTTCTTGTGGGTCGCCGAGAGGATGCGCACGTCGACCGATTCCTCGCGCGCCTCGCCGACCGGTCGGACGGTTTTCTCCTGCACCAGGCGCAAGAGCTTCACCTGCATGTGCAGCGGCAGATCGGCCACCTCATCGAGGAACAGCGTGCCACCCTCGGCGCTCTGCACGAGCCCCTTCTTGTCGGCGACCGCGCCCGTGAAGCTGCCGCGCTTGTGACCGAAGAGCTCGCTTTCCATGAGCTCGGTGGGAATGGCGCCGCAGTTGACGGGCACGAATGGCCCCTCGGTGCGCGCGCCGCTTTCGTGGATCAATCGCGCCACGAGCTCCTTCCCGGTGCCCGACTCCCCGAAGATGTGCACGGGAGCCTGGCTGCGCGCCACGCGTCCGATCATTTCGCGCAGCTGCTGCATGACGGCGGAGCGACCGAGCAGGCGCGGCGTGCGGCTGGTGAGCGTCTCCTCATCCGGTCGGGCGCCGAGCTTAACCGCGCTGCCGACCAGCTTGCGCAGCACCCCGAGGTCGAGCGGCTTCGACACGAAGTCGAACGCGCCGAGCTTCAAGGCGCGAACGGCCGACTCGACGTTTCCGTGCGCCGTGATGACCGCGACAGGCAGATCGGGGCGGCTCTCCTGAATCCAGGCGACGAGGTCGAGGCCATCGCCGTCGGGCAGGCGCATGTCGGTGAGACAGAGATCGAACGGCTGGCTCTTGAGCAGCCGCTGGGCCGACGCGAGGTCCGAGGCGGTGCGGGTCTCGAGGCTCATGCGGGACAGCGTGAGGCTCACGAGCTCGAGCAAGTCGGGCTCGTCGTCGACGATGAGGACGGCGGGTTTGGCGCTCATCGAGATCGGCACGGCAAGATCAAAATTCCCAGCGGTGTGGATCGGCAAATACCAGCCGGAACGTGCTGCCTCCCCCTTGCCGGGGCTCGTACAGCAGCGTCGCGCCGCTCATCTCGGCCAGCTCGCGCGCGAGAAACAGCCCGAGGCCGGTGCCACCGCTCTCGCCACTGAAGAACGGCTCGAAGATACTCTCCGCGTGATCGGGTGGCACACCGGGTCCGCGGTCCGCGACTTCGAGGAAGGGCCGCAGGGTCGGGGTGAGCCGACCGTAGCGAATTTCGATGATGCCGTCTGCGCGGTCCTTCACACCATGCTTGATGGCATTGTCGCAAAGGTTCCAGATGATCTGCCGCAGCTGCCCGGGGTCGGCGCGCACTTCGATTTCGGCCTCGCGCCCCAGCAACCCGGCCTTGAGGCCCTGCACAACGAGCCGCTCGGCTGGCCATTGCATGGTCGCGCCGAACTCCTGCACGAAATCCTCGATCCAGGCACCGAGGGAGAGCCGCTCGAGCCGCGCCGCCTCCCTGCGCGAGAGCTGCATGACGTTGTTGATGATCGTGCTCACCCGATCGGCGTTGCCGCGGATGATTTCGGTCAGGCGCCGATCGTCTCCCGTCAATGCGGGGGACTCGGCAAGCAGCTGCCCGGCGTGGCTCATGGCGCCGACGGGATTCCGGATCTCGTGGGCGATACTCGCCGAGAGCCGCCCGAGCGCAGCGAGCTTCGATTGCTGGACTTTCTCGGCGAGGACCGCGGTGTCCTCGAGGAACACGAGAATCGGCGCCGGTTGAGCATTCCCGAGCGGCGCAAAGTGTGGGTGAACGATGCGTCCGCCATCGGCCGATACGAACGTTTGCGCCGGATCGGGGGCAGCGCTCGCGGCGCCCGTATTGTGGCGCCAGCTTTCGAGCAGGTAGAGCAACCGTGGAGAGGCCTCGCCGAGCAGCGCGCCGGGGTAGGCGGCGCGGTCGCCCAGAATCGCCGCCGCCGATTCGTTGATGAGCCGGATGCGGTCCTCCGGGTCGACGACGAGAATGCTCTCGCGCAGGTGCTGGACGATGTATTGCGAGAGCTGCGCGAGATTCGCGAGGTCGACCTCCTGTCGGCGCGCGAGCGCTTCGCTCTCGCGCAGGCGGTTCGCGACCGGCCAGACGGACAGGCCGATCACGAACAGCACGACCCCGAGCACGCCGGCCGTCGTGTAGTCCGCCGCCGGCGCATTGCCCTGGACGCATACTGCGATCTGCTGCGCGAGCACCCCGAGCGCGGCAATCGCCGCGATGAAGAATACGTCGCGGCTGCCCGCGAGAATCGCCATCGCCCCGACCGGCAGCACGAGCAGGATGCCGAGACCGCTCGCTGCGCCGCCGCTCGCATAGAGCACGAGCGAGACGCCGGCCGTATCGACGGTGGCGTTGACGAGCGCAAGCGCCCGTAAGCTGGGCCACGGCACGCGGCGCGTGAGCAGAAGCAGCAGCCCCGCGAGAAAATAGCCGATGCACACCGTCATCAGCAGGTCCGGGCTCGAGACGCGCAGCAGGAAGTCGGGCGCGGTGAGCCACTGCATGAGCACCAGCCCCGGCGGAATGAGCAGCCGATAAATGCTCGCAAGACCGATCACGCGCCAGGCGAGGTCGCTCGGCGCGGCGGGCATCATGCGGGGGAGTGCGGCAGCAGAGCTGTTCGGCATCGGGCCTTGGCGTCAGCAGGAGCCTGGCGAAGTTTGGCAGAATAGGCGGCTTCGCAGCCAGGAAACGCAAAGCCAGCATGAACCTGCACGAGTATCAGGCGAAGGAATTGTTTCGCACGTACGGAATTCCGGTGCCCGAAGGCCGGGTCGCCGCGAGCGCGGCGGAGGCTGTCGAGGCGGCGCGCGCCCTCGGCGGGTCCGTGTGGGTCGTCAAAGCACAGGTGCATGCCGGCGGCCGCGGCAAGGCCGGAGGGGTCAAGCTCGCGCGCGATCTCGAGGGCGTGCGCTCGGCGGCCTCGGAGATGATCGGGCGGCGCCTCGTCACGCACCAAACTGGGCCGGAAGGGCTCCCCGTCGAGCGCGTCTACGTCGAAGTCGGCTCCGAAATCGGGCGCGAGGTTTACCTCTCTCTCACGCTCAATCGTGATCGAGGTCGCATTGCGGTCATCGCATCCGCGGCGGGGGGAATGGATATCGAGGAGGTTGCCGCGCAGACGCCCGAGAAGATCCTGGCGGCCAATGTCCATCCGGCTGCCGGGTTGCAGCCGTATCAGTGTCGCAAGCTCGCCTTCGGGCTCGGGTTCAAGGGCGAGCAGGTCGCCGCGTTTCAGTCGATCGCGCTCGCGCTATACCGGCTCTACCTGGAGTGCGATGCGAGCCTCGTCGAGGTCAATCCGCTCATCGTGACGCGGGACGGTCGTCTGCTCGCGCTCGATGCGAAGGTGAATATCGACGCGAATGCGCTCTTTCGTCAGAAAGCGCTCGCTGCGCAGCGCGACCCCTCGCAAGAGGACCCCATGGAGAGACGCGCGAGCGAGCACGATCTCAACTACGTCTCGCTCGAGGGCGACATCGCCTGCATGGTCAACGGGGCGGGCCTCGCCATGGCGACGATGGACCTGATCAAGCTCTCGGGCGGACAACCGGCCAACTTCCTGGACGTCGGGGGCGGAGCGACGAGCGAGCGCGTGACTGCCGCCTTCGAGCTCATCCTCTCGAACGCGCGGGTGCGCGCGATCCTGGTGAACATCTTTGGCGGAATCGTGCGTTGCGATCTCATCGCCGAAGGCGTCATCAACGCAGTGAAGAACGTCGGCGTGAAGGTGCCGGTCGTCGTGCGCCTCGAAGGCACGAATGCCGACAAGGCGCGCGAGATGCTCGCGAGGAGCGGCCTCACGATCGCCGCGGCGAAGGACTTGACGGACGCGGCGCGCACCGCGGTTGCGCTCGCCCGCAAGCGAGCCGCTTGAGCGAGGCCACGACAATCATGAGCATACTGGTCGACAAGAGTACCCGCGTCATTTGCCAAGGCTTCACCGGCAAGCAGGGCACCTTTCATTCCGAGCAGTGCCTCGCCTACGGCACGCAGCTCGTCGGAGGCACAACGCCGGGACGCGGCGGCGGTCAGCACCTCGGGCTGCCGGTGTTCGACACGGTCGACGAGGCGGTGCGGCGCACGGGCGCTACGGCGAGCATGATCTACGTTCCGGCCGCCTTCGCCGCGGATGCGATTCTCGAGGCGGCAGATGCCGGTATCGAACTCGTCGTCTGCATCACCGAGGGTATTCCGGTCAACGACATGGTGCGCGTGAAAGCCGCCCTTGCGGGCGGGGCGACGCGGCTTGTCGGACCGAACTGCCCGGGTGTCATCACGCCCGGGGAGTGCAAGATCGGCATCATGCCCGGGTTCATTCACAAGAAAGGCGCCGCGGGCATCGTTTCGCGCTCCGGGACACTCACTTACGAGGCGGTGTTTCAAACGACGAACGCGGGGCTCGGTCAGAGTACCTGTGTCGGAATCGGCGGCGATCCGGTGCGGGGCATGAACTTCGTCGATGTGCTCGCGCTGTTCGAGAAGGACTCCCAGACGGAGGGCATCATTCTGGTCGGCGAGATCGGCGGCAGCGACGAGGAGGCGGCCGCCGAGTTCATTCGCCGCTCGGTCTCGAAACCGGTGGTCGCTTATATCGCGGGCGTGACCGCCCCGCCCGGCAAGCGCATGGGGCACGCAGGCGCGATCGTCTCGGGCGGCAAGGGCACCGCGGCGGACAAGTATCGGGCACTCGAAGCGGCGGGTGCGACGACCGTGCGCTCGCCGGCCGAGCTCGGGTCGACGCTCGCGGAGCTGCTGCGCGGCCGGTCACGGGGTCGGGGTGCGCGCGCCTCGATGAGCCCGTCGAAGCCCAAGAGGCCCGCCAAGCAGACGGTCGTCCGCAAAGGTAGCGCGGCAGGCAAGCGTGCCGCATCCCGCAAGGCGAGCGCGGCCGGCCGGCGCACGGCGGCGCGCAAGCCGAGGCGCCGCGCGAAGCGACGCGCTCGCTAGCCACTGCATCCTCACGATGAGCTCACCGCAACGCCTGCGCATCGGACTCGCACAGCTCGACCTGCTCGTCGGCGATGTGCAGGGCAATGCCGCACGCATAATAGAAACCGCGGAGAATGCCCGCGCCGCGCTCGCGCCGGATCTGCTGGTTTTCCCCGAGCTGGCACTCTCCGGCTATCCCCCGGAGGACCTTCTGTTCCATCGGGGCTTCCGGCGGCAGGTGGAGGCGGGGCTCGATGCGCTCAAGCGCCAGGTGCACGGCGTGTGCGTGTACGTCGGATATCCGGAGTACAGCGGCCTCAATATCTTCAACTCGGGTTCGCTCCTCGCCGACGGACGGGTACTCGCCACCCATCGCAAGATCGAGCTGCCGAACTACAAAGTTTTCGACGAGAAGCGCTATTTCCGCGCCGGAAGCGAGCCCACGGTCATCGAGTGCCGCGGCTTTCGGCTCGGGCTTCTCATCTGCGAGGACATCTGGGAGGTCAGCGCGGCGCGCGCGGCGCGCGCGCGAGGTGCCGAGCTCCTCGTCGTGATCAACGCCTCACCTTTCGAAGTGCACAAGCAACGCGAGCGCGAGCGCATCGCTCGCGACCGCATCGCGGATGTGCAGCTGCCGATGGTTTACGTGAACATGCTCGGCGGTCAGGACGAGCTGGTGTTCGATGGCAACTCCTTCGTCATGGATGCCCGGGGCGAGGTCGTGATGCGGGCGCCCGCCTTCGCGGAAGGGACCTACGCAGTCGAGATGATACGCGACGGTTCGCGTGTGGTGCCCGAGCCGGGATTCATCGCGCAGGAGCTCTCCGACGAGGCGAGCATCTACAGCGCGCTCGTGCTCGGTGTGCGCGACTACGTCAACAAACACGGCTTTCCGGGCGTTGTCATGGGGCTCTCGGGCGGGGTCGACTCGGCCCTCACGCTCGCGATTGCGGTCGATGCGCTCGGCGCCGACCGGGTGCACGCCGTGATGATGCCGTCGCGCTATACCGCACCCATGAGTCTCGAGGATGCCGAGGCGGAGGCGCGCACGCTCGGGGTCGCCTACAGCGTGATCTCGATCGAGGGCATGTTCGAGGCGACCCTCGCGGCGCTGTCCAAGGAGTTCGCCGGCCGTCAGCCAGACAGTGCCGAGGAGAACATCCAGTCCCGGTGCCGCATGCTGATTCTCATGGGCATCTCGAACAAGACCGGCCGAATGCTGCTCACGACGGGCAACAAGAGCGAGATGGCCGTCGGTTACGCCACGCTCTACGGGGACATGGCGGGCGGATTTGCGCCGATCAAGGACTGCAGCAAGCAGCTCGTCTACCGTCTGGCCGCATACCGCAATCGCGCCGGGCGCGTCATTCCCGAGCGGGTCATCGAGCGTCCGCCATCGGCCGAGTTGAGGCCCGATCAGAAGGATTCGGACGCGCTGCCTCCGTACGAGGTGCTCGATCCGATCCTCGAGGCGTTCATCGAGGAGGACCTGTCGGTGGATGAGATCGAGGCGCGCGGCTTCGATCGCGCGACCGTGGGGCGTGTGCTCGATCTCGTCAAGCGCAACGAGTACAAGCGTCGCCAGGCTCCGCCGGGCGTGCGCGTGAGCCGGCGCGCGTTCGGGCGCGACTGGCGCTATCCGATCACGAACGGATACCGGCGCTGACCGGGCGCCCGACTACCAGAGGTGCCACCAGTGCTTCTTGTGCTGGGTGGCATCCGGCACGTTCGCGAAATTGAGGTCGTAGACCTGCCGCACCTGCGCCTCGCGCTGCTTGAGGCCGAGCTTGTCATACGCCTGCATCATGACCTGCAGCGCCCGACGGACGGCGGGCGCGCCGTCGAATTGCTCGATGCAATCATTGGCGCGCTGCGCGGCACCGATGTATGCCCCCCGGCGCATGTAGTACTCCGCGATGTGCACGTCGTAGTCGGCTAACCGGTCGCGCAGGAACACCATACGCTCGCGCGCATCGTGGGCATACGCGCTCTTCGGGTATTGCTCGACGACGGTCTTGAACGCATCGAATGACTTGCGCGCGTCGGTGGGGGGGTTCTTGGTGAGATCGGCGTGGAAGATCCGCTCCATGATGTTCGGCTGGCGCTCGAAGTAGACGAGGCCTTTGATGTACCAAGCGTAATCGACACGGGGATGCGTCGGGTTCTCGCGCACGAAGGTGTCCGCCGCGTCGGTGGCGGAATCCGCCTCGTTGTTCTTGTAATAGACGTAGATCAGGTCGATGCGCGCCTGGCGCGCCTGATCGGAAAAGGGGTACCGCGCGACGAGCGATTCATAGAGCTTGATCGCCGCTTTGTAGTCATAGCTGAGCAGCCGCTTGTGCGCCTGATCGTAGAGGACCTGGGGGGTGGGCTCCTTCATCTTGCGCCGGTTCGCGTGACAGCCGGCTGCAAGGACACAGGAGAGCACGATGAGGAGCACGAGCGCCGGGCTCCGTGCGACGGTGAGCCGCTGGAGCGGCAGGCGTTGAGACATGAAGCTGAGCGACCCCTCGGTGGATAACATCCGGAAGAATGACGCAGTATAGCAATGGGACGGATCGAGCCCGAACCGCAAGTGCGACGCGCCTTGAGACCTTGACAGTCATGTCGGAGTTCCGAACGCACGACCTATTGCTCAGTGCCGAGCTTGCGGGCCTGAGGCTCGATCAGGCACTTGCTCGGGCTCTGCCGCAGTACTCGCGCGCCCGAATTCAGGGCTGGATCGATCGTGGCGCCGTGCGCCTCGAGGGGCGCGTTCCGAGAGCGCGTGAGAAAGTCCTGGGCGGCGAGCGCGTGCGCATCGAGGCGCGGCTCGAGCCCGAGGGTATCGTAGCCCCGGAGGCGCTGCCCCTTGAGATCGTCCACGAGGATCGCGATCTGCTGGTGATCGACAAGCCGCCCGGGCTCGTCGTGCACCCGGGCGCCGGCAATCGCGCGCACACGCTGCAGAATGCGCTGCTCGCTTACGATCGCGAGCTCGCGCGCGTCCCCCGCGCGGGTCTGGTCCACCGTCTCGATCGCGGCACGAGCGGACTGCTCGTGGTTGCGCGTACCGTGGAGGCGCATGCCTTTTTGGTGGCGGCGCTCGCGGCCCGCGAGGTCGAGCGCCGCTATCTCGCGATCGCAACCGGCGCGATGACCGGCGGCCGCACGATCGACGAGCCGATCGGGCGACACCGGACGCTTCGCACCCGCATGGCAGTCGTGAGCGCCGGGCGCGCGGCCGTCACTCACGTGCGAGTCCTGCGGCGCTTTCGTGCGCACACGCTGGTCGAAGCGCGGCTCGAGACCGGGCGGACGCATCAGATCCGGGTCCATCTGGCGCACATCGGTCATCCGGTGCTCGGCGATCCGGTGTATGCCGGCCGGAGACGTGTGCCGGCGGGCGCGAGCGCCGCGCTGCTCGAGACGCTCGGGGCGCTCGGGCGCCAGGCCCTGCATGCCGCGAGCCTGAGACTGATCCACCCGCGAACCGGCACCGAGATGAGCTTCGCGGCACCCCTCCCGGATGACATGCAGCGCGTGCTCGAGGCACTCGAGGTGGACACCACGGGCGTCGCCGCGAAAACGGCGCGCCGCGGAGCCCGCGCGTGATTGAACTGATCTACCCGGACTGGCCGGTACCGCGCACCGTGCAGGCCGCGTTCACACTGCGTCGGGGCGGCGCGAGCCGCGCGCCCTACGATTCGCTCAATCTCGGCGCGCGTACCGGGGATGAACCCGCGGCTGTCGATCAGAATCGTCGGCGCGTGCGGGAAGCGCTGAGATTACCGTCCGAACCCGTCTGGCTCACGCAGGAGCACGGCACTTCGGTCGTCGCGCTCGATCGGGGCGGCGTGCCCGAAGCAGGCACCGAGCGGAGCGGAGAGGAGCCGCCGCGCGCGGACGCGGCCGTTAGCCGCGTGCCCGGGAAGGTCTGCGCGATTCAGGTCGCCGATTGCATGCCGGTCCTCTTTGCCGCCCGCAACGGCGCCGCGATCGGCGCAGCGCATGCCGGTTGGCGTGGCCTGTCGGCGGGCGTTCTGGAGGCCACGATCGCCGCGCTCGGCGAGGCGCCCGGCGGCATAGCCGCCGAGGGGCTCGTCGCGTGGCTCGGGCCGGCGATCGGCCCCGAGCACTTCGAGGTCGGAGAGGAGGTGCGCGCCGCGTTTCTCGAGCGCGATCCGGGGGCCTCTGGCGCATTCGTCCGTAACGCGCGCGGTCGCTGGCAATGCGACCTTTATGCCCTGGGTCGCGCGCGGCTCGTCGCATCCGGCGTCCGGGACATCTACGGGGGTGGCTGGTCGACGTACGGCGATGCCGCAAGCTTTTTCTCGCACCGTCGCGACGGGCCGTGCGGGCGCATGGCCGCGCTCATCTGGATCGAGCCAGGGGAGGAGCGGAAAATCTCTTGAACACCGCCGTTGTGTCCCCACAACAGGGCTGACGCCCCGTTCGGGTCGACAGCTGCGGGCGGAACCACCCAATCAGCTCAGCTGAGGCTTCCCATGCGACAGGACAAATTGACGAGCAAGTTCCAGTTGGCTCTGGCCGACGCGCAGTCGCTCGCGGTCGGGCGCGACAACCAGTTCATGGAGCCCGCGCACGTGATGCTCGCACTGCTCGACCAGCAGGGCGGCACCGTACGGCCGCTGCTCATGAAGGCGGGCGCGAACATCAACAAGCTCCGTTCTGAGCTCATGGCGCTGCTCGATCGGCTCCCGACCGTGCAGGGCACACCCGGCGAGGTGCACGTCTCCAATGATCTCGCTCGGCTGCTCAATGTCGCAGACAAGCTCGCGCAGCAGCGCGGAGATCAGTACGTCTCGAGCGAGCTCTTTGTGCTCGCCGCGTTCGAGGACAAAGCGAATCTCGCCCGACTGCTGAAAGATGCCGGAGTCGCGCGCGGCAGCGTCGAGAAAGCGATCGACGAGGTTCGCGGCGGCGAGAAGGTGAATGATCCAAACGCCGAGGAGCAGCGCGGCGCGCTCGACAAATACACCGTCGATGTCACCGAGCGAGCCTCCTCGGGCAAGCTCGATCCGGTCATCGGCCGCGATGACGAGATCCGCCGGACCATTCAGGTCCTGCAGCGCCGGACGAAGAACAATCCGGTGCTCATCGGGGAGCCGGGGGTCGGTAAGACGGCGATCGTCGAGGGGCTCGCGCAGCGCATCGTGAACGGTGAGGTGCCGGAGAGCCTGCGCAACAAGCGCATCCTGGCGCTCGACATGGGCGCCTTGATCGCCGGAGCGAAGTTCCGCGGCGAGTTCGAAGAGCGCCTCAAGGGAGTGCTCAACGACCTCGCGAAGCAGGAAGGCAGCGTCATCCTGTTCATCGACGAGCTGCACACCGTCGTCGGCGCGGGCCGGGCGGAAGGGTCGATGGACGCGGGCAATATGCTCAAGCCCGCACTTGCGCGCGGGGAATTGCATTGCATCGGCGCGACCACTCTCGATGAGTATCGCAAGTACATCGAGAAGGACGCCGCGCTCGAGCGGCGCTTTCAGCGCGTGCTGGTGGACGAGCCGTCCGTCGAGGACACGATCGCTATCCTGCGCGGGCTGCAGGAGCGGTACGAGGTTCATCACAATGTCGACATCACCGACCCGGCGATCGTCGCCGCCGCGACGCTGTCCCATCGCTACATCACCGACCGGCAGTTGCCGGACAAGGCAATCGATCTGATCGACGAGGCCGCCGCGCGCATCCGTATGGAGATCGACTCCAAGCCGGAGGCGCTCGACCGGCTGGAGCGGCGCATCATTCAGCTGAAGATCGAGCAGGAGGCGCTGAAGAAGGAGCAGGATGAAGCGTCCCGCAAGCGTTTGAAGACGCTCGAGGAGAGCCTGCGCAATCTCGAGAGGGAGTATGCCGACCTCGAGGAGGTGTGGAAGTCCGAGAAGGCGACACTGCAGGGCGCAGCCCAGATCCGCGCCGATCTCGATCGAGCGCGCACGGAGCTCGATGCGGCGAGGCGGGCGAACGATCTCGGCCGGATGGCGGAGCTGCAGTACGGGCGCATTCCCGAGCTCGAGAAGCGGCTCGCGGACGCCCTCGCCGCCGAAAAGAAGGAGACGCACCTCGTGCGCAATCGCGTCACGGAGGAGGAGATCGCCGAGGTCGTTTCCAAGTGGACCGGGATTCCCGTCGCAAAGATGCTCGAAGGTGAGAAGGAAAAGCTCCTGCGTATGGAAGCCGAGCTCGACAAGCGGGTCGTCGGCCAGGATGAGGCGGTGCGCATCGTCTCGGATGCGATCCGCCGGTCACGCGCGGGACTCTCCGATCCGCGCCGCCCCAACGGCTCGTTCCTGTTCCTCGGTCCGACCGGCGTCGGCAAGACCGAGCTCTGCAAGGCACTCGCCGATTTCCTCTTCGACACCGAGGATGCGCTGATTCGCATCGACATGTCGGAATTCATGGAGAAGCACTCCGTCGCGCGCCTCATCGGGGCGCCGCCGGGCTATGTCGGATACGAGGAGGGCGGGTATCTCACCGAGGCGGTTCGCCGCAGGCCTTACTCCGTGATCCTCCTCGATGAGGTCGAGAAGGCGCATCAGGACGTCTTCAACGTCCTGCTTCAGGTGCTCGATGACGGGCGTCTGACCGATGGACAGGGCCGGACCGTCGATTTCCGCAACACGGTCATCATCATGACGTCGAATCTGGGGTCGAACGTGATCCAGGAGCTCGCGGGCGCGAAGAACTACCAGCGCATGCGCACGGCCGTCATGGAAATCGTGCAACAGAGCTTCCGTCCGGAATTCATCAACCGTATCGACGACATCGTCGTATTCCATCCGCTCGGCACGGACCAGATCCGGCGGATCGTGGACATCCAGCTCGCATACCTGCGCAAGCGGCTGGCGGACCGCTCGATGGACCTTCACCTGGACGACCGCGCTCGCGACCTGATCGGCGAGGCAGGCTACGACCCGGTCTATGGGGCCCGCCCGCTCAAGCGGGTGATCCAGCAGCAGATCGAGAACCCGCTCGCCCAGCAGATTCTCAAGGGCGATTTCACCCCCGGGGACAGCGTGCAGGTGACCGTTCGCGACGGGCGTCTCGCTTTCGAGAAGGCGGTGCAGAAGGCGGCCTGATGGCGCCGAGCGGAGCAGGTATAATTTGACTCGGGCTCAAACAAATCCGACCAAGATCGCCATGCCGTTCTACGAATACGAGTGCCAGAGCTGCAAGTTCTACAGCGAGGTGATGCAGAAGATCACCGACCCGCCGCTCAAGAAGTGTCCTTCTTGCGGCAAGAACACCATGAAGAAGCTGATCTCCGCGCCGAATTTCCGCCTGAAGGGAGGCGGCTGGTACGAGACCGACTTCAAGTCGGAGCAGGAGAAGAAGCGCAATCTCGCGGAGGCGGAGAAGGCCGAGAAGGAAGCAAAGCCCGCCGAGAGCGCCGAAAAGCCTGCCGAGAAGGCCGCCGAGAAGGCTGCCGGGACGAGCGAGACGGCGAAGCCCGTCGAGACGAAGTCGAGCGAAGCGAAGCCGGCTGCGGAGGTTCGCGGTCGTGGGCGCGGCGCACAGGCGGCGCGCGCCGATCCGCGTCGCGCTGCCACGCCACCCAGGCGCCCCG
>Ga0335074_10006457_pt1 | contig 16270 bp, 14 predicted proteins | sample Lox_Sample_23_FD_206715 | JGI IMG/M metagenome (GOLD analysis project Ga0335074, IMG submission 206715) | Soil microbial communities from Loxahatchee National Wildlife Refuge, Florida, United States - Lox_Sample_2.3 | ecosystem: Environmental > Terrestrial > Soil > Wetlands | place: USA...
CCCGCCACCGCCTTGGCGAGCAGCGTTTTGCCGGTACCGGGTGCGCCCACGATCAGAACGCCCTTCGGAATCTTGCCGCCGAGCCTGCGGAAGCGCTCGGGATCGCGCAGGAACTGCACCACCTCCATGAGCTCCGCTTTCGCCTCGTCGATGCCGGCGACGTCGGCGAAGCGCACTTTGCTCTTCGATTCGACGTAGACCTTCGCCTTGCTCTGTCCAACCCCCATCACCGAGCCCAGGCCGCCGCCGCTGCCCTTGCGCAGCATGAGATTCCAAAGCACGACGATGACGACCACCGGCAGAACCCAGGAGAGCAGCGGACCGAGCCAGGCGCTCTGCGGGGCCGCCGAGTAGCGCACGTGCGCCGCCTGCAGCTCCGCGACGAGCTGTGGGTCATTGACCGGTCGAGTCTGAATCTCATGCAGGTCGGGAAGGCCTGCCGCCGCTTGCCCCGCGGCGCTCCCTCCGGCCGCCGCGGGCGCCTGACCGACGGTCGCCTTCGGCGGCGGATTCGCCGGCGGAGCGGCCGGCGCGAAGCCCTCGAGCGGCGAGTCCGACCCCGGCGCCGGGGAGACCTCCTTGATCTGCTTGTATTCGGCCGCCGGCAACAGCTTCGCGGTGCCGCTGAGATCGACCACCGCCTGTATCGTGTCCTGTCCGATGGTTGCCTCGGTCACTTTGCCTGCGGCGAGCAGTATCTTGAAATCGCTGTAGGGAATCGTCGCGAGCTGCGACTGCGTGAGGAACAATTCAAAGAAGGCGAGGAGCAGGACCCCCGCGAAGAGATACCACAAGAGATTCGATTGCTTCTCCTCCATGATGGCAATGCTGCCCGGGCTGATCGAGAACGGCGATACGTATAAGCCGCGCTTCCTCGAGTGCCGGGCGTCGGTAGATACCACGATGGCGAAAGTTTCGTTCGCGGGGATCCTATGCGTCCATGTTCAGAACCGCCCTAAACCACCCGAAAGAGCATCCGTCGGGCGGTGCGGCCGATCTCTTCTCTCCCGTGCCGCTCGGCGCCTACCTGCTCGCGAATCGAATCGTCATGGCCCCGCTGACGCGCAGCCGCGCCAACATCGATGGCACGGCAACCGCGCTCATGGCGGAGTATTACGCCCAACGCGCCTCCGCGGGGCTCGTCATCGGCGAGGGGACCAATATCTCGGCGCAGGGGCGTGGCTATGCATCGACGCCCGGGATATACACCGAGAGACAGGTCACGGCCTGGCAGCCCGTCACCCAGGCAGTGCACGCGAGGGGCTCGAGGATGTTCCTCCAGCTCTGGCATGTCGGACGCCTCTCCCACCCATCGCTGCAGCCCGACGGCGGTTTGCCGGTCGCTCCCACCGCCATGCGCGCGAACGCGCAGATCTACACCGCCTCGGGATATCGGCCCTGCCTGACACCGCGGGCGCTGAAGGAGGAGGAGATCCGGGCGATCGTTGACCAGTACGCGCGCGCCGCGCGCAACGCGCTCGATGCCGGATTCGATGGCGTCGAGATCCATGCCGCCAACGGCTATCTCATCGAGCAGTTTTTGCGCGACGCGATCAACCATCGCTCGGACGCCTACGGCGGCGCGCGCGAGAAACGCGCGCGATTTCTTCTGGATGTTGTGGAGGCCGTCGCCACGGTCTGTGGAGGCAGGCGGGTCGGCATCCGCCTCTCGCCACTGAGCCCCGTCAACGACCTCGCACTCGACAGCGATCCGGAGGCGATCTATGGCTACGTCGTCGAGCGATTGCGCGAGTTCGATCTGGCTTACCTCCACGTGATCGAGGGCGTCACGCAAGGGCCGCGCGAGGTACCTTTGGGCTTCGACCTGCAGATCCTGCGCCGGGCATTCAAGGGCGCCTACATCGCCAACAACGGTTACGACCTGGCGCTTGCGCTCGAGGCACGCCGTACCAACCGCGCGGACTTGATCGCCTTCGGGCGCCCCTACATCGCCAATGCCGACCTGGTCGAGCGCCTGCGCGCCGGCGCTCCATTGAACGCTCCGGACCGCGCCACCTTCTTCGGTGGCGGCGCGCACGGCTATACCGACTATCCGTTCATGGAGACCGGCGCACACCTCGCAGCCGGCGCCCTCTCATGAAAGCGACGAGCGTCCTGACCCGCTTGCTCATCGTGGGGTTGGCGCTGCTCGTATTGGCCGACTGTCACGCGAGGCTGCCGCAGCCGGGCAGGCCGACGGCCCCACAAGAGCAGCCTCGGCCGTAGCAACCATGCCGTGCAGCATCTGGCTCCCGACCACGAAAGCACGATGACCGAACTGCTCGCGCGCAAGACGCACACGAACGTTCTGCAGGTCCGCGACGGCATGCGGATGGAATACCTCACCGTCACCGGAACGTCGGCGGAGGCGGCCGATGATGGCGAGGTCGGACGCGGTAACCGCGCCACGGGTCTCATCACACCTTACCGGCCGATGAGCATCGAAGCGGTAGCGGGCAAGAACCCCGTGAGTCATGTGGGCAAGCTCTACAACCTGCTCGCTGCCCGTATCGCTGCCGAGGCGGTTGCCGGCGCGCCCGGTGTCGAGGAAGCCTGCTGCGTCCTCGTCAGCCGCATCGGCCGACCGTTCCGTGAGCCCGACATGGCGGATGTTCGCGTGCGGCTCGCGCCGCATGCCGAGCTGCCGCGCGCGAGGCTAGAGCACATCACGCGGGCGCAACTCGCGCGGGCGGACGACGGGGATCCGTGGCCGTCCGTACAAGTAGCGATGACACGAGGCCGTCAAAGCGCTATTTGAGCATGCATGATGTTGCGTTCTCACATCTTCGCGGACCGGGCGGCGGCGGGTGTGGCGCTCGCGCGGGAGTTGCAGCGGCGGCTCCTGCGCCCGCCGCTGATCGTGCTCGCGCTCCCCCGCGGGGGTGTCGCGGTGGCCTACGAGGTCGCGCGTATGCTGCACGCCCCGCTCGATGTCCTCATCGTGCGCAAGATCGGCATGCCAGGCCAGCCGGAGCTCGCGATCGGCGCGATCGCCTCGGGTGGCATCCTCGTGCAGGAGCCGGGTATGGAGCAGGAGTTCCCCGAACTTGCCGAGAGCTTCGACCGGCTGGTCGAAGAGCAACGCCTGGAGCTCGAGCGTCGGCAACGGGTCTACCGTCCCGGCGCCAGCGCACTCGAGCTCAGCGGCAAGTCGGCGATTCTCGTCGACGACGGGCTCGCCACGGGTTCGACGATGCTCGCGGCCGTGCGCGCCGCACGCGCGGCCGGTGCGGCCACGATCATCGTCGCAGCGCCGGTCGCCTCCCCTGAAGCCGCAGCGCTCGTCCGGCGGGAAGCGGATGTGACCGTCATTCTGCAAATTCCCCCTGCGCTGTTCGCAATCGGCCAATGGTACCGGGACTTCGAGCAGCTCGAAGACGCCGAGGTCTGTCGCCTGTTGGATCTCAGCCGGCGAGGCTTCAACGGTGGCCCCGCGGCCAACGCCAAGAATCATGCAAGCGGATGAGCCGCGCGCGAGCGGCGCGTCACCTCGTCGAGGGTGATCGCGACCGCGCTCGATTCTGCTTCAATCCGATTCGGGTGGTTGATCTCGCGAAAGTGTCTGGCTCTCTGCGACCGCCGCGGTTCTGGTATCGAGTGATTTGGCCGGCGCGTCCGGCCGAATAAACACCCGGATCCGGGCCAGCCGCTCATACAGCTGCTGCTTGCGGCGCAGCGGCACCCAGCCATACAGCAACATCTCGGCCGGACGCCACAGGGCAAGCCATGCGAGGATGATGAGTCCTTCGTCGAGAATCTGCGGAAGTGTCCCGAGGAGCCCCCCGAGCATGCTGCGCAGGCCCATGCTGAGGAGAAACACCAGCACTCCGGCGAGCAACGTCCATTGGCTGCTCCAGAGGTGCTCGCGGACCGCCCGGCGCGCCGAGCTTGCCATACGGCCGTAGTAGTTCTCGAGAGCCGTCTGCAGATCCATCGCCGACGCCGTCCCGTCGTGCGCGTGAACATAGAGGTTCCAGGTCTCGGCGGAGAGCTTCTCGCTGAATTCCCCCTCGATGAACTCGGCGGCCTCCCGATCGAGATCACGATCCCAGAACGGGGAGGGGTCGAGGGAATTGAACAGCTGTGAGAGCTCGCGAATATGAATGTTGACCGCCGCGGAGCTGCCGGCGCGGTGTCGGCGGCGGTGACGGAGGAGCGCAAGCTGCGTGATCGTCATGAAATCTCTCGCGTCCCCCCGCCCGGTCAGGCTCTTTATACGGTACGCCACCCGTGGGACAATAGGCACTCTCCACAGTGTGCACAGCGCGGGCTCTTGGAAAGCTATCAGATGCTCAACCGACCCCCTGGCGTGGCGCTCAGCCAGAAGCTGGTCTCGCACAGCATGGAGGTCATCCTCGCCGCCCAATCCTTGAGAAGCGCGCTGCAGGACGCCGAGCGAGTTGACCGCGAATGAACCGGATCAGCAGCGGCGGCTGATCGGCGAGGAGTTCTACCAGATCGACGTGCCGAGCAACAGCACCCGTGAGGGCTACGGGTTGGGCCTGAGCATCGTAGGACGTCTGACCAAACTGCTCGGGCTGGAGCTGCAGGTCAGGTCGGAGTTGGGCAAAGGCTCCGTCTTCTCCATCCGGCTCCGCCAGAGCGCGCGCACACCTGCGCTCGAGCCGGCGTCGGTCGCCGCCGGTAGCGCTCATCAGGAGCAGGCGCGGGCCCTCGACGCCAGCATTCTTCTCGTCGAGGACGACTCGGACGTCCGCAACGCCACCCGCATGCTGCTTAAGACGGAAGGTTACGAAGTCATGACAGCCGCGTCGCTCGCGGAAACGCTGCAGCGGCTGCGGGAGAGCCGCAATACCGACCTGACCGATTTTCACCTTGCCGCAGGGAATTTGCGCCGGATCCGAATCTGCGGATCGTGAGCAAGCCCGTGCAGACGGAGGCGTTTCTCGGGGTCGTGCGGGATCTGCTCGCAGGCGAGCGCTCGGCTCGCGACCGGGCCAGCGAATGAACCCGAATCGCTAAAGTTTACAATTTGCTTATACCCGCATTGCAGGTTTGATCTAGAATAAATCTAGGTTATTGTCGCTCGCATGCGGGCGATAATCGAACGGGGCCGCATGGGCGATGCGGCCAAGGTAGTAGTCGTACGCATAGATCACGCGGGCTGGGCAACCACACCGTTTATCCAAACGCGTGAACGCCCGCCCCAGCACGGGGAAGAACGCCTCGCTGGACCACAGGCGATGAAAACGGCTCCACCCGACCTGGCACGCAGTGCACTGGATGCGGCTCCCGACGCGATGATCATCATCGATGGTTCGGGTGTCATTCATTTCATCAATCGCCAGGTGTCGTCGCTATTCGGTTACGCTCCCAAGGAGATCGTGGGCCAGCCGGTCGAAGTGCTCATGCCGGAGCGCTTTCATGCGCGTCACGTCGGCCACCGTGAGCGCTATTGGAGCAGCGTGCGGGTGCGCCCGATGGGAGCCGGTCTCGAGCTTTTCGGGCGGCGCAAGGACCGCACGGAATTCCCGGTCGAGATCAGCCTGAGCCCGATCGAGCACGAGCGGGGCACGCTGGTCGCGGCGGCGATCCGCGACGTGACCGATCGTAAGCGTGCGGAAGCGGAGCTCATTCGGGCACGCGAAGCCGCCGTTCAGGCACGCGAAGCCGCCGATCGGGCGCGAGAGCTCGCCAACGAAGCGCGCGAGGCCGCCGATCGAGCCAACCAGGGAAAGAGCCGATTTCTGGCAACGGCGAGCCACGATCTACGCCAGCCGCTGCAGACCCTCGAGCTCCTCAACGGCTCATTGCGGCGACTGCCTACCAGCGAGGCGGTCGCGCAGGCCGTGTCGCAACAGGGGACGGCGATCGGCGCCATGTCGCGCCTCCTTAACGCGCTCCTCGACATCAGCAAGCTCGAATCGGGCGCGGTCCGGCCGGATCCCGCCGATTTTGCGGTGCTCGCCGTGTTTGAGGAGCTCCGCCGCGAGTTCGCCGCGAGCGCCGCGGACAAGGGGCTGCAGTTTCAGATCGACGCCGGCGAGGAATATGCCCACAGCGACCCGTCCCTCATCGAGCAGATCCTGAGAAACCTCGTATCGAACGCGATCAAGTACACCCAGCGCGGGCGGGTGGCGCTGCGGTGCGCCGCCGCTGCTGATGCCACGTTGAGTCTCGAAGTCCTCGACACCGGCATTGGCATTCCCGCCGCACAGATTGAATACATTTACGACGAGTTCTACCAGGTGGGTGTCCCAACCAACAGCACCCGCGATGGCTATGGATTGGGACTCAGCATCGTGCAGCGGATCGTCAGGCTGCTGAATCTCAAGCTCGACGTGCGCTCCGAGGTCGGGAAGGGATCGGTGTTCTCGCTCACGGTGCCGGCCAGCAGCGTCGGCGTGGCGCGCTCACCGGACGCGCCGCCGGAAATCCGCGTCCGTCCGCAGCCCGTCGGAGCCCCGCGCGTCCTGCTCGTGGAGGACGACAGAAGCGTTCGCGACGCGACGCGGCTGCTGCTTTCGGTGGAAGGCTATCAGGTGACGGGTGTTGCAACGCTCGGCGAGGCGCTCGAGCACGCGGCCCGTCAGAATGCCATCGACCTGCTCGTAACCGACTATCATCTGGCGGACGGGGAAACGGGTACCGCGGTCATTTCCGCGCTGCGCGAGTCGCTCGGCACACATCTCAAAGCCGTACTCATTACTGGAGACACCTCGACGGCCGTCAAGGAGCTGCCTCGCGACCCGTTCATGCGGGTCGCGAGCAAGCCCGTGCAGGCCGATGAGCTTCTTATGCTCATGCGGGCGCTGCTCGCAGCCTGATCGTCTTGAAGAGACGTCTCATTCATGAGACGAGATACCGAGATGCCGGACGCCTCACCTTCGGATCCGTCGCAGCAGCCTGCAGCGGCCGAACGGCAGCGCGCCAGGGCCGTCACATCGGTCGGCGAGCTGCACCGCCGCCTGGTGCAGGTATCGCGCCTGGCGACGATCGGCGAGATGTCGGCGGGCATCGCGCACGAGCTCAATCAGCCGCTGACCGCGATCGCCAATTACGCCCACGCCTGCGACAGGCTGCTCAGTCGGGCGGATGCGGACCTGGCGGAGGTACGCGTCGCGCTGCGCGAGATCGCCGCGCAGGCGGTTCGCGCCGCGGATATCCTGCGTCGGCTGCGCGCGCTGGCGAGCTTGCAACCCATGCAGCGGCGATCGACCGACATCAACACCGTGATCGAGGAGATCCGGGAACTGATCCTGGCGGACGCGCGCGTTCACGGCGCTCAGGTCGGATTCGAGCTCGGCGTGCAGCTGCCGCGCGTCTCGATCGACGCCGCGCAGATCCAACACGTCATCCTTAACCTGGTACGAAACGGCCTCGAGGCACTGCATGCGCAGGAGCCGTCTCGCCGCCTCCTGCACGTGCGCACACGAGCTGCACAGGATGGCCATGTCGAGATAGCGGTCCTCGACACGGGCCCGGGTTTGTCGCCCGGGGCGCTCGGGAAGCGTTTCGACCCCTTCTTCTCCACCAACTCCGCCGCAACGGGACTGGGATTGGCGATCAGCAACACGGTAGTGCGAGCGCACGGCGGAACGCTGCGCCATCGCCCGAACGTACCCCGTGGTGCGCGCTTCGATATCCGGTTACCCGTGGAGGCAGAAAAGTGAACCGCCTGGCGCGGCGGGCGAGCGCCAAGCGGCGGCCAAGCAGCCCGGTCGATTCGCTGAAGCAGAGCGCCTCGACTCTGGCCCGCTAGATTAAACGATCGATGGAGCTCCGGACGGACATCGCGGCCGCCCTCGATGCGGAGCGCACCCGCGAGCTGTCGCGGCATGTGCTGGCGCAATGCCAGCGTCGCGATTGAGGCGGGGGCAGGTCGGCGTTCACTGATTCTCGCCATAAGTACTTATTGAGGTCGATGGCCCGCCCGGTGAGCATTTCTCGGTAAGGTACTGCATGGGGCAGTCCGGGGATGCTCGTCATGACCCATAAAATCGCACCGTCCGCCAGCTCCAAGGCTCCCAAGGGAGCGCCCAATGTCCTTCTGCCGACACCTTCGGGCGGCAAAGGCTCGAAGCCCGACTCAGGCTCGAAGCCCGTCTCCCTGCTCGAGGGCGGGACGAGATCCGTGAGCGCGGAAAAGCGCCAGCTCATGATCGCCGAGGCGGCCTATTACCTCTCGGAGCGTCGGGGATTCGGCGCCGGTCGCGAGATGGAGGACTGGCTGCTCGCGGAGCAACAGGTGGATGCGGTGCTCTCCGGCGGCGAAACCGTCGGCGCGCGGGCGGCATAGCGCCGTAGCGGAAACTTCGTACGTACGAGTACGACTTTTCCGTCCGCGAGCCGCGAGAGACGCTTCAGCGCAATGACCGCCTGACACCTCTCCGCAATCCGAGTACGCCGCCATGACGACCCGTAGAATCCCGGCACCGATGCTGTATGGTCCGCATGCCCCTGCCCGGTGGCTGCGCACCGTCGCGTCCGCAATCGATCACGCTGCGGCCGGGCTCTGCTGCCAACAGTGGCAGCAGGGCCTCATCCTTCGCCTGCAGCCCGTGCGCATCGTGTCGGCGCGCGCTCATCGCTGCGTGAAGTAACGGCCGTCGCCGGTTCGCAGCGGCACCCGCAGCCGCGGAGTCCCATTCCGTAAGCACTTGTTCGGATGCCGCACGCGCGAGCGGATGCGAGCATTTCGCGTATGGATCAGCCCGTTGCCCGCGATTCGGTTGAAGCTCCGGCCGGTGCTCGCGAGGCGCCCAGCGTCGATCGCCGGCCGAGGCGTACGCGTCCGATGGTGTGGGGGGGCGTGCTCGGCGCTCTCGGTGTGGCCGTGCTCGCCGGCCTCGCGTGGAACATAGGGCTCTTCCATGCTCGCGTGCCCGACGCCTTGCAGCTATCCGGGAACATCGAAGCCCATGAGAGCGTCCTCAGCTTCACGGGCGTCCAATCGCGAATCATCGAGCTGCCGTTCGATGAGGGCGCGAGCGTCAAGCAAGGAGCGATCATCGCCAGAGTCGACGACTCGGATTACCGCCAGCAGGTCGCGATGGCCGCAGCCGCGATGGCGGTGGAGGAGCGGCAGCTCGAGGCCGCGAGGCGCAATCGCGTTGCAGCGGGGAAGGTCGTGCTCAGCGATCGGGCGGACCTGGAGTACAAAACCGTCGACTTCGAGCGCATCAGCAGGATCGCCCCCCGGGCTATATCTGCCGAGTCCCGGGATCTCGCTGCGGCGGCCGTCGAGGAATCACGCGCCGCCCTGCAGCGCGATGAGGCCCTGCGGGCGGCCGCGGATCGCAATGTCGAGCTCGCTAAGGCCGAAGTGCGAAGCGCACTCGAGGCCTTGAAGCTCGCGCGCATCACGGAGAGCTATACGCAGCTCGCGGCGCCGATCGACGGGGTAATCCTCGTCCGCCAGGCGGAACTCGGCGAGGTGGTGAGTCCCGGAACCCCGATCTTCACGCTCGCGGACATCGACCATGTCTGGCTGCGCGCCTATGTCAACGAGACCGATGTCGGCCGCATCCGCCTGGGCGAAGCCGCCGTCGTGACGACGGACAACTATCCCGGGAAGCGCTACCGGGGTCGCGTCTCATTCATCGCCGAGCAGGCGGAATTCACGCCGAAGAGCGTCGAGACGCATGCCGAGCGGGTGACGCTCGTCTACCGAATACGCATCGATATCGACAACCCCACCCACGAGCTCGTGCCCGGAATGCCGGCCGATGCGCAGCTACAGCTCCTTCACTGATCCGGCGTGAATATGAGCGAAGATGCCGGTACCGCCGTCCTCCTTGCCGGCTTGAGCAAACGCTTCGGCAGCGTCGATGCCGTCCAGGATGCGAGCTTCGAGGTCAGACGCGGCGAGATCTTCGGCCTCATCGGGCCGGACGGCGCCGGCAAGACGACCATCCTGCGCGTGCTGTCCGGCGTCATGGCCGCGGACTCGGGCTCGGTGCTCGTGGACGGCGTCGATGTGAGATCGAATCCCGAGCAGGTTCGTGCGCGCATCAGCTACATGCCGCAACGGTTCGGGTTGTACGAGGACCTCACCGTCGATGAGAACATCCGGTTCTACGCCGAGGTGTTCGAGGTGCCACGCAGGCTTCGCCTCGATCGCGCGGCGCGGCTCCTCGGCGCATCGGGCATGGCCGAATTCCGCCGTCGACTCGCCGGCGAGTTGTCAGGCGGCATGAAACAGAAGCTCGGCCTCACCTGCTCTCTGGTGCACGCCCCGCGCATCGTCCTTCTCGATGAGCCCACCACGGGTGTCGATCCGGTCTCGAGGCGGGAGTTCTGGCAGATCCTGTACGGATTGCGAGCGGAGGGCGTGACCATCGTGATCTCGACCGCCTACTTCGATGAGGCCGAGCGCTGCGATCGCCTGGCGCTCCTGCACCAGGGCGCCGTTCGATATTGCGAGAGCCCCGTCGCGCTCAGAGCGCGTATGCCGGGAGCGCTGCTCGAGATCGTGACGCCTGCCGCTCGGGCCGCCCGCGACGTCGTGTCCGGCCGAGCGGGCGTGCTGAGCGCGCTGACGGTCGGCGACGGCCTCCATGTTCACGTGGATGACGCGGTACGGCGTGGATCGGAGATCGGCGAGGCGCTGCGTGCGCGCGCCGTTCCGTTCGGGCAGATCCGCGAGGTAACGCCGAACGTCGAGGACCTGTTCGTCGCGCTGCTCGCGCCCGAAGCGAAGGCCGCATGAGCACTGTGGCTTCGCTTCGGTCGCCGGCGATCGAAGTCGAGCGCCTCGAGAAACGGTTCGGCCGTTTTCTCGCCGTCTCCGACGTCTCGTTCAGCGTTCGACCGGGAGAGATCCTGGGGTTCCTCGGTCCTAACGGCGCCGGCAAATCGACCACGATCCGAATGCTCTGCGGGCTGCTGCGCCCGAGCGCGGGGCGCGCGCTTGTCGACCGCATCGACGTGGCGCTCGACCCGGAGGCCGTGCGCAAGCGCATCGGTTACATGTCGCAGAAGTTCTCGCTTTACCAGGACCTGACGGTTGCCGAGAATCTGCGTTTCTTCGGCGGAATTTATGGACTTGCCGGCGCGCGCCTCGCGGCGCGCATGCGCTATGCGCTGGAGATGGCCGAGCTGACCGACCATGCCGACTCGCTCGTGAGCGATCTCGCCGGTGGCTGGAAGCAGCGTCTCGCCCTCGGATGCGCGATCCTGCACGAGCCACGCATCCTCTTTCTCGACGAGCCCACCTCCGGGGTCGACCCACTCTCGCGCCGGCGCTTTTGGGATCTGATCCACGACATGTCGGGCGCCGGCGTCACGTGCATCGTCTCGACGCACCACATGGATGAAGCGGAATACTGCAACCGCATTGCTCTGATCGATCGCGGCACGCTGGTGGCGCTCGGCAGCCCGGCGGAGCTCAAGCGCCGCTCGCTCGGGGGCGAGCTGCTGCGGGTCGAATGCGCGCCGCTCGATCGCGCCCTCGCCGCGCTGCACGAATGCCCGCTCGCACGGGACGTGGCGGTCTTCGGCAGCACTCTGCACGTCCTGGTCGACGATGCCGCCGCGCGTCGCGAGCCCCTCATCGCGTATCTGGCCGAGCACAGCGTCGAGGATGCGCACGTGACCCGCATCGACCCCACACTGGAGGATGCGTTCGTCCAGCTCGTGGGACGCGGAGAACCGCCGCGGGAGCCGGGATGGGCGGCGGGCGCCGGACAAGCCTCGGGAGCGCAGGCGTGAAGCTGCGGCGTATCTCCGCCATTGCCATCAAGGAAGTGCTGCAGGTCTGGCGCGACCCGCGCAGCCTCATGATGGCCCTCCTGGTGCCGGTCATGCAGATGCTGCTGTTGGGGTACGGCGTCAACCTCGATATCGCGAACATTCCCACCTGCACGTACGATGAGGAAGGAAGCCCTCAAAGCGTCGATCTGCTCAAGCACTTCCAAGCCTCGCGATACTTCAATCTGGTCGCGAATCTCAACAGCGAGCGGCAGATCGCGGACGCGATGGATCGGGGTCGGTGCAAGATCGCGATCGTCATTCCGGCCGATTTCTCGCGGGATATCGCCATGACGCGGTATGCGTCCGTGCAGGCGATCGTGGATGCGACCGACGACAACACCGCGACGCTGGCCACGGCCTACGCCCGCGCCGTCGTGCAGGGCTACTCGGACGAGGTGCAGGCCGAGCTCGCCCTGCAGCTCGGTCAAAGGACGATGCCGGCGCCGATCGCCGAGCAGTCGCGCGTCTGGTTCAACGAGGACCTCGAGAGCCGCAACTTCATCATCCCGGGCGTCGTGGCGCTCGTCCTCGCGCTCGTCGGCGCGCAGCTCACCTCCCTCACCATCTCGCGCGAATGGGAACGCGGCACCATGGAGCTGCTGCTGTCGACGCCGGTCACGCCGATGGAGCTCATGATCGGCAAGCTCCTGCCCTACTTCGCGATCGGTCTCCTCGACGCCGCCATCTGTCTGGCCTTCGCCCTCTATCTGTTCGCGGTCCCGTTTCGCGGTGCTTTCTCGACTCTACTTTTCACCACGTCGCTGTTCCTGGTCGTGGTGCTCGGTATCGGCTACCTATTGTCGGTGTTGATCCCCAGCCAGATCGGCGCCAGTCAGATGGCGATGTTCGCCACGATCATGCCGATCTCGCTCCTCTCGGGGTACGCCTTCCCGATCGATCAGATGCCGGCGCCGATCCAGGCGCTCACGTACCTCGTGCACGCCCGCTACTACGTCACGATCCTCAAGGCGATATTTTTGAAGGGCAGCAGCGCGGCCGAACTCTGGGCGCCCATCACTGCGCTCATCGTGTATGCGGCCGCGGTCGCTGGGCTCGCCGCGCGCGCCTTCCGCAGGCAGCTGACATGAGGGAAATGCTGCATCGCATCGCACGCGTCATCGTGAAGGAGCTCCTCGAGCTCAGGCGCGACCGCTGGGCGCGCTTCCGGCTGATCGTGCCGCCGATCGTTCAGGTGCTCGTGTTCGGCTATGCCGCGACCTTCGAAGTGTTCGGCGTCTCGACGACGGTGCTCGACCTCGATCATTCTCAGGAGAGCCGCGCGCTCATCTCGGCCTTCGAGGACAGCAGCCGCTTCAAGATCGTGCGCGTCGCCGAAACACAGCGCGAGGCGGAGCGCACGATCGACCGCAGTCAGGCGGCGATCGCGCTCGTGATCCACCCCGGTTTCGCCGAGCTCCTGCGCAAGGGACAGGCCGCGCCGCTGCAGATCCTCGTCGATGGCACCAACTCCAACTCGGCGCTGATCGCGCTCGGCTACGCCGATGCGATCGTCTCCACCTTCTCGCAGACCTATCAAAGCGACTATCTCTATCGTACGCAGCCCGCCTCCGCCGCGGGTCGGGTGGATATCACGCTCGACGATCGGCCCTGGTACAACGTGGGCCTCAACAGCCGCTGGTTCTTCGTCCCGGGCGTCATCGCCACCCTGACCCTCGTCATGGTCGTCAACCTGACGGCGTTCGCGATCGTGCGCGAGCGGGAAGTGGGCACGCTCGAGCAGATCATGGTGACACCGATCCGGCCGTTCGAGCTCGTCGCCGGCAAGACCATTCCCTTCTTCCTCGTCGGCCTTACTCTGGTCACGATCATCACCCTGGTCGGCACGCTCTGGTTCCAGGTGCCCTTCCGCGGCAATCCGCTGGTGCTGCTGCTCGGAACGGTCGTGTACCTGCTGAGCACGCTCGCCGTGGGCCTCGCCATCTCGACGGTCTGCAAGACGCAGCAGCAGGCGTTTGCGACCAACTTCTTCTTCGTCAATCCGATGTTCACCCTGTCCGGATTCAGCTTCCCGATCGCCAGCATGCCGGTCGCCATGCAGTGGCTCACTTACCTCGATCCCGTGCGCTACTTCCTGGTCATCATTCGTGCGACCTTTCTCAAAGGTGTGGGACTCGCGATCCTCTGGCCGCAGCTGCTCGCACTGCTCGCGATCGGTGGGGCGCTCATGAGCCTCGCCGTGATGCGGTTCCGCAAGTCCCTCGACTGATGCCGCGCGGGCGCGGGAGGTAGGTACTTTCGCGGATCGACTTGATGACACCGTGTCCGAGAATCGAGCGGCCGGAGCCAGGCGATGATAGAGAGCACCACCCTGCACAAAACCGCGATAGCCGGAGGCGTCTCCCACTATCTGATCGACTACGATGCCGCCCGGCGCGAGTTCACCTGGGAAAACGCGCGCCGAGATCTCACCGGCAACACGGATCCCTGGCTCAACATCGCACGCGAAGCGGTCGACCGTCACGTCGAGCGGGGAGACGGCGCGCGAGTTGCCGCGCGCTTCATCGACCGCGGCTGGAAGCGGGTCGATGTGACTTACGGTGAGCTGCAGAAGCGCGCCAACCGCTTCGCCAACGTCCTGCGCTCCCTAGGCATCGAGGGTGGCGGAAGCTCGGTGGTGCCGCGGGGAAATCCGTCCCCGCCGACGCCCTGTATCGCGACGCTTCTCGGTCGTGTTGCGGAGCTCTTCACGGTCGGGCTCGGAGCTCTCAAGGCGGGCAATGTCTTCTGCTCCCTGTTCTCGGCATTCGGCCCCGAGCCGCTCAAGACGCGCCTCGAGCTCGGCCACGTGCAGGTGCTGGTGACGACGGACTCGCTCTATCGACGCAAGGTCGCAGGCATCCGCAGCGCCCTCCTCGAGCTGCGGCACGTGCTCATCGTGCGCGAGGATGTGCACGCGGATCTTCCCGCCGGCACGCTCGATTTCGAACAGCTCATGCGCCTCGCCGCGGACAGTTTTGTCGCCGCACCCACCCGCGATGCCGACGTGGCGCTGCTGCATTTCACGAGCGGCACGACCGGCAAGCCGAAAGGGGTGACCCTGACCCACGCGGCGGTGGTCGCACAGCACGCCACCAGCCGGCTCGTGCTCGACCTGCATCCGGGGGAGATCTACTGGTGCACGGCCGATCCGGGCTGGGTCACCGGAATCGCTTACGGTCTCATTGGTCCGCTCACCTGCGGGACGACGCTGATCGTGGATCGGGAGGAATTCGACCCGCAACGCTGGTATCAGATCCTCGCCGAGGAGCGCATCAACATCTGGTACACCGCGCCAACGGCGATCCGCATGTTGATGAAGGCGGGAACTCCGCTTGCCCATGCGCGCCAGTATCCGCAGCTGCGGCACATGGCGAGCGTCGGCGAGCCCCTCAACGCCGAGGCGGTGATATGGGGCGTCGAGGCATTCGGCATGCCGTTTCACGATACCTGGTGGCAGACCGAGACCGGCGCGATCATGATCGCCAACTTCGCCGCCTGTGACGTTCCGCCGGGATCGATGGGACGCGCGATCCCGGGCGTCGAGGCGCAGGTGGTGCGGCGCGGCGCCGGCGGTAGGCTCGAAGTCATCGAGTCGCCCGACGAAGTCGGTGAGATCGCGCTGCGGCCGGGATGGCCCTCCATGTTCAGCAGTTATCTCGAGAACCCGGAGCGCTACCGCGAAAGCTTCGTCGATGGCTGGTACCTCGCGGGCGATCTCGCGCGCCGCGACCATGAGGGCTACTTCTGGTTCATCGGCCGCGCGGACGATGTCATCAAATCCGCCGGCCACCTGATCAGTCCCTTCGAGATCGAAAGCAGCCTGATGACTCATCCGGCGGTCGCCCAGGCAGCGGTCATCGGTGTTCCCGATGCGATCGCCGGACAGGCGATCAAGGCTTTCGTCGAGCTGAGAAGCGGCTTCGAGGCCAACGAGGAGTTGCGTCGCAAGATTCTCGGGCACGCGCGGCGCCTTCTCGGCGCCGTGGTCGCGCCGCGCGAGATCGCCTTCAGCGAAAGTCTACCGCGCACCCGCAGCGGCAAGATCATGCGCCGCCTGCTGCGCGCGCGCGAGTTGGGACTCCCGGAAGGGGATCTCTCGACCCTCGAGGGGCGGGAAACATGAGAGCGCCCGCGACTGCGCTCACCACTCGGGAGCACGGCCTCGAGCTTCTGCGCGAGATGCTGCGCATCCGCTGCTTCGAGGACCGCTGCTACCAGCTTTACGGCCAGATGAAGATCCGCGGCTTCCTGCACCTTTACAACGGCGAGGAGGCCGTCGCCGTTGGAGCCATGCGCGCCTTGCGGCCTACCGATGCCATTGTGTCCACCTACCGCGAGCATGGCCACGCCATCGCCCGCGGGTTGGCCATGAGCGCCGTCATGGCGGAGCTCTACGGCAAGCAGACCGGCTGCAGCCGCGGGCGCGGAGGCTCGATGCACCTCTTCGATGCCTCCAAGCGCTTCTACGGAGGCAACGCCATCGTCGCCGGCGGGTTGCCGATCGCCGTTGGTCTAGCGCTCGCGCAGAAGCTGCAACGCCAAAGCGACATTACCG
>Ga0335074_10006458_pt1 | contig 16270 bp, 16 predicted proteins | sample Lox_Sample_23_FD_206715 | JGI IMG/M metagenome (GOLD analysis project Ga0335074, IMG submission 206715) | Soil microbial communities from Loxahatchee National Wildlife Refuge, Florida, United States - Lox_Sample_2.3 | ecosystem: Environmental > Terrestrial > Soil > Wetlands | place: USA...
TCTTTATCATCCAGGCGTGAAGGGACAACGTAAACGAAGTGATGAACCTCGGTTCCGTCGGGAGTGTACGGGCAAGCGGTGGGTCTTAACAAATCTGCCGGCGCTTTTCTTTTGAAAGGGTAAATATCAACTTCCTCTTTCGGATCAATGGAATATTCTGCATAATGATCTTTCACATGTTGTTTGACTGCCTTCCTCATTTCGTCGTCAAGACTTTGATACGATGCCGCGAATGTCCATTCGTGATGGTCTCCTCGCCATTCAGGATAGCTGACGTCGTTGATGAGCTCGTTGGCATTTAGGTGGACTCTGAAGTCAGGATCTGATACCACAACTACAGTGTGTGAAGCCTCCTCTGTCGCCATGAATGACAAGGATCGCTACTCATTTTTCGACGGGTTGATCTATTTTCTCCAAAAGTGATCCCGTTGAAGTCTGATCGTCGTTGCGGCAATCCCACATCTCTAAGATCGCCATGCATTGGCAGATCTCTTCAAGCGTAAACAGATCTACGACTATCAATTCATATCGATACATTTCATTTACGAGTACGTTAATAGCGCATACTGCAACATATCCTCACAACGATTCATTACACAGCCATTGCTGCGTGTAACATGTCGATGTTGATACGTATGCTCTTCATTCGTCATGCTGATTCTGGTACGACTTGCATATTAACGCATCCGCTTCCGTATCATTTCAAAACCGCTGTCTCACGTTCTATTCTGCTTATGACCAACCATTCAATGCACAATTCAGACCACATTTGATTGATCACCGCCAACTTGCGAGTGTGCAGTTTTCACGTGCAACTGCAGTTAAAGTTATAACTTTAAATTCTCCGAGTCGGATGAAATCGGAGACCAACAATCACAGCCACGTCACCCTCCTCACTTCATCACTCCATCCATCAACGTTGATGGATCATGTCTTGATTCTCACACAATGCCATCGAGCACACCTTATTGCTGTGACTACATCACTCATTCTCGACGTCACTCTCAACACCTTTCAGTGTCCTCCGGAGACAGCTTTTGGAAACTCGCTTATCGTCCGTGCAATCGTGTGTTGGCTTCCACTTCATCAAAGAGACGTTGTATCACCAGAACAAGGAATCACACTCTACACAATGGATTGCAAGAATCAGAGTCACCCAAATTGCACGACGAAATACAATTACACACAAGTTCATTATCTATCGGTACAATACTTCTACTTCTGAAATGATACTAGCGAAACACATGTTTCCACCACGTCTGTTCAAGTCGAAACTCCCAAGCACGGAAAACACATCATCCCTCCATTTCCCTTGCGACCACAAACCGATGTCCTGGTGTACTGCTGCACTTGGGTGGACCATTCGATGGACAGAGCAAATGGAGCCCCAAATTACAACGAGCATTCAGCCGACTGACTTCGAAAGGTGGGAACCATTGGGATATTAATTCGTTCCGTGTGCTCATTGCACCGGTTTACCTTCGCCGCACCGCACCGAACAATCCACCGGCCAAGGAAAACGGATTATCGAACGTCAGATCAGAATTCCTCTACCCTCGATCCTAACTCCCTACGAGGACACGACGTCCGAAACAATCGCCAGGAACCGTTATCGCGACGGGGTTGAGCCGGTAACCCTCATTCAGCGAATCGAGCGTACATCCAAAGAACGATGTATGGCATGGCCACCCTTGTTCGCTGAGATCGAAGATAAATTCCCTCAAGCAAAAGCGGGATCTTCAACTTACGACCAATCCGCGTGCGAAAAGATCCTCCAAAGTCGTTTGAAACGCGAACCAGCAACAGGACGATTACGAAGACTTATTGCACTCATCAAAGCCATAAGAGGGAACGGCGAAAGACGGTTGTCGGGAATGTCTGCTGTATCTACGCCCAAGTTGTGCGATGATTTTATCCGTTTGGCTGGGGTATTTCAATTGCCCAGCAACCGTACGCCATGCTGGGCATTGACTTATCAGTTAGCCTTGTTTAACGGAAATGGATACTGGGGAAGATCATGGATCAAACGAACCATGGTGGAAGTGGGATTCTCATCTTTGGGAATATCTGTGCCCGTTAACTCTTCTGAAAGCCAACTCCAAAGCTAGTATGAAGGAGGGGAACGCACATAAAATACCAGGTGGACGAGTCGGGCAACAGATTTCCTACAGGTTAGCTAAGGAACATATACCGAAGGTGTGGAAGAAGTGCCAAAGATATTTGAGAATTGGCATGGAAGAAGACCCTCAGTATGAGGTGTTTAAAGACTATCAGTTTTCATTAGCACGTTCCCAAAGCACGGATACTGGAATCGGAGCTGGGAAGAAAGTACCTGTTGAGGACGAACTATCTCAACAGCATCGTGACGCTCCGTCTCTTTCCTATGAACAACTCTTTTCCACACTCAGCGGCCCACGCATAAAATCCATTGTAGGCGGCCTTCTGCAGATACCCATGGCAACTCTCCCCATTTGTGCCAATCGAGATGTTCATCGTTGGGGCCGGGGCTCATATATTCTACCAGTTTTTTAATGTATTCGTCAAGGTCGAAGCGAGTGTAGGGGGTTAAATTTTCGGCTTGAATTCTTGCCTGCTGTCCGGACACGACAAGGAGGTGGGAATCGAGAGTTGCTAGAGTCGGTGTGCGTACTAAAAACAAAATGTGAGAAAAGAGCTACTCGAAGAGCCGAGGATACCGCCATTGAGGTGTTTGTCCAAGGATACAGGTTTGCAGGCACCTACTCCAGATCTTGTGATTGGGATCTCAAAAGCAGAAAAGTGGCGGTCACGGTCTCCAAATGTTCCTTGTTCAATTTTTGCTAATAGTGTACTCATCATGAAATGGTAACTAGTAGCAGTTGCAACCTCTAGAGATGCTACAGTGGCGTGGTAGCGGCGGACGTCTTGGCCACCGAAATGCAAAATGTCATCTCTGTTGTCGAGCCGGAAGTGACAATTTCATCCACTGCATTGACTCATGAAGAGTCTCCGATTGATCTGACTCCTCACGATGAGAGGATCTTGGCCACATCCGCCTCGTTATGTTGGTCGCAGGCATTTATGGAGATCCAGACTCAACGATTTCTCCTCTGTTCAAAACAGTAATGGTATCTGCCTCTTCAACCGTCTTCAATCGATGTGCCACTACAATAACAGTACAGCTTTTGCGTAACTCATCGATTGTGTACTGAATTTTGGTTTGCGAGTGAGCATCTAAATCTGACGTCACTTCATCCAACAATAGAATTTTCGACCCTTTGCAGATTGCACGTGCCAATGGCATCCGCTGCAGCTCGCCAATGCTTAGCGTACCTGCATCTTGGAACAAGGTATTGTATCCCTCTGGTAGTTCCTGGATTCTGTCATGGATGTAAGCATCCTTCGCTGCCGTCTCAACATCTGCTTGTTAGACGTGCTGAGGCAGCTCATACCATCTTCTGAGATAAAGAGGCGATGAGGTTATCGTATATTATCTCTGATGCTATCAGTGGGAGCGAAACGTACCGAAACGACACAAGGATTTGCACTTCGATTACCCTATATCCTCGAAGGCCTTGGACCGCTATCCGTTGAAAAAAACTCAACTGGAAACGAAATACGATACGGACAATTACCGTGCTCGATACATGGACGCTGTACATGAGGATTGTAGTGAGATTCTTAGAAAAATAAAAGAAGTCGCCGAAAATGCGGCACCGTAGAGGTCAAACAAGGAACTGCGGTCGCGTCAATTGCTTCTGTATCCTCCGAGCCACATTAGGATATCGCACCGTCACACATGGTTCCACTAAAATTGGTCGAAATGGCTGCGTCGCCCTATAATAGGAAAACGTCTACCGTTTCGTCCCACTTTGGATTCGTTCAGTTCGTAGGTTTCAAGGATGTGATTATTTGGATTTTTTGGAACTCGGAGTGTGAAGGTGGACGGTTTGGAGACTATCTTGTAATTTACGATCCTGTTAGCGATAATTGAGAGATTGAGAACCTTTCAGTCAGGATGACTCCAATCCATCGTACTGCCTTTGTTATCCAAACCGTTTCTGCCTGCAAAACCTGCACCTGTGTTGTTAGCATCGTTATATTCTTTGATCATACAGAATTGAACTGAGTTTCAAGGGCACGGTGGAGGTTGTCCAGAAATTCAAGACCAACGGCAATGGCGCTTATACAGTCGTGACGAGAGCAGAGTAGGAGAGCATACGTCCCCCAATGACTCATGCTTGGAGTAAAGTAAGGGAGGGTATGGTAGAGGACGCAACAGCTGTAGTAGGAAATGCCAAGAGCAATCTCCTCGAGTAACTTTAACTTGTCCAATTCTTTGAACCAGTCACAATTTTGCTTCCATCCGTCAGACTTCCCTGAAGCCTGGTTCTCCAGCTTCTTTTTGCACCGATTTCCTTTCGCTCATGAATATTATCCAAATCGAGGACCGGTCCATCACCGTGTGATGGCAAACGAAGTTCTTAGGGGTGAGTTTCATTGACAGGGGGGCGGGATTCGTCGTCGAGTTGCTGGGTCTGCATTATCGAGTCGAGACAAAACAATAGGGGTAAGCGAAGATATATTGGGATAGGAAATCAGTCCGACTCAACCAGTAGACCAAGCAAAGTCTCCGTGGGAATCAAGCCTTCCACATTGAGAACCGGCTTTGCAATCTCAACTCCAATTCCCAAACGTAATCTCGCAAACCCACGTAGTTCGACTTCTCCCATTACAATGGCGAGAAACACTATAACGGCTGGAAATACGGTGAACAAGTTCCTGTTCAAAAACAGTTCCCGTAGCTATCAACTTGTGTACATCGTCCCGTGTCCTTGATAGCCAATTGTCGTCACTCCGGATGAGAAGCACGTCGTCTCTCCCCATCCTCCGTCAGCATCTCTCCTCCCCCGATGCTGCCAGACCGGACTCCTATTGGTTCCACAATACGCCAGGCTACTTCTCATTCAGTCTTGAGGCCATCTTTCCTCAGTTTGGGTATTCTGTGTGCCTTGGCGCGCCACAAAAGCCCGTATGCAGACAGGTTTAGACTTTTAACTATTGATGGCGGAAAGGACGCAGCATTCAGTGCTGACGACGGCAACGGGTTTTTATGGCAAATATACTGTGGCATATTCAGGTACAGAATGTTACAACTCCGGGATCAGGAGGTACTGCGGATTTAGTCAAGCGAATTCTCGGACTGAGTATTTAAGCGAGGTCGTCGATGGTGATTGTTCAATCAGTTGTGTGGTTTCGAAGAATCCTGTGATAGGGGAATAAGACGGTGATTTCCATCAGATCGAGGAGGTATTGTAAGGCACACGATCATGCCATGTGTGGACTGGGACCTGATGGATTGGTGTTAGAGTATGATGTTGAACGAATGTGATGTGACCGATGTGATAATCCATCCCGCCTGGTTCCGAAGCCGGCTGCGGTTTCCGGTCCGGATAATTCCGAGCGGGACCGCTATAAAAAAGTTCGCCGATCGGGTTCCCCACACAATTGCCAGCACAAGCAGGGGACATCATCGTCGTCGATGGCAACCCATCCATCGAAGGTAACTTGTCTGTCGTAATCTTCTGACTTCTGGGTGACTTTTGTTTCAAACTCGAATCCTTCGCGAATTCCATCCCTTTAACATCAACTGTCCGCACTTTGGCACTTGGCACCTTCAACCGCTAAAACCTCTTCAAGTTCATCCTAATCTCTTTGCTTGTTTGACCCAGTTGTTCGTCTTATAAGCGGATTCAAACTGAAGATGTCTGAGAACCACGGACAGCAAAGTAGAGTAGCATCATCGGCAAGTTAAGGCCATTTGTACGTACAGAAACTTTCCACTTTTCCGACTGAGAAGCACGTCGGCGACTCGCCGCTGTTTCGTTCCTACGTACTCTACCTCGGCATCATCACTATAACGCCGAAAGCACGCGATAGTCCAGGTTACACAGCGAAGCACAAGCCCTGTTGCCTCAACGAATTCAAGGAACAGACGGCGAACGAAGGCTGGGATTACCAGCACCTTTATTGGTTCCCCCACCTTATTAGGCCGTCAGCAAAACGCGAGAAGAAGGACGCTGCCCAATGCCTTCACCGACGGAGTCAGGGTAGAGGGAAGTGGTTGTTCCATCTTAAATCTTTGCAGGTCGGACTCGTGGTCTTCGGCAAATCCTGTTGTCTTACCTTCAAGTCGATTTGCATCTCATGATATGCACCGATTGCGCTCGACCAGGTCTGCTGCGAGGAGATTCAGGGGGCTCCAGATCTACTGTGGCCGCGTCCGTGTGGATCTTCAACATGGCGATGAACCAATCCAGTGGCTTGGACGTCATGTGCTTCTGCAACCCTGGAGATCTTTGACGCAATACCATTCTTCGCCAACTCCACCAATCCCCGAGCTCAACGACAACTCGTCGACTTTGCGAAGGATAGTACGAATTTGACCAGTCTTCTGAAGGCTGCATGCCGGAAGAACTTACAGTCATCGCTTCCAGACCCGGAGAGAGAGCAGTACAACCCTCTGCGAGGCTGCCCACGACGTTTATCTCCAAGAATGAGGCGCCTTAACTCATGGCAACACAATTCGGGTGCCTATGAATGCGTTCTTACTTCAGCATGTTGAGTCTCTCTCCATCGAACATGCTGGCGAGTCCAAGCACCCTCATTATTTCGTCTGTTCGAAGGTATGGGAAATGGCTCAGCCATGGTGAACCAACTCGAGAGGCCATCTCCACCACTGAAGGAACAAAGACGCCGACAAATTCGACATATCCTCATGTCACTCTCCATTATGGGCAATTTGCGAAAGCCGTCGAATCAATTTGCTCCAAGGTCTCCTGTCATAGTATATGTACATATGTATGTCGGTCGGATGTCAAAACGTGTGATGACCGTCCTGAATCACTTGGGGATCCAGGTCAGTTCTTCTGGTGTGCACACGGCAACAAATACCATGGGTAAGTACCTGGCTCGAGGTCCGAGGAATGAATCTAATGGCGTACATAGGTGCGTGTCTGAAAAGCGCTTCAATCAGCATTACGCACACGATGTCTAGCTACATCTCGATGGACCTATCCGGAATGGGAACGTCCCCTGGAAGCCAACACCAAAGAACTTTGCGAGTCTATTCGCAAGAGCTTCAACGGCATCCCTTCCGCAGGTGAAGACCTTCCGATTGAGGCAGTTCTTCGCGACCAAGTCTACGTCTGCGGAGGTGTGCTCTCGGCAAGACCAAATGGTCAGAAAAAAGGGGCCTCACCATCAACTACCCAACAACTGGCTTGTTCGAAGAACTCGTTGGTCCTGCTATCAGGAGACTCGATCTGAAGCTCCAAAATTTGTTCTTCCTGGGGACACCGACGTAACTTTGACCCTAGTTACAATGCTGGGTCCTAGTAATTGGTCCGCAGTAATAATTTGGATATAACGTTCTTCTGTTGGAAGCCCCTCCAAAAGTTCGACAGCTTCGAACTGAACAGAATGATTCTTCCTCGAGGCGCAGACAGTCAGACGTGTATGTTGAGTAACTACTAGTCCTGGTGGGTAGTCGGATTACTGAGAAGTATTTAGACTTCTCTCTCCCTCGTAGTTTCGTTAGTTATCAACTTGTGTACCTCACTGTGTGTTTGCTGAGCTTGGTCAAGCGCCTCAAGCTTGATTGATCTCGTTCAGTCTTGCCATAATAATATTTGCATTCGCCCTGGTGATAACGCCCCATAGCAAAGAGAGAGGAACCTCGTGTAACAGAGCTAGAGGCGACTCTCGTCGATGCTACAGATGTCAAGCTCGCTCTTGATCTGTTCCCGATTAGTGAATCTGGTGTAGACGGGAAAGTACCTTGTTCTTGAAAACGGACGCCAGGCGGTAGAACGAAGAAGATGAGCACCGGTCTTTGTGACCTTTGGAATCAACAAAAAGCTGAAATCCCTTAAACGCCAGCATATTTGCTCCGTCTATGTCACTACCATCCTGCCAGACTCACTGTGTTCCTCCCCCCCCCTTCGGCCTCGTAGACCTTGATTTGATGAGAGAGACTTGCGAAGTGCAGCAGTGGTCCATAAAGTCTCATCGAAGGTGCTCGGTGCGCTCGACGTCCCTGCACAGATTCGGAAGGAAGACAAAAAAATTGAAAGGTTGATCGTCACATTCTCTCAGTTGCCTTCTGCCAATCACCCTTCTTTTGCGGACAAAATAGCAACTAACCTCTCCTTGACGTCAGATCGTTATCTCTCCTTCTAACCGTAGATTCACATGACACCGTGGGACGATATCCTCTCAGCCTTATCGCAACTCGTTCTCCTTTGTTTTTCCTATTCTCTTCCTTTTCTTTTCGAAAATGGACATCCTGTCAAGGCTATAACATGGCGCTCTGGACTCATCATGTGGCTTGAAAATCTCCCATTTTCTTTCCATCATCCATCCGTCGTCCTCGCCATTCTTCGCTCTGGCAGTCATCCGGTCGATAAAGTCAGGTTCATTTGGAAGAAACAGCAAACAACTAACTCATAGGATTCACAAAATAGTCTGCATGAATACCTTTGACGAAGTAAAAGATAACAAACGACAATAGCAGGTACTTAATTAGGTCTCGCACTCAAAGGCATTTAAGCACTTGCTCTTTAGTCAGGTTACTGAACAACCTCGAAGCTAGGCCTTCTAGGTCTAAATGAACTCACGATTCAACTTGAGCTTGAGATCTATATAAATAGCTGTTCTGTGGTTGAGCAAACATAGTGATTCACGTTGCCGGCCACCGGAGTGTTGATCAACGGCACCAGCCTGAGATCTCTCGAGTGCATTCTCTTAATAATCCATAGTGACCTGTTTCGAATGTTTGAGGAGAGCGTCTAAATCGAGACGGGACATCGCATGGCCGGCGCCATAGTTTGTCCGCTGCGAACACCGTTGTTACTGCCGAGGTTATCACGTCTGCCGGAGCGTGAGATTGCCCAAAGTTTCAGAGTATTCTTGCATTTGCACTCCACACACCATAAAGTCTGTCTGCTGTGTACCGTGAGTGGACATTCTATGAACTTAGGGCTGCATGCACACACGTCGAATCACTCCTTGCGAGACGCAACTGCCACCGCCCTTGCGGTCGGTCACCGTCGAATACATGCAATAGATCCTTCTTGCAGCACTTGAGATGACGATGTTATCATTAGTTAGCGACAAAGGCGAGCGTTCGAATCAGTCTGACTGAGTTTTAATCAAGATTATGAACGATGAAGAGGAAGCGGTAGTAATTAGATTTTCGTAATCTTCAGATTTGAGGCCAATAGGACGAATGGTGTGTGACTCACGAGTTTTGCAAGCTGGGTTTGAAAACGGCAGTTACTGTCGCTAATTCAGGTTACCGCTTCCTCTACAATTCAATTCGGGTGTACTGATCTCATTCACTGGGGTTTGCGAAGAGAAATCCTGAAGTCACGGTGTATCAACATTAACATCGATCCAATTATGATGTCTCCAGGGCAGAACGGCAGAGACAAGCGGACACCTAAGTACGCCCGCAAGAAGACACTGAGTTAAAAGTGAAATCTGACTTTGTACAACATCAATCCTGTTAAAAATTCAAAAGGAAATTCCACTTCGGCGGCTGCCATTCCACCAATATCCACAATTTCAAATTTTTAAAAATTACCGCTTCCTCTTCGTTTTTGTCGTCTTTTATTGTTAGCTAGAACATAGTAATGGTTGCAGCGTCCTTTGTGCCCTGAGTGAATTCGCCTCAGCCGTGATATGGTGGTGATGTGCGAGGGTGTTGATCGGGATCGTCACTGTCATCAGATGGACCAACCATGCACGGTTTTTCACCGAATTTAACCCCATCACGAAGACCGTATCTGAAGCGAGCAGTTTAACACCAGAATTCAACTGTACGTCTTCTTCGGACTTCATGATGCGATCCACCTCACAACCATCTTTCATCTATTCAGAAGTGGAATCCCGCGGCCGTGCGCGAATGTAATACTAAAAATACGTCACCGGCAGCGTTTCCACCTGACGATAGAGACTCGCAGAAACTTTACGATGTTTTGCGCGCATGTGGGGGGGGAGTCTGAGAGATTGAGTTGAAAACACAATATCAGAATCGGAACGCTAGCTTATGATTCTAGCGAGCGATCTATCAGAGCCGTATACAATGCCAGACGGAGTCCCCCGTTAAAGAAGACTGAACAATAGCGCTGAACTGTTCCGATAAGAGTTAATCGTCTCAACTCCCAGACAATACGAAGCCCAACCCAATATCTCCCTCCTCAGTCGACGCTTCCGTACAGACTGAGCCTGCGTCACAAGTCAACGACGAACCGACCGTCCCCCGAATCAGTCACCATGCCTTCCTAGCCGACACAAGCTGTTCAAGAAACCCATCACCATTCTTTCGCTTCCAAGTTCCACCTGAGACATCACGACGCTACTACACCTTTCCCATTCCCATTTCCATTTCCATCTGACAATTTGAAAAGTCATAATTGGCAGGAAAATGAATTAAAGAGGAAGCGGCAGCTACTAAATTTCTCAAAAAATCAAGAGACGCTGGCACTCTCGTTGCCAGATTGATCTTAATTGTGAGCACAGACCGTTTATTCCCATTTACTGGGCTCAAATCTAACGATATCAAAAATCCAATTTTCACCGCTTCCTCTTGGTTGCAAAAGCCCTTTATTTTTAGCCAGAATGTAGTAATATTTGCATCGTCGGTTGCTTCTTGAGCGGTCACGTTCGCAGTGGCAGTCCAGTCTGCCGGGGTGTGTGTGTGTGAGGGTGTGTTGATCGCTGGTCCATCAGATAAAATTACCAAATGCCCCCGCCCACCACCCAATTATTGAAGTCGGGGCTCTGTTTACACTCCCTGCTGCGAACCATCTCATTGCATTAGGAATGCCATCGTGCGAGTCGTCACCGGGTCTCTACCTTGTATCAGATCGACCTGGTTTAATTCAATTCAATAATTTGAGGCTCAACTTGAGACTGCTGATAGCAGTGGCCATTGACACGCTGTGGCAGTCCAATCCAGCGAGAAAGTCTATAATATGCACGTTTGCTTCGAATTCACCAAACTCTTTTGAACTTGTCGACAGTCGAACATCTGACCGAACATGTCTCACGGTGAGAGCGTCGAAGATACTTGCGAGCTTGCGGGAAGTGGTTGGAACTAGTGGTTTTCCAACTCTTGGAAAACGCCGCTTTTCCTAAGTGGGTAATAGCCATTTGGGATGAGCAAATAGGGACCGCTAACTGCCGATCGCGATTGAGAACACGCAACTGTACAACTGTACATGTGGTGCCGGTGGCACGCATTTGTGCGTCACTCTTCAGAATCATCCATCCGATGATCGGATTCGGCTGTTGAGCTCCCAAATTTGCGGCTGTGTTGTGAGATATCCCACCCTCCGACAAATAGCTGTGGTGTACAGCAGGCAGCTTGATGAGTTAATATACTGAGACCGTCAGGGTATATAGTCCTCTCAAAAGCGGTTGGGGCCGAAGAACTAAAAGCAGAAGCCGTGAATCCAATACGGCCAGCGAAAGCCGATTCCACGAGCTCACAGCACAGTCTGACCTCAAGCTGAAGACGCTGCACTCGCAAAGGCCTCGGCCATCGATTGCGGGAAACCTCAAGACGTTCTCAGCTTGCCAAGGAAGCGCTACTAGATCCAGTCTGTCCCAAACAATTGCGAAGACTGGAAAGTCTCTAGCTAATAATTGAAGTGAGTGTTATAGTGGTTTGAAAATGAAATCTGCTGCTATTACACATACGGATCCAGCCTTAGATGGCCTATGGACTCATTGTTATGGAAACTCGCCAAAGGTGAGGTGTATGTATGTAACTAGGACCCGTGGTACACGTGGAACCGTGGGCGGTGTCGACGTCGCATTGATGCTCGTTGTATTCCAGCGGCGGCTCCGCCAGAATTCCAGCAGCAGAACGCGGCACCACCGCCAAGAGCCATAACGTTGCCATTGCCATGCCCCCGGCAGCGGCGACAAACGTCCCGCAACTAGTACTGCAGTAGTATTTACTATATCCTTGGGCGATCAGATCGAAATCTGCGACGTTGCTGAGACACGATCTCCTGTACCCAGCTGGCAGGAACGGCGCGATTTGAGCCAGTTACCTGTGATGGCAATTGGAATTTGCCAGCTGCTGAGTGGACCTCCATGCCCCGGCACGTTAAAGTAAATTTTGAATTCGCGGCGCCGTGGCATCGAAGTGACCCGCGGAACTCCTGCAGTCTTCCAATGCTTGCAAGACTCCACCATCATAAAATCAATTGCAAGGCTAGGAAAGATAGAATCACGATCCTGATTTGGGTTTTCTCAGGGGTTGCAGAAACTGCTGTAATCGGCGAAGGAAGGTCGCGTGCATCAGCAGCTCAAAGTTTGCAGTCAGACTTCGTAGTCATGCATAGCTGGACAGACGTTGAAAATTTAATGTGTGTAACACATATATGTGCATGCCTGATGTTCTCCTGCAGCTGCGCAGCCATCAGTACGCATATGAGGCCTCGGGTGTTTTCTCCCTCAGATGTAATCATCTTCACGCATTTCATACTTCCAAAGTGATCGCTTTCTCTTCATTCGTACTACAACAGACCTATGGTTGCATCATGCACCCTTTTCAATTTGCATATAACATTCAGCTGCAGCAGTAATCAAGATACCGTAACAGAGCTAGTGTCTTATTGTGCATATCTTCAGCTTGCGGCGACACTGCCGACTGTCTGGCGAAATTCTGCAAAATACTAGCCGGAAGTGTCACAGCTGTTGTGCCCGACTTAACGTTATTTTCTGGACTCCGTGGCGAGAATTTACAGAATATGCGCCCAATTAATTGACTACAGCTGAGGATCAGTACAAACTCATAAGAACTGTAATTATGCACTACAGCTACAACAAATGCATAACAAATGCATGACAGCGGCTATACTGCAATGCATGGATGATATTGTCGGTTTATTTGCATGGTTTGTCATGCATGATGTTTGACCGCATGCAGATCACGATGCAATCTTCCTAGTTCTGCAGAATGCAATCTGAGCAATGTTGCATCAGATCGAACCAAGTAATAAGATGCAAAAGCCATGCGATATGATGTAATCAGCTGCTCGATTAATAATGTCTTTCTTGGAAGTGTCTACAAAAAGGCATTTTATTACAGCACAGCTACAAAAGCTTTGAGTTTTGAGTGGCGTATGCATATACTTAAGTATAGTCATGCAAGGCTTATGTCAGTAGCCATGTCACGGTGCATAATAAAACCTTCGTAGCTGGCCAAGTATGTATACGCGTACGCATATACCTTTATACATATACTAGCTAGCTAGCTACTGAGTACATGCGGCTGTTGACTTCTATATGCATACGGAGGCCAGCAGTGACCATTGCAGTTTTCTTATAACGTAATAGCATTATGCATGGCTTCTATGCATATGCGCGCGCATCTCATGCAGCTTGTGTACCTTATCCACAGGGCGCTAGCATCAACTTAATATTAACCTGAAGTATTCGCAGGAATGCATCAAGTTTGCAAAATATACATATTGCTGCCGGTAGTTGATCTTAAAGCTAAAACCTGGAAAGACGAATATAGAGGTGGCGAACCATTAACTCAAGATCGTGCCAGTAGTAATGCCTGTTGTGACTGTATAATGCCATGCATGCATTGCATGCAGCCAATTCGATGCAAGCCAGCGGTGTTATCAAAATCACGCGTACTGGAATGCGTGTGCATATAAAAGAGCATGCAGCTGAAACTATAGCTAGGTAATGTATATGAAAAGTGTTGAAGCTGCAGAGGTCCCGCGACACTTAAGCTTGACTACAACTGAGTGCGATGCGTACGCATGCGTAACGGCCGGGTCTTTAAAGAATATCATCAATACAAGCTGTCGCGCGTAGTACTAGTTAAACATGAACTTCCGCCTCATGCGCACGTTGAGTTACATATTACTGCTCATATGCATATGCGCATCGCGAATTCCATTACTTTGGTTTCAGCTGCAGTTTCCTTACTTCGTCAGGCATGAGATATGCTGCATGCGTCTTCTTTGCTTTCCGGCGCGTGCGCCGACGGTCGTAAACACCTTTCAGCAGCATTTCTTACCACCCATTACTATATAGCTACCAACTGATGCACTTGGGCTGTGACGTCGGATGCATAAAGGATGTCTAAGGACGAAACATTGCAAAGAGAAGTTGAGTGCAGGATCGGAGACAAGATGTAATAGGATGCCTTTTGGGAGAACAAAACTTAATTCCTAAGGGAATAAAACTACCCTTTTTATAGACAATTCCTGGAAACACATTATTAATCCAATTTGCACATTATTAATCCAGATTGCATCGTATCGCATCGTTGTTGCATCCTATTACTTTGTTCTGACGCAATATTGCTCATATTGCATCAGATCCAGGAGGATCGCGTCGTGATCTGCAATCGCATCGTGATTGCATCATGATCAATGGTTGCATGCAACTAATCCACCAAATCATGCATAATCAATCATGCAAATAATCTACAGATCATTACACAAGACTAGTAGCAGTAATTTGGAAGCAAGGTTTGACATGCATCCTTTTTCTCGGCACCAGAATCTGAGCTTGACTCCTCAGCTGATACATAAGTCGGTATCGGAGAGCGGAGAGAAGATAGTATTTCATTGCCTTCGCACCATGGCCAGTGCCCACTCCAGGCCTAGGTTGATCAGCTTGTCGAAAACGGCCGGTTTTTCGGCGCAGTATAGCACGCATACGATGTCTACTCTTGGTATCTGCTGAAGCTGCGTCTCGTTCTGCATTGGGGCGAGAAGATGACCGGGGAAAGTTAAACTTTGTAACTTTAGCCCGGTAAAAATCAACTCTGAAAAATAAATTAGGCCGGACTGTGAACACACACCCTTTCCTCGCGCGCAAATTTCCAATGGCCCACTCGACTGAACAGCTCGAGAACCTCGCACGCCAGCTACAAGAATACATCAAAACAATCGATTTAAATGAGTCTATCGACTCTTTGATCTCAAAACATCCGTTCCGTTTCGTGCATCAGCTGTTGGTGGATATTGGGAATGCGGAGGAGGTGGTCAAGCGGGCTGCCTTATGGGAAGAGAAAGTAGAGGCTGTGGAAATGGACCTTCACCATGCAAGGGAGTTGAGAAGAGACTGGAGGGAGCAGTACGCGTTGTTGTTAGAGGCTAGTAAAGGGAGGAAAGATCAACAGGTATAGCTCGATTTAATGGGAGTCCAATCTTCGAATGTTTCTCATCACCTTCTCCTTTCTTCAACCTATTCAGATGGACACCTCAATCAATCGTGTGACAGGGATTCTCACGCTCCAAGACATATTCTGTCAACAACTTCCCTGAGAGTCAATTTGTCTTTCAAGTTTCTAAACTCGCGTTCGCACAAGCGAGAGGTAAACAGTCAGCGGTGGTTGTACATCAACGTTTTCTAACTCGTCTTATTTAATCGACATACATCATTCTCTGCGAGCTTATTCACTGGAAAGGCCTCTTTGAGTATGTAGGTCATAACCGGCTTTCACTTGTATTGAATTTTCCCCAACAATTTACTCCACATTCATCCGTCAACTTTCAACACAGAATAACTAAATTCGATTCAATACCCACCATCCTTGTCCAGCTAAGCCTACTTTCCAAATCTATAATGAGCGGCACCATCACGTACATCCGCTTGCTTGTTTAAAATGCAGCGCGCACTTGTTGATTCCGTGTAATCAATTCAGCTCATCTTGCAATCCGCAATTCGCTCCAAACTTGACGATGCGCGCGCAGATTGAATTCGAAAACTACGCCCACTTATAGAGGTCTCGGCTCTCCGTCACAAGAAGATACCATTTGCTCAAAATCTCGTTAGATGAAAGGCTCGTTCCAAAGTGGTCACGTAAGATGGGAACGCATGTGGCTAACCTCATGGGTATATGTAGCGCCAAATTCTGAGACCCGAAATAACCATATGATCGCAGTGTTCTTATGTGAGATGAGTATCAGATTTGGAATGATAGCGTCAAGATTATGGCCATAGCAAGTTTTAGAGTGGTGGTAACCTCAGGCCCAATTGCCTTCTATTCAAATCTACTGCGCCTCCAATTGATCTTCATTCCCACATTCCTGAATATCACACGTACACACCAGCGGAAATGATAACTACGAGCGAAGGACGTCGATTCGAGGAGACTGTAGAGGAAATGAAGGAGATGGTGCAGAAGCTGGTTGAAGAAGAAGAGGGCCTTAAGGAGAAACTCCACCACTGCCAGAGAAAGCGC
>Ga0335074_10006460_pt1 | contig 16269 bp, 11 predicted proteins | sample Lox_Sample_23_FD_206715 | JGI IMG/M metagenome (GOLD analysis project Ga0335074, IMG submission 206715) | Soil microbial communities from Loxahatchee National Wildlife Refuge, Florida, United States - Lox_Sample_2.3 | ecosystem: Environmental > Terrestrial > Soil > Wetlands | place: USA...
TGGCAAGAAACTTGGCAGAAACGTATCATGCACGACCTGTCCCCAAGGGACCTGCACCACGAGGGCGGTCGCCACGTAGGCGAGCAGCGATACCGCCGTCCATTTCATGAAATGGATGTAGCGCTCGTAGCGAGAGAAGGTTTCCAGCAAGGCACAGCCGACCGCGAAGCACACCACGTATAAGTGCGGCGGGCCGCCGATCAGAAGCTGCACCGCCGCGCCCATTGCACCGAGATCGGCGCCGAGATTGAGCGTGTTGGCGATCAGCAGCAGGGCGACGATAGCACGCAGCAGCCAGGGCGGGTAGTGGGCGCGAATATTGGCCGCAATGCCCTGGCCGGTGACCCTGCCGATGCGGGCGCTGATCTCCTGGATCGCCGCCATCAGCGGCCAGGTGAACAGCATGACCCAGCACATCGAGGTGCCGAACTGCGCGCCGGCCTGGGAGTATGTCGCGATGCCGCTGGGATCGTCGTCCGATGCGCCGGTGATCAGCCCGGGCCCCAACTGCGCGAGCCAGCCCCGGTGCGGCGCGCTGACCGGGGCGCGATGCAGGGCGATGCGCCCGGCCAGCGGCAGTACTGGCGTTGGTTCGTCGATCGCACTGATGGTGCTCTGGCCCATGGCGCAACGATGTAGATCATGCGTCGGGTGGATTCGGCAATATCGGCGCGGGGTGGTATGCCCGCCACGGCGGGGTTCCGGGTCATCCGAACGCCGCGAGTTGTCATTTGCATCGGTTGCGCTGAAGCCTCGTTTGTCGGGTTCCGGGGCAACAGCGCGCGGCCTCGGTTCTTAATGATTTTTGCAGGAATTGACGGTATTGCAACGATAACTGAGCGATGCTCTTCCACCAGGCCCCGGGCGCAAAATGCTTTCCGAAATATCCCTTCCGCCGTTAGCGCGAACCTCGCCGCGTCAGGTGGTCATCCTGCTGCACGGCCGGGGTGGTGCACGGGGAGAGTTGATGTGGCTGGCACAAGCCATGCGGCCGGTGCTGCCGGATGCGGAGATCCTGCTGCCGGTCGCGCCGCATCCCACGCCGCGGGAGACCGGGCGATACGAATGGTTCGACGGCGACGCGCCCACCGCCGCCTCGATGACCTTGAGCGTCGCCGAAGCCGCGCACGTGCTGAATGCCTATATCGATCATGTCGCAGCGAGCCGCGACGTGCCCGCCGAACGGATCGCCCTGATCGGTTACTCGCAGGGCGCGATGGTCAGCCTGTATGCGGCACCACGGCGGGTCAGGCCGGTGGGTTGCGTTGTTTCCGTCGCCGGACGGCTGTTCGGCGGAGATACGTTGGAAACCGAAGAGAACTGCCACTGTCCCGTACTCTTGTTGCACGGCGCCGATGACGACGTGGTTCCACCTGCCGCGTCTCTGGATGCGGACCGGATCCTTCGGGAGCGGGGCAGCAGGGTCGCCGCGATCATCTTGCCGAAGATCGACCACGTCACCATTCAGACTCCCGATACTCCGGCCCTGACGGTCATCAGCGACTATTTGCGGGATATCTTTTCACCGGTTCTCGAGTTGCAGAGCATCGCTTCCGGTGCCACGGCAAAGCCTGAGATCAAACTGGTGATCTGGGATCTCGACGATACTCTGTGGTCCGGCACGCTGGCCGAGGACGCGGATGTGCTTCTGCACCAGCACAGGGCCGAGTTGGTTCGGCGATTCAACCAGCACGGCGTTATCTCCTCGATCTGCTCAAAGAATGATTCCGACGCCGCGCAAAGGAAACTTGTCGAGCTTGATCTCTGGGATGAATTCGTCTTCCCCAGGATCGCCTTTGTCCCGAAGGGACCGGCGCTTGTGCAAATGATCGAGGACATGCAACTCCGCCCGGCCAATGTCCTGTTCATAGACGATAATATTCATAACCTTGAGGAAGCCAGGCATTTGCTGCCGGAACTCAATATCGTCGACGCCCGAACCGAGGAATGTGATGCCGTGCTGCATGGCATCCTCAAAGGCAACGAGCATGTCCGAAAGAGCCGGGTCGCTGAATACAAGGCGCTGGAGCGGCGACATGCGGACCGGACCATCAGCCAAGGTTCAAGAGAAGATTTCCTTCGCACCTGTGATATTCACCTGACGATCGTCTGGCGGGGCGATCTGATGGATTTTCACGCGCGGATCGAGGAGCTTATCAATCGGACCAATCAGCTCAATTTCACCAGGTCGCGCGTGCCGAAAGGGTCGATGGCGCCATATATCTCGGAGGCCGCGGTGAACGAATGCTTTGCCGTGTTCGTCTGGGACAAATATGGGTATCACGGCCTGGTGGGCTTCGCCTCGGTGCACGTCCCCACGAGCCGGCTGGTTCACCTGGCGTTCTCCTGCCGGGTCATGGATATGGGCATCGAAAACTGGGTTCTGGCCCGATTGCTGCAGCAGTTTCCTGCCCTCAACTGCCCGACGCCGATCAAGATCGCGGCCTGCATGCCCGATTGGATCACGATGGAGCGCTACCACGATCCGGAGATTCGGGAGCTCATCTTCGCGCACGAAGCGTCGGCGCCGAAGCGGGAAACCCAGATCCTGCGCTTCATGTTCTACTGCCAATCGGGCTCTCTCGCCCATTTCAGCGGGCTTCGGGCTGTCTCGGAGATCGACAACAACCGTGCCATGCCGGAAGAACGCAGCGAGATCGGCAAGAACCTCCGCGGCATGGGCATGGCGACGGTCGCCCGCAACAACCACATGCGGCAGTCCTGCCCGCCTCTGCTGATCCTTGGTCTGGCCGCCGATCTTTGGGATTATCTGTGGCCGCCGGAGCTGGTCAGCCGGATCGATCAGGGACTTTATGAAGAATGCGCTGACCGGTTCTGCCGCTTTGTGCTGGAACGGGGCTCGCGGTTGCTCGTCGTCAGGATGCCGCACAGCCTTCCGCACCATTACTATCACCCGGCAGAGGGGGTTACGCGGGAACGGCACCATCGCTTCTCACACACCTGGTCCGTGCTGCGCGAGCGCTACCCCGATGTGGTGGAGATCCTGGATGTGGAAACTTTCGGCACCGTCGAGGGATGCATTGATGTCGGGCATTACCGGGTTGCCCTGCTGGTGAAGTTGGCGGACCGCCTCCGTGCGTGGACCTTCAGCCATCTGGACCATCTTACCGAGACTGATCGGCGCGCCATCATGGCTCTGATGACGGCAGAGGAGCGCGCGCGGTTCGTGCTTCAGGCAGCTTAATTCCACTCCGGGGCGTGAGAACGACGGTCGCCGGGCGGCCGGCGGCGAGCCTCTATAGAGTCCCGCCGCGGCGGCCAGCCATCGCGCCCAGGCGCAGGCGGAGCGCATTCAACTTGATGAACCCCTCGGCGTCGAACTGGTCGTAGGCGCCCTGGTCTTCCTCGAATGTGACCACCCGCATTGAGTACAGGCTGTGCGGTGACTCGCGCCCAATGACGCTGACATTGCCCTTGTACAGCTTCAGTCGCACGCGGCCGCTTACGGATTTCTGGCTCTCGTCGATCAGCGCTTGCAGCATCCGCCGCTCGGGGCTGAACCAGAAGCCGTTATAGATCAGCTCGGCATAACGGGGCATGAGCTGGTCCTTGAGGTGCGCCGACTCGCGGTCCAGCGTGATGCTCTCGATGCCGCGGTGCGCTGCCAGCAGGATGGTCCCGCCCGGTGTTTCATACACGCCGCGGGACTTCATGCCGACGAAGCGGTTCTCGACCAGATCGAGTCGGCCGATTCCGTTGGCGCGGCCCAACTCGTTGAGCCGCGTCAACAGCGTCGCCGGCGAGAGCGGCTGGCCATCGATGGCGACCGGGTCGCCGCGTTCGAAATCAATGGCGATCACGGTCGCCTGGTCGGGCGCATCCTCAGGGCGGATGGTGCGCTGATAGACGATCTCGTCTGCCTCGATCGCCGGATCTTCGAGAATTTTCCCTTCCGAGGAAGAGTGCAGCAGGTTGGCATCGACACTGAACGGTGCCTCGCCACGCTTGTCGCGGGCGATCGGGATTTGGTTCTCTTCGGCGAATTGCAGCAGGCTGGTGCGGCTGCCAAGGTCCCATTCCCGCCATGGTGCGATGATCTTGATGTCGGGCTTCAGCGAATAATACGACAGCTCGAAGCGCACCTGGTCGTTGCCCTTGCCGGTGGCACCGTGTGCCACCGCATCGGCCCCGACCTCCTCGGCGATCTCGATCTGCCGCTGGGCGATCAGCGGCCGGGCGATCGAGGTGCCCAGGAGGTACTGCCCCTCATAGAGGGCGTTGGCGCGGAACATCGGGAAGACGAAGTCCCGCACGAAGGTCTCGCGCAGATCGTCGATGAAGATCTGCTTCACCCCGAGCATCTCGGCCTTGCGGCGGGCGGGCGCGAGCTCTTCACCTTGGCCGAGATCGGCGGTGAAGGTCACCACCTCGCAGCGATAGGTGACTTGCAGCCAGCGCAGGATCACACTGGTGTCGAGCCCGCCCGAATAGGCGAGCACGACCTTCTTGACATCCTTCACGGCCATGGCGGCTCCCGTCTGGACTGGCTTGCGCGATGCGGCGGGGAGTAGCCCCGGTGCGGCGAACCGGCAAGACGAGCGGCCGGGGAACGGGGTATTGTCTGGCTGGGCTGGACCGGTCCGCACCCGCTCTGCTTGCGTGACCGGCCCGCAGTCCGCTGCTGCCGTTCGGTCCGGTCGCTATCTTGTTACTTTTCCGCGATCATATTTTTGAGCGCTGGGACGGGTCACGGTGCTAATCAAGACTCGGGTGGGCAGGCAAGACAAAGACGTATGAGATGATGCCGGCATCGCGAACCGAGACTGCCACCATCATGGTCGTCGACGACGACCCGCATGTGCGCACGATCGTGGCCGAGTTCCTCGATGGTTCCGGCTACCGCGTCCTTGAGGCTCCCGACGCCCGTGAGGCTCTGCGGCTGCTCGCCGACGGCGAGGCTGTGGATCTGATCATCACCGATGTGCGCATGCCGGGGATATCGGGGCTCGAGCTGGCCGAGACGGCGACGCGTGCGCGCGCCGATCTGAAGGTGATCCTGATATCGGGGTATTTCGTATCGCGGCAGGTCGGGCACCGCGTTCTGAAGAAGCCGTTCCGGATGCAAGAGCTGGCAGACGCGGTGCGCGACGTGCTTGGGCGATGAAGGTTTATGAGGGCGGACGGAGCCTGGACGGCGCTGTGGTCACAGTGGATGGTGCGCCGCTCGACCCGCGGTTCGATATCAGGCGCTTCAGCCCGGCCGGTTTCGAATGGACCTATGTGGGCGACGGTCCCCGCCAGCTCTCTTTGGCGATGCTGGCGGATCATCTGGGCGATGAGCGGCGGGCGCTGGCGTTGACCGAGGGCTTCATGCGCATCGTCGTCGCCGAGCTTGATAATGCCTGGCGGATGACGAGCGACGAGATCGCCTTGGCGGTCGAGCAGTTGCAGCCGGAGTGCTGAGTGCGCAGAGATGGGGCGTCTGCGCAGGCTGCGGCTGTGCGGTGATACTTGGAGCATGTTCGCGGTGGCTGCACCCTCACCCGCCGCGCTAGGCGGGGGCTGGTCAACTTGCCCGTTGCAGAAGAACGTCGGTTGAAGGCTGTGCCGACTCCTCGTCGGTCATTGACTTCACGATGGCAACCGTGGCCTCGTCGGCTGGGAACAGCATCTCCAAGGCGAGCTCCGATAAAGTAACGTCGCTTGGCGTGCCGAAGATCGTGGTGGTGTTTAGAAACGAGACGGTTCCCAGACGGGTGGCAATCCTGAGCGGGGTTGCATAGCGCTGCGGGCCGTCACCGGTCGCCAGCGCCACACCAGCGGAGGGCGCCGGGTAGGCCATGACCTCTGTCAACAAGGCTTGAATCACCGGATCGGCTCTGGCCTCGATCTGCTGCCGCAGGACGGCGATGGTGTGCGCGCGCCACTCGACGAAGTTTAGAATCCGTGGCGCCATGCCGAGCGGATGCAGCACCAGGCGCACGGCATTGATCGGTTGGCGCAGCAGATCGGGCGAGCAGCCCTGGTAAAGCTGCGGCAATGCGCTGTTGGACAACACGACGTTCCAATGTCGGTCCAAGGCGAACGCCGGGTAGGGCTTGTGCGCCTGCAAGACCTGCTCGATCGCCCGCCGGGCCGCTGCCAATTCCTCTAGCGAACGCTCCTGGAATGCCGGTGCGAAACCGGCGGCCAATAGCAGCGTGTTGCGGTCCCGCAGGGGGACGTCGAGATGTTCGGCCAGGCGCAGGATCATCTCGCGGCTGGGCTGCGCTCGCCCGGTCTCGAGGCAGGAGAGGTGCCGTGTTGAGCTGTCGGCGGTAAGCGCGAGGTCCGCTTGAGTCATGCGCCGGCTCACCCGCCAGCGGCGGAGGAGCACCCCGAATGGAAGCTGCTGGGCGGTCATGCGGCAGAAGCTATGGCGAGCGCGAACTGAGCGCCATGACCTTGCAGGTCAAGAATCCGCACTCGTCGGCTGGTTGTCGGTAAATCCGATCGCATTTAGAAGCGGCAGTCGCGGCACTATGGGAGGATCCACGTGCAATTCGCTCTGATCTCCGCAACGGCCGCGCTGGGCGGATTGCTGTTCGGCTACGACACCGGGGTGATCTCCGGGGCGCTGCTGTTCATCCGCCACGTGTTCCACCTCTCGACCGGCGGCCAGAGCATCGTGGCGGGTATGGTGCTGGTGGGGGCGGTGATCGGGGCGAGCGTCGCCGGCAGCCTGTCCGACCGGTTCGGACGGCGGCGAGTCATCCTGGTCACGGCGCTGGTGTTCGTGATCGGCGCGCTGATCTCGGCGGGCGCAGGCGATGTCGGGATGCTGCTGGCGGGGCGGCTGCTGATCGGCGTCGCGATCGGCGTGGCCTCGATGCTGACGCCGCTTTACCTGGCGGAAATCTCGCCCGCTGCCTCGCGCGGGGCGGTGACCTCGCTGAACCAGCTCTGCATCACGTTGGGCATCCTGGTGTCGTACCTGGTGGGTTACGCCTTCGCCACGACGCCGGGCGGCTGGCGCTGGATGCTGGGGCTGGGTGTGGTGCCCGGGGCCGTGCTGGCGGCGGGGATGGTCGTGCTGCCAGAGAGCCCGCGCTGGCTGGCCGGGCACCAGCGCCTGCCGCAAGCCGAGGCAGTGCTGCGCCGGCTGCGTGGCCCGCAGGGGGATGTGGCGAGCGAACTGGCCGCCTTGCGCACGGACCTGCGGCGCGAGGGCGGCCGGCTGGCGCCCTGGTCGGCACTGCTGGCCCCGGAACTGCGTCGGGCGCTGGTCGTCGGCACCGGGCTGGCGATGTTCCAGCAGATCACCGGCATCAACACGGTGATCTATTTCGCGCCGCAGATTTTTCAGGCGGCGGGCCTGTCGTCGGCATCAGTATCGATTCTGGCCACGGCCGGGGTGGGTGCGGTCAATGTGGCCCTGACCCTGGTTTCCATGTGGCTGATTGACCGGGCCGGGCGGCGGGCGCTGTTGCTGTGGAGCCTGGGCGGCATGGCGGTCGCACTGCTGGTGCTGGCGGGCGGCTTTGCGTTTGGCGCCTCGGGGCCGCTCGGGTGGATTACGGTGCTGTCGCTTGCCGCTTACGTGGCGTTCTTCGCGGTCGGACTGGGGCCGGTGTTCTGGCTGCTGATCGCGGAGATCTTTCCGCTGGCGGTGCGCGGGCGGGCCATGAGTCTGGCGACCATCTCCAATTGGGGCTTCAACCTGGTGGTGACGGTGACGTTCCTCGGCCTTATCGACCTGTGCGGGCGGGCCGGGACGTTCCTGATTTACGCATTGCTGACGTTGGTCGCGATCATCTTCACCGCTGCCCTGGTGCCGGAGACCAAGGGGCGCAGCCTGGAGGAGATCGAGGATGCGCTGGAGGGCGGGCGGCTGGTTGCGGCCGACACCGCCAGGGGACGGACATGAGCGAAGTTGGGCTAGCTTTCGCACGCGCCGCTTGCGGCGTCAGCAAGCAATCAAGTGGACACGGAGTTCCACGGAGGCCATACGGATGTGGAAGTTATACCAATGGCCCTTGTTGTTGACGCTCGATCCCAATGGCGGAATGCGCTTCGCTTTTCCGCCCTACAGCCCTCCAGGCGGGGATGGCCGGCACAAGGCCGGCCATGACGAGGGGGGGCGGGTCGTGACGTGGTGTGAGGCCCGCCGGCCGATTCCGTCAGAACGGCCATTTCCAACCGACGATGTCCGGGGGGTCGATCCCTTCCGCATAGGCGTAGCGGCGACAGGCGAGCTGCTCGTTCATCAATGCGTCGCGCGCATGTGACCCGCGAAGCCTGAGTGACGGAACCCGGTCGATCGCATCGATCGCCAACGTGAAGCGATCGACCTGGTTCTGGATCGCCAGCTCCATCGGCGTGTTGATGTTGCCTTTCTCCTTGTAGCCGCGGACGTGGATGTTGTCGTGGTTGGTCCGACGATAGGTCAGCCGATGGATCAGCCAGGGATAGGCGTGGAAGTTGAAGATGACCGGCCGGTTGGGGGTGAACAGCGCATCGAACTCGCGGTCTGAAAGCCCGTGCGGGTGGTCGGTGTTGGGCACCAGCCGGAACAGATCGACGACGTTGACGAAGCGCACCTTCAGTTCGGGGAAATGCTGCCGCAGCAGGGCGGTCGCGGCGAGAGCCTCCATCGTCGCGACGTCACCGCAACTGGCGATGACGACGTCTGGCTCGTTATCCTGGTCACTGCTGGCCCATCGCCAGAGTCCGACGCCCTTCGTGCAATGCGTCACGGCGGCATCCATGTCGAGATATACCAGATGCTGCTGCTTGTCGGCGACGATCACGTTGATGTAGTTGCGGCTTCGCAGGCAGTGATCGGCAACCGACAGCAGACAGTTCGCATCCGGCGGTAGGTAGATGCGCGTGACGCTCGGGCTCTTGTTGGCGACGACGTCCAGGAAGCCGGGATCCTGATGCGTAAAGCCGTTATGGTCCTGTCGCCAGACGGTCGAGGTAATCAGCAGATTCAGGGAAGAAATATCGGTCCGCCAGGGTAGTTCCCCGGATTTCTCCAGCCATTTGGCGTGCTGGTTGAACATCGAATCGATGACATGGACGAAGGCCTCGTAGGACGATAAAAAGCCGTGCCTTCCAGTCAGCAGATAGCCTTCCAGCCAGCCCTCGAGCGTGTGCTCGCTGAGCATCTCCATGACCCGTCCGTCGGGCGCCAGTTCGCCGCCGTCGGCATCCTCTGGAAAGTATTCGCCAAGCCAGGTCTTCTTGGTCACCTCATAAAGCGCGGTCAGGCGGTTGGAGGCGTTCTCGTCCGGGCTGAGGACACGGAAGTTGGATGGATTGTCGCGTACAATGTCGCGCAGGAACTGACCCAGCAACTGCGTGGGTCCGACCTCGGTCGCGCCCGGCGTGTCAACCTGGACGGCGTAGTTGCGGAAGTCCGGCAACCGCAATGCGCGGCGCAGAAGCCCACCGTTGGCGTGCGGGTTGGCGCCCATCCGTCGGTCGCCTTTCGGTGCGAGTTCGCGCAGTTCGGGCATCAGGCGCCCCTCGGCGTCGAAGAGCTTGTCCGGATGATAGCTGCGCAGCCATTCTTCCAGCATGGCCAGATGCTTGGGGTTCTGGTGTATCTCCGCCAGCGGCACCTGGTGGGCGCGCCAAAATCCTTCGACCTTGTGTCCGTCGACTTCCTTGGGGCCGGTCCATCCCTTGAGGCTGCGCAGGATCACCATCGGCCAGCGGGGCCGCTCGACCTTTGAGGTGGATCCGCGTGCTTCTCTCTGGATCCGCCTGATCTCTCGGATGCAGTGTTCCAGCGTGGCGGCCAAAGCCTGATGCATGCTGTCGGGGTCGGAACCCTCGACGAAACAGGGTTCGTAGCCGTAGCCGCGGAACAAGTGCTCCAGCTCGTGATGCGGAATGCGGGCCAGAATGGTGGGGTTGGCGATCTTATAGCCGTTCAGGTGCAACACCGGCAGTACAGCGCCGTCGCGAACCGGGTCGAGGAACTTGTTCGAGTGCCATGCCGTCGCCAGCGGGCCGGTTTCCGACTCGCCATCGCCGACCATGACGGCGACGATCAGATCCGGATTGTCGAATGCCGCGCCAAAGCCGTGCGACAGGGAGTAGCCGAGCTCTCCGCCTTCGTGAATCGAGCCGGGAGTCTCCGGCGTGCAATGGCTGCCGATGCCGCCCGGAAACGAGAACTGCTTCAAGAACCGATGCAGCCCCTCGGCGTCCTCGGTGATGTCGGTGTAGATTTCGGAATAGGTGCCTTCGAGATAAACATTGGACAGCAGCGCCGGCGCGCCATGCCCCGGTCCGGCGATGAAGATCATGTCCAGGTCGTACTTTTTGATCAGGCGATTGAGATGAATGTAGGTCAGGCTCATGCCGGCGTCCGAGCCCCAGTGGCCGAGCAGGCGGCGCTTGACGTGCTCGGACTTCAGTGGTTCTCGCAGCAGCGGATTGGCCCGCAGATAGATCATGCCGGCCGACAGGTACAGGGTGGCGTGCCAATAGGCCTGCATCCGCTGCAGCTCCGCCGCTTCGAGCGGTGTACCCCGCACGCTGGACCTTGCCGGGCCGTAGGCACTGATGGACTGAGCTTCAGCCGTGACTGTGTTCATGGAATCCCTCCGGGATGAGCGTTGTTCCATTACGTGCCGCGTCGTCCAGATCTCGTGACGCGGAGCTGGGCACAATCGACTGGGGGGAGGAAAGCAAATTATCGGCGTCCACGGAAGTGTGGGAACGCCTGTTGGCCCAGCGGCACGTCGCGCGGGCGCAACGCGCTGGTGCTGGGGGCGCAGGCCAACGTGACATTCCAGGTGGTGGATGCCATCTTATGCAGCCGCTCACGCGTTGCCCCCAATGCGGGCCGGAGCTGGAGCGGGCGGGCGGCCAAGCCATGTATCATCAGGGAGAGGAATATGAACAGCCATACCCAACGATACGATCGGGCGGACGTCCCGTCATCTGTCTCGCGCCGCGGGCTGTTGCAGCAGGCGGCAATCGGCGCCGCGCTGCCGGGCCTGATGACGGCAGCCCTGGCACCGCCGGCGCGGGCACAGGGGAAGCAGCTCTCGACGCTGGTGGTCGCCATCCAGGAAGGCGATACGCGGACGCTCGATCCGCAAGGCGCGAACGAACTGACCGTGCCGATCTTCCTGCGCGGCGTCTATGATCAGCTTTTGACTTTCCCGGGCTCCGACTTCAGCAAGGTCACCTCGGACTTCGCCACCAAGTGGGATGTCAGTGCCGACGGCCTGACCTACGTATTCCAGCTCAATCCGAACATCAAATTCTCGGACGGCACGCCGGCGACGCCCGAGGATGTGGTGTTTTCGCTGAAGCGCCAGAAATACCTGAAGGGCCCCGCGTCGTGGTTCCAGGACGGCGTGCAGTCGGTGGAGAAGAGCGGGGCGAACGAAGTCACGATCAAGCTTACGTCTCTCAACGTGGATTGGCTGTTCCTGCTGACGTCGCCGTTCCTGTCCATCGCCAGCGCCGCGACGCTGAAGGCCCATGGCGGCTCCGACGCTACCAATGCGGCGACCACCGACACGGCACGCGCCTGGCTGGACGAGCATAGCGCGGGAAGCGGGCCTTTCGTGCTGCAAGCCTGGGAGCATGGCTCGCAGCTTACGGTGACGCGCAATCCGTATTACTGGGGACGCAAGCCGCCGTTCGAGCGGATCGTGTTCAAGTTCGTCAAGGACCCCGACGTGCAGCGTGATCTGCTGGTGCGTGGCGATGCACATATCGCGGCGAACCTGACTCCTGACCTCGCGGCGGCGGTGCAGAAGAATGCGAATATCGACGTCCTGAATATCCCTTCGCTGGGCTTTCCGTGGCTTGGCTGGCACGTCAATCGCAATCCGGCGCTCAAGAACCCGAAGACCTGGGAGGCGATGAAATATGCGATCGATTATGACGGCCTGGCGAAGATCTACCTGGGGGGTGGCCAGTTCATCGCCTCCTGCATTCCGCCCGGCCTGCCGAACGCGCTGCCGGTTGACGAGCGGATCAAGCGCGACCCGGCGCGCGCCAAGGCGGCACTGGCGGCGGCAGGTCATCCGAACGGATTTGCTTTCGACCTGACGTATGCGTCGGAGCAACTGTTCCAGAACATCGCCGCCAGCCTGATCGCCGCGAAGGTTCAGGAAGACTTGTCCGGTGTCGGCATTACCGCGAACCTGCGGCCGGTACCTTCGACGCAGGAGCTGACCGATTTCCGGGCCGGGAAGCTGGACGCGGCCATCCATTTCTGGGGTGCCGACTACATCGGATGGACCGATTTCCTGCCAGTGTTTGCGCCAGGCGGTCACGTGGCGGGGCCGCGTCAGGGTTGGATGCCGGAGTTCTCGGCTGATGCCAAGAAAATTTCTGATCTTGCCAAGCAGGCGATGGTGACGCTCGACGGGGCCAAACAGCAGCAGATATGCTACGACGCGCAGCGGCTGATGAACCAGGTGGGGCCGTTTGCATGGCTGTTTGAAGCGAATATCCAGGTCGGGTATCGGAAGGATGTTATCAAGTCGATGGCGACCAACCCGGTCTGTTATGTTGACGTCGGTAGCATCGAGCTTGTGTAGTTCGATAAGGTTTTAACACGGAGGACGCACGAGGGGCACGGTGGGGCACGGAGGTGTTGTTTCCGGCGGGAGGTTGCTTCGCTGCGCTCGCAATGAGGGCCTGTCCGGGGTGCGACGATGATTGTGTATGTCGCGCGCCGCCTGGTTCTGCTGTTCCCGCTCCTGCTGGGCATGACGCTGATCTCGTTCACGGTGAGCCGGGCCATTCCCACCGACCCGGTGATCGCGACGCTCGGTCAGCAGGCGGCGGAGCATCCGGCGATCGTCGCGGCGTATCGCCGGCATTGGGGGCTGGATCGGCCGGTTGCCGATCAGTATGTGATCTATCTTGGGCATTTGCTGCACGGCGATCTGGGCGAGTCGATTTATACGCACCGGCCGGTCATCGAGGATCTGCGATCCTATCTGCCGGCAACCATCGAGCTGGCAACTGTCACTGTGATCCTGAGCGTGCTGATTTCGGTACCGCTTGGCATCGTTGCCGCGGTCTGGCGTGGCACGGCGTTCGATCTCGGGGTGCGGCTGGCCACGCTGGTGGGTGTCGCCATGCCGATCTTCTGGCTGGCGCTGATCGCGTTGGATGTGTTTTATCTGCGGCTGGGTATCGCGCCGGCGCCGGGACGGTTGAGCACGTGGGACACGGCGCCACCCGACATTACTGGAATGTACACGATCGACAGCCTGCTTACCGGGCGGTGGGCAACTTTTTATGACGCGCTGTCGCATCTGCTGCTGCCGGCGCTTATTCTGGCAACCTGGAGCCTGGGCACGCTCACGCGGATGACGCGGACCAGTGTGCTGTCTGTGCTGCCGTTGAGTTTCCTGCAGACGGCGCGCGGCAAGGGAGCGACTGAGACTTACACCATCCTGCGCCACGCTATGCCGAATGCGCTGATCCCGGTCGTTACCGTGGTCGGGCTTGCGTATGGTGACCTGCTGACCGGGGTTATCCTGATCGAGACGGTGTTCGGCTGGCCGGGGATCGGTCATTACGCCTATTCGGCCGCGATCTATGCGGACTTTCCAGCCATCATCGGGGTCACGCTGGTGTTCGGGATCATCTATACGCTGGTCAATCTTGGCGTGGACCTGGTCTATGCGGCGCTCGATCCGCGTATTCGCCTGGCGATGGCTTCGGGGCGACGGTGAGCGGGGTCGGTTCGAGCGCCCTCACCCGCCGCGCTTGGCTCGGCGAGATCTCCCGCAGGGCGGGAGAGGTGATGGATTTGCAACTGGTCGTCAGCCTGGCGATCATTTTGGTCTTCGTGCTGGCAATCGCGTTTGCGGGTGTGCTGGCGCCTTATAGCCCGGTCGTGCAGCACGTGCTGGATCGGTTGCAGCCGCCGAGTTTCAGCCATCCATTCGGAACCGACCAGTTGGGACGCGACGTGTTCAGCCGGGTGCTGTATGGCGGGCGGGCTTCGGTGCCGGCGGCGTTCGTGGTTGTGGCGGTCGGCGCCAGCATCGGCACGCTGATCGGCGCGATCGCCGGATATGGCGGGCGAGTGGTCGATGAGGTGGTGATGCGCATCACCGACATGGTGCTGGCGTTCCCGGTGCTGGTGCTGGCGATGGCGGTGGCCGCGGCGCTCGGGGCCAGCCTGGTGCATGGTATCATCGCGCTCACCGCCGTCTGGTGGCCGCAGTACGTGCGGGTGTGCCGCGGCATCGTGCTGGAGCTGCGGGACAAGGAATTCGTCGAGGCGGCCCGCGCGGCGGGGCGGCGCACAATCGCCATCCTGTTTCGTGTGATACTGCCGAACGCGCTGCCGGCGTTGCTGGTGATGGCGGCGGTGGATATCGGACGGGCGATCCTGAACTTCGCCACGCTGAGCTTTCTCGGTCTGGGGGCGCGTCCGCCGATACCGGAATGGGGTGCGATGGTATCGGACGGCGCTTCGGTGATGGATCAGTGGTGGGTTGCCGGCTTCCCCGGGCTGGCCATCCTGTGCCTGGTGTTCGCCTTCAACCTGTTGGGCGATTTGGTCCGCGATGCGCTGGACCCCTGGGTGGGCGGGCGCAGACAGCAGAGTTGATGAGCGAACCGAGTCCCCTGCTTGTCGTGGACGCACTGCATGTCTCGGTGGAGATCGGCGGGACATGGCGCGACGTGGTGCGGGGCGTGTCGTTCCGCCTCGGACAGGGCGAGGCGATCGGGCTGGTGGGGGAATCGGGGTCAGGCAAGACACTGACGGTTTCGGCCATCGCTCGCCTGCTGCCGCCTTCGGCACGCGCGACGGGCGGTTCCGTGCGGTTCAGGGGCGAAGACCTGCTGAGTGCCTCGCCGCGGCGGCTGGCGCAGCTTCGCGGCAAGGACCTGGGGATGGTGTCGCAGGGGTCGCTGGCGGCGCTCAATCCTTTGATGCGCATCGGTGCGCAGGTGGGCGAGCCGTTGCGGCTGCATCAACTGGCGAAGCCGCGGGATGCGTCGGTTGCCGCGGAAGGGATGCTGCGGAGCCTTGGGATTCCGGACCCGCCGGCGGCGATGCGCCGGTATCCGCACGAATTCTCCGGCGGCATGCGGCAGCGGGCGATGATCGCGACGGCAATGATTGCCTCGCCGTCGCTGGTCATTGCGGATGAGCCAACCACGGCGCTGGACGCCACCGTGCAGGCGCAGATTGTCGAGATCTGGCGGCGGTTGAACCGCGAGGCTGGCGTGGCGCTGATCCTGGTCAGTCACGACCTCGGGGTGGTTGCCGATATCTGCGGCACGATTGCGGTCATGTATGCGGGCAGGATCGTCGAGACCGGGCCGACGCGCGCGCTTCTGGCACAGCCTCGGCATCCCTATGCGCAGGCTTTGTTGCAATCGGTTCCATCGGCAACGACGCGTGCGAGCAGGCTGCGGGCGATTCCCGGCGAGCCGCCGGTCGTTGGCGCCTTGCCGAGCGGCTGCCCGTTCCATCCGCGGTGCCCGCGGGCGGTGGCGATCTGTCGGGAAAGCGAGCCATCGCTCGAGCGCAGCGGCGATTCGCTGGTGGCGTGCTGGGCCGCGGGACAGGATGCCACGGTCACGCCGGCCCCCGTGGGGCGGCCAAGCGAAGGGTGTTGCGCCGCCACGGAAGATAGCCCTGCGAGGCCAGCGGCCGAGCCGCTGCTGGTCCTCGATGGGGTGACGCGGCATCACCTGCGGCCGAGCGTCTGGCCGCTGGCGCCGGCTACCCGCGTGCATGCGGTTGACGATGTGTCGCTATCGGTCCGGCGCGGTGACGTGTTGGGGCTGGCGGGTGAGTCCGGGTGCGGCAAATCAACACTGGCGCGCTGCATTCTGCGGCTGATCGATGTCGATCGCGGGCGTATTGTGTTTGGCGGACGGGATATCGCCGGCCTGCGCGGCGAGGCGCTCCGGCAGGTGCGCAAGCAACTCCAGCCGGTGTTCCAGGATCCGTACGAGTCGCTGAACCCGCGTGCCCGGGTGCGCGACCTCGTGGCTGAGCCTCTGCTTGCGCACGGCGTCGATGCGGGGGCTCGGACGCGACGGGTGGGCGAGGTGCTGGATCTCGTGGGGCTGGGCCAACACGTCGGCGGCCGATTGCCGATCGAGCTGTCGGGGGGTCAGCGGCAGAGGGTGGGCATTGCGCGGGCGATCGCGCTGAGCCCGCAACTGATCGTGGCGGACGAACCGATCTCGGCGCTGGATGTTTCGATCCAGGCGCAGATCGTCAACTTGTTCCAGGAGCTGCGGGCGGCGATCGGTCTGACGCTGATCTTCATCAGCCACGATCTGCGGATCGTGCGGCATATCAGC
>Ga0335074_10006461_pt1 | contig 16268 bp, 14 predicted proteins | sample Lox_Sample_23_FD_206715 | JGI IMG/M metagenome (GOLD analysis project Ga0335074, IMG submission 206715) | Soil microbial communities from Loxahatchee National Wildlife Refuge, Florida, United States - Lox_Sample_2.3 | ecosystem: Environmental > Terrestrial > Soil > Wetlands | place: USA...
CCTTGATGCCGGCCTGATCGAGCTGCACGAGCAGCCGATCCACCGGCACCTTCAGGACCTCGGCAAACTGGGAAACGGTCACTTCCGCCATACTTTTCGCACCCTCAGGTCTGACCCGCCTCGAACCAATGCGCCCTGGCGGTCATGATGAGCTTGCCGGCCTCCTCAGTCGGCAGTCCCTCGATGTCCTTCAGGTCCTCCACCGACTGCTCCGCGAGATCCTCGCGCGTGCGCACGCCGCGACGCGCGAGCGCGAGCGCGAGATCCGGGCTCATGCCCTGCAGCAGCAGCAGGTCATCGGCCGGCATCGACTGATCCAGCGTCTCCTCGCTCGCGATCGCCTGGGTGAGCAGCACATCGCGTGCGCGGTTGCGCAGCTCCTTGACGATCTCCTCATCGAACTCCTCGATCGAGGCGAGCTCCGCCTGCGGCACGTAGGCGATCTCCTCGATGGTCGAGAATCCCTCCTGCGCGAGAATGGTGGCGACGTCCTCATCGACGTCGAGCTGCTTCATGAACATCTGCACCAGCGCCTTGGCCTCCGAATCGCTCTTGGCCTCGGCGTCGGACTCGGTCATGACGTTGAGCTCCCAGCCGGTGAGCTGGCTCGCCAGACGGATGTTCTGGCCGCCGCGACCGATCGCCTGCGACAGCTTCTCCTCGGCGACCGCGATGTCCATGCTGTGGGAATCCTCATCCACCACGATCGACATGACTTCCGCCGGCGACATGGCGTTGATGACGAACTGCGCCGCATTCTCATCGTAGGGAATGATGTCGACCCGCTCGCCGGCGATCTCGTTGGAAACCGCCTGCACGCGCGAGCCGCGCATGCCGACGCACGCGCCCACCGGATCGATGCGCGGATCGTTGCTGCGGACCGCGATCTTGGCGCGCACGCCCGGATCGCGGGCCGCGCCCAGGATCTGAATGAGGCCCTGGCCGACCTCCGGCACTTCGAGCTTGAAGAGCTCGATCAGGAACTCCGGCGCCGTGCGCGTCAGGAAGAGCTGCGGGCCGCGCAGCTCCGAGCGCACCTCCTTGAGAAACGCCTTGATGCGGTCCTGCGCCTTGACCTGCTCGCGCGGGATCATGTCGGTGCGCGGCACGAAACCCTCGGCGTTGGAGCCGAGGTCGACGAAGATGCCATTGCGGTCGACGCGCTTGACGACACCGCTCACCAGCGTACCAACACGGTCGCGATAGGCATCGACGACCTGCTGGCGCTCCGCCTCGCGCACCTTCTGCACGATGACCTGCTTCGCCTGCTGCGCGGCGATGCGTCCGAATGACACCGACTCCATCGGCTCCTCGACGAAACCGCCGACCTCGACCTTCGGGTCGAGCTCGCGGGCGTCATCCAGGCGCAGCTCGCGCTCGGGCGCCTCGAGCTCGGTCGAGTCGTCGGCAAAGACCTTCCAGCGGCGGAAGGTCTCGTAATCCCCGCTCCTGCGGTCGATGGCGACGCGCGCATCCCACTCCTCGCCATGCTTCTTGCGCGTAGCCGAGGCCAGAGCCGCTTCGAGCGCCTCGAAGATCACCTCCTTGTCGACGCCTTTCTCGTTGGAGACCGCATCGACCACCATCAGGATTTCCTTGTTCACTACTGTTACCTCTCACCAGCTCGCTCGGCCTGCCGCCTAACCTGCGAGCCTCGCTTTACCAATCTCTGCATAAGCCATCGCGACCCGCTGCCCGTCGACCTCGAGCGCGATGCCGGTGCCGTCCGCCGAAAGGAGCATGCCGGTGTAGCGGCGCCTCCCCTCGCGCGGCGCGGCGAGCTCGACGAGCACCCGCGAGCCGACGAAGCGCGCAAAGTGCGCCTGCGTGCGCAGCACGCGATCGAACCCCGGCGAGGAGACCTCGAGCGTATACGCGGTGGGTATCGGGTCCTCGACGTCGAGCACCGCCGAGACTTCCCGGCTCACGCGCTCGCAGTCCTCGAGCCCCACTCCGCTTCCCGATGCGCCGGCAACCGGACGATCAATGAAGAGTCGCACCACGGCGCTCCCGCGTCCCGCGCTATGCTCGAGATCCACGAGCTCGTAGCCCAGCCGCCCGACGAGGGGCTCGATGAGGGCGATGAGCCGTTCTCGCAAGGTGGCTGACATGGTCTCTATAAAGCAAAAAGGGCCCTGAGGCCCATGCCGCCAAAACGGCCGCAGGCCCGTTTTGGCCATGTATAAAAACAAAAAGCCCCTCGGGGGGCTTTTTCTCGCTCCCACGGCCGAGGCCCGCGGGGGCGCGCATTGTACCCGTTTCCCGGGGTACATCAAAGCCAATACTATTGCCGCCATGTCCGACGCCCTGACCCTGTGGCGAAACGCCCGCATTGCGACTTGCGATGCCGCCATGACCCGTGTGCCGGACGGAGCCCTCCTCAGCCGCGGCGGGCGCATCGAGTGGCTGGGCGCGCAGCGCGACCTTCCCGCGGATTGCCGCCCGGACGAATCGCACGACCTCGATGGCGCCTGGATCACACCGGGGCTCATCGACTGCCATACCCATCTGGTGTTCGCCGGAACCCGGGCGGGGGAGTATGCCGAGCGCCTGCGGGGCCGCTCGTACCAGGAGATCGCCCGCGCCGGGGGCGGAATCCTCGCGACCATGCACCGGGTGCGGGCGGCCTCCGAGCAGCAGCTCTTGGATGAGAGCCTGCCGCGCCTCGAGGCGCTGCTCGCCGAAGGTGTCACGACCGTCGAGATCAAGTCAGGCTACGGCCTCACCCTGGAGGATGAGGCCAAGATGCTGCGGGTAGCGCGAGCGATGGCGCGCGCCCTACCCGTCACGATCAGCACCACGCTCCTCGCCGCGCACGCCCTGCCGCCGGAATACAGCGCTCGGGCTGACGACTACATCGACGCCATCGCAGACGAATGGCTCCCGCGGCTGCACGAGCAGCATCTGGTGGATGCGGTCGATGTGTTTTGCGAAAGTGTGGGATTCAGCGTCGCACAGGCGCAGAGGCTGTTCGATGCGGCGAGCCGCCTCGGCCTACCCGTCAAGATGCATGCCGAGCAGCTGTCGAATCTCGGCGGTAGCCTGCTGGCCGCGCGCCGGGGGGCGCTCTCCTGCGACCACCTCGAGTACGCCGGTGTCGCCGAGGCGCAGGCCCTCGCCGCTTCGGGCACGGTCGCCGTGCTGCTGCCGGTGGCTTTTTTCGGTCTCGCCGCGGAGCGCAAGCCCCCGGTGGCGGCCCTGCGCGCCGCAGGCTCGCGCATGGCGATCGCCACCGACTGCAATCCGGGTTCCGCTCCCGGCGCCTCGCTCCTTCTTGCAATGAGCATGGCGACGCGCCTTTTCGGCCTCACCTGCGAGGAAGCCCTCGCCGGCGTGACGCGGCACGGTGCGCAAGCGCTCGGCATGCAGCGGGAGCGAGGCACCCTCGAGGCCGGCAAGGCGGCGGATTTCGTCATCTGGGGCATCGGGGAGCTCGAGGAGCTCGGCTACTGGAGCGGCTTCAATCCCTGCCGCTCGGTGATCAAGGCCGGCCGGCGGATCTCGTGACGGAAAACGGTCCGGGCGCCTCGCGCATCGATCGGTGGCTTTTCGCCGTGCGCCTCTTCAAATCCCGGTCGCTCGCGGCCGAAGCGGTGAACGGAGGCAGGGTGCACGTGAACGGCTCGCGGGTGCGCCCCTCCCACGGCGTGCGGCCCGGGGACCTCGTGACCTTCAACCGCGGCGCCGTCGATTTTGAATGCCAGGTCGCCGCCATTCCGGCGCGCCGCGGGCCCGCCCGGGAAGCGCTCGTGTGCTACGCCGAAACCGAGGCCAGCCGCGCCCACCGGGAGCAGCATGCGCAAAGGATGCGGCTTGCCGCTGCCCTGGCGCCGCGTCCCGAGGAGCGCCCGGACAAGCATCAAAGAAGGGAACTGCGGCGCCTGCGGGGACGCTAAGGTCGCAACCAGACAGGCTTACACCCTGGCGTTGCCCGATAATCGCCCCCATACACCGAGCGCAGGCATCGCCGCCGCCGAGGTTTTCTGCCCATGTCTCTGAGCGTCTTCGACATCTTCAAGGTAGGTATCGGGCCGTCGAGCTCCCACACCATGGGACCGATGCGCGCTGCGCACGAATTCGCCCTGGGCCTCGAGCGCGACGGGCTGCTCGCCGCGACGCAGCGGGTGACGGCGCGTCTTTACGGCTCGCTCGCCCTGACCGGCCTCGGCCATGGAACCGACCGGGCGGTGCTGCTGGGCCTCGAGGGCTCGGACCCGGAGACGGTGGAGCCCGACAGCATCGAGCCCACGCTGCAGCGCATCCGCGCCAGCCATCGCATCCGTCTTCTCGGCAGCCACGAGATCGACTTCGACGAGAAGACGCAGCTCCTGCTGCAGCGCACCGAGCGGCTGCCGGACCATCCCAACGGCATGCGTTTCAGCGCAACGGATTCCGGCGGCAAGACGCTGCGCGAGGAAGAGTACTACTCGATCGGCGGCGGCTTCATCGTCCGCGGCGGCGAGAGTCAGGCGCGGGAGGCGACCGCGCGACCGCAGCCGCCCTATCCTTTCAGCTCGGGGGCGGAGCTCCTGTCGCTGTGCCGCGAGAACGGGCTCGAGCTCTTTGAGCTCGTGCTCGCCAACGAGCGCACCTGGGCGAGCGAGGAGCGGGTGCGCGCCGGCGTGCTGCACCTCTGGCAGGTGATGCAGGCCTGCGTCGAGCGCGGCTTTCATCAGACAGGGGTCCTGCCGGGACCCCTCAAGGTGCGCCGCCGGGCGCCGAAGCTCTACCGCGTTCTCACGGAAAGCGGCCCCTCGCGGCCGCTCGATACGCTCGACTGGGTGAACGCGTTCGCGCTCGCGGTCAACGAGGAGAACGCCGCCGGCGGCCGTGTCGTGACCGCGCCGACCAACGGAGCGGCGGGCATCGTGCCGGCGGTGCTGCACTTCTACCGCCGCTTCGAGTCCGGCGCGAGCGATGAAGGTGTCATCCGCTTCCTGCTGAGCGCGGCCGCGATCGGCATGCTCTACAAGCGCAACGCCTCGATCTCGGGTGCCGAGATGGGATGTCAGGGAGAGGTGGGGGTGGCCTGCTCCATGGCGGCAGCCGGACTCGTCGCCGCGCTCCAGGGGAGCAACGAGCAGATCGAGAACGCCGCCGAGATCGGCATGGAGCACAACCTCGGGCTCACCTGCGACCCGGTGGGCGGCCTCGTGCAGATCCCCTGCATCGAGCGCAACGCGATGGGGGCGGTGAAGGCGATCAACGCGGCGCGCCTCGCCATGCGCGGCGACGGCTCGCACAAGGTCTCGCTCGATCACGTCATCGCCACGATGCGCCAGACGGGCGCTGACATGTCGACGATCTACAAGGAAACCTCGCAGGGCGGGCTGGCGGTCAACGTGACCGAGTGCTGACCCGGCTATAAAGCGACCGAGCTATCGGCGGGGGCGGCGGCGGCGGTGGGGGCGAGCGCGACGCGGTTGCGGCCGCCGTCCTTGGCGTCGTAGAGCGCCTCATCGGCGCGGTGGCGGAGCGATTCCAACGTGTCGCGGGGCTCCCCGAGCGCGACGCCGAGCGACAGCGTCACGGCGCCGATGTACTGCATGCCGTCAGGGCGGGTGATGACGGTGTGGGTGGCGGCGGCGCGGATCTGCTCGGCGAGCGCGGCGGCGGCGGCGAGGGGCTTGCCGGGCAGGAACATCGCGAATTCATCGCCGCCGAGCCGCGCGGCCATCTCCTCGCCGCTCAGGTGCTCGCGCAGGATCTCGGCGATCCTCGCCAGCACCTTGTCGCCGACGACGTGGCCGTGGGTGTCGTTGATGCGCTTGAAGTAATCGACGTCCGCGGCGATGAAGGCGACACCGGTCAGGTCGGAATTCTCGCGCGCCTCGACCGCGCGGCGCAGGCCGTGCAGGTTCTTGAGGCCGGTGAGCGGATCGCGCAGCGGCTCGGTCTGCGCGCGCTCCAGTCGCTCCATGACCTGCTCGACCTCGCGGCGCTGACTCGCAAGCTGCGCGTTGAGCGCGCCGAGGACGGTCTGCAGCTGCGCGGCTTCCGCGACCAGCCGGCTCACGGTGGCGATGAGGGCGCTCTCGCCACCGCCCTGCCGCCGGGCATCCTCGATGGCCTCATTCAGGCAGCCGTTGAAGCGGTTGACCGTCCGCTCGGCGTGCGTGGCCTGCTTCTCCGATTCACCCAACACTTCGCGCAGCTGACTCTGCGCGAGCTCGAACGCCCGCACGTCGCGCCCGGCGATGTGCAGCGCATGCAGCCGGCAGATCTCCACATCCGAGAGCAGCGTGTCGACGGCGAGGAGCTTGTCGAGCTCCCGTGTCAGGGCCGGATTGAGATCGGCGGCGTGCTCGTACCAGACCGAGTAGCTCACCGGGTGGTAGCCGGCCTTGTGAGGCGACATGAGCTGCAGCGCGCGCCGCAGGATCTCGGCGCTTTCTTCCCTCGAGTGCTGATAGCGCATTGTTGTTATCGACGCCCTTGGCGCAGTCGTGTCATGCCATCGTAACACCCGCGCCACCTCTCGACGAGAGGCTCGGCGATCCGTTTGCCGGGGCCCCCGCCGCCGGTCGGGCGGAGCTAGACGGTCGGCGACGGCGCGAAGCCGGCGCTCGCCTTCTGCTTGTCGGCGGCGGCCTCGGCGGCGTGTTCCCTCTTGATCCGCTCGTAGATCTCCTCGCGATGCACCGCGATGCTCTTCGGCGCATTGATGCCGACGCGCACCTGGTTGCCCTTGACCCCGAGAACGGTGATGGTCACGTCGTCCCCGATCATGACGGTCTCACCCACGCGCCTGGTAAGAATCAACATGCTGGTGTTCCTCTGTACTTGGTGATTTTCCAAACAACTCAAGGAGATGTGGCACCGGCCGCCGCCGCCGGGGCAGGCCTCGACCGGTAGCCGATGATGACCTCGCCGTTCTCGTGTTTGACCGTGACCGGGGCGATGCGCGCAAGGCGCCCGAGCGTGCCGTCGATGTCACGGATGTTGAAGGCGCCACCCACCTTTTGAACGGCGGCGCGCGGGTCGGCGATGACGATGCGCTCGGTCGTGTAGCGGCTGAGATCGCTGACAAAATCCGACAGCGGCTCACCGGGTGTCTCGAGCATCCCCTGGCGCCAGCGGATGACCTTCTGCGCCGCGATCGAGTGAACGTCGGCCACCAGCCCGACCGGCGAGTACTCGATCTGCTGGCCCGGAGTGAGGCGCCTGCTCCACGAAGGCGGCGCGCCCGAGCCGCTCTCCAGGCCCTCCACCGCCACGATGCCACTCATGACGCTCACGCGGACATCGCCGTTTGCCATCTGATAGACATCGAAGCGCGTACCGAGCACCTGCACCTGGCTGTGGGCAAGGAGTATGCGAAACGGACGATCGGGATCGTGCACCACCCGAAAGTAGGCCTCGCCACGGATGAGGCGCACGCGTCGATCATCCGGGCTACCCACCCATTCGAGCTCGGTCTGCGTATCGAGACCGACGACGCTGCCGTCCGGCAGGACCACATCGCGTATCTGGCCGGTGGCCGTCCGGTAGGTTTGCGGCAGGTAGCCGTCGCTGCGCAGGATCCACCATCCGGCCGCGACCGCAACGAGCACCACGGCCGCCGCGCCGGCCGCCCGAACCGGACCCGAGGCGAGCCGGCGATGCGCACCGGAGAGCAACGATGCGGACGGCGACCCCGAGATGCTCGCCAGGATGTCGGCGCGCGCCTCACCCTTGAGCTCCGTCATCACATCGAGGATGGCGCGCTGAGCGTGAAATTCCCGTGCGTTGACCGGCTTGGCGATCCAGCCCTCGAACCCGCGGCGCTCGGTCTCGCTCAGTCCGCGGGACATGCGCGTGTGCCACGCGGCCGCCCGCGCCCGCACCAGCGGGCGACGACAGACGCTCCAGAGATTGAGCCGGGTGCTCTTCAATTGACTTCCGCCAGGTCGATCCCCTGCGAGGAAAGACGGTCGCGACAGACTTTGAGCGCCTTGGTCATGCGCTTGTCGACCCGCTTCTCGGAAATACCGAGCGCGGCGGCGATCTCCTTCCGCGGCTTGCCCTGCACATGGGCCATTACAAAAACCTTGCGAAGATTAGGTCGTAGGTCATTGATTACATTAGTCAGATGTCGCCCGATCTGGTCCGCCATGGCCTGCCGGTCCGGCCCCAGCCGATGATCGGGCACCTCCTCCATCCCTGCCGAGCCAATGATGACGGCGCTCTCGAGGCGCCGTCGACGCAAATGCATCAGCGCGAAATTGGTCGCCACCTTGAAGAGCATCGCCCGCGGGAACAGCACCTGATCCGGGCGATAGATCCTGTGCATCTTCTCGAAGGCGTCCTGAGCGACTTCCCGCGCAATATCCCGCGTGCCCAACATCTGGGTGAGATAGGCCAGCAGCTGCGCCTCATGCGTTCGGCACAGCCGCGCGACGAACTCGTCAGGCCTCCCCGGTCCGGGGAAGCGCTTGACCTCACCCATGCCTTCTTCTTCCAATCCCTATCCCTCACCTATTGAAATGCGCAGCGGCGCCGAATCCCCCCTCCCCGCCGCCGTACTCCATCGCAGGCACCAGGCCTCGATGCCCGCGTACTCGAGCAGCTCGCCGGAGCCGCACGCGATGCGGCTGACTCTGCCGGAAAGCACCTCGGCGAGCTTCACCCGGTCGATGATCCCCTCTCTCACCAGCGCGCCGTCGAGGAGCAGCTCCTGCAGGAATGCCCGATTGTGCTCCACCGTCAGGCGTAGATGCTCTTCGATTCCGCCCTTGTGCCGACGATTACGGATCTCGGCCGGCAGGTCGTGGTAGAACGCCCGACGGGCGACCGCCCGATCCCATCCCCCGCGCGTGAGGACGTAGGTCGGGATGCGCAAGCACAGCTCCATCAGCGGCTGCGAGACGAGCGGCGCAAGCCTCTCGGCGCCGCTCTCCCCGCCGAGCGGGTCGTAGAAATCGAACGGCTGGCTGATCTGGTGAGCGTGCCAGAGCTTGCCGCTCGGCGCCCCCCGCGGGTGGCGCAGCAGGGGATGCAGGAACCCGGCGCTCCGCCTCGCCTCCCGGATCACCTCCGGCACGAGCAACGCGCGCATCCGTCCCGCCTCCTGCAGAGGACTCCAACGACGCTGGGCGAGATAACCCGAGGTCGCCGCGCGCATCACGCGCCACACCGATACCTGATCCATCTGCGCGGCATCGAGCGCAATGCGCAGCAGGCCGGAGCGCACGCCACGGCGGTGCAGAAAGTCCCCGGGCGCCCATTCCGCCCGCTCCTGATAGAAAAGCTGATCACCGCCGTAACCGATGAGCACCGCCGCCGCGCCACACTCGGCGGCGAGCTGCGCATCGGGCCTGCTGTGCTCGAGGAAGTACGGATAGTTGGTCGGCTCCGGCGAGCGGTTGATGGTGAGCAGCGGCCGCAGGCTGAAGGCGGGATCGCGGGCGCGCTCGATGAGCTCCAAGCCCGCCCGGGCGGCCGCCGCGCGCGCGAAGGCTCGCTCATCGAGGTCGGCACCGAGGGGATAGTAGTGAAAACAGGTGATCCGCGGGCGGGACGGGGCGTCGCGCAGAGACGCCAGCACGATCGAGGAGTCGAGCCCGCCCGAGAGCGAGAGCAGCAGGTGCTCGTGACAGGACGCCCACGCGTGCACGACATCGCGCACGCAGTGCCGCATCGCCGCCGCCGCCGCCGCCGCGTCCTCGATCACCTCGGTGTTGGCGACGGCGAGGGGATCCCAGTAGAAGAGGCGCCTGGCCACGCCGGCGCGAGTCTCCAGGCACTCGCCCGCGAGCACCTGCGTGATGCCACGCACGGCCGTTCCCGATGAGTGCTCCCGCAGGAAGCACACCGTGGCGATCAGGTAAGGCCAATTGATCTCGAGACCGTCATCCAGCAACTCGAGGACGTCGTCGATCCACGAGAAGTAGATATCGACTCCGCGGCGGCGCGTCAGATAGCACGGCATGCCGCCTGTAGGGTCGCGCAGCACCCAGGTGGCCGGCGCCGCCGCATCGTGGAGGAAGGCGACGTAGCGGCCCCAGAAGCTCTCGATGAGATGGCGGCCGTCGGTGTCGGCTATCGCGCGGCTCTGCGCCTCCCCGAGCGCCTGCGGCGCCGCCCTCGAGACGCCGTCCTCGGAGGATTCGAACAGCGTCCCCAACACGACACCGGCGCCGTCGGTCAGCTCGTGGGCGCTGCTGCAGCCCATGCCGGCACCGACATGACGCACTTCAACGCCCCTGCCGCGCAGCCCGACGCTCCAGTGCCGCGCGGTGGTCCAATGACGCTCGAGCAGGGCGCGCGCGGCTTCGCCGGCGGCGGCATCGCGATCATTCCAGACGAAGGCGACGTAGCGGAACACGGCCCGCTACACGACCAGGATGGGCGAGTACTGGCGCACCCGGTCCGGAACGTCGTTGAAAAGCACCTGCCCCTGCTGCACCCAGCAATGGGCATCGAAAGGGTCGGTCTTGACGCCAAACACCCACTGCGGAGCGATGCCGTCGGCGCTCAGGAAATGCAGCAATGTCAGCGAGTCGAGCAGGCAGGCGGCGCGCAGCGTGTAAAAGAGCGGCCGCAGCCGGGTAAAGGCCGTGACGATCGCGCCAATGTCGGGCGGCGGGCGCCGCGCGGCGCGCTCGAGCCGCGCCTTGCGCTCGCGCACGGCCTGCACGATCGACTGCATGGGGCTCAGCTTGAGGGCGAGCTGCGCCCTCAGGCAGCTGCGGGCGAAGCGCCACAGGTGCGCGGCGCTCGCTCGCGGGCGGATGTCGAAATCGAACTCGACCAGCGTGCGCTCCGGACGGGGTATCGCGACGGGAACCGCGGGCTTGCCGAGGCGTGGATCGGTCACCAGCATGCCATGGGCGAGCAGCTGCGGGACGAGGTCGTCGGAGTCACCGCCGCGGTTATGTATACCTGACGCTTGCGCTGCGTCGACCGGCGGACCGACCGGCCAACCGCGAACCCAGTCGGCCAGCCGATGCGCGGGAGCGACCGCGACGTATTTGTCGCGCTCGAGATCCATCAGCACCACGTGTTGCCCCGAGACGCACGGAAAAACGTGCGGGGCCAGAAGATACGGCGGCATAGAGTGAGGTGAATTGTTGAAGTGAGGGTGGCGAAAAGTCAATGCGCGGGCCCCGCTCCGGGCCAGGCCGGGTATCAGTGTTGCTACCGGTCGATGGCGTGACGATCGCCTGTCCCGATTGCGGAACCCTGGAGGAAATTCCGCGCCTGCTGCCGCGCGACACGGCGATCTGCTGCGCGGCTTCACCGTCGGTGAGGTACGGGACGTCGGCTTCGCTTATGATCCGTCAACGGGCGCGCTGCCGACGCCCGCGACCCTGGAGATCACCGAGGCCGCGCGCGCGGTGCGCGCTCTCGCCAATGACCTCGACCGGCACCCGGAGGCGCTGATCGAGGGTAGACGAGGAGTTGCGCAATGACACAGCGGCTGATCGCCGTACTCGCCCTGCTGGCCCTGAGCGCGTGCGCCTCGAGCCCGCCCACGCACTTCTACGCCCTCGATCCGGTCGCGGCCGGCGGCAGTCCACGGGAGGTCGCCGGCTCGCCCGTCAAGATCGATGCGGTGCACATTCCGCCGGCGCTCGATCGCAGCTCGATGGTGCGCGGGGCGAGCGGCAACCAACTCGACATCTCCTCCCAGGACCGCTGGGCCGGCGATCTCGGCGAGATGATCCGCAGAGTTTTGACTCAGGACCTGGCGCAGCGCCTGCCGTCCGGGATGGTGATCGCGCCGGAATCACCCGCGCCCGCCAACACCCGCGGCCTGGTCGTCGACATCCTGACCTTTCAGCCGCAGGCCTCGGGCGAGGTCGTGCTCGATGCCGACTGGACGCTGCTTCAGGGCACGCAATTCAACGTGGTCCTGCGCCGCGCCGTGCATCTCACCGCCACCGCCGCCGACTCCGCGCAGGGCGAGGCGGGCGCCATGAGCACGCTCCTCGGCGAGCTCGCCGATGACATGGCGGCCGCGATCGGCGGCGCGCGCTCCTCCTCGAGCACGACGGACCCGTAGACTACAATCATCGGATGCTGTCTCTCCGTGAGCTCACGGCCGCGATCGCGCGGCCCTCGATGCGGATTGCGCTCATCGTGGCCTGCGCGCAGTTCATGCAGAACCTCGACGGCACCATCATCGTGACGGCGCTGCCGGCGATGGCGCAGAGCTTTGCGATCAGCGCGAGCCGCATGAGCGAGGGTATCACCGCCTACGCGCTCGCCGCGGCGGTGTGCATTCCGGCGAGCGGTTGGCTCGCCGACCGTCTCGGTACGCGCAACCTCTTCTGCGCCGCGATCGGGCTGTTCACGCTCGCATCGGTGGCCTGCGGCCTGGCGATGAGCTTCTCTGGATTCATCGGCTGGCGGCTGGTGCAGGGCGGCATGGCGGCGATGATGTCGCCCGTCGGGCGCATGATCGTGCTGCGCAACACCGAGAAGCGCGAGCTCATGCAGACCCTCTCGACGCTCGTCTGGCCGTCGCTGATCGCACCGGTGGTGGGCCCGCCGCTCGGCGGCTTCATCACCAGCGCCGCCTCCTGGCGTTGGATCTTCTACATCAACGTTCCCTTCGGCATCGCGGCCATCGCGCTCACCCTGGCGGTGATTCCCAATCATCGGACCGAGGCGCGATCCGCGTTCGACGTGCGGGGATTTCTGCTGCTGGCGTTCGCGGTCGGCTGCCTGACCTATGGTTTCGATGTCGCCGGCGGACTGCGGATCGAGGCGTCGCTCGCCGTCGCGCTCCTCGGCGCGGCGGTGATCGCCGGGGTGCTCGCGGTGCGCCACCTCGAGTCCGCGCGCGAGCCGGTGGTGAGTCTCGCGCCGCTTCGCCGCCGCGCCTTCTTCGTCGCCTGCGTCTCGGGGGGCGGCATCTCCCGCGCCGCGATCAGCGCGACACCCTTCCTCTTGCCGCTCATGCTCGAGGTCGGCTTCGGCTTCACGCCGCTCGATGCCGGCCTGCTGCTGCTCATCTACATGTTGGCGAACTTCCTCATGAAGGTGGTGACCAATCCGATCGTGCGCCGCTTCGGCATGCGCCAGGTGCTGATCGTGAACGGCGCGGTCACCGCGGCCGGCATCGCCGCCTGCGCGCTCATCTTTCCCGGTCTGCCCGCGGTGCTCATCGGGGCCATCCTGCTGCTCTCGGGGGCGAGCCGTTCGCTGCAGTTCTCCGCGCTCACCTACACGACATTCGCCGAGATCGCGCCCGAGGAGCGCTCGCCCGCGAGCATCCTGTCATCGCTCACCATGCAGATCGCGAACGGCGTCGGCGTCGCGCTGGCGGCGCTCCTGCTCAACTTCAGCCGCCTGTTGCGACACGCGGCGAGCCTCGCGCCGTTCGACTTCCGCCTGGCGCTCATCGCCATGGGCGTATTCGGCGCGCTCGCGGTCTTCTCCTACGCCAGACTCGCCGAGGGCACCGGCGCCGAGGTGAGCGGCCACACCGCCGCCGGCTGAGATGCCCGGTCCGCAGCCGGCTGCGCCTGGCGGATCACGCGCGCGCGAGCCGCCCGATCCAGCGGTAGAGCCACCACACGATGAGCGCGAAGGCGATGCCACCGAGCCACACCGAAGGGATCGCGAAGCGCTCGCCCACGAGCGCAATGGGCGCGGGGTTGCCCGAGAAGGCGACCGCGGCGGCGAACACCACCCCGAGCAGGCTCTCGCCCACGATCAGGCCCGAGGCGAGGAGGACACCGAGCTGTTGAGTCGCCTCGGGCCGCGGGGCTCGGGCCGCGCGGCGGTTGAACATCCAGCCGACGATCGCACCGGCCACGATCATGAGCGTGCTCATGGTCGGCAGGTAGATCCCGAGCCCGACGGCAAGCGGCGGCAGGGCCGCCCCTTTGCGCGTGCGCCGCAACAGCGCGTCGAAGGCGATCGAGGCCGCACCGATCAGGCCGCCCATCCCGAGCGCGTTCCAGTTGATGTTGTGTTGTATGACCCCTTGCGCCAGCGCCGAGATGAGTCCCGCCTGCGGCGCCGGCAGCGCGTGCGCCGAATTGACCCCCGGCGCACCGAGAAAGCCGTAGGCGTGATTGACGAGGTCGAGCACCGGCGGAATGATGAGGGCGCCGGCGATCACACCGACGACCAGCGCCCACTGTTGCTTCGCGGGCGTCGCATCGACGAGCTGCCCGGTCTTGAGGTCCTGCAGATTGTTGTTGGCGATCGAGGCGACCGCGAACACGATGGCCGTGACGAACAGCGCGAACGCCACCAGCGCCTTGCCGGCGCTTGCCGGCAGCGCGCCTTTGACCTCGAGGACGAGCAGCAGCGCGCAGATGACCACCACCAGGATGCCGATACCCGACAGCGGGCTGTTGGATGAGCCGATGAGTCCGGCCATGTAGCCGCAGACGGTCGACACCAGGAATCCCATGATCGCGATGAAGACCACACCACCCGCCGTCAGCAGCCACACCTCCGCGCCCAGGCCGCTGATCACGCTGAAATGCCAAAGGAGCCAGACCACCGGCACCAGACAGGCGAGCGATACCAGGGCCACCATCCCGATCGGAATGTCTTGCTCGGTCCGCGGCAAGGTATGCGCCTGACCGGCCTTGCGCACGCGCGCGGCCGCCATCGCGCCCGCGAGCCCGGAGAGGACGGGCCGCACCAGAGTGCCGAGGGTCCAGATGGCGGCGACACCGATGGCGCCCGCGCCGACGTAGCGGACGTAGTGGCTCCAGGTGGCCTGGGCGACATCCGCCACCGCGCCCGCGGCGGGATGGAGCGCGCTGAAGTGCGGAATTCCCCAAGCCCAGCCGATGAGCGCGCCGACCAGCATGGCCACCCCGACGGCGAGTCCGACGAGATGGCCAATCGCAAACAGCGCGAACGAGAGACTGAAGTCGAAGCCGGTCACGGCGCCGTTGCCGCCGATGCGGAAATAGCGCGCCACATCGCTCGCGAAGATGCGGGTCTGCACGATGAGATAGAAGCCGGCCGAGACGAGCGCGCCGCACAACACCGCTTTGAGGCCCGCGCCGCTGGCTTCGACTTTCTCCAGGTCCTCATTGCGGTCGAGGCCGCAGCCGACCTTGAGCACTTCCGCGCAGGCGACACCCTCCGGATACGGCAGGTCCGATTGCGTCACGAGCGCCCGGCGCAGTGGGATGGTGTACATGACGCCGAGAATGCCGCCCGCCGCGCATACGGCGAACGACATCCAGAACGGAAACCCGGTCCACCAGCCGACGATCACCAGACCCGGCAGGACGAAAATGATGCTGGAAAGCGTGCCCGCGGCCGAGGCCACCGTCTGCACGATGTTGTTCTCCTGCATGGTCGCGCCGCGCAGGCTGCGCAGGATCGCCATGGAGATGACGGCGGCCGGAATCGAGGTGGAGAAGGTGATGCCGGCCTTCAAGCCGAAGTAGACGTTCGCGGCCGTGAACAGGACGGTGATGACCACCCCGATGAGAAGGCCGCGAAGGGTGAATTCGCCGAGCGCCGCGGCGCCGGCCGCTGCCGCCGGCTTCGCTGGTACTGCCGTCTTCAAGATGTTTCTTCCCGATGACCCCCGATGCGGCGGCACCTTAACCCATCGCGCGGCAGCTTTGGTAGAGGCGCGCGAGACCCTCGCGACTCGCCGGGCAGACCCCGCGCTCAGTGATGATGCCCGTGACCAGGCGGGCGGGCGTCACATCGAAGGCGAGATTCAACGCGGCGCTGCCATCGGGCACCACCCGTACCGAGCCGATCGCGCCGGTCGCGGTTCGTCCGCTGACCTCGATGACTTCCGCCGCCGAGCGCTCCTCGATCTCGATGTCCCGGCCATGCTCGAGCGTCCAGTCGATGGTGCTCGAGGGCAGCGCCGCATAGAAGGGAACCCCGTTGTCTTTCGCGGCCAGCGCCTTGAGGTAGGTGCCCACCTTGTTGCAGACATCGCCGCCGGCGGTGAGGCGATCGCTGCCGACGATCACCAGATCGACCTCACCGCGCTGCATGAGAAGTCCGCCCAGGTTGTCGACGATCACGGTGTGCGGCACGCCGTGGGACTTGAGCTCATAGGCGGTGAGCGCGGCGCCCTGATTGCGCGGCCGCGTCTCATCCACCCAGACGTGCACCGGCAGGCCGGCATCGTGCGCCATATAGATCGGCGCGAGCGCGGTGCCCCAGTCCACGCACGCGAGCCAGCCCGCGTTGCAGTGTGTCAGGATGTTGATGCGGCGCGCGCCCGCCCGCGCATGCCGCCGGATGATCTCGAGGCCGTGCACGCCGATGGAGCGGCACTGCTCGACATCGGCCTCGCAGATGCTTGCCGCCTCGCGAAACGCGGCCTCGAGCCGCCG
>Ga0335074_10006463_pt1 | contig 16265 bp, 10 predicted proteins | sample Lox_Sample_23_FD_206715 | JGI IMG/M metagenome (GOLD analysis project Ga0335074, IMG submission 206715) | Soil microbial communities from Loxahatchee National Wildlife Refuge, Florida, United States - Lox_Sample_2.3 | ecosystem: Environmental > Terrestrial > Soil > Wetlands | place: USA...
ACCGCCGTGCGCTTGCTCTTGCGGCCACCGTCGGCGAACCGCGAGCGATCGCGGAAAGCATCGAGGAACTCGCCCAGGCCGAAGCCGCCGACTCCCGCTTCGCCAGGGCCGCGGTCCTGATCGGCGCCTCCCAGGCCCTGCGGGCAGCCATCGACTCCCCCATACCCAAGTCCGACCTGGCACGCTTCGAAGCCGCCGTTGAGTCAGCCCGCGACGCGCTCGGCCCAGCCAAGTTCGGCGAGCTACGCCAGGCCGGCGCTGCCCTCCCCACCGACGCGGTACTCGAGTTCGCCCGCTCAGAATCCGCCGGCCCGCCGCCCGCCACCACCTAGCGGCGACTCACCCGCCGGCGACTCACCTGGCGGCGACTCACCTGGCGGCAGGGGAATTACCGCATCGCTGACCACTTGATGTCGTTACCCGGCGCGACGGCAACGACAACGCTGGCTACTTGACGTTGTTCCCGCAGCATCAGGTAGCCAACGTTGCTGTCAGCCGGCCCTGGCCAGCGACATCGGTGGCTCCTTGTTGCTGCCGACCCTGGCGATTAGCCGGATTTGTCCGAACCGGCGCGGGTGCCCCCCGCAGCAGTCCGTCCTGGCTAAGATTGGCGCCAGAAGTTCAGCTTGCGAGTTCGCCTGACCTGACGTCTGGCGGGTTCCTGACCGGGCGGGCCCGCCGCCGCGCCCGGCCAGGAACCCCGTTTCAGTCGCCGATCGGCAGCGGATCGACGGCGAGGCTTTCCTCACCCTCAAGCAGGGCAGGCGCCCGCGACAGCACGTCAGGCCGGACGGCACCGAGCACGAGCGCGTACACGGCGCCGACGAGAATGAGCCCGATCGTCAGCCAGGGCAGGATGTTGTAAGGGCTGGGCTGGCCGGGCCGCAGGTCACCCCAGACGGGAATCGCGAGCACGATCACCCCGATGACCGGCGTCACCACCCACAGCCAGACGTTCTTGTGAATGCCACGCGCCCTGAGCTTGGCCCACTCCACGACCAGCGCGACGTTCGCGACCAGGTACATGATGATCAGCCCGAGGATCCCGTACGTTCCGAGGAACCCGGACGCGGTGCCAGGATCGGTGAACGCGGTGGAGACCACGCCGATGAGGATGCTCGGCGCCACGAAGGCAACGGCCGCGACGGCCGGCGTCTTGAACCGGGGATTGATCCCGGCCAGCGACCGGCTCCACAGCCCGCCCCGTGCGCCGGCGAAGATCACCCGCGAGGTCTGGGTGTTCGCCGCAACATAGGAACTGGTCACGCTCGACAGGAAGACCCAGGTGATGAGCGGAGCCACGAACGGCAGGAACGCCTTCGCCGCGGTGTGGAACGGGTTCGGGTTGGCGGCCAGGCTGCCGGCGTGCCCGACACCGAAGGCCGTGACCAGGGCGTAAGAGCCGACCACGTAAATGATCCCGCTCACGACGACCGTGCCGATGACCGCTACCGGCACGTTACGCCTGGGGTCGCGTGTCTCCTCGGCAAGCGGCGCCGCCGCCTCGAACCCGCCGAACGCCAGCACCGCGAGGCTGAACGCGAGCAGAACGTCGCTTGACTTGCCGCCAGGCCAGGAGAACGGCGTCGCGGAAAGCCCGCTCGCCCCGCCCCGTACGAGGATGGTCAGGCTCAGCGCGAGCAGCAGCACGACCTCGAACACGTAAAGCGCGACCGTGACCCTGACACCGAACCGCAACCCCACGACGACGGGCGCCACCACGAGCACGCCGTAGAGGATCGTCACGATCTGCGTGATGCCCCAGATATGCGGATTCCCGAGCACGTTCTGGACAATGTAGCTGCCGACGAAAATGTAAATGCCCCCGAACGCGATGATGTAGCCGAGAACCGTGATCACCCCGATCGCGACCGCGACCTTGGTGCCGATCGACCGGGTGATGTAGGTGATGAACGACCCCGCGCTCGGGTAAACGCTGGAAAACTGGGCCAGGCTGCTCCCCGTCGCCCCCATGCCGACCATGGAAATCAGGAAGATCAACGGGGCCGATGCCCCCGCGAGCGCGACCATGACCCCGGTGGTAAAGAACAGGTTGAACGCCGGCGCCACCTGGGCGAGGCCAGGCATGATGACGCCGAACAGGCCGAGTTGATCCCGCTCGAGTTTCTCTGGTGCTGTGCTGGCGGCCATGGATTTATGCCTTTCCTTGCCGTCGGATGAAATCGAGAAAGATCGCGTTGAACTCGGCCGGGTGCTCCCAGAGGCACGCGTGCCCGCCCTTTGCCGTGGCCCATTCCGAGCCGGGCACCGCCTCGTGAATACGCCGCGAGAGCGCGACAGGGATGAGGATGTCGTCCTCGCCGGCGAGCACCAGGGTCGGCGTCGTGATCTGCCCGAGCCTGCCGCTCGTGTCGTGGTTCTGTATCACCGCGAGCTGAGCCAGGTAGGCGTGCACCGGCTGGTCCATGTACCGCATCGCGGTCTCGAATTCCGCCAGGTCATCCGGCCGGTCCTCGAAGAACGGCAGCGTGAACGCCCAGAGCGTGACGTCGCGCATGACAAACGGCACCCCGAGCACAGGGGCGAGGTCCGCCCACATCGCGAACATCCGCGAGCAGAACGGTCCTGGAGATGCATACGTGCAGCCAAAGGTCACCGACCGCAGGTCGCCGGGATAGGCAAGCGCGTACTCCTGCGCGATCATGCCGCCCATCGAGACGCCCATCAGATGGAAATCGGTGATCCCTAGCTGGTCAACCAGCCCTTTGGCGTCGTCGGCCAGCATCCGGCTCGAATAAGGACCTGCTGGCTTGGAACTCGCACCGATGCCCCTGTTATCGATGCGAAGCACCCGGTAGCCGGCCGCCACGAAGTCGTCGAGCTGCCCGAACCACGTCTCGACGTCGTCGGCCAGGCCGTTGATCAAGACGATGGTTTCCTCGCCATCGCCGTCGAGCTTGTAGTGCAGGTCGATGTCATTGACCTTGGCCACCGGCATCGTTGCTACCTCCGGATCTGATGCGGATGCGGGCGTGAAGTTCGGTGAGCATCTCCTCGGTCAGCGAGAAGTGCTCGTCGGCTAGCGAGGCAGCCCGGTCGGCGTCCCCGGCAATGACCGCTTCTGCGAGCGTCGGATGCTGGCGGATGGCTAGCTGCCTGACCCTCGGGTTGTATGGTTCGGCGTCGAAGCCGAGATTGACCTCCCTGCGTATGCTCGCGCTGACCGCGACAAGCCGCGAGTTGTGGGCGGCACGGGCAATGGCCTGGTGAAGTGCGTGGTCGGCGTGGCGTGAGGCATCGCGGTCAGGCGCCCGCGCGTAGTCCTCGACGGCGGCGCGGATCGCCGCGATGTCTCGGTCGTCGCGCCGCTGGGCTGCCGTGCGCGCGATCGTCTGCTCGATCAGGCGGCGGAAGTCCAGTACCTCGGTCAGCTCCTGCCACGCCGGCTCGAGCGTCCGCCTGATCATCGCGTCAGCGTCTGACCCCGTTCCCGAATTCGTGCTCACGAACGTGCCGCCGTTGCGGCCCCGCCTGGTCGTGACATAGCCAGCGGCCTGAAGCCGTTGCAGGGCCTCGCGCACGGTGGTCCTGCTCACCCCGAGCGTCGCCGCCAGCTCACGTTCGGTCGGCAGCCGCTGCTCGGCGACAAACTCGCCGAGCGCGATCGCGGTAACGATCCGCTCCGCGATCCGCTCGCCCGCGTTCTGCATCGCGATCGGTCCCAGGTACTCACTCATCGCCGCCCGTGCTCACCTCCCTCACGCACCCTCGCCGCCAGCACTCGCCCCCCGCACCGCCCGCACCGCCAACCCATCACCGCCCGCCGCGGCCCGCACCCGTCGCTGACCCCGCACCCACGACCAGCCCTCGCACCATCAGCCCCGCAACCACCATCAGCCCCGGAATCACCAATTATGGTCTAGTGGACTGATGTTTAGACCATTTATCACAGAGCGCGGGAGCGAGTCAACCTCCAGCAGCGCTGGCGGGGGTCCGACGCGCGGCGACACTGCCTGGCATATCCGGCATATCGGGCGCACCGCCTCCGTGGCGCCGGCGCCAACGTCATCGTTGGCCACATGTTGCTGTTGGATGCGCAGGTTGCGCGGACAACGGTGGCTACTTGATGCTGCGGGAGTGACATCGCTGGAACTCCGTTGCTGTAGCCGGGGCCGGGCTTACAGCATCGGTGGACACCTGATGCTGTAAGCCGGGGATGCCCGGCCCGGCGCCGGGCGGAGACACCGGACCCGGCTACCCCTGGTACCCGCACCGCCACCCTCTGAAACTAGCGAAAAAAGGCTCGCAAGGACGGCGGCCAGTAAGCGAACCTGGCCACGTGGAACTGCGAGAAGCCGCTGCAGCGTGGCGGCGCGACGGATTTGTAGTGCTCCCCGGCTATCTCGACGCCGAAGACGTGTCCGGGGTCTTCCCAAGTGCGGAGGACTACCACGCCGATCCGAATTCCGGGCGCAATCGCCGCTATACGGGAGACGAGTTCGGCGGAATAATCGAGTTCCCTTTCCAGGCCGTCGCCCTGTGCAATCTGGTCGTGCAGGACCGGCTCATTGACCTCGCCGAGGCCATCTTCGAGACCTCCGACCTTCGGATTTACGCCTCAGAACTCTGGGCCAAGTACACCGGTGCGGCCAGCTATGAGCAAGAACACCACCGCGACTACCTCAACCACACCCCGCTGGTCCCTTCGGCCGACTGGCGCTGGCGCGGCCTGGAGATCTTCATCTGGCTCTCCGACGTCACAGAAGCCCACGGCCCGACGCACATTGTGCCGCTGCCCGTGACCGCCGGCGTCCCGGCGCTGCCGCACGGTTACTGGCGCTCAGAACGGCCCGACTTCTACGAAGCGGAGGTATCGGCTGCCGGTCCGGCCGGCACCGTCGTCGCCTACAGCACGGAAACCTTCCACCGCGGCACCGAGATCACCGCCCCGCGCTCCGCCCGCTACAGCGCCCACGTCAGCTACCGCCGCGCCGACAACACCTGGACCAACCGCCACGCCTGGGGCGACCGCTCCTTCCACCCCCACTGGGCGCCTTTCGCAGAGCAGGCCTCGCTGCGCCAACTGCTGCTCTTCGGCTTTCCTCCGCCAGGCCATCCCTACTGGACCGAGGAAACCATTACGCAGCTAAAAGTCCGCTACCCCGGCCTGGATGCCCTCCCCTGCCGGGACTGAACCACCCGTGACGGGGCGGCCGCCCCGCTGCCCTTTACCGCCTCAACGAGCGGCGGGCGAGCGACGTGCTTTACCCGGCGATCCTCCGCCCCTTCCCTGGTTCATGAGCTTCCCTCGCGAGGAGTCTGGCGAGGATGAGCATGCGCAGCGCCGACGTGGGATGCAGGTCAGGCCGCTGTGTCTCAGCGCGGAGCGCATCCGGCGATTCTTCCAGGAAACGAATATCGTCAACTTCTGAACTGCGGCACCCGGCGATATGCCCCGCGAGCGTTTCCGATCGCTCCTGGGTAGTAATAACGGCAACGAACACTGGATTAACTATCGGGAATTCGACAATCGCAGAGACTATCCTGATCGTGCAGAAATCTGTGGCGAGCGCGAACTCCTCGGCGAAACCTCGGAGGGCTGCCGCGCTCACTGGGTCACGGCCCGCCGCCTGCCAGTCGGCGTCGGTGACTTGTTCTTCAAAGCTGACCGACCAGCATCCGGCCGAATAGACGGTGCCGGCGGGCCGCCTGGTCGCCACCACTTTGCGGTCGCCCGTTACCACCACGCAATGGACGGAGAGAATGCCGGGGAAGGCTACCGCATCCTGAAACCAGGCGCCGAGTATTCGGTCCGCGTTCTCTCTGAGCCGGTCGGGCCGCCGACTCATCGCATGATGAAACGAGGCGCCCTCTTCCCACGTTGTCTCCATCAACGACGCGCTCAGCCGCCCGGCCGACCGGGAAATCGAGATCGCCCGGTACTTGCGCTCCCATCCGTCCCCGACGGCGGCATAGTCTTCCGCCGCGGCGAGTTCCGCGATCCAGGCGGGGATGCCGCCTCCGCTGACGGCGAGATCAATGGTCGGGCCTTGCCCGTCGTCGGCCGGGGAAACGATCTCGATAGCGGTTGGCGTGATGATCCCGTCGCAGAAGTCATGCACTTTGGCGGCGAGTTTGGCTAGCGGAGCCGCCGCAGGCAACGACGACTCGGTGGCCTGCTCACTGGCGTGCAACACTAGCCAGGCCCTGAGTGCTCGCTCACCGCTTTGCCGCGCGGCGCTCACCTGGGTATCAAGAGCCTCAAGACAAGCCTGCTGCACATGCCAGGACAAGGACGGACGCAGCAACTCAGCGATCAGCGCGGCTCTGGCCAGCGGGTCTTCCGATCGACCGAGGCAACGCGCAATGGGTATGCGAATGAATACCGTGTCATGAGTAAAGGACCGCAATAGCGCGGCGAGCAGCGGTTGCGTCAGGTGCCCGCTCACAATTCGCTCGTACGCATATTCAGCGTACTTCTCCACGACGCGCCAATCAGAATAACTGTGCTCGCGCTCGTCAATGGGATTAAGATTAGCTATTATCTCGTCCTCTTCCACGTCTGGCACGGACTCTACGATAGGGTACGTGAGCTTGTTTTTGCTGACAATCACAGCCCGCCGCACCCTGGATTCCAGATTTGGCTGCACGACGACTTCACCGAGAAGTTCAATGCACATCTGCCTGGCCTCTCCTGCCAGGGCGTCGCCCAATCGCCCAAGAGCCTCGGCCACCTCGCCAAGCAGGCCAGGGTCATCGCCTTCATCAACAAGCTTCCTGGCGAACACGGTGAGCGCTCTCAGCGCGTCCGGATGCTGGTACACGGCGAGCGCTTCGACGAAGCGCTTGCGAAGCCGCCATCGGCCGAGTCCCCGGCTCAGTGCCGGTATGGCCCGCTCGGGAAGTCCGGCCCGCCAGTCCTGAAGCGAATCAAAGACCGAGGCGAGCGAGCTGGCGACTTCCTGACTCACCTTCGGGTCAGGGCCAAGCGAACTTCCGCCGACCGCGGCCTCGTGACGAACGGATGCGACCGCTGCCCCATCGAGGCATTCCAGAATGAAGGGCATCAAGATCGCGATCTTATCCCTGATCACGTAAGTAGCCGCCCAGGAGCGTGCCATCCAGTCATCTCCAAGGCGTTTCCGGTCAAGAATGCGCAGCAATTCGGTGAATAGTTCACGAAGCACTCCATGATCACCGCGATCATGAGCGATCTGCGCAAGCATGGCCAGCACTGGCCAGCCGACTCCGACAGCTGCCCGCTGGTAGACGAGCTGGCGCCGGCTCGCCGCGCCATCGCCGTCGACGAGCAAGCGCGCCATGTTGAAGCAGTCAAGCAAGTCGTGCCCGAGTCGCACCGTCGCGGATAGCCCGGTCAGCCGGCTGCGCAGCTTGCCCGCTGCCTCAAGCACAGCGAGGTCGGCCGCTCCCACTCCAGTCGCGTCAAGCGCGGTTACCAGATCAGCACGACTTACCTCATAGGACATCACCGTGAATTGCTGCTCGGCCACGATTACCAGCAGATGCTCGAGGTTGCGCCCGCGCATATCGGCTCCAGCCGGCCTGCGGTATGAATTCCACAGTACCTGCAGCAAGCCTGTCTCCGATTTGGGCAGTACAATCGAGTGCTGCGGTTGCTCAAGCGTGATGTCAAAGAAGATCGGCGTCAGCAGCACCGGCGAATACGGAACGCCTTGCACGCTTTCCCGCAAGATTCTCTTGACGAATGCGGGCTCGAGCGCTGGCACCTGCCGACGTTCAAAGCTCAGGTCTAGAAATCGCCGGTCCCAGAATTCCGTACGGCAGGTGACCAGCAGACACGAAGAGTTCGCGAGCTCTCTGAGCAGCTCCCGCACCGTTTCAGCGCTGGCCACGTCAACAATGGAATCCAGGCCATCCACAAGAAACAAGATCCGGCGATTCAGTTCCCTTCCGGCGGCGAGGAAGCTAGTCAGGTCTTGCTCCGCGTCGATGCCGAGTCTCCTGCTGAGGGCGGGAAGGCCGCCGAGCACATCGTCCCTCGACAGCACCACGGGAAGGCTCGGCGGATCCGCCAGCATCTCCCTGACCAGGCAGGCAGCCAATACCGATTTACCGCTGCCGGCAGCACCGGTCAGCACCATCGAAACAGATCTTTCCGCGACCGGGCGAAGCACTAGGCGCCAGGCTTCTCCCCAGAAGTCCACTCGGTCACCGGGCAGTAGCTGGTCGCACCACGATCGTGCCAGCAACCGGAGGTCGGGTTCGCCAGTGCCCGCGGCCAGGAAAGCCATGTCATACAGTCTCTGAGCCCTCGCGCAATTGCACTAGTCCGAAGCGGCAGTGGAATGATGTTTACTATGGGGGATGATTTCGGCGCGGTCTTCGAAGTGGCGATCGGCCCCGCCAGCACTCCTGGCTGGTTTCAGGTTAACGTCATAGGCTCGGCCGCCGGCTCAGCCTCCGCCACTGTCAGCCTTGACGTCGATGCCCTGCACGTGAGGCGCGAGGAACTCCAGACCGCGATCCTGGCGTCCGCGACCTCTACCCGGCAGATCCTTGCCCGAGCCGAGCGCCCGGTGAGGGAAGTTGGCGAAGCCCTCTTCACCGCCCTCCTTGGCACCGCTCCGATCGCGGAACAGTACCGGGCTTGTGGCGCTCTGGCCGCCCAATCGGAGCAAACGTTGCGGGTCGTGTTGCGGATCGGGACGCCGGAACTCGCGGAACTGCCCTGGGAGGCTATGTACGACCCGGTGTTCGGTTACGTGTGCCGACATGAGCAGCTTGTCAGGCAAATCCCCGTCGCCTCGGTTCCGGCGCCGATGACGGTCAGGCTGCCGCTTCACATTCTCGCAATAATCTCCTCGCCCTCCGATTTTGACACGATTGACGTCGACCGGGAGCGCGACCGCCTGACCGAGGCCCTCGCCGAGCCCATCCGCGCCGGCCTGGTCGAGATCGGCTGGGTACGCGACGCAACGTGGCCGGGCGCGCATCTTGAACTCGTTCGCGGACGCTGGCATGTGGTCCACTTCACCGGCCACGGTGGCTTCGATGCCAGCCAGGATCTGGGCGTCCTGGCCCTTATGCGGCCCGACGGCCGCGCCCTCAGAATCCATGCCGACCAGTTCACCGACCTCCTGCGCCAGGCAAAGCCAATGCCCCGCCTAGTCGTGCTGAACTCGTGCGCGGGCGCCGCCGGCAGCACTACCGACTTGTTCTCCGGAACGGCTGGCGCCCTGGTACGGGCGGGCGTGCCGGCAGTTGCCGCTATGCAATACGAGATCACCGACGCCGCGAGTGCCGCCTTCGTGCAGGGCTTCTATACCGCTCTCGCCTACGGCCGGGGCATCGACGAGGCCATGTCAAGCGGTCGCGTCGCGATACTGGGCACCTCAAACCGGACGCTGGAATGGCTCACCCCTGTCCTTTACCTCCGCGGTCACCAGACCCGCTTGTTCAACCCGCCAGCGAAGGCAGGCAGCCCTGCGAGGCTGACGGGTCTCCGCGCGACGATTGAGTCGTCTGCCTTGTACAGGCCATCGCATGTTCTGAAGCACCAGGCGCAGGTGAACTGCGTAGCCTTCGGCATGAACGGCACCTTGCTCGCTACCGCCGGCGAAGATCACACCGCGCAGCTATGGGATACCGAGACCGGCACCAGCGCCCGAGCTCTCAGCGGGCACGAGGGACGCGTGAATGGCGTGGCATTCAGTCCAGATGGCACCGTTCTCGCTACTACGAGCGACGACCAAACTATTGGATTGTGGGACACGCCAACCGGCACTCTGATCCGCACGCTTTCCTGTGGCGCCTACAGCTTCCCGAGAGGGGTTGCCTTCAGTCCCGATGGCAGAACTCTTGCCACCGCCAGCAGCTACAAGACGGCCCTGCTGTGGGATACCGCGTCTGGCGCCCTCAGGCGGAGGCTAACTGGCCACACCGATTTGGTTCGGGGCATAGCCTTCAGCCCAGACGGAGCCGTGCTCGCCACTGCAAGCGACGACCGCACCGCCTGTTTGTGGGACGGTATCACCGGTGCTCTGATCCGTTTCTTCACCGGACACACCGACTGGGTGGGCGGCGTGGCCTTCAGCCCTGACGGTGCCATGCTGGCCACCGCCAGCCGCGACCATACCGTCCGGCTCTGGGACACCAACTCAGGCACTCTTATCCGTACCCTCACCGGGCACGCCGACATAGTGTGGGCAGTCGCGGTGAGCCCTGACGGCACGCTCGTCGCGTCGGCTAGCCGCGACAAAACCGTGCGTCTGTGGAATGCCCGCTCAGGGGAATTCGTTGACGCGCTCGCCGGTCACACGGAAGCCGTCTGGGGCGTAGCTTTCAGTCCCGACGGCGCCATCCTCGGCACGGGCGGCTGGGACAAGACCGCGCGCCTGTGGAAACGGTAGTTCAGCCCGCAGCTAGCACCAGCCCGCTCGTCGGCACGCCGGTCCCCGCTGTCACCAGCACCGGCCCGTCCCCCTCTACTTGGTTGACCGACGTACCCCGGACCTGCCGCACCCCTTCGGCGATGCCGTTCATGCCGTGGATGTAGGCCTCGCCCAGTTGGCCGCCGTGGGTGTTCAGCGGCAGCCGGCCACCGACCTCGATGGCGCCGTCGGCGATGAATCCAGCAGCCTCGCCCCGGCCGCAGAAGCCCAGTTCCTCTAGCTGCATGAGCACGTACGGCGTGAAGTGGTCGTACAAGATCGCGGTCCGCACATCAGCGGGAGAGAACCCGGACTGCCGCCACAACTGCCGGGCGACGATCCCCATTTCCGGAAGCCCGGTCATGTCGTCCCGGTAGTACGACGTCATCGTGAACTGGTCGCGTCCGCTCCCCTGCGCGGCCGCCGCAACAGAGACCACTGGCTGCCGCAAGGACCGTGCCCGCTCCACGCTGGTCACTACCACAGCGACCCCGCCGTCGCTTTCCTGGCAGCAGTCGAGCAGCCGCAGGGGCTCGGTGATCCACCGGGACGACTGATGGTCCTCGAGGGTGATCGGCCGCTGGTAGAACCAGGCGTGGGGATTGTTAGCCGCGTGCTTGCGGTCGGCGACCGCCACGACACCGAAGTCGGCAGAAGAAGCCCCGTACACGTGCATGTACCTGCGCGCCATCATCGCGACCGTGGCCGCCGGCGTCGAGAGCCCGATCGGGTAGTGCCAGCTATTGTCGATGCCCGACGACGTCGCTATCGAAGACGCACCGACCGCGACCTGACCGAAGCGGCGGCCTGACCGCTCGTTCATGGCCCGGTAGCAGACGACCACGTCGGCAGCCCCGGTCGCGATCGCCATCGCAGCCTGGTGCACGGTCGCGCACGCGGCCCCGCCACCGTAGCCGATCAAGCTGAAGAACGTCAGCTCGGGAACGCCAAGCTCACGGGCGACCGCGATCTCGGCGTTGCTGTCCATCGAGAACGTGACCATGCCGTTCACGTCAGAAGGCGAGAGCCCAGCATCAGCAAGCGCAGCCCGGACCGCCTCGGCGGCGAGCCGCAGTTCGCTCCGTCCGGATTCCTTGGAGAACTCGGTCGCCCCGATCCCGGCGATCGCTGCCCCGGTCATGACGTGCTCCCTGGAATCTCGACCACGACCGTGGCGATCACGTGATCGCCCAGGCTGTTCCGGCCTGTCACGGCGACGGTGTGCAGGGAACCTTCCCGCGACGTGACCGCCCCGGTAAACCGCAGCGTGTCGCCCGCATAACAAGGCGCCCCGAGCCGGATCGAGATCGACCGGAACACCGCGGAAGGTCCGGCCCAGTCAGAGACGAACCGCTGGACAAGCCCGGTCGACGTGAGGATGTTGACGAAGATGTCCTTGCTGCCGCTCGCCACGGCGAAATCGCGGTCGTGGTGCACCTTAGTAAAGTCCCGCGTGGCGAGCGCCGCACCAACCACGAACGTCGTCGTCGCCTCGACGACGAGTTCGGGAAGCTCGGCGGGCCGCCAGGCCGGCAACGTCAGCTCGTCGTCGACCTTGAGGAACGCCGCCTCGACCGGCAAGCCGACCCGCACCGCCTCCGTAGCGATCCCGACCAGCTCGCCAAGTACTCGCACCCCTTCGGGCAACTCAACCAGCGCGAGCACCATCGGCAGCTTCTTGCCTGGCACCGGGGGATGCCGGTGCACGATGAAGCTGAACACCTCCCCTGTCCCGGCCGCGACCACGTACTTAGCCTCCGCCGATCCGCAGGCCATGCACATCGGCCCGGGCGGATGCCGCAGCGTCCCGCAATCGACGCAGCTTTGGATCCGCAGCTCGCCAACGGAAGTCCCGGCCCAGAAGAACGCCGTGTCCGCCGAGATCACCGGCCGCATCGGCTCCCCGAGCGAGGGCATGGGGCCGGAGGCAGCAGGCCGGAACTTCAGGATACGGAAATCCATCGTCCCGACGACCTCGTCCCCCACGTACCAGGTATGCCTGGTCGTGAAGAAATACCCCTCGCCAAGCGCGGTCCGCTTGGGCCCCACGAGGTCGGTCAGGCTCACCGTGATCGAGACCTGCTCTCCGAGCCGCAGGTACCGGTGATACACCTGATCACAGTTGGTGGCCACCACAGAGGTGAACCCGGCGGCGTCAAGCGCGTTCACGATCCGTCCCATCGGATCGGAGCTGTCGCGGTCAAACTGCCGCTGCCCCGCCATCGTCCACACCTGGATCATCGCGGGCGGCGCGACCTCGCCCGCGGTCCACACCGGGCTGGCGTCCCCCATCGCCTCGACCCAGTTCTCGATGATCGGCAAGTTCACCGGATCGCGAGCCAGCCGCGGCTCAGATTCCCCGGCCGCGATGATCTCCTCAGCGATCGTCAGGAGGTCAGTCATCGCGGTACTCGCGGCAACTTAAGACCAGCCATCGCGATCAGCTCCCTCTGCACCTCGTTGACCCCGCCGCCAAACGTCAGCACGAGGTTCCGCTTCACCTGCACATCCAGCCACCGCATCAGCTCCGCCGTCGCCGGATCGGCCGGATCACCATGGCGTCCGACGAGGTCAAGCAGCATCTGCCCGAACCGCTGAATCCGCACGGACCCGAACACCTTCGTCGCGGAAGCATCGGCCACCTGCACGGTCTCTGACACCGCGACCTGCCAGTTCAGCAGTTCGTTGACCCGCATGCTGGCGTTCACCTCGGCCAGCACCCGCCGCACGTCAGGCCGCTCATCAAGAGAGCGGGCGACGGCCCACTCCCGCACCCGGTCAAGCAGCGCCCCGAGCCGCCCGGAAGGGCCTAGCATCACCCGCTCGTGATTGAGCTGGGTCGTGATCAGCCGCCAGCCGCCGTTCTCCTCCCCCACCAGCATCGAGACCGGCACCCGCACGTCGGAGTAGTACGTCGCGTTCACGTGGTGCGCGCCGTCTGCCGTAATGATCGGCGTCCAGGAGAACCCCGGATCGGCCGTGGACACGATCAGGATCGAGATCCCCTTGTGCTTGGGCGCCGCAGGATCAGTTCGGCAGGCCAGCCAGATGTAGTCAGCGTCATGCGCCCCGGTCGTGAAGATCTTCTGGCCATTCACGACGTAATGGTCGCCGTCTCGCACCGCCCGCGTAGTCAGCGAGGCAAGGTCGGTCCCCGCCCCAGGCTCGGTGTACCCGATCGCGAAGTGCACGTCCCCGGCCAGAATTCTCGGCAGGAACTGAGCCTTCTGCTCGGGAGTGCCGAACTCCTGCAGCGTCGGCCCGACGGTCTGGAGCGTCACCGACGGCAGCGGCACGTCCGCACGAGTCGCCTCGCTGGCGAAGATCTGCTGCTCGACCTGCCCGAACCCCCGCCCGCCGTACTCCGCCGGCCACCCCACGCCCAGCCAGCCGTCAGCACCCATCCGCCTGATCAGTTCCTTGTAGACATCGCCGTGCCGGTCGGTCAGCATCGCCTCGCGTTCAGAAGGCGGAATCAGCCTGGCGAAATAAGCCCGCAGTTCGTCCCTGAGCGCGACCTGCGTTTGTGTTAGTTCGATGAACACGCCAGCACCTCAAGCCGGTAATCAGCCCCGCCAACGAACCGGGAAAGGTCGGTGATCATCGCCGAGTACCTGTGCAGCGGATACTCGACGTCCACTCCGATCCCGCCATGCAAGTGATGACAGGTACGCAGCGCTTCAGGCGCCTCTCGCGCCAGCCAGTAAGCGGCAACGTCCAGATCCTCGTCCGCGTCAAGCCCGTCAGCCAGGCGCCAGCAAGCCGACAGCGCGGCCAGGTGCAGCGTCCGCGACGCTATGTAGACGTCGGCGATCTGCTGCGCTACCGCCTGGAACGTCGCCAGCTTCCGGCCGAACTGCTCACGCTCCGCCACGTACCCGGCGGTCAGCTCGAGTGCCCCGGCCAGCGCGCCGTCGCCCATGGCAGCAGCCCCGGCACAGGCCAGCCGGTAAAGATCATCAAGAGCATTCTCTGCCAGAAAGCCCGCGACGGCTGCACAGGAAAGGGAGACGGTGTATTCGGGGCCTGGGCCGGAAGCTGGGGTCGGCGTCAGCGTGACTCCAGTTCCTGACCGGTCAACCACGGCGACCGTACGGCCGCCGCCCGGCAGCGAGGCGGGCACCAGGATCCAGCGGGCCTGCGCCGCGTACGGCACGCCGACCTTGGTCCCCGTCACGGTCCCCGAGGCAACGTCGGCGACAGTCGACGGTGATGCGGGCATCACCGTCGACTGCTCGCGCACGGCGCCGGTCAACAGCACCTCGCCCGTAGCAACTCCGGGCAGCACGAGTTCGGCCAGTTCCCTGCTCCCCCAGCGAGTCACCGGCAGTACGCCGAGCATGATCGTCGCGAGCGCGGGCACGGAGACGGCCTTACGTCCGACTTCGGTCAGCAATACGGCGACGTCGAGTACGCCAAGCTCGTCGCCGTCCAGCCACGCGGGCAATGCCAGCGCGAGCAGTCCCGCCTTAGCCAGGTCCTCCCAGGGCGAGTCGCCCGCGTCAGCGAGCACGTCAGCCGTAGAGGCGGCGATCACCTTCTGGGCTTCGCTGAACTCGAAGTCCACTTAGCGGCCCTCCTCGCGGGGCAAGCCGAGCACCCGTTCAGCGACCAGAGTGAGCAGTACCTGCGTTGTCCCGCCCGCGATGCTCAGGCACCTGGTCAGCAGGAACTCCTGCACGGCCGCGGCGGCGTGGCCGTCCTCGGCGGCACCGCGTTCCCCGCTAAGTACCAGGGCCGTCTCCGCGATCGCCTGCCGGTGCGAGACCCCGAGCAACTTCTTCACGGCGGCCAGTGAGTCCGGCCGGTGGGCATCAGCCAGCCGGTCGTCGATCGCCGACAGTGCCAGGCCCTCGGCCAGGCGGGCGCCGACCGCGTCGAGCATGGTCAGGTTCGCTCCCTTGGCGACCGTCGTCAGGAGCTGCTCGAGCTCGGCGCTGAGACCGCCGCCGCGTACCATTGCCACCCGCTCGGTCGCCAGCGTCGTCCGCGCGATCTTCCAGCCGTCGCCAGGCTGCCCGACCACGCAGTCGTCTGGCACGAAGACCTCGTCGAGGAACACCTGGTTGAACATCTGCCGGCCGGTCATCTCGCGCAGCGGCCTGATCTCAATGCCGGGTCCCTTCATCGGGACAAGGAAGTACGTGATCCCCTTGTGCTTAGGCACGTCGGGGTCGGTCCTGGCCAGGCAGATAGCCCAGTCGGCCTGGTGCGCGAGCGAGGTCCAGACCTTCTGCCCCGTGATCGACCAGCCTCCGTCGGCCTTGACGGCCCTGGTGCGAAGCGACGCCAGGTCCGAGCCCGCCTCCGGCTCAGAGAAAAGCTGGCACCAGGTGATGTCACCGCGCAGCGTCGGCTCGGCGAAGCGTTCGAGTTGCTCTTGCGTGCCGTGCTGAGCGATAGCGGGAATCGCCCAGTTGCCGATCGCCAGGTCGGGCCGCGTGATGCCGACGGCGGCCAGTTCCTCATCGATGATCCTGACCTCGGCTGGGGTGACCCCGAGGCCGTACGGCTTCGGCCAGGCCGGCGCCACGTAACCGACTTCGGCGAGTCCCTTGCGTACTCGTTCCGGCGGGACGGCGGACGTGGCCTTGGCGACGAGTGCTGCCGCCTTGCGTACGTCCGCCGCTCGCCCGGACTCTTCCTGGCCTGCCCGGTGCCTGCGACTGCCATCAAGCGCAAGCTCGGCCGCCCGTGCTCGCCAGATCGCGCTGCCGCCGAGTAGCTGGCGGAGCGCAAGCGCACGGCGCAGGTACAGGTGAGCGTCGTGTTCCCAGGTAAAGCCGATGCCCCCGAGCACCTGAACGCAGTCCTTGGCGTTGTCGACTGCGGCGTCCAGCGCGAGCGCGGCGGCCGCCGCGCTCGCCAGCGGAAGCTCATCGGACGCGTGGG
>Ga0335074_10006464_pt1 | contig 16264 bp, 19 predicted proteins | sample Lox_Sample_23_FD_206715 | JGI IMG/M metagenome (GOLD analysis project Ga0335074, IMG submission 206715) | Soil microbial communities from Loxahatchee National Wildlife Refuge, Florida, United States - Lox_Sample_2.3 | ecosystem: Environmental > Terrestrial > Soil > Wetlands | place: USA...
AGCCGTTCGACACGCCGGGCTTCTTCCAGCACTTCCGGCTCTTCGCGCTGGTCACCAGCGCCAGGGACCGCGGATCGGCGGCAACGGAGGCGGACATGCTGGTCTCCCACCTGGCGTTCTGGGCCGCGGCGCTCGGCGCCATCGCGGCGGGCCGCGACGCCACGCTCACCTATACCGTCTTCGGCTTCCCGCCGCTGACCGAGCGGATGAAAGACACTGTGCTCCCGGCCATCGAGCCGCTGCCTGGCAACGTCACCCTCACCGAGGAGCCGGACCGCCAGCACGGCCGCGGCTACTACGAGCGCGGCGCGATCAAGCTCTACGTCGACGGCATGGAGGTGGGCGACGGCGGCTTCACGGACTGGACCGCGCAGCTGAACAACGACGCCAAGGAACGCTGCTTCACGTCCTGCGTATCCACCGAGCGTCTCGCCGCGCTCACCGCCTAGGAGGCGAATCAGATGCCGCAGACCCTGACACCCGACGACGTGGTCGCGGCGGCGACGACAGTCGAGACCGCGCTGCGACCGGTCGCCGACCGCGACTGGTCGGTCCAGGCCGGTCCGCTCGAGTGGGACGTCGAGCGGACGATCACGCACATGCTCGGCGCCACTGCGAAGTACACCCTGTACCTGGCCAGCCGGTGTGAGCACTTCATCGGGCTCATGGTGCGGCGCTGGCCGGACGCGACCAACGAGGAGGTCATCGATTCCGTCGTCCCGGTAGCGGCGGGCCTGGCGGCGGTCGCCGCGGTCACGCCGCCCGACGTGCGGGCCTTTCACGTCACCGGCCCGTCGAGCGCCACCGATTATGTCGGCCGCGCCTGCGTCGAGCTCCTGGTGCACACCGACGACGCCCTCACCGGTCTCGGCGTCGTGTTCACGCCGCCCGCGGACCTGTGCGGGCGGGTGCTCGCGCAGCAGTATCCCGACGTCACAGGATCGGGTGACAGCTGGCTCGCCCTGTTGGCGGCCACCGGCAGGCCTGCCAGAAACTAGGCACTAGGACAGGCACCCTACTCGGGCGTAACATCCCGGAACATGACCGTCGTCACCGACCTGGACCTGCCAGAGATCGACTACAACCAGCCCGGCTTCGGCCCCGAGACCTACCACGAGCAGCTCGCCAAGGCGCGCGAGCACGGGTGGCTGGCTCACTCCCCGCTCGCGTTCGTCGTGCTCGACCAGGAGTCCGGCGACTTCTTCCTGCGGGCCAGGCAGACGGCGTTCCCCGGCCGGCAGATCGCGGAGCTCTTCGGCATCACGGAAGGCCCGCTGTACGAGCATATCGACGCTAACATCCTGAACCTGACCGGCGACAAGCACCGCCGCCTGCGCTCGCTGGTCGGGCACGCCTTCACGCCCAGGGCCGCGGACCGCTGGCGTCCCGTCATGCGCGACTTCCTCGCCGAGCTCTGGGCAGACCTCGGCGGCGCCACCCGCACCGAGTTCGTCGCCGCGATCGCCCAGCCCTACCCGTCGCGGACGATCGCCGCGGTTCTCGGCGCCCCCATCGAGGACGCCCCCCGGCTGTACTACTGGTCCAACATGGTGCAGCGCCAGTTCGACATCCAGGCGCTGTCCACCCAGATCCCGGACATCGAGCGGGCCGCGGTCGAGGCCCGCGAGTACGTGACCGCCCTGCTCGAGCGCCGCAAGACAACGCCGGGCGATGACCTGATCGCCGCGCTGCTGCAGGCAGAGGAACAAGGCGACAAGCTCACCCGCGACGAGTGCGTGGACCTCGTGCTCAACGTGCTCGCCGGGGGAGTGGACACGACCCAGAGCCAGCTGGCGCACGCGCTGCGGCTGTTCGCCGCCCGCCCGGACCAGTGGCGGCTCCTCGGCGAGCAGCCTGGCCAGTACGTCAAGCCCGCCGTCAGCGAGGTGCTCCGGACCGAGCCGATCGCCCCGTTCACCGCCAGGATCGTGCTCGAGGACATCGACCACCGCGGCGTCCGCTTCCCGGCGGGCACGATCGTCGCAGTCTGCGCCGAACGAGCCAACCGCCAGATCGACGGCGACGCCTTCGACATCACCGCCGCCCGCGACGGCAAGCTCTTCACCTTCGGTGCGGGCCCGCACTTTTGCCTCGGCGCCAACCTCGCCCGTGCCGAGCTGGAGGAAGCCCTCGCGTTCCTCGCCCCCCGGATGCCCGGCCTCGCGCTGGACGGCGAGCCGGTCCTCGGCGGCGTGGAGGGAATCTACAACGTGGAATCGCTGCCCCTCAGCTGGACGCCCATGTTGCGAATGTGATCGAGCCCCGGACGTCAGGGCGGGCAGCCGTCAGCCAGCCATCGCGCAGCGCGCGGCCTACCCGGCCAGGGACCGGCACCGGCACGAGGAGAGCCCGTCGGCCAGCGGTCTGCCGCCAGGTCGCGGCCAGCTCCGCGATAGGGACGACCTCGGGCCCGGCGACCTCGACCCGGCCGCGTTGCGGCTCGCCAATGGCGACGTCGGCAACCGCGCCTGCCGCCTCGGCGGCCGCGACCGGCTGCAGCACCCCGCGCGGCGCAGGCACGACCCCGTAGCGCGCGACCCCGCCGAACAAGGTCGCGATTAGCTCGTGGAACTGGGTGGCGCGGACGATGGTCCACGGGACCGGCCCGCGCGCCACGACATCCTCCTGCTCGGTCTTGACCTTGTAGTACTTCACGGGCAACCGGTCACAGCCAACGATGGACACGCAGACGTGATGCTGGACGCCGGCCTCCCGGCCAGCGTCCAGCAGCCGCCGGTTACCCGCTATCAGCGTCGCCGCCGCGTCCCGCGGCGGCCCGTTGCTTGCGTCGACCACGACCTGGCAGCCATCGAGCGCGGCGGCAAGCCCGGCCCCGGTGGTGAGGTCCACCTGGTATTCAGGCGCGTGCCTGCTGAGCACGCGCACCTCGTGCCCGCGCCGGCCGAGCTCTTCCGCTACCGGACGGCCCAGCGTCCCGGTGCCACCCGCAATCGCGATTCTCATGGCGTTAGACGACATACCCTCGCCGTCAGTTGTACATCAATGTACGCCAGCGTACAATTTTTTTCATGGCAGTCATGACAGTAAGCGAAGCCCGTGCGGCGCTGCCCGAGGTCCTCAACCGGGTCGCGGACGGCGAGGAGATCACGATCACGCGGCATGGACGGCCGGTCGCAGTGATCGTCCGCCCGGACGTCCTGTGGAGCCGATCTCACGCCAGCGACCTGCTGGAGCAGGCTGAGCGGCTGAACGAGACGCTGCGTGAAGCCGAGAAAATGCCGCTGTCGCGCGGCGGCATCAGCGCGGAATACGCGGAAGAACTAATCGCCGAGATCCGCGAGGGCCGCGACAGCCGGTAGGGGAGCCTTATGGACGCCTTTGACTCCGACGTGCTGATCTACGCCGCCGTTCCCGGCCATCCACTGGGTGAGCGGGTGGCCGCGTTGTTCCCCGCGGACCCCCTTGGCGACCGTGGTCAGAAGGTCGGCGTCGGGTCCGTGCTGCTGCTCCCGGAAGTTCTCAGCAGGCCGTTGCGCGACGGCGACGAGGAAGCCGTGCGCGCGCTCAGCAGGTTCCTAGTCAGGCTTGACCTGCGGCCGGTTGATCAAATGACAGCAGTGCAGGCGGCGATCCTCGGCGCCAAGTACAAGCTGCGGGGACCGGACGCCACCCATCTGGCCGCGGCGGTCGCCATGGGCGCCACCCGGTTCATTACAAATAACAGCAAGGACTTCGGCCCGTTCATCAACGAGATCGAGGTCACCTACCCGGCCGACCTGCCGGGGCGCGTAGGACCCGGCTAGGCCGGGCAGGTCCAGTCTTCAGGACTGAGCAGCATGTCGGCGTCGCCGCTGTCCGGCGGCGGGAAATGCTCCCGGAGCGTGAACGCGTACGGCGTCGGGCCGTGCTCCCGCAGGTGCCGGACCCGGTCTTCTGCCTCGTGCACGGTCGGGATGTGGCCGCGAGGGACCCACCACAGCGCGGTGTAGGCCTGCTTCATCCGCTCGAACCACTGCCGCCGCCGCCGCAGCACGGTGAGGTGCGCCGCGCCGTACACGTACGCGCCGAGCGCCTCGACCGACTCCCACGTGGACATGTTGATCAGGATGCCGCCGTCGGCACCGTCCGCGTCGTCCTCGAACGCGCGGATCGCCGTCGCGTTCCCGTCCTCGGTCTGCAGCCGCCATACGAACCCGGGCGCCGCGTCCGCGACCGCGTTCACCGAGTCGAGCGCCGCTACGAAGCCCGCGATCCGCGGGCTTTCCAGCGGCGCCACCAGCCGCCCGATGTTCACCTGCGCCAGTACGTAGTCCACCCGCTGATCGTCGCACACTTCCAGGGGTATCGTTAATTCCACCGAGAATATGCAGCGTGCGAGCAGAATTGCCCGCTTTGTGCGAGGTGATCACAAATGCGGCAAGTTAGGTACCGGGCCCTCATCGCACTCGACAGCGCGCCGGCGCCGCCGGACACGCCGCACGTGCTGCCGGTCCCGCGGCACTACGTCAACCACACCCACGCGCTCATGATCCGGGCCTGCTGCCTGGCGAGGCCCGACTACGCCAGGTGCTTCCCGGCTGAGTTGTGCTGGGACGACGAGCAGCCGCTGTATCCCGGCGACCGCGCCGAGGTGACGATCACGATGACCGACGACGAGGCGCCCGAGTTCTTCGGCGCCGGTCAGCGGTTCAGCCTGTGGAACGGGGCTGACATCGGGCACGGCACGATATCCCGTCAGGTCTACTCCGAATACGGTCCCTGCTGATCACCGCAGGTACGACGCGCCGTTGAGGTCGAGTACCGCGCCGCTGGCCCATGCGGCCTCCGGCGAGGCGAGGTACACGACCGCACCAGCCACCTCTTCGGGCAGCGCGACCCGGTCGAAGGGGCTCTGCGCCCTGATCACGTCGCCCGCCGGGGTGGCGAGTTCCTCGGCGGTCATGTCGGTCGCGACGTATCCGGGCGCGACCGACGCCACGGTGATGCCGTGCGGCGCGAGCGCGATGGCGAGCGACTGGCCGAACGCGTGCAGCCCCGCCTTGCTCGCGCCGTACGCCGGATGGGTGGGCTCGCCGCGGAACGCGCCGCGCGACCCAACGTTGATGATCCGGCCGCCGCGGTCTTTCATGTGCCGCACCGCGCACCAGGCCGCGTTCGCCGCTCCGGTGAGGTTGATCCCGAGCGTGGCGCGCCACGCCTCCTGCCACTCCTCGTACGACGTGCCGGTCACGGGGTGCGCCAGGTAGACGCCGGCGTTGTTGACCAGCACGTCAAGCCCGCCGAGCAGTTCGGCCGCCTCATCGACCATCGCGCGAACCGCCGCGGCGTCCGTCATGTCGGCGCGCACGACCGCGTGTCCTTCGCCGGGCAGCGCGTCCCGCACCGCCTTCGCCGCGCCGGCGGCCTCCCGGTAATGCACCGCGACGCGGTCTCCACCTGCCGCGAACGCCCGCGCGATCGCCGCGCCGATGCCGCGAGAACCACCGGTAACCAGAACTCCCCGACCCGCTGCCACCCGCGCGACTCTACCCCTCGCAGAGCGCCAGGAGCTTGGTCATCGTCGCCCAGTTGCGAGCCGTGCCGGTCGTCCCCGCCTTGGGCGAGCTGACGATCCGCATCAGTGCCGCCGCCAGGTCGCTGTTGCCGTAGCCCTCCGGCGTGTGTAGGTACAGGGTCCGGCCGACGACTGTGATTTCGTCCCTGAAGCCTTTGGCTGCGGACTGTGCCACCGCGGCGTCCAGCTTGGCGGTCAGCTCGGGACCTGGGGGTTCGCTCAGCACCACGGCGTGTACTCGCCGTGGATCCGGCTCGTCGGGAAACGGGTTGGCCGCGACCACCTCGGCGAGCTCATCCCTGGTCAGCACGACGACCGGCGCGGTGACCTCGAGTTTCGCGGCGATCGCTTCGGTCATGGCCAGCGCCAGCGCGGCGGCGTCGGCGTCGCCTGCCACGCTGAACAGCACGTTCCCGCTCTGGATGTAGGTCGAGACATCCGCGTGCCCGAGTTCGCTGACGAGGGCGCGCAGGTCCGCCATCGCGACCCGATTCCTGCCGCCTAGGTTGATGCCCCGCAGCAGGGCGACGTGAGTAGCAGCCATGCGCTCATTCTGCCGTGCCCGCCGTCAGCGGTTCGAGCAGCTCGATCATCTCCTGCTGGCTGAAGTGCCGCGCCCAGCTCAGCGGGGTGCTGCCGAAGCGCTCATCGCGGATGTCCGGGTCCGCGCCGAGCCGCAGCAGCGTGCGAGCCAATTCGACGTTGCCGTCCTCCGCGGCCTTGTGCAGCGCGGTCTGCCACGGCTGGTCGCTCGGCACGTCCGTGCGGCCCTTGGCGTTGACGTCGAAGCCCAGCTCCGCGAGGATCTCGACCGCCGCCGGATTCCCGCACGCGGCCGCCCACGTGATCAAGGCCGGGCGCGCCGCGCGCATGTCCGCGGCCAGTCCGGGATTATCCGCGAACAATTGGCTGAGTCGCGTCCGGTCGGCAGCCAGCGCGGCGGCGGTGAACGCCTCGGCGGGCGCGAGGTCGAGCGGCGGTGCGCCGTGCGCGACCAGGTAATCCACGAGGTCCGCGTGCCCGGTGGTGGCGGCCATCGAGGTCGCCGTGACCCCGTCCAGTGGCGCGGTCACGTCCACGCCGTGCTCGGCCAGCAGCCGGACCCGGTCCATCATGCCGTGCGTGATCGCCCAGGCGAGCTGGCCGCGGAGCATCTCGGTGGGGGAGTCCACGGAGTCGCCGAGCCGTCGCCGCCACGGCCCGCCGTCTCCAGTACCGAGGCCGAACTCGAAGAGCAGCTCCAGGTGGTCGTTGCCCGGCTCGAACATCCGGTTGTAGAGCGCCTGACCGTCATTCGGGTCAGCGCCAGCCTCGAGCAGCAGCCGGGCGAGCGCCTGCGAGTGCGGATGCCGCGGGGCGCGAACTGGTCCGGCTTCACCCTCACCGAAGACGCCGGTCAGCGTGGTGAACGGGGTAGTCAGGCCGTGCCACAGGTAGCCGGAGTTCGGGTCAGCCCCGGCCTCGAGCAGCAGCCGGGCCGTCTCCAGCGTCTCGTCCAGCAGGATCGCCGGGTCGTGCCTGGCATAGGCGAGGTAGCACAGCGGCTCCCAGCGGAACGGCCCGCCCTCCCGCGAGGCCGCCGCTGGGTCAGCGGCCAGCACCCGGCGCATCGCGCTGCCGTCAGCTGTGGCGGCCGCGACGTAGACGTTGCCCTCGGCGAGCCCAGGTTCGCGCTCCAGGATCCGCCGGGCCTCGTCCCACTGCCCGGGCTCGTCGTCGTAGTAGCTCAGGCAGGCGAGCCGCAGGAACGTGTCCGCGTCGCCGTCCGTCGCCACCCGCTCGGGGAACCTGCTGTACCTGGTCAGCAGCTCGACGTGCCGCTTGAGCCGCGCCCAGCTGGTGAACCCGTACCGGCGCGCCACCGCGAGCTGCGCCTCCCACAACGGGATCCCGGACGTCCGGCGAAGGTCTTTCGCCTGATTGCGAAGCTGTTCGAGGCTCGGCTGCTCGGGGAGCGGGACAGGCGACTCAGACACCGTGACTCCTTCCGTTACGCCTGCTGTCCGCGTCGCAAGGCCGAAAGGAGGAGATAACAGCCGCTGGATGATCGTGCGCTCAGGCGGGCTCTGCCCTTCCCGCGGACCGGCGGCCCCCTGCGGGCCTACGGCCACCTTACGCCCGCCGCCGATCCCGCAGCACACCCCGCGAGCTCGCTTGAGACGGCGGCGCGCTCGTGGAAGCCTCGAGCGTAGCGCCTCTGTGGAGGGGGAAGTGGCGATGGACCTGGTCGAGACGCACATCGGGACCGTTGCCTACCGCCGCGTGGGGGCGGGGGCTCCCCTGGTGCTGCTGCACGGCGGCTTGAGCGACGGACGCGCCTGGTCCCCGCAGCTGGAGAGCCTGGTCCAGGAGTACGACGTCGTCGCCTGGGACGCGCCCGGCTGCGGTGGCTCTGCGGACCCGGCGGCGGATCTCAGCCTTGCCGACTACGCCGATGCGGTCGCCGTCCTCGTCCGCGCGCTCGGGACCGGCTTTTTCGGCCACTCCGTTCCGCTGGAGACCCTCGAGGCGGCTCGCGCCATGATCCTCGACGTCCGGCCTGCCGGGACCCGGTCAATGCTGATCGCTTTCGCCAACGCCGACCTTCGCGCGGTGCTGCCGACGATCTCTGTCCCGACACTGCTGATCTACGGCGCCGAGGACCTGCGTGCGCCGCGCGGGGTCGCGGAGGCGCTGCACGCGGCGATCCCCGGCTCGCGGCTGATGCTGGTCCCAGCGACAGGTCACGACGTCAACCTTGAGGCGCCGCAGGAGTACGACGCCGCCGTCCGCGCGTTCCTACGGATGGTGAGTCGTTAGGCATTTCAATGCTGGCGATGCACAGCCCGTGACTCCTACCGGCCCACTTCGCGCCCCCCGGACAGCATGGTCACTATCAGGGCATCATGCTGTCCGGTACTGGCTGTCGCAGACCGTGCACTGAGCATTGCGCCCGTCGGCGTGCAGCTCGTGAAACACATGCGGCATCTGTTCAGCGGCGCTGTCATGCGTGCCGGTGGTCGCGGCGGGCTGTGGCCGACTCTCATCGGCAGTCGCCGTGGCCGACGCGATCGGGTGCCGGGTACCCGTTGTGGCCTCCGCCGTCTGGCCGCCAGCTAGGAGCGCCGCCGCGGCGGCCGCTGCGAAAACGAGCGTGACCAGCGGAAGGCCCAACGCCAGGCGGGTGTTCACGGCGCCTCGCCGGTCCGCGATGAGCCGGCCGGCCGGGCACGGGCCAGCACCTTGGCACGGACCACGTCTGGATCTCGCGGGTCAGCCGGCAGGTCCTCCAGCCAGGGACGCTCGCGGGGAGCCTTCGGCCCGACGGTACGGATGTGCTTCATCAGCTTGCCAGCCGCCATGCCCCAGGGCCGGTAACAGGCAGTCCCGGCCGTCCTGAGGCACCGTCTGGCGAGCCGAACGCCGCGTGCACCGCGGCCCGGGCCCAGCGCATCCGCGAGATCGCGGTCTCCGGATGATCGCCGAACTCCTGGGCCACCCGCTCGGCGCACCCCTGGCCACCGTAGGCACGCATGGCCGCGTCGACGGCCTTCCTGACCTGATCGCCGCTCGGCTCAGCAGAGCGCTGCATGACCGACACGAACAAGGCGTCGGCCCATATAGCGCTGGTGGTGGTGTCGTAGATCGTTAGCTTCATTTCAGCCCCCTTTACCGTCTGCCCCACGGCACTTACCACGCTATGGAAAGCCGCGGCGGACGGCGTCGGCCTGCCGGCTGAACTTTTCAGCGGCCCGTACTCTGCGTGGTGTACGCCCGCCCGACCATATGCTTCTAGGTCCGGACAGAGGCTGCGAGCACGGCGGTGAGACCGCGGTGGCAGCGCGCTAGCGCCAGCGCTGCTGGCGGCAGCTCCCCGTACTCATCCGCTGCACCGGCAACATCAGGCTCACCGTCGCACTACGGCGGCGGGCCGACGACCTCCAGCCGGTACACATGCCAGTCACCTGCCACCAACGCAGGCAGGGCTGGCGCTGCCGGGCAGCTTGCGGGGGCTCACAGTCGCAGGCCTTTAGTTACACCCATCTTCTTCGCCCGACTATGCGCAGATTGACCATTTATCGCGTGCCTGGAGCCCGATGGAAATCTCTGGAGCCCTCCTCACAGCATCCAGGGCAGGTGTAGGGCGAGGGCGAGCATTGAGCTGGCCAAGCGCAGGTTAACGGGTTTCGAGGAAGGTGATGACGGCGAGGACGCGTCGGTGGATGTCGGAGGTGGCGGGGATTTTGAGCTTGGCGAAGATGTGCTTGATGTGCTTTTCGACTGCGCCGTGGGTTATCCAGAGGACCTGTGCGATCCCGACGTTCGATTGCCCTTGGGCCATGAGCGCAAGTACCTCACGTTCTCGTGGCGTGAGCGCGTGAAGGGGGTCTGTCCGCCGTCTGGCCGCGAGCAGTTCGACGACGAGTCTGGGGTCAAGGACGGTGCCGCCTTCGCTGATGCGGGTGAGCGCGTCGATGAGTTCATCGAGGTCGGACACTGAGTCTTTGAGGAGGTAGCCGACGCGGCTGGCGGTTGCGGAGAACAGCTCGACCGCGTCGTCGATCTGCGCGTGGGTTGACAGCAGCAAGATCCCGACGGCCGGGAAAAGCCCGCGGATCTCAAGCGCCGCGCGAATGCCCTCTCGGGTCTGGGTCGGGGGCATGCGGATGTCGATGATTGCCACGTCGGGCTGGTTGTCCTCGACGGCCCGCACGAGCGATGGCGCGTTGCCGGCTTGTGCGACGACTTCGACGCCGGCCCGCTGGAGGAGTTCTGCGAGTGCCTGGCGGATCAAGGCCGCGTCGTCGGCCAGGACCAGGCGCAGCGGCATGGGCAGGCTACCTTTCGGTTTGCGGCCCGATGATCGGCAGATCGGCCGTCAGGACGGTCGGCCCGCCGGCCGGGCTTATCAGTGTGATGTGGCCGCCGAGCGCGTCCGCGCGGTCGTGAAGGCCCTGCAGGCCTGTGCCTCCGCTGACGGCCGCTCCGCCGGCGCCATCGTCGGTGATGGTGAGCTGAAGTCCTTGGGATGTCCGGGCCAGCGTTATCTCGACCTGATGGGCGTGCGCGTGCTTGACGGCGTTCGTTGTGGCCTCGGCGGCGATGTAGTACGCGGTGGTTTCGATGCCAAAAGGCAGCCGTCCGATGTCTGTTGCCGTCACGCCGACGGGTATTGCTGCTCGGCGCGCCAGCGTCCGCAGGGCGGGGATGAGGCCTCTTTCCGACAGCTCCGCGGGGTGGATTCCATGGGCAAGGCGCTGGAGTTCCGCGATGGCTTCGCGTAGGTCTGCGTGCGCGGCTTGCAGGAGCCGCGCGGCGTCATCGGGCGCGGCCGCGAGCAGGCGGCGGGCGTTTTCCAGTCGCATGGAGACGGCGACGAATTGCTGCTGCGCCCCGTCATGGAGGTCGCGTTCGATCCTCCTGCGAGCGTCGTCAGCCGCCTGGGCGATGCGAGCGCGGGATGCCTCGAGCTCCCTGAGCCGCAATCGGTCGGAGATGTCCCGGAAGGCCACGACGGAGCCCCGGCCGTCGGTGAGGTCGACGGGCGCCGAGGAGTAGGAGACAGCGACGTGCGTAGTGTCCTTGCGCACGAACCAGTCCAGGTCGAGATGGACCGTTTCCCCGGTGAGGCGGGGGCGTAGCAGCGGGCACTCGGCTGCCGGGAACGGTGAGCCGTCTGGGCGCAGGTAGTGGATCGTCTCGTGGCTGATCCGGCCGAGCAATTCGTGCTCATCGGCGTAGCCGAGGATCTTCAGGGCGGCGGGGTTGAGGAAAGTGGTGCGTCCCGCGGCGTCGACAACGTACAGGGCGTCGGCGACGGCCGCGACGGCCCGGAAGAGCGTCTCCGCATTCTCCGGCAGCTCGGGTCGCGCGATCACGCCTTCATTGTCGCCCAGCGGCCGTCGGATAGGCCTGCTAGCCCTACTCCTGGAGGGTTGCTGGCGGCATCGACACAACCCGCGGCTTCACGCAACGTGGGGCGTGTGCCTACCAGGCGCAGGAGCTGGAGGTGGCGGAGATGATCCGTGGAACCGATCCTCTCAGGCACCGGGAGGCTGCCGGGATCGTGGTCGGCCTGTTCAAGCACTGGTCGCAGTTCTACGAGGAATTCCAATTCCAGTCCTACGGCGCGAACCGGCCCGACGCCAAGGTCTCAGTCGTTGCGCCTGGCCCGCGGGCCCTGCGGCCCGGTTCACCCCTAACTACAACATCGAGGCCGGGCAAGCGTCGGCCGTGGTGCGGGCCCGGCCGAATGGACACACGGGCCCCACCCGAATGGGACACAGGTGACAGACATGGACCAAGCACAAGCGCTGCCACGGCCCGTAGCGGCAGGCGCGGAGGCGCCGCAGGGTTTTGAGCTGCGGCACTTGCGGTACTTCGTCGCGGTCGCCGACGCAGGCACCTTCACCGGCGCCGCGGAGCGGCTGTTCATCGCTCAGCCGACCCTCAGCCAGCAGATCCGCCGGCTGGAACAGATCGTCGGCACCCCACTGCTGCACCGCCGCCGCGACGGCGTGCAGCTGACGGCGGCGGGCACCGTGCTGCTGTCGTCCGCCCGCGACATGCTGGCGGCAGCCGGTCACGCGGTCAGCCAGACCCGGCAGGCGGCCGGCCTGGGCCGGCCGCAGCTACGCATTGCCCTGCCCGCGGACCTGCCCGACTCGCTGATCGTACCGACCACCTACAGGTTGAGATCAGCCGCCAAGGCCGCCCAGGTCGCCGTCAGCTGGCTGGAGACACCGCTCGACGGGGAGTTCTCGCCGATCCGCCAGCGCCGGGCCGACGCCGGCCTGGGCTGGCTGACCGCCAGCCCCGACGCGCTGCCCGCCCCGCTGGAGGCCATCAGCTTGGGGGAATTCGAGCCCGAGGTATGGATTCCGTCCTCGCACCCGTCATCACGTGGCGGCGTGATCGGCCTGGACGAACTGGTCTCCCTGGACGTCATCCACGGGCCGCGCCGCGCCAGCCCCGCGACCTACGACCACTGGCTGGCAGTGCTGCAGGCGGTGAACCCGCAGTTCGCGTTCACCGACCCGCCGTTCCGGCACTCCCTGCCGATGGTGCTCACCCTCGCCGCCACTGCCAGCCCGCCCGCCGCCGTGCTGACCGGCCCCGCCGCCGCCGCCGGGCCCCCGCCCAGCGCGACCCGGCTCCCCCGCCCGGCCGGCGCCGGTCACATGTCCCGGGTCTACCTCGCCGGCCACCCGCTGACCGCCACCGCCGCCCTGGTGTGGAACGGCGGCCTGCCCCGCCCGCTCCAGCAGATCCTGTTCGACGCCGCCGACGGTGCGGCCCTGCCGAAGGCGACCTCGCCACCAGCAACGTCCCAGGAAAGGCGGCAGCACGCCGAACACATCGGGGCGACGACTCCCGCACTTGCGGGCTGCCGGAACTAGCCACCCCGGGTTGTATCCCGCCGCGACCCGGGACGGATCGCCGTAACCTGCCCAGGCCCGGGCCAGCGACATGCACAAGCATGTCAAGGCATGCGCGCTGATCAGCTCGGGCCCGGCGACCGGTCAGACCCGCCAGCAGTTCCCGGCCGGAACCGTCTGCACGGCCTTGAGCAGCCCGCCAAGCTGGGCCAGCCCGGTCACCAGGTCACTTTCAACCTGGCCGTAGTCAACGACTGCACCGGCACGGGCGAATACGCACAAGCCACTCAGGTGTTCCGCGGCCAGATCAGGGATGATCACCCGGCTGTCATAGGAAGCCCGGCCCCTTAACTATGACAAAGTCCTCGGGTTCCTTCAGCCAGCGGGTCTCCCGGCCATTGCCGGTCACCGAGCCGGTCGAGGTGGCGACCGAACGCACGAGGATGCGTGCCTCGTCAACGTCTTCGACCCACGCCTCGTGAATCTCTGGCCTGCGCGCGCCGTCGGTCGTCACGTAGAACACCCTGTCACCGATCACGGCGTTGATGCCGCGCCAATCTCTCACGCCTTCTCCAGTTGCTTTCCGGTCTCCGGGGCCTTGTGAGCGCCCGCGGGCGCGGACCCTGATTCGCCTGGCATCGGGTTACCGCTGCTCATTGGCTAGTCCACCGGGCCGGCTCGCAATCGAAAAGGAGATGATGGCTGTCGCGCCATTGGCGGAGGCTATAGAGAGAGCGCCGGCTGTTCAGGGCTGGGCTGGAATCGTGCGGGTCTGCGCCAGGAGTCGGCGGCGACGCGGAGCAGGGCGTGCGGCCCCCGGGGATGACTTCGTCCGGGGAGATGGCGGTGCTGCTGGGACGACGCTGTCGACGGCGAGGATCGACCCGGTGATCCGGTGCAGGTCGCGGATGTTTTCGCGACGACCTGCGTGAGGATGCCGGCATCGCCGGGTAGTGGAGGGCACCGCGACGACTCCTGGCACCGCCAGGATGGCAGGGTCGGCCTGGCTGACCCACAGGGACATGAGCGCGGGTCTGGGTACGTTCCCTTCGTGCTGCAGGTGAGCCGTAACGGTGCCCTGTAGCTGCGTGTTATCAGCGGCGTGCGCGGCGAACGTGGCAGATGCTGGCTGGCCGGCTCGTCGCTGCGGTGTCGCGCGGCAGCGCGGGCTTGTTCATTCGGTGATCGGGTAAGGCCGCGTGCGTCATACGCTGCCTGCGAGGCTGAGGGCATGGAACCACCGGGTGCCTGCCTCGCCGTGAACTTGCAGCCCCCAGCAAGGATTGCCGGCATGCGTCCCTTCCGATTTCTCGCGACGGTTGACCAGTACCCTCGCTTGCCTGACCTGACATCCCTGGCCCGCAGGGCCGAGGCCGTCGGCTGCTCTGCGTTTGTACTGCCCGACCATCTCATCGGGCAGTACGCCGCGATACCGCTGCTGGCGGTGGTCGCGGCGGTGAGCGAGCGGCTGCGGGTGGGCACCTTCGTGCTCAATGCCTGCCTGCGCCATCCGGCCGTACTGGCCCAGGACCTGGCTACGCTCGACGTGCTGTCCGGCGGCCGCCTGGAGATCGGCCTGGGCGCCGGCTGGAACAAGCCCGAGCACGACGCCATCGGCATTGCCTTCGAGCCGGCCGGTGTCCGGGTCAGGCGCCTGGCCGAAGCGATCACGATCCTGAAGGGCTGCTTCGCCGAAGGGCCGTTCTCCTTTTCGGGCGAGCACTACACCATCACCGGCCACGATGCCGCGCCCAAGCCGGCGCAGCGGCCGCACCCGCCGCTTTTCCTGGGCGGCGGCGGCAAGCGCCTGCTGACCCTGGCGGCACGCGAAGCCCAGATCATCGGGCTGGCGCCCCGGCTGGTGCCAGGCGACCCGCCCCGCCTCGACGCCCGCAGCCTGACGGCCGCGGCAACCGCGGAGAAAATCAGGTGGATCCGCGACGCCGCCGGCGATCGCTTCGCAGAACTGGAGCTCAACACCTACCCCACCGGCGGGCCGACGGTCATCACCGGCAACGCGCGCACCGAGGCGCGCCGCCGCGCCGACCGCATCCGCGCGCAGACAGGCGTGGAGTTGACCGTCGACGAGATCCTGGACTCCCCGCACGTATTCATCGGCAGCGTCAAGGACCTGACGCGCAAGTTCGCGGACCTGCGCGAGCGGTTCGGCATCAGCTCATTCCTCATCGATGACCTGGACGCGCTGGCCCCAGTGGTGGAGGAACTCACCGGACAGTGAGCAGAGAACTGCGCCGACACCATGAGGCTCAAGATGTCCAGTTCTGCGCTGTCGTGTCCAAGAGTCTGGCTGTGTCCATGAGCCGGGTTGGCCCAGGTCTGGGCTAACGCGTCCGTTTCCAGAGCCGCTCGGTGGCTAGTTGCGCCCCGTCGGCCATAGTCGCGAGCTTGGCCCAGGTGATCTCCGGCTCAACGGTTGGGGAGCTGGCAAAGGTCGCGAAACCGCAGTCGGTGCCTGCAATGACGTTCTCCGGGCCGACGAGATCCGCGTAACGGACGATGCGCTGTGCGACCAGCTCGGGATGCTCGATGTAGTTGGTGGTGGAATCGATGACGCCCGGCATGATGATCTTGCCGTCCGGTAGCCGGATGTTCTCGAAGACCTGCCATTCGTGCTCATGCCGGGGGTTGGCCGCCTCGAACGACACTGCCTGCGGCCGGGCCCTCAGCACGAGATCGATGATGTCGGCCAGCGGGATGTCGGTGTGGTGCGGGGCCTCGTAGTTTCCCCAGCACAGGTGCAGGCGCATCGCCTCGGCCGGGATGTCGCGCGTCGCGTAGTCGAGGACTTCCAGCCGCTGGCTGACCGCCTTGCGGAACTCGGCCACGGTCCGCCGCTCGCCGCGTGCCCATTCGCAGGCCAGGTCGGGGCAGTCAAGCTGGAGCACCAGGCCCGCCTCGTAGATTGCGTCGTACTCGGCCTTCATCGCGTCGGCCAGCGCCGTGAGGTACTCCTCGGTACTCCGGTAGTACGCGTTGGGCATGAACATGTTGATCACACCTGGCGAAGCGGCAGTCATGAACGCCTCCGGCGCGCCGGCGACGGCGGCCTGCAGGCTGGCGATGTCGGCCTGCAGCGGCGACAGGCCCAGGTACGACACCGGGCCGTCGCAGCCGGGATTGACGCCCGCGGCGGGGCGGGCGGTTGCCCCCCACTGCTTGCGGGCGTACTCGGGAAATTCCTCATACCCCCACCGGTTCACGGCTACTGGCTCGCCGCCCAAGCCCGACAGCCGCTCTGTCACATACGTGGAGAAGCCGGGCTTGCTCACCTCACCGTCGCTGATGACATCAACCCCGGCCGATAGCTGACGCTGCACCGTCTCCTGCACCGCAGCGCGGACTGCTTGCGGGTCGTGACGGTCAGTCAGGC
>Ga0335074_10006467_pt1 | contig 16263 bp, 13 predicted proteins | sample Lox_Sample_23_FD_206715 | JGI IMG/M metagenome (GOLD analysis project Ga0335074, IMG submission 206715) | Soil microbial communities from Loxahatchee National Wildlife Refuge, Florida, United States - Lox_Sample_2.3 | ecosystem: Environmental > Terrestrial > Soil > Wetlands | place: USA...
GACATTGAAAACGAGGTGGTGGAGGCGCTGGTACCGCCCTACTTCCGCGAGGAAGCGAAGAAGCAGAATCTGGCGCCGGTGTCGCAGCCGCGGGTCACCGATCTGCACATCCATGAAGGCGAACCATTGCGGTTTAAGGCGTCGTTTGAGATTTTGCCGGAGTTCAAGCTCGCTCCCTACGACGACATTCACGTCGGCACCATCGATACGACGGTCACGGATGAGGACGTGGAGACCGCGCTCAACAATCTGCGCGAGCAGCATGCGACCTATAGTGCGGTTGAGGAGGATCGGACTTTGGCGGACGGCGACTTTGCGGTGGTCAGCTTCAAAGGTACGCCGAAGGAAGGCGGAGCCGATGCCAAGCCGGTGGAAGTTGACGAGATCATGGTCGAGATCGGCGGAAAGAACACGATTCCCGAGTTCACCGAGAACCTGCGCGGCGCGAAGTCCGGCGAGACGATCACCTTCGATGTGAAGTACACCGACGATTTCTCCGACAAGCGCCTGGCCGGTAAATCCTTGACCTACGAAGTGAGCGTTAAGGGCATCAAGACGAAGAGCGTGCCCGAACTGACCGACGACTTCGCCAAGGAACTGGGCGCGGAGTTGAATGCGGTCGACGAATTGCGCAATCGGCTGCGGGACAACATGAAAGCCGAAAAGGAGCACGAAGCCGCGCATCAGGGCAAAGATAAGCTGGTCGAGGAATTGGTCAAGCGCAACGACTTTCCTGTTCCTGAGGCCATGTTGAACGAGCAGATTGACATTCGCCTGGAGCGCGGGCTGCGAGCTTTGGCGGCTCAGGGAATGCGCACGGAAGATATGAAGCGCATGGACTTTGGCCGTCTGCGCTCTGGGCAGCGCGAAGCTGCCTTGCGCGAAGTTAAGGCTTGGCTAATCCTGGAACAGATCGCTGACGAAGAGAAGATTGAGGTCAGCGAAGAGGAATTTGATCGCGAGATCGAGGCGCTGGCCACGCAGTCGAAGCAGACGGTGGAGCAGGTGCGCGCTCGTTTGACGCAGGATGGTGGGCTGGATAGAATTCGGCATCGCCTCCGCAATGAAAAGACCCTAGAATCTCTTTATCGCAGGTCCGCATAGGGCGGCCTGCATTCCACTTTCCCTTCGACCCTCAGGGAACTGGTGCGTCCGGAAAGTTGAGGCGTCTAGCAGGCGTGAGCGAGCTTTGTGCGAGCAGGAGCCTGCTGCCGAAATCCTGAGCGTAGCGAAGGACCTAGGCAACAACCAAGAAAAGGAGCAGCAAACAATGCTTGTGCCCATGGTGATCGAGCAAACCAGCCGGGGCGAGCGGGCCTACGACATTTACTCCCGCCTGTTACGGGACAATATTATTTTTCTCGGCACTCCTATTGACGACAACGTCGCCAACCTGATCATCGCCCAGATGCTGTTTCTGGAAGCCGAAGACCCGGAGAAGGACATCTCGCTCTATATCAATTCCCCGGGCGGTTCGATTACCGCAGGCATGGCGATCTATGACACCATGCAGTTCATCCGGCCGGATGTAACGACCATTTGCATTGGCCAAGCGGCGAGTATGGCCGCCACGCTGCTGTCGGGTGGTGCTCCCAAGAAGCGTTTTGCGCTGCCGACCTCGCGCATTCTGATCCACCAGCCGCTGATGTCCGGCCTTTCCGGTCAGGCCACGGATATTGACATTCATGCACGCGAGATCCTGCGCATGCGCGAAATTACCAATCAGCTGCTCTCGAAGCACAGCGGCCAGCCGCTGGAAAAGGTGGAGCGCGACGTGGAACGCGATTTCATCATGAACGCCTACCAGGCGAAGGAATACGGCATTGTGGACGATATTATCTTTAAGCACAGGTAGGACGCGATAAGGGTAACTAGGGTGAAAAAAATTCCGTAACTGCTCCCAAAGTGGTATCGAGAATTGCACCAAGGGAGCGCTACAGAATCGGAAACTGTGGTTCAATAGGTTCCACGGTGCCACAAGGTTAATGACTTTGAGGAAGTTGCTGGTGGCCGACAACAGCAGCTTTCGATGGGACGAACGCCGCCCCTCCCGGATTCGAACCGCCGGGGAAAGCATCGGGGACAAAATTCACTCTGCTGGCGTGCGCTGTGAAGGAGTTTTTGTGAGGACAAGGACCGGTTCCGAAGAAGTATTGCGCTGTTCGTTCTGCCACAAGTCGCAAGATGCTGTCGCGAAGCTGATTTCGTCCCCTACCGATTACCCGCGCGCCTACATTTGTGATGAATGTGTCGCCGTCTGCAACTCTATCCTGGAAGACGACCGCTCGGAAGCGCAGCCCAACTCGACCCCGAGCCAGCTTCCCAAACCCGCCGAGGTGAAGGCATTCCTCGACGAGTACGTGATCGGCCAACAGCAGACCAAGAAGAAGCTTGCCGTCGCCGTCTACAACCACTACAAGCGCGTTTACATGAACCGGCAGCGCGGGACTGACGTTGAGCTGGCAAAGTCGAACATCATGCTGATCGGGCCTACCGGCACTGGCAAGACCTTACTGGCGCAGACTTTGGCAAAGATGCTCGACGTGCCGTTCGCGATCGTGGACGCGACGACCCTCACCGAGGCCGGCTATGTTGGCGAGGATGTCGAGAACATCATCCTGAAACTTCTGCAGGCCGCCGACGGCGATGTGGCGCGCGCGCAAACCGGCATCATCTACATTGACGAAGTTGACAAGATTGGCCGTAAAGACGAGAACCCGTCGATTACCCGCGATGTCTCCGGCGAGGGCGTACAGCAAGCGCTGCTGAAGATTCTGGAAGGCACCGTCGCCAACGTTCCGCCGCAAGGCGGACGCAAGCATCCGCATCAGGAATTCACGCCAGTCGACACTACCAACATTCTTTTCATCTGCGGCGGCGCTTTTGTAGGACTGGAGCGCACCATCGCACGGCGGCTGGGCAAGCGCTCGATGGGCTTTCGCACCGACGCCGCAAAGGAAGCGGCCTTCACCGAAAGCAACAAGCGCGATACCGAATTGCTAGCCCAGGTCGAGCCGCAGGACCTGATCAAGTTTGGACTTATCCCGGAGTTTGTCGGCCGTCTGCCGGTGGTCGGTGTGCTCAGCGATCTCGACGAAGATGCACTGGTCGAGATTCTCACTAAACCGAAGAACGCGATCGTCAAGCAATATCAACGGCTCTTCGAATTTGAGAACGTCAAGCTGCGCTTCTCGGATGACGCGCTGCGCGCGATCTCTCGCGAGGCAATGTCGCGCAAAGTCGGCGCTCGCGGCCTGCGTATGATCCTGGAAGAGCTGATGCTTGACCTGATGTACACCCTGCCAAGCCAAAAACGTGTGCGGGAGTGCGAAGTCACGCGCGAGATGGTTGAGAAGCGAAATGTCACCCTGGCGCTGATGGAGAAGGCGGGATAAGAATTGGCATGAGCGTGAGCCATTGAGCTCCACGCCACAAGAAAGGCGGCTAACCGGCCGCCTTTGTTATTTTTCGCGTAAACGGCGCTTCAGCGCCGTGGTCTCATGAAAGGTAAAGGGATTCCGCGGATGCGATCATCCCGATGATCGCATCCGCGAAGAATGGAGGTTGGCGGGATTGACGCGGGCCTGAAGGCCCGCACTACCCTTAGTACTCCGAATCGACCGTCTCCGGCTCTGGCGGCTCGCCCTCGTCAGGCTCAACACCAACTTCCTGGCGCGGCTCTTCGTGCGGCGCTTCGCCCTCCTTTTTCTTCAAGCGCACCACCGTAATCTTTGCGAATCCCTCTTCGAACTTCGGCGGGCGCAGCTTCTGCGCCATGCGCTGCATCACGTCTTCAGGGACGTTGCGTTCACGGCGGCGATTGCGCTCAATGCACACCTCGGGCGGCACATCGAAGAAGACCGCGTGCACCTCGTAGCCAAAATCGTGAGCCAGTTTAACCCAGCTGCGGCGCTCGTGGGGAGAAAGGTTGGTGGCATCCAAGTAATTCCACGGCCGGCGCGCCAACAGACGCGCACGCAGCATGGAGCGCAACGTGGAAAACACGAGGTCCTGATAGCGCTGCTCGGTCACGTCGTCGAACAGCAGAATGCGCACCATGTCGCTCGACAAGGGAAGAATATTGTGACGTTTGAACCAAGTGCTCTTACCCGATCCCGGAAGGCCAATCGACAACACCACGGCGCCCTTCGGCTGCTTGGCCGACGGTGTGGGTTGGGCAACCGGCTCGGCAGACTCCTGCGGGACTTCAGCTTCGGCAGCTTCGCCAGTCGGACCTCCCGGCCCAGGAAGCGTCGGCGGCTGCGCGGCCGCTTGGCGATTGCCGCGTCCGCGGCGTCCGCGACGGCGATTGCGGTCGCGCCGGAACTGCTGTGGCTGGGCTTGACCGGCTTGGGGTTCCGCTGGTTGGCTCTCTTGCAACTCGGCCTCGTCTGGTGGTTGCGCTTCGAACTCAGGCTGCCGCTCTTCGACCGATCCATAAGACGGTGGCTCAGGGAACTTCGGCTGCAAGGGCGCCGGATTCTCGGGTGCCGGCTTGTCTGCTTGTTGCGGCTTGCGCCTCCGGGTGCGGTCGCGTGTCCATCTTCGCATGCTGCACTTGTAACACGCTTCCCCCGTTGGGAGCAATCTGAGCTATTCCCCTTTTGTGGCAGCAGGCAGCGTTGTTTTGTGATTCCTAACATTGCCTCGCCTCGGTCCGAATGCTAGGATTTTTTCTTTGGCCGCTGTTCCTGCTCTCGGTCTTAGTGCTGAGCATCGCTGTCTGCATTTCAATTTCGCATTTCTTTGACGAGGTACTATGGCAATCAAAGTTGGCATTAATGGTTTTGGCCGCATTGGCCGCAACATTCTTCGCACCGCTCTGAACGATTCCGGCCTGGAATTCGTCGCCGTCAACGATCTTACTGATCCTAAAACGCTGGCCCATCTGCTGAAGTACGATTCGATTCTGGGTAATCTGCCCAACAAGATTTCCGCGAGCGCCGATTCGATCAGCGTCGACGGTAAGAACATCAAAGTCTTCGCCGAGAAAGATCCTTCCAAGCTGGATTGGGAGTCGGTGGGCGCGCAAGTGGTCATCGAATCCACCGGAAAGTTCACCAAAGCCGAATTGGCCAAGCAGCATCTTCGCGGGCCGGTGAAGAAGGTCATCATTTCGGCTCCCGCCACTAACGAAGACATCACCATCGTCATGGGCGTGAACGAGGACAAGTACGATCCCGCCAAGCATCACGTCATCTCCAACGCCAGCTGCACCACGAATTGCCTGGGGCCGATCGCGAAAGTCATTCACGACAACTTCAAGATCGTCAGCGGAACGATGACCACGATCCACTCGTACACCAACGATCAGGTCATTCTCGATTTCCCGCATAAGGACTTGCGGCGTGCTCGCGCTGCTGCGCTATCGATGATTCCAACCTCGACCGGCGCAGCGAAAGCGATCTATCTGGCGATTCCCGATCTGAAGGGCAGGCTCGATGGCTTTGCCATGCGCGTACCGACGCCTAATGTCTCGGTCGTCGACCTGGTTGTATTTGTCGAGAAAAAGACGACGGTGGAGGAAGTGAACAACGCGCTGAAAGCTGCATCTGAGTCTGGGCCGCTCAAGGGCTTTCTGGGATACGAGACCGCCGAACTGGTTTCGATCGATTATCGCGGCGACGACCGCTCTTCCATCGTTGATGCGCCCATGACTCGCGTGGTAGGCGGCAACTGCGTCAAAGTCATCTCCTGGTATGACAACGAGTGGGGATACTCTTGCCGCGTGCGCGACCTGATTCATTATCTGGCCAAGAAGGGGTTGTAGAACAGCACGGAAGCAGTCAGCAGCTGAGCATTCAGCCGAGGCTGGAGTCGAAATCTGCAGCGGCTGAGGAATTTGGGGAGAATTGTGTTAGCTGATTGCTGACTGCTGACTGGCGATTGATATGACCAAGCTCTCCATTCGTGATCTTCCGCTCAACAACAAGCGCATTTTCATGCGTGTCGATTTCAACGTTCCACTCGACGATGGGCGGGTTATGGACGACACCCGCATTCGCGAAACCTTGCCGACCATCGAATATGCGTTGCGGCATGGCGCGCGGCTGATCCTCGCTTCACACTTAGGACGACCCAAAGGCAAGCCTAATCCGAAGATGAGCCTCAAGCCGGTCGCCGAGCGGCTGCGCGTTTTGATCGACGACGTTCTGCGCCGTGGCGAGAACGTCGGTTTTTCGCCGGATTGCATTGGCGTGCAGGCCGAAGAAATGGCCGAGAAGCTGGAGCGCGGCCAGACGCTGCTGCTGGAGAACCTGCGCTTCCATGCCGAGGAAGAAGCCAACGATCCCAATTTTGCCAGGCAGCTGGGACGCCTCTGTGACTACTACGTAAACGACGCTTTTGGATCGGCGCATCGCGCGCATGCATCGACAGAAGGCATCACTCACTTCGTCGAGAAGAGCGCTGCCGGCTTGCTGATGGAAAAGGAGCTCGAGTATCTCGGCAAGGCCCTGTCTCATCCGCAGAAGCCGTTTGTGGCAATTCTTGGTGGCGCCAAGGTCAGCGACAAAATCGGGGTCATCAAGCACCTGATGGGGAAGGTTGATACGTTCATCATCGGCGGCGGCATGGCGTACACATTCCTCAAAGCGCAAGGTCAGGAGATCGGCAAGTCTTTGCTGGAAGCTGACAAGGTCGATCTGGCGAAACAAACGCTGGCCGAAGCCAAAGCGCACAACATCACGTTCCTGTTGCCGGTCGATCACGTTGTCGCCGACAAGCCAGAGGCCGGAGCGCGGGTGCGCCAGATTGGCGAGGGCGAAGCGATTCCGGCGGACATGATGGCGCTCGACATCGGACCGAAAACCATTGAGCTGTTCTCGAACGAAATCGACGGCGCTCGAACGATTGTGTGGAATGGTCCGATGGGTGTCTTCGAGATCGAAGCCTTTGCTAAAGGAACGAAGAAGATTGCGCAAGCGGTTGCGGAGAATGGCGCGGCGGTTTCGATCATCGGCGGCGGCGACAGCGTTGCGGCAGTCAAGGCGGCCGGCGTTGCCGACAAGATCACGCACATCTCCACCGGTGGCGGGGCTTCGCTGGAGTTTCTGGAAGGCAAGAAGCTACCGGGGGTGGAAGCGCTGAGCAATAAATAGTTTTTCTGTATTCGTCCTTGGCAGACTGAGGGACTCTCTGATGCCATATACGGTTGGCTGCACACCTGCACCACTAACGTTCACCGTCCGCCACTGACGTTGCTGAATCTGAATTGAAGACTATCCCTGGTATTTCGGCTAAATCCGCATTCAAACCTTCTCTCGCCTGTACTCGTCGTATGCCGCCAGAAATGCGTCGATGTCTTTCTTGCGCAGGTAATACGGCGTCGACAGTCGCAGCTTGGATGGCTCGCCGCCGCGAATCCTGATCTTCTTGGTCTTCCACATCCAATCTTCCAGTTGCATGCGCTGGATGGGCGGGACATTCACGGTTGCGATCGCGCAGCGCAGTTTCGGATCGGGTGAGGTCCAGGAGACGGCGCCGCGCTGCACCATCTGTGCCAGCATGTAATCGCAGAGCTCGCGATGGCGCTTCTCGATGCGATCCATCCCAATTGAATTCGCCATCTCGATCGCCGCGCGCAGGCCGCACAGCGACGGCACGTTGGACGAACCGATGCGCTGGAAGCGTTCCGCGCGGATCGTCTTGTCTTCCCAGCCTTCGGTCGCAATCGTGTTCCACAAGAAGTCGATCACCTCATTGCGCACATAGAGATATCCCGAGCCCTTGGGCGCCTGCAACCATTTGTGCGGACTGGAGCTGTACATGTCGCAGCCAACGTCGTGCAGGTTGAGCTGCATCATTCCGGTCACGTGAGCGCCGTCGACGGCGGAGAGGATTTGCTTTGATCGCGCCAGCGCGCAGATTTCTTTGGCCGGCAAGACCACACCGGTAACGGTGGTGATGTGGCTGAAGAAAATGACGCGCGTTTTCGACGTGATGGCGTCGCTGAACAGATTCAGGACCTGCGGCGTATCCTGCACCGGCATCGGCAGCTTGACCTTCCTGACCACGATGCCGTAGCGCTTGGCTTTGAGTTGCCAGGGCTGCTCGCCGCCGGGATGCTCCTGGTCGGTCATCAGCACTTCGTCGCCGGGCTTCATGTCGACACCGTTGGCGATGTAGCTGTTGGCTTCGGTGGCATTGCGCAGCAGCGCGATCTCATCGCGTGAGCAGCCGACAAACGCCGCCAGGGGATCGCGGAACTCGTTCCACGGCCCGTAACCCCAGATCGGGTAATCCTCGGGATCGGTTTCGTCCAGCTTCTCGGTCGAGGTGTAGCCGTCAAAGACCGCCTTCAGCACCGGCGCCGGACTCGATCCCACCGTACCGTTGTTCAGGTAGATCTCGTCTTCGGGAATGAGGAATTGTTTACGCAGTTCGGTCCAGTAGCCTTCCGTATCGCGGACGTAAAGCGTGGGATCGGGCAGCGATGACGGGACATTTTGGAGTTGAGCTAGCAGGTCGTTGCGAGACGCCAGAACTGCGGCAAAACCAGCGCCGGCAGTAAGACTGGTGGACAAGAAATGACGGCGATCCAACAAACACCTCCGATGCTCGAAGGCAACATCGTACACCCGGGGCAGCGGCTAGCGGTCAGAATGGCGTCACGCAACCGTCGGCGTTGATTGAACAGGCTGCTAGAAGGTCTGAGAGGCGATTCTTGTGTCGCCGGCTGAAGCCGGCTCAGGCCAAGGGGTAAACAGCTTTTTCGGCACTGACACATGTCCTCCGAACCCGGAGTGACTCAGGAGCCTGAAAGTGGGTGCGTACAGCTCGCGCTACTTGTTGGCGACCCTCCACGGCGAGGCCTGGATGGGGGCGGTATCGTCGTCCTCGAAGGTGGGCTGGCGTTCTACCGGAAATTCGGCCGGCAACTTCTCCAGCAGGCGGGCGCAGCGGTTCCAGCGCAACATAGCGTCGTCGTTTTTCGGCGGGCTGAGTTGCTCCGCCGTTTCGAAATGCCGCATGGCTTCGTGAAACATCACGGAAACCGAGTGCGGCGGGCGGCCGCTGCGCATCTGCGCTTTCGCGCGACGCTCGACCAGCAGACCAAGATGGTACTCTCGCTCGTAGGGGTCGGTCAGTTGCTGAAAAACCCGTTCAGCTTCGACATAGCGGTCTGTCAGAATTCCCGTGAACTGGTCGGTGATGGCCAACCCGAGAATACGCAGCGCGCGCTGATTCTCGGGATCGACGGCCAGGATGTCATGGCAGATCGACTCCGACTCCTCCGGCTCGTTTAAATTGCGATAGATTTCCGCCTTGGAGATCGCCTCGGGAATGCTTTCCATCGAGATAGTCTTCAGCTTCAGCTCCATAAGAACCTCCTATTCCGCTACCGAATAGTCCATAAAAGATAGGCCGCAACAATGGTTCCCAGGGTTGCTCCCCCGTAACAGAGGACGAAGATGACTTCGTTCAGATGCTTGACTTTCAGGCCGTCATAAAGCGTGTAGCGAAAACGATGTGCCCAATGAAACAGCGGAAGCGAGCACAGAACGAAAAGATAAGCGCGCACCAGAGGCATGCGCACCAGCGCCATCAGATTGTCATAAGTAGGGGCATGCAGCCAGCCAAGCGGAAATGCGATTCCGAAGAGAAACAGTTGCATGGGAATGAAAAGCGCTGCCAACATGCCGCCGGCACTGAACAGGATCCAGAAGAAAGCTTCGTTGGATTCGTGCTTTGCCATCGTCAAACTCCGCTATCGCAAAACCAGCCAGCAAATGAACGCCGAGATCACAATCCAGGCGACGTAAGCCGGTCCAGCGATCATTGCATCCGGAAGCCGCTTGCCGCCCATGCGCACCGGCGTGGCGCTGGGCGCCAGGTTGAACCAGGTGATGGTGTGAAACACAACGAAAAACATGCTGATGATGTTAAGAATGATGAGCAGCGGATTCTGCATGGTTTGCAGAAACTGTGCGTAGGCATCGGGGCCACGGTGCAAAGCGTTGATAAGCATCAACGTCTCGATGACGAACCACGCGACGAAGACGCTGCTCAGCTCGCGCAGAATGAACTTCAGATAGTGACGCTCGCCCAGCCACCAGTAGACCGACACTTTGGGCCGATACCAGCGGGGATGGAACTCGGTGTACTGCGGCGGAGATTTAATCGTTGCCTGCGTGGCTACTGGCATCGCGACCTCTCGGTGTAACGAAGGACTTCAGCCAATCGATAACGGCTGCAATTTTGTATTGCTGGATGGCGCCCGCGGGATCCACATGCTTCGGACAAACGCGCGTGCATTCACCGACGAAGGTGCAACCCCAAACTCCATCGGGATGCGCCAGGGTTGCGGTGCGCTCGGCCGCACCCTGATCGCGGGAATCCATGTTGTAGCGCTGAGCCAGCGCGAGTGCGGCCGGGCCGATGAAGACCGGGTCGAGCCCGACCACCGGACACGCGGCATAGCACAGCGTGCAGTTGATGCACATGCTGAACTGCTTGTAACGATCCAGCTGCTCCGGCGTTTGCAGATAGGTGCCTTCCGTGAGCTGGTCGTTGGACGCGCGCATCAGCCACGGCTTCGCCTTTTTCAGCTTTTGCATGAAGCCGCCGATTTCGGTGACGAGATCGCGAATTACCGGGAAATAGCGCAGCGGCTCGACCCGAATCTTACCGCCGTGGCGAGCGTAGCTGGAGAGAAATGTGGCGCAGGTGAGCTTGGGTTCGCCGTTGACCATCATGCCGCAGCTGCCGCAAATCCCCATGCGGCAGGACCAGCGGTAGGTGAGCGATCCGTCGACGTTGTCTTTGATGTGGTTGAGCGCGTCGAGCACCACCCACTCGCGCTTGAGCGGCACCTCATAGCTTTCGAAGTGCGGTTCGTGATCGCTCTCCGGCGAGTAGCGAGCAATCTCCATTACGATTTTGTCTGTCATCTTCAGCTCACCCGTTTCACAGCCTTTGCGTCAGGATGCTGCGCGTGCTGGCCATAAACCCGTTCGCCCGGCGGCCAACGCGTAATCGTTACCGGCGAGTACTCCACGCGCGCGCTGCCGTCGAAGTTGCGATAGAGCAGCGAATGTGCCAGGAAATTCTCATCGTTCCGCATGGGGAAGTCGGTACGCTGATGAGCGCCGCGCGATTCGGTGCGATGCATCGCGGCGGCCACCATCGACTGCGCCACATCGAGCATGAAACCCAACTCCAGCGCCGACTCCAGCTCGGTGTTGAAGGTATGGCTGCGATCGTCGAGGCTAATGTCCTGATAGCGCTCCTGAAGTTCCATAATCTTATGCAGACCGTCGCGCAGCGAGGCCTCTTCGCGGTAGATGCCAGCGCTTTGCTCGACCGTCGATTGCATCTCGGTGCGAATGGTCGCAATACGCTCGCCACCGCCGACCTTGTTGAGGAACTCTGACTTCAATCGGTTCTCTTCATCGCCGGCTTGCGCCATAACCGCGCCATTGCCGCTTTGCTGGTGCGATGCAAACTCGGCAGCCGCTTTACCGGCGCGATTGCCGAACACCAGGCACTCCGGCAGAGAATTCGATCCCAGACGATTGGCGCCGTTCAGGCTGACGCAGGCCACTTCGCCGGCGGCGTACAGGCCTTGCAGCGGAGCGGCACCGTTGATGTCGGTGCTGACCCCGCCCATCATGTAATGAACGACGGGACGAACCGGAATCAATTCGCGCACCGGATCGATGTTTTGGTACTTCTGGCAGAGCTCACGGACAAAGGGCAGCTTGGCGTTGATGAGCTTCTCGCCGAGGTGACGCAAATCGAGATGAACCACCGGGCCGTAGGGCGTCTCCATGGTTCGACCCTTGCGATGCTCGTGGACGAACGCTTGCGACAGACGATCGCGCGGTCCCAGCTCCATGCAGCGCAAAACCGGCTTTGGCTCGGGCTTTCCGAGGTTGTAGTCCTGCAGATAACGATAGCCGTCCTTGTTGAGCATGAAACCGCCTTCAGCGCGGGCGGCTTCGGTGATCAGGATGCCGGTAAACGGCAGGCCGGTCGGATGGTACTGCACGAACTCCATGTCCTTGAGTGGCGCGCCGGCGCGAAACGCCAGTGCCATACCGTCGCCGCTCTTGATATTCGCATTCGTCGTGAAGGGAAAGACGCGGCCACAACCACCGGTGCAAAGGATGACGGCTTTGGCGAGGATCGCCTGAACCCTTCCAGACATGAGTTCGATGGCGACTACGCCGCGAACAACGCCGTCGTCGACGAGCAGCTTGGTTACGAACCATTCGTCGTATCGCGAGATGGGCTGATACTTCAGCGTGGTCTGAAAGAGCGTGTGCAGCATGTGGAAGCCGGTCTTGTCGGCGGCAAACCAGGTGCGCATTTTCCTCATGCCGCCAAACGCGCGGACGGCAATGTGTCCATCGGGCTCGCGATTCCACGGGCAGCCCCAGCGCTCCAGTTGCGCCAACTCCTGCGGCGCCTCGGCCACGAAAGCCTCAACCGCATCCTGATCGCTGAGCCAATCGCCGCCGGAAACCGTATCGTAGGCGTGCTCGTCGAAACTGTCGTCGGGCTTAGCCACTCCTGCTGCGCCGCCTTCGGCGGAGACAGTGTGGCTACGCATGGGATAAACCTTGGAGATGACTGCAATGTTGAGTTGGGGATTGACTTCGGCTGCGGCAATCGCTGCGCGCAATCCCGCTGCACCGCCCCCGATCAGGAGGACATCATGCGAGGAAGCTTCCACGGACTCACCCCACGGCTTTAGCGATCAACGTGAACGCCGCAGCCCTGCCAAAACGCACATTGTGCTCCCCAGAAAAATGAAAAGCAAATGGAATCTGGCGGAATTCTGCCGATCACAACTCGCGACTGGAGATTGGAGCTGATGAAGCTCGGATTAGCTAGTCACCGCAAATGGAACCCGTCTCTCTGCAATCGCGACCCGCCCTATCGCACGAACGTGACGGTCTAAACCGGGACAAATCCTCAAAGAAAAAGCTTGTTTCCGGCTGGGAAGCGGTCCAAAATTATCCATCACCGTTTCAAGGCAGTCCCCCCTTAACAGTAAGGAGATTTGAGATGACGTTCGGGTATAGCGTTCCCCGTTGCCTGCGCGCCGTGATGTCGCGCCGGCAAGCGTTTGCGCTCCCTTTGCTGTGCTTGATCCTCGGCATTCTGGCAGTGAGGCCATCATCAGCTACAGTCGCTTCCGGTGAGATTATTCAGAGCAGCGTTTCGGCAACTGTCAGTTCCACCTACGACCCCGTGAATGGCTACTCGGTAACGTTCCAGTGGCAGACCCACCATAAAGGAAATTCGATTGTAGTTATCGAAAACGATCTGGATTACGAAGGGAATGACAACTCTTCTTCCCGGCAAATCGTGCAGAACGATTTCACCACCAACCACGTGGTGGTGGTCGATCACTTCCCGGCATATAGTACCTATGCCACTTGGGGCTATTACGTTGGCAGTTATGTGTCGCCAGCCTACCCTCAATGCCCTAACGTGCGGTCGGCGGTTTGTCCTTTCTCAGCGAGCTATCCCGGGCCGCCGAGCTCTAACTGTGGCTCGTCGGGACAGCCTGCCTGCTACCTGACGTTCACGCTGCCGACTGGTCCTACGAATCCCAACGGGACACTGGCTTTCACCATGTGGCCGGTAGGCGGAATTAACGTTTACCAAGGTGATCCCACCCAGTCTCCGGCCTGCACACCCACTTCGAAGAGTTCGCGCGAATGTAATGACTTATATGTGGCCATGCAAGCCAATCTTATGAGCGGGCCGACGGGAGCGATCGTGATCATGGAGGATCCGGTGATCACCGACCTCGATACCGGCCAGATCGTGACTAACAACACGATCACAGCACAATATCTTTGCGGACTTGATGCGCCCAGTAACCCCCCGCCGCTGGGCTGGGATGGTGACTATAGCTCAGACGAAGCTTGCTCCAATGCAACGGTCTACAGTACTAATTCGACTCTCCGCATAAGAGTGAATTCGCAGGCTGTACCTGGACACTATCAATTCACCGGAAGCTTCCAGGGACAACTGAATGGGCAAAATGCCGGAACCCCGGTAGCGATAACCTACGATTTTACGGTATTGCCGACCGCGTCTTTTACCGCGACTCCCCCTACAAGTTTCCCCACTATACCTGGACTATCGACTTGGCAAACTAACATGATTAATCCGGATTCGCCGGCAAGTTCGGCTGAGTTCTGGTGTACCAATATTGTTGACACTAATCCATGGTGGAGCCTCGATAACGGCAACTTTTTGGGATGGTTTGATATTCCAGCAAGCGTTTACTTCCAGGCATGGAACTATGATGGCATGCGAGTCTACCAGCAAATTGGGGACTACCAGTACTATGTTCTCGGTACCGACAACCGCGCGCACTGGGACCGCTGCGCTCAGCTGGCGATGGAGCCCTATAAGGATACGATGATCGGCACCAAAGGAGGCATTGTAGCCGAGCCCAACCAGTTCCCCTATGGTATGGCGATGAACTACCTGCGCACCGGGGATAGCACACAACAGCAGGCAGTTGACATTCTGGCTACTAACGAAGCGTACGACCTCTACTATAGCGGCAGTGTTTATGCGGAAAGCGCTCGCGTAAGCGCTTACATGTGGGACGATCGTCTGGCTGCCGAGATCGACGGCGCCCAACGCGTCGTGCCATTCCTGCTGCGCGGCGTCGACGTTATGCTGGGCTATCTCGACCAGAGCTATAATCTAAGTCTCAGCAATCCCAATCAGCAGGAGTACGACATCCATCCCTTCCTGATCGGTCTGGACATGGAAGCTTTAATTACCTACTACGAGCTTGACCTGGCTGAAGGTAATACTCCGGATGCGAGAATCCCGCTGGAAATCAAGAAGGTTTTGGACTGGTGGGAAGCCACCCAGTACATCCCCGCCAACCACACCCTGGCTTACGACGCTTACGACTGGCCGGTAAATCCACAACTGGTGCCCGGCACGCTATACAACGCCACAGAACTGAATGATCTGGTAGCCACCGCATGGGCTTGGTATTGGTACAAGACCAATAACACCACGTACCTGAATCAGGGTGACGACCTCTTCTCGAATGTTTGGGGCAGCGCTGGTGGACAGACCAGCGGCGGCGGCACTGGCTGGACCTATTCCGTGAAGGAATTCAACCAGGTCTACAAGTGGAGCTTCGATTATGTCCGCTGGAGATCAGGGAAAAATCCGAATGGCACCATGCCACCGGTTGAAACCGTATTGCCGGCGGCCAATCCATGCGACAACAACTCAAATCCTTGCAACGACCCGTGGACGGATTACACCACTCCGGTGCAGTTCGAGTGGCTTTCCGCAGCGGGCGGCAATCAGGCCTCCATCACTCCGGTGCTCACGCCTCCGGTTGCCAGCTCGACTACGGCGAACTTCTGGCTGAACGTCTTCAAGCCCAACACGACCATGCAGGTGTGGTATGGAACTACGGAGCCTCCGACGTGCAACCCGCAGGACCCGCAGTCACCTTACTGCATGCAGCCATTTCCTAACTTCGGGTTCCTGACGATGCTTCAGGATAGCTACGCGTCTTCGACACAACCGGTAACTTGCTTCCAGGATTCGACCGCCGTGAGTCAGGGAATCTACAACATCTATGACTGTACCGTGACTCTGATGGGATTGACACCGAACACCACGTATTTCTGGCAGACGTTGACGACGGATTCGCTGGGAAACATGGCAGCCTATAACGCCAGTGCGTTTACCACTCTGCAGCAATAGTGGCGGGAACAACTATCTAGTTGGACGGATCCGTGCTTGGGCATACGGATCCGTCCAACCGAAATTTCACGTCTACCAGACCGTTAATTTACAGAGATCGAACCACTCTGAATAGCCCACACCGGAGGCATTTTCGTCCAGCTGGTACTGCACGCCGATATTGCTATTCCAGCCTATATTCTTCGCCGAATAGGTTTGATTGACGTTGTGCACTCTACCATCGACTACCAGCGTGACATAGGTATACTGCTGTGTCGAATGATTGGTGGTAACATACCACTGGATGTGATGCCACGTCCCAGCCGGAAATCCACTGCAGGGGATGGTAGTGTGTATCCAGTCTCCATGTAGTTCATCCCATGTATCCCACACGCCGGCGGCAATGTCGCACTGACTACCAATCATGTAATTGTAGCCGTTGAGAAACTGGAAGGAATCGTATTCCAGCGCCTGGGCTCCAGTGGCGGCATTTGCATCCAATTGGACCCAGAAATCCCACAAGAGATGGGTGGCTGAATCATAACCACTACCCAGCTTCATGTACCATAGGGC